>Ga0209309_10003526_pt1 | contig 13442 bp, 9 predicted proteins | sample COGITO_mtgs_1204_2_FD_184807 | JGI IMG/M metagenome (GOLD analysis project Ga0209309, IMG submission 184807) | Pelagic marine microbial communities from North Sea - COGITO_mtgs_120412 (SPAdes) (version 2) | ecosystem: Environmental > Aquatic > Marine > Epipelagic ...
GCTGGATGGATTGGCGGAGCGAATGGGTGGCCTTGATCCATTTGATCGCGCGGATGTGGATATTCGTCTGAACACCCGCCGCGCCCAACGTGTGTTGGAGGATCGGATGGCGCGCGATGCGCGTTTCGCCGGGCTGATGCCCCAGATCAGCGGGGCGGAGGCACTGCTGGCGCAGGCGGGCCTGCCCGGTCCGGTCGATCCCTTGCGGCGCAAGCTGCATGTGGCGCGGCTGATCGGCGGGCTGATCGCGCAGGAACCGGGCTTGGCCCCGCGCGGCGCGTTGTTTGATCTGGCACAGCGATTGCTGGAGCTGTTGGATACCTTGCAGGCGGAGGGGGTCAGCCCCGATCGGCTGGACACGCTTAACCTCGATGACGTGTCGGAGCATTGGCAAATCTCGGCCCGCTTTATGCGCCTGATGTGGACGCTGTGGCCGCAAGTGTTGCAGCAAGCAGAACCCGGTTTCGTCGATCCCGAGGTGGCGCGCGCTGCCCAAGTTGCTGCGCTGGAGGCACAATGGGCCGATACCGCGCCCAGTCATCCGCTGATCCTTGCTGGTTCCACCGGATCGCGTCCGTGGATGCGCCGACTGATGCGTGCTGTTGCGGCGCTGCCGCAAGGCGCTGTTATTTTGCCGGGCTACGACGCTGATTTGCCAGCCGAGTTGTGGGAACAGACAGGTCGGGCTGCGCTGACGCCGGATCACCCGCAGGCAGGTCTGGCACAAGTTGGCCATGCACTGGCGACCGCAATGGCGGATGCGCCGCAGTGGGCTGGGCAGGTCGGCTCGACCCCTCGCGGGCGGTTGATCTCGCTCGCGCTACGCCCCGCTCCCGTCACCGATAGCTGGCTGGCGGAGGCTCCGGACCGCGTGGTTGAGGTGGTGGAGGCAACGCAAGGTCTATCCTTGATCGAGGCCCCCGCAGAACGTGAGGAAGCCACCGCCATCGCCTGCGCCATGCGCGACGCGGTTGAGCGGGGCAAGACTGTGGCCCTCATCACCCCCGATCGCGATCTGTCGCGCCGCGTCGCCGCCGCGCTGGATCGTTGGTGCTTGATCCCCGATGACAGCGCGGGCCGCCCCCTGCATCTGACCCCTCCGGGTGTGATGCTGCGGATGCTGCTGAATATGGCCGGTGCCGCGCCTGAGCCTGCGGCCCTCATCGCCCTGCTGAAACATCCGCTGGTGGGCGGGGCACAACAGTCACGGCGGCTGCACTTGCGCCGTGTTATTGGCCTGCAAACCGGACGGGACGTGCTGGCCACGCCCGAGACGGATTGGCAGGGGATCGCGGCATGGGCCGCTGATCGTAAGAACGATGACGGTGCATTGGCGTGGGCGAAGTGGCTGGCGCAATGTTTCGCTCCGCTGAGCAATCTGGCCGAAGATACGCCATCCGAAACCACAATCGCCACCCTACGCGATGTCGCAGACCGGCTGTCGCGCGGGCTGGATGATGATGCGCCCGAGGTATGGAAGGAGGAGCCCGGCCTCGCCGCTGTGACGCTGCTTGACCGGTTGCAGGCCGCGTCGGATGCGATGGAGGGGCTGTCGCTGGCCGATACCGTGCGGTTGGTCGAGGATGAACTGATCGCCGCGCAGGTACGCAGCGCCGCCTTCCTGCCGCACCCCGGCGTCCTGATCCTTGGCGCGTTGGAGGCCCGGATGACCCGCGCCGACATCACGATCCTAGGGGGATTGAACGAGGGTGTCTGGCCCGAACGTCCGGCGCCTGACCCATGGCTCAGCCGTAAGATGCGCAGTGATCTGGGCTTGCCCATGCCTGAACGTGATACCGGACTGGCCGCCCACGACTTCCAGAATGCCATCAACGCGCCCGAGGTTATCCTAAGCCGTGCAGCCCGCGCAGGTGGTGCGCCGACGGTTGCCAGTCGCTGGATGATCCGCCTGTCCAACTTGATCGAGGGGCTGGGCGATGACGGCAAGGTCGCGTTCGCTGCTATGACCCAGCGCGGCACGCGTTTTGTGGACATCGCGCATGCGTTGGAGCTGCCCGAGGAAACACTGCCCGCCGCGCCGCGCCCCATGCCATCCCCGCCTGTGAATGTGCGCCCGCGCAAGCTGCCGGTGACGGCGGTGGAGACCCTGATCCGCGATCCTTACGCGACCTATGCCCGCTATGTCTTGGGCCTGCGTGCGCTGGACCTACCCGGGCGTGAGGCGGACAATCTGGAGCGTGGCAACGTCCTGCACAAAGTAATGGAGCGGTTCGCCCCGGCCCTGAACGGGGCGGAGGGCGCGGCGGCCCACGCCCTGTTTGAACGTGTCGCGACGGAGGTTCTAGCGGCCCGCGTGCCGTGGCCCGCAACCCGCGCGCTGTGGCACGCGCGCCTGATGCGTGTCGCGCCGATTTTGGTAGAGCGTGAGGTCGCGCGGCAGGTTGACGCCCGCCCGATCAAGACTGAGGTGCGCGGCCAGCGTGACCTGCCCGTGCCACCGTTTACGCTGACCGCCACTGCGGATCGCATCGATCTGGCCGAGGATGGTTCGGTGCGCATTTACGACTACAAATCCGGCAGCCCCCCTAGCGCCAAGCAGATCCGGACCTATGCGCTGCAATTGCCGTTGGAGGCCGAGATCGCGCGGGCTGGCGGGTTCACCGACATCGACGCGGCAGATGTGTCGCGCCTTGAATATATCGGGCTTGGCTCTGGCGCGCGGGTGCAGCCGGTGGATGAGGAACACGAGGCTACACGCGACGCGTGGCAGCGCTTTGCCGAACTGATCGCCGCCTATGAAAACACCCAACGCGGCTATCCTGCACGGCAGCAACCCGCCTTGCTAACCTACGCCTCGGACTACGATCACCTCTCCCGCTTGGGTGAATGGGAAGACGGCGATGACACAGAATTGCAGGAGGTCGGCCAATGACGTTGAGCGATGCAAGCCGCGCACAAAACCGTGCGTCCTCTCCCGCTGGGTCCGCGTGGGTCGGGGCAAACGCGGGTTCGGGTAAAACGCGCGTTCTGACTGACCGTGTGGCGCGTCTGTTGCTGCACGGCGCCGACCCGCAGCGCATCCTGTGCCTGACCTATACCAAGGCCGCGGCGGCGGAGATGAAGAACCGCCTGTTCAAGCGCCTTGGCGCATGGTCGATGATGCAAGATGCGGAATTGCAGGCTGAGCTAGCCCAGCTAGAGGAAACAGGCGACGTCGATCTGGCACAGGCCCGCCAGCTGTTCGCCCGTGCGTTGGAAACCCCCGGTGAGCTGAAAATCCAGACGATTCACGCGTTTTGCGGCACCATTCTGCGCCGGTTCCCGCTGGAGGCTGGCGTCAGCCCCGGTTTTCGCGAGATGGACGACCGCGCCACGCTTGCCTTGCGGGCAGACCTGATGAACGAAATTGCGGAGCAGGAGCCGGAAGTCTTTGCCGCGATGGCCGTCCACAGCCCCGGTGACGGGCCTGAAAGCCTGCTGAACGCCATACTCAGCCAGCGCGATTCTTTCGCTACGCCCTTTGATCGGGCCGCGTTGGAGGAGGAGCTGGGCGTGCGTCTGGACGATGCGCCTATGGCCGTGATGGGCCCGGATGAGCGTGATTTGCTGAGCCGATTGGTCGATGCGATGACCTCCGTCGGGACTGCGAATGAGAAAAAGACTGCGCTACCCAAAGTCGTGACCGCCATGCGCGCACACGGCGTTGAGCCTGCCGAAAGCTTTCTGTTGTTCGGTGAGAAAACCGACAAACGCGATTATCTGGCCAAGGTTGATAAATTCGCCACCAAGAAGGTGATGGAGGCGCTGGACCCCGCCGATGTTGAGGCGATGAACGATCTGGCCATGGCTGTCGAGGCCGCCCGAACCGATCGGTTGGCCCGCGGCGTATTGGAGCGGACGCAGGCGCTGCACGATTTCGCCCGCGTATTTCTGACCCGCTATGATGCGGCGAAGGCAGCGCAGGGGATGCTCGACTTTGACGATCTGATTTTGCGAACGCGCAGCCTGCTGACCAAAAAGGACATGTCGCCGTGGGTGCTGTTCAAACTGGACGGCGGCATTGAGCATATTTTGGTGGATGAGGCGCAGGATACCTCGCCCCGCCAGTGGGATGTGATCGAGGCGCTGACCTCGGAATTCTATGCGGGTGAGGGGGTTGAACGCAGCGAGCGGACCTTGTTCGTCGTGGGCGATGAAAAGCAGTCGATCTATTCGTTTCAGGGCGCACAACCTGCCGAATTTGGCCGGATGCGTGAGGTGTTTCGCGGGCGGCTGGGCGCTGCGGAAAAACCGTTCGGAGAGGTGGCGCTGGACGTGTCCTTCCGCTCCGCCGCGCCGATTCTGGCCCTGACGGATGAGGTTTTCGCCCCAGCCGATCGTGGTGGCGTTCGGGATGAGGTGAACCACGCCGCCTTTGACGATGAAAAACCGGGGCGTGTTGATCTGTGGCCGTTTCTTGAGTCGGAAAAGGACGCAACCGAGGCCCCGTGGTGGCAGCCTATCGACACGCCCTCACCGGATCGTGCCGACCTGCAACTGGCGCAGCATATCGCGGCGGAAATCGCGCGGATGCTGGCATCCGGTACGCAAATCCCCGGCAAGGATGGTCCGCGTCCGATGACGGCAGGTGATATTCTGATCCTGCTGCGCAGTCGTGGCCCGCTGTTTCACGGGCTGATTGGCCATCTGAAGGACGCCAACGTGCCGGTCGCCGGTGCGGATCGCGTCAAACTGGGTGGCGAACTGGCAGTGAAGGATTTGCTGGCCCTGATGCGCTTTGCCGTGACGCCTGATGATGATCTGTCGCTGGCATCCGCGCTGCGCTCCCCCCTGTTCGATGTGGATGAGGATGCGCTGTTCCGCATGGCGCAGGGTCGCGGCAAGGCGCGCCTGCTAGGCCGTTTGCAGGAGGATCCGCGCCATGCGGTCGCGGCGAAACTGTTGCAGGCCATTCGCGATGATGGCGATTTTACGCGCCCGTTTGAATTCCTCGACCACATCCTGACGCGGCACGACGGGCGGCGACGCTTTATCGCGCGGCTGGGCGCCCCGGCGGCCGAGGGGCTGGACGAATTGTTGGCGCAGGCGCTGGCTTACGAGCGGACAGAGCCGCCGACGCTGACCGGCTTCCTCAACTGGTTGGAGCCTGACACGCTGGACATCAAGCGTGAGCTGGGCGTGGCGGGCGATGCGGTGCGTGTGATGACCATTCACGGGGCAAAGGGGCTTGAGGCGCCTGTTGTGATCTTGCCCGACACGGCGCAACGCAATCGTAAGGGCGCGCCGCCTGTGCTGCCGCGTGACGGGGCCGCCCCGATTTGGCAGGCCAGCCCGAACAGCGACGTGGAGGCTGAGGCCGTGGCTGCACATAAGGCCCGCGGTGATCGTGAGCAGGAGCGTTTGCTTTACGTTGCGCTGACCCGCGCCGAACACTGGCTGATCGTTGCGGGCGCGGGCAAGCGCGGTTCAGACAGCGACCCCGCATGGTTCGACATGGTTGAGCAAGGCATGATGGATCTGGGGGCCACGCACCACGCCGCCCCAGACGGGCTGGAGGGATCAACCCTGCGCCTGGAAAGCCGTTGGTCGAATGGGAGGGGTGAGGTGGCGGCAGCACCGGCTGTGACCCGCCTACAGGCCCCGCAGTGGGGTGAGGTTCCTGCACCTGTCGAGGATCGCCTTATGTCGCCCTCGCGCATGGACGGGGCGCACGCCCTGCCCGGTGAGGGTGAGGAAACCGCCCGCGCCCTGCTGCGTGGAGAGGTGACGCACGCGCTGCTCGACCTGCCGATGAACGGTGACTTCGATACCATGGCCGAACCGCTGCTGGTGCGCTTGCCTGAAGATATGCGCGCAGATGTCTTGGTTGAGGTGCGCCATGTGCGCGAAGCGCCTGCACTGGCAGTACTCTTCGGGCCTGATGCGCGTGCCGAGGTTTCCGTGGCGGGGGTTCTGGGCACGAACAAGGTTTTTGGCCGCGTTGATCGTATCGTGCGCCAGCCCGATCACATTTTGATCGTGGATTTCAAATCAAACCGCGTCATTCCAAACTCGCCCGATCAAACGCCTGAGGCTGTGCTGCGCCAGATGGCGGCCTATCGCGCCGTGCTGACGCCTGCATTCCCGGGGCAGCGTATCGATGTGGCGATCGTGTGGACCGCAGCGGCGCGACTGGACATTCTGCCGCACGACCTTGTGAACGCCGCACTTGAACGGGCGGCGCTCTCTTGACCCTCTGCACCCTCATCCCTAGGTTTGGCGTTCAGAGCCGCTAGGCCCACAACATATTCGCTGAAAGGAGCCATCCTATGGCAACCGTAAAAGTCACTGACGAAAGCTTTGATGCCGACGTTTTGAAATCCGACATCCCTGTAGTTGTTGATTTTTGGGCAGAATGGTGCGGCCCGTGCAAGCAGATCGGACCGGCTCTCGAGGAGCTGTCTGCCGCTTACGAAGGCCGCGTGAAGATCGTTAAGATCAACGTGGATGAGAACCCGAACTCCCCGGCGCAGCTCGGCGTTCGTGGCATCCCAGCGCTGTTCCTGTTCAAGGACGGTCAGGTTGTGTCCAACAAAACCGGCGCAGCGCCCAAGGCGGCTTTGCAGGGTTGGATCGAAGAGAGCCTCTGAGCTTTCTCGACCTATAGATTCAGGAAAACCCCGGCCATGCGCCGGGGTTTTTCGTTTTTAGTGTCGATTTCGCAGGCTTCAGTCTGGAACGTTATCGATGCCAGAGCCGCCGAGCGGATGGCATCGCCCGATGCGCCGCGCCGCCAGCCAGCCACCGCGCAATGCGCCGTGCTTGGACAGGGCCTCTAGCGCATAGGCGGAGCAGGTGGGTTGATAGCGGCAGTTATGCCCCACGTAGGATGAGAAGGTCAGGCGATAGGCGCGCACAGGTAGTGACAGCAACCACGCGCCTAGGGTCACTTGTGCAGCTTTCGCAGAGCAGTGCGCAGATCATCTAGCAGATCGGTGAAATCGCGCTGTGCCGTGGCGCCATTGCGCCCGATCAGAACATAGTCGTAACCGGCCTGACCCATTTGGGGCAGGACCAGACGCGCCGCCTCACGCAATCGGCGCTTGGCACGATTGCGGGCAACTGCGTTACCGACCTTTTTGGAGCAGGTGTAGCCGACACGAACAGGTGTGGCGGCGGGTTCAGCTTCGCCACGTTGGCGGGCCTGAACAACCATACCCGCGGTCGCGTGGCGACGCGCGCGGGCTGCCTTTAGAAACTCGGATCGCTGTTGCAGAACCGAGATTTCAAAGGTTTGATCATGGCACGATGAAACCGCCGAACGCTTCGGCCCATCAGGCGCAGCATCCGGCGGTAAATTCATCATAGAACCTGATATCAGGCGCTGAGGTGCTTACGACCCTGCGCGCGACGCGCGTTCAGGATCTTGCGACCATTTTTGGTCGCCATGCGGGAGCGGAAGCCATGGCGCCGTTTACGGACCAAGTTGCTCGGCTGGAAAGTACGCTTCATATCTCGTCTCCTCGCCCCTCAGGGCCTTCCAGATCGTGCCGGGGCGGTGTGCCCTGCGGCGGTGTCGATCCGGATTTTCGGATTCGCCACCCTAATTCGTGTGAGCCGCTTCGATATGACGAGCCTAGGGGGAAGTCAATTGCCCAGACCCGGTTTTGTACACGGCGTTTATCTTGTGCGTCTTTTGAAACAATTCCTCGCGCGGGGTCAACCCGTCGTGAGGGGCCTTTCGCTTCGTTTCTGTGAGGCGCAGGTGTGTTCCAGCCGCAAATCAGTTGCCGAAGGATATCAAATGCTCCAAACGCCCCCCGTCGAGTCAAAGGAAGGGTTTACCCTGCGCCGGTTGATTCCCTTACTCGTCATTATCGTTGTTGCAGTGTTGGGTTTCGTTTTCCTGCGCGACTATCTGACATTCGAAGCGCTGCGCGAGAATCGTGAGGCGTTGCTGGCCTGGCGTGACGGCAATTACGCACTGGCGGCGGTCAGTTTCGTCGCACTGTATATCGTCATCGTTGCATTTTCCCTGCCCGGGGCGGGGGTGATGACGCTGACGGCTGGATTTCTGTTCGGCATCGTCGGCGGTGTTATCTTCTCCGCTACGGGCGCGTCGATCGGGGCGATGCTGATTTTTCTGGCCGTGCGATTTGGTCTGGGTGAGTTTCTGGCGGCGCGCATGGATGCGTCGGGCGGTAAAATTGCCAAGCTGAAACAATCGCTCAATGAAAACGAGATCAGCGTGATGTTCCTGCTGCGGCTGGTTCCTGTCGTCCCGTTCTTTGTGGCGAACGTGGTTCCTGCGCTGGTGGGGGTGAAATTCCGCAACTTTGCGCTGACGACGGTTTTGGGGATTCTGCCGGGCGGGTTTGTTTATGCCTCCGTCGGGAATGGCCTCAGCCAAGTGTTTGCGCGCGGTGAGACACCCAATCTGGGCATCATATTCGAGCCACACATTATTCTGCCAATTCTGGGACTGGCCGCGCTGGCCGCACTTCCCATTCTGATCCGTGTTGTCCGGGGTGGCACCACTTTACCTGTTGAGGACAAATGAACATGACCAATCGTATCAAGACGGACATCTGCATTCTGGGCGCCGGCTCAGGCGGGCTGAGCGTCGCTGCGGGCGCCGTACAGATGGGCGCGAAGGTCGTGCTGATCGAGGGCGGCAAGATGGGCGGAGACTGCCTGAACTACGGCTGTGTGCCCTCCAAGGCGATGATCGCGGCGGGGCATCATGCCCACGCACAGGCGCACTCCGCAGCCTATGGCATTGCCAACGTCACACCGCAGGTGGATTACGCCGCAGTCAAGGATCACGTCGCTAGCGTCATCGCCGCCATTGCCCCGCATGATAGCGTTGAGCGGTTTGAGGGCATGGGCGTTGAGGTCATCCAGGGCTATGGCGCGTTCATCTCCGAAACCGAAGTGCAGGTCGGCGATACCATCATCGAGGCGCGGCGATTCGTGATCGCCACAGGCTCATCCCCCTTGGTGCCGCCTATCGATGGTTTGGATACGGTCGAGTACCACACCAACGAAACGATCTTTGATCTGCGCGACACACCAGAGCGTCTGGTGATCGTCGGCGGTGGTCCCATCGGGATGGAGTTGGCGCAGGCACACGCGCGTCTGGGCGTGCCTGTGACGGTGGTTGAGGGCGATAAGGCGTTGCCCAAGGACGATCCCGAAATGGTCGCCATCGCGTTGGCGCAGGTCCGCGCGGACGGTGTGATCATTGAGGAGGGCTTCAAGGTTGCGAAGGTTTCGAACGAAAATGGCGTGACGGTTCACGCGGCGGACGGGCGGGCGATTAGTGGCTCGCATCTGTTGATGGCTGTCGGGCGTAAGGCGAATGTAGCCAAGCTGGGCTTGGATAAGGCCGGTGTGAAACATGACCGCGCCATTGAGGTGGATAGCGGTTTGCGCACGTCGAACCGCCGGATTTATGCGATTGGCGATGTGACGGGCGGTCTGCAATTTACACATAAGGCCAGCTATGACGCCGGCGTTATCATTCAGTCCATGCTGTTCGGCTTGCCGTCCAAGGTGCGCACGGATCACATACCGTGGGCGACCTATACCGACCCCGAGATCGCGCAGGTTGGCCTGACCGAGGCTCAGGCGAAGGAGCAGCATGGTGAAAAGGTCGAGGTGCTGCGGTTTTCCTTTGATCAGAATGACCGTGCGCAAGCGGAGCGGCGAACGGAGGGGCTTATCAAGGTTATGGTTGTTGGCGGTAAGCCGATTGGGGCCTCTGTCGTTGGTTTGCGGGCGGGGGAGCTGATCCAGCCCTACGTTCTGGCCATTGCGAACAAGCTCAAGATTTCGGCGCTAACGTCGATGGTGTCGCCCTATCCGACGATGACCGAGGTGACGAAGCGGGCGGCGGGGCAATATTACACGCCGCGCCTGTTCGAGAATGAGTGGGTTAAGCGAGTCGTTCGGTTCACCCAAAAATACCTGCCATAGGTTAAGATGCAGTTGCTTCGCGCCAATGTCGGCGGCACAGGGACACGTAAGTTTCGTTGCCGCCGATTTGTACCTGTGCCCCCTCGGTCAGGGTATTGCCGTTTTCATCCTGCCGCGTGACCATCGTGGCCTTGCGCCCGCAGTGGCATATGGTCCTGATTTCACGCAAGGAATCGGCCAGCGCCAGCAGTGTGGCGGAGCCGGGGAACAGCTCACCCTGAAAATCGACGCGCAGGCCGAAGGCCATGACGGGGACGCGCAAATCATCGGCGGTTCGGGCCAGTTGCCAGACCTGCTCTTTGGTCAGAAACTGCGCCTCATCCACGAATATACAGGCGAGTTTGCGGGTTTTCAGGTGGGCTTCTATGCGGGAATAGAGGTCATCATCTGGCAAGTAAGTCTCTGATTCCGCACCGATTCCGATACGGCTGGCGATCCTGCCCTCACCCGCGCGGTGATCCAGGTTGGCGGTCAGCAGCAAGGTGTCCATACCGCGTTCACGGTAGTTGTAGCTGGCCTGTAGCAGCACCGTGCTTTTGCCTGCGTTCATTGTGGAGTAATTAAAGTAAAGCTTTGCCATTGTTGACTTTTTCCCCGAAGCGAAAGAAAATTGTACCCTTTGGGCAACTTAACGCAATATCTAGTTGACAGGAACGGCGCTGCGGCCAAATCTAGAAAAAAAGAAGAATAAAGATAACCGCACAAATGTTCGATTCCATCACATCTGAAGTTGCGTCCACTCATCTGGGAGCCATTTGGCTGCACGGACGAAATGGTGTTAGATTTCGCTTTGAGGTCAGGGAGTTACATTCCCCGGCGCCCGGAGCTGTCGAAATACAGTCCTGTATCCGCAACGGTCGGTATGCGTGGTTGCGCCTGCTGCCAAGCGGGCAGGGTGAGGTTCATCCCAAGGCGACGTTCACGTTAACCCATCGCCCGGCGCGTGGGGATAAGTTGAGCGTGGCCGAGGTCATCAAAGAGCTGAAAACCTGACGCTGCGATGCGGCGGCAAAGCGGCTGCGGTGTGGCTGCGTATGGTTTTAGTCGGGTTTACGACAGATTAACGCGTGACCCGGACGTGCAGTAAGCTGAGTGGCCGTTTTCGCAGCCGTCAAATTCGCTTGGTTCACACTTTAGGGTCGTGCCCCCTCCCGCACTGCGGAAGGGGGCATCCGGTATTACAGCTCTTGTAGGGAGGTGACTGTCAGGTCGCCCTCAAGCCGGTTCTTCATGGCCAAAGCGGCGGCGCGCGCACCGGCGGCGGTGGTGTAGTAGGGGATCTTGTCGTAGAGGGCGACGCGGCGGATTTCGCGGCTGTCCTCGATCGAGCGTGCGCCCTCGGTCGTGTTGAACACGATCTGGATGCGCTTGTCCTTCATCGCGTCAACGATGTTTGGACGACCCTCATATGCCTTGTTCACCAGTGTCGCCTGAACTGCGTTGTCCCGCAGCCAAGCGGCGGTGCCGGACGTGGCGAGGATTTCAAATCCGAGGGACGACAACACGGTTGCGGCCTCAAGCATCAGGGCGCCCTTGTCGGCATCCTTGATTGAGATGAAGGCCGTGCCGTGATCGGGAAGTTTGATGCCTGCGCCCATCTGCGCCTTGAGGAAGGCGCGCGGGAACGAGGTGTCCACGCCCATTACTTCGCCTGTGGAGCGCATCTCCGGCCCCAGCAGGGTATCGACGCCGGGGAAGCGGGCGAAGGGCAGCACGGCCTCCTTGACAGCGATGTGCTTGGGTTCGGCGGGCATCAGATCGAACGCTGACAGTTTTTCGCCAGCCATCAGGCGCGCTGCGATTTTGGCGATGGGGGAGCCCACAGCCTTGGCCACGAAGGGAACGGTGCGTGAGGCGCGCGGGTTGACCTCTAGCACGTAAATCACGCCGTCCTTGATCGCGAATTGCACGTTCATCAGGCCGACGACGCCCAGTTTCAGGGCCATCGCCTCGGACTGGCGCTTAAGCTCTGCAATTGTTTCCGCATCCAGCGAGTGGGGGGGCAGGGAACAGGCGCTGTCGCCGGAGTGGACGCCTGCCTCCTCGATATGCTCCATCACGCCCGCGACGTGGACGGAGGTGCCATCGCACAGGCAATCTACGTCTACCTCAACCGCGCCGGTCAGATAGCTGTCGAGCAGGACGGGCGCGTCGCCGGAAACCTTCACAGCCGCCTTGATATAGCGTTCGAGGTGGGCCGTATCGCGCACGATTTCCATGCCGCGTCCGCCCAGAACGTAGGACGGGCGGATCACCAGCGGGTAGCCGACCGAATCAGCGATTGCCATTGCCTGCTCGGCGGAGGAGGCGATGCCGTTGACCGGCTGTTTCAGGCCCAGTTCCTCAAGCATCTGTTGGAACCGCTCACGGTCCTCGGCCAGATCAATCGCGTCGGGCGAGGTGCCAAGGATCGGGATGCCCTCGTCCTGCAAGGCGTTGGCCAGTTTCAGCGGGGTCTGGCCGCCGAACTGGACGATGACGCCGTGCAGGGTGCCTGCCTCCTGCTCGACCCGCAGGATCTCCAGAGTATGCTCCAGCGTCAGCGGCTCGAAATACAGGCGGTCGGAGGTGTCATAATCGGTGGAAACGGTTTCAGGGTTACAGTTGACCATGATCGTCTCGTAGCCCGCCGCCGTCAGGGCGTAGCAGGCGTGAACGCAGCAGTAGTCAAACTCGATCCCCTGCCCGATCCGGTTGGGACCGCCGCCGAGGATGACGATTTTCTTGGCGTCAGAGGGGCGTGCCTCGCACTCCACGTCGCCCATCATGTCCGCCTCGTAGGTGGAATACATGTAGGGGGTCTGCGCCTCGAATTCGGCGGCGCAGGTGTCGATGCGTTTGAACACGGCCTTTACGCCCGCGCGCAGGCGGGTGCGGCGAATATCGGTTTCGGTGCGGCCGGTCAGAATCGCGAGGCGGGCATCGGTGAAGCCCATCATCTTGATCTTGCGAATACCGGCGGTATCCTCGGGCAGCCCGTTTGCGATGATTTCGGCCTCTGCCTCGACAATCTCACGGATGCGGGCGAGGAACCACGGATCGTAGGAGGTGATCGCGTTGATGTGGTCGTTGTCCAGCCCGTCGCGCATGGCCTGTGCGATCACGCGGATGCGGTCCGGCGTGGCGCGGGCCAGTTCGGCCAGAAGGTCGTCGCGGCTGGCAAATTCGATGTCGTCAAAACCGGTCAGGCCGGTTTCCATGGAGGCCAGCGCCTTTTGGAAGCTTTCGTGGATGGTGCGGCCAATGGCCATCGCCTCACCCACGGATTTCATCGCAGTGGTCAGATTGTCCTGCGCGCCGGGGAATTTTTCGAATGCGAAGCGCGGGATCTTGGTGACGACGTAATCGATGGTCGGCTCGAACGACGCAGGCGTGACGCCCGTGATGTCGTTGTCCAATTCGTCCAGCGTATAGCCGACGGCCAGTTTTGCCGCGATTTTGGCGATGGGAAAGCCTGTCGCCTTGGACGCCAGCGCCGAGGAGCGCGACACCCGCGGGTTCATCTCGATTACCACCATGCGGCC
>Ga0209309_10003528_pt1 | contig 13436 bp, 10 predicted proteins | sample COGITO_mtgs_1204_2_FD_184807 | JGI IMG/M metagenome (GOLD analysis project Ga0209309, IMG submission 184807) | Pelagic marine microbial communities from North Sea - COGITO_mtgs_120412 (SPAdes) (version 2) | ecosystem: Environmental > Aquatic > Marine > Epipelagic ...
AAGAAAGGGAGAAGAATGAGGAGAAAAATTGAACGAGAAACGACGAGACACATCAGTTTAGGGTTTAAGAGTTCGTTAAAAACCTTCAGGAGAGATGCGCGAGAAGAGGAACTTTGAGCGGCAAACCCTTGAGTACTAGTGCACGAGTTTAAGATGACGACCGATTCAAATTGGCGAGCGAAGTTTTCCAACTTTGTCCGAAACGATGTACCTGAGTCTTCTTCCTCGTACGAGCGTTCCGCAAACGCGCTTTCGAGATTGATTTCCAATCCACACACCTTCGGCGTCCACTGGAACGACATACAAAACAACCCGGAAAAGTTTTTCCTCGCGCACGAACTTCTCGCAAAGAGATCTCCAGAGCTCGGCCCCGGGTTTTGGATACGGTTTACCGTGCACTTCAACTTATTCGCCGGAACGGTGGTCGCGTTAGGGTCGAAAGAGCATTTCGAAACGCTGGAGGAAGCGAGCAAAAGAGGAGAGATTGGGTGTTTCGCCTTGACGGAGAAATACGCCGGGGTGAACTCAGGTTTAGTGGTGGAAACGACCGCGGAATACGACGAGAAAACGCGCGAGTTTGTTTTCCAGACGAGTTCAGACGGGGCGAAGAAGAACTGGATATCGCAAGGGTTAGTCGCGGATTGGGCGGTTATCGTCGCTCGGTTGAATATGTACGGGAAAGATATGGGACCGCACGCGTTTTTGTGCAGAGTGAGAGAGGAAGGGACGAAGGAAGTGAAGCGTGGGATTGTTTTCGGGGATATGGGGCGAAAGACGATTGGGAACGATTTAGATAACGCGTGGATACAATTCGATGGGTTTCGGTGTGGAAGAGGGTGTTTGTTGAACCGGTACGCGGACGTGCGAGAGAGCGACGGCGCGTACGCGAGAAAAGGAGGAGACGTGAATCAAATGAGCGCGATCGGGCAGCGTTTGTTTACCGGAAGAATTGCTGTAGCGAAAGCGGCGTTGACGTTTTGCGAGGAAGTGTTTAAACATACGAAAAAATATTCGGACGCGAAATTATGCGCCATGCGAGGGTCGAATAAGACGTTGTCGCATGTGCCGCAGTTGAAAGCGTTGTACGAGGAATCCGAAAAGAGATTGAAAGATGTTGATAGGTTCGTAACGTTTTGTAAGAAGCGTCTGTCGCGGGTTTTGAAGGTTCGCGAAACGCCATCGGTTGAGTTGCAAACGGCCATCGCGGTCTGTAAAATTCGCGCGGTTGAAACCGCCATCGAGTTGACGTTTCGATTGAAGCAAGAGGTTGGATCGTACGCGTTGATGGACGAGGCGAGTTTTAAGAACAGCGACTTTTTGCAGTGTTGCAAATTTGCCGAAGGCGATTCGAGGATTCTATCGCAAAAGTTAGCCCGGGACGCGTTTTCGGGCTTTTTGAAACAAAACTCGGCTCGGTCGATTCGCGAGGCGTCTATTTGCGAAAGCATTCGGAGACAGATCCAAAAGTATAAAGAGGATCGGGACGGGAAGTATAACAAAATCGATGCGTGGGACAGCTGTTGGGAAGACGTGTATGCGTTAGCGGATGCAATTTGCGATCGCGTGATGCGAGAAAATGATTTCGAAGGAGACGACAATGGAAAGGACGAAAGTAGTAACTTTACGAAGAGCACTCCGTCGCTCGTCTCTCGATTGTGATGCGTATGTTGTTTTAGGTACGAGTATACTACTTGTTTTAAAAATGTATATGCGATGCCGCGCCTTGTACTATTCAAAACGTGTAATAAATTTCTAATATCGTCTGCTATGCTTCCTATTTTCCCTATCTCTCGAGCGACTTCGATCCCGTCGTTTATGGTGATCTTTCTCCTTTCTTCGTTCTTTGCGATCTCGCGACCGACTCCGGGATCTATCTCTTTTTTTCTTTTCTTTCCGTCGTCGTCTCTCGCGATCGTCGTCCTCGTCGTCGTCTCTACCGCGACGATTATGATGGTCGACGTGGTCGTACGACTTTCTATTATTATTATTATTGTTATTGTTGGGATGATGATGAGTTTGATATTGATAGCCTCTACCGCTCCCGCCGCCTTTCACCTCCAACGTCTTGTTGTTCGATTTCCAATCCGACCTTCCTCCGCCTCTCTTCGCGTTCGCCGCGTTCGCCATGTCGTCCTCCGTCCCTCCTTTCTTCCCAAACTTTCTAAAATTCTTCCACAAACCGTGCATGCTTTGACTAAAATCCACGTGTATTCGTCTATCGTCGATTAACGCGTTGTCCATCTTGAAATACGCCGCCTCGCACATCTCCTTCGTTTCGAAATTGATAAACGCGTAACACAGGGAGTCCCCAGTTCGTCGATCTCTGATCACGTCGCAACTCGTCACCTTTCCGAACCGACTAAAAATAATCTCCAAATCCTCGTCCGTGGTCACTGGATTCAGTTTACAGACGAACAAACTCTCATCCGGCGGCTTCGCGTCCACGTCCGGCAAATCCCCAATCATCTCCAAAACCACCGCCCTGGATCTCGCCTCTTGCTCTCTCGACTTCTTCTCCAGCTCGATCTCGTCCATCTCTTGCGCAGCCTCTGCGTCGAAATCATCCTCCAACCGATCGTCCGGTACCGACCTGTCCACCAATGGACTTTCATCCGGCGCTTTCGGCATGCCTTCGGGATCCTCGAACGGATCGTCCAAAACCGTCGTGCGTTTAATCCGAATATTTTGCCACGGTCTCCCATTCTCGTCGCAATACGCCTCGTTTATTCGTTGTAAAACGTCTAATCCTTCCATCACTCTGCCGAAAATCGTGTGTTTCCCGTCTAAATCCGGAACACAATCCCGAGTGGTGATTAAAAACTGCGATTGGTTGGTATCTTCTCTCCCGAAATTCGCACAGGAAACCGTCCCGATGTGGTCGTGTTTTAATCGAACGTTTTGTTCCTTATCCACGTGAATCTCGTCCTTAAAAAACCGTCCGAAATGCTCGCTCTCCTCCTTCCCGTCCGTTTCATCTCTCGACAAAAAAGAATAGATCGATTTCCCGCCTTCCCCGGTATTCGACGGATCCCCGGTTTGCACCGCGAAATCTTTCTGCACGGAGAAGAATTTGCAGTCGTTGTACTGCTTCAACTTGCACAGTTTGAGAAAGTTCATCGAAGCGATCGGGGATTCCGTCGCGAACAGGTCGATCACGAGCTCGCCTTTGGACGTTTCCACGAGCACCGACATCGCGGCTTTCTTCTCGTTTCAAAGTGCCTCTTTCGTCCAAAAGTGTTGTTGTGGGGGATTGGATTTCTTTCCGTCTCGCGTCACTTTTCCAATTCATTCATTCTCTTACGCAACTTAACATCAATCGCTGCTGCTCCTGCTGCTTCTGTACCTGCGACAGAGAGAGAGAGATATATTTGCCCGAACGCGCACAACAGATCGCTCGACAGAGACGAAAGCATCGTCATCGCATAAGTAAGAAGTAAAATGTCTGAACTGGAACAGCAGCAGCACCAGCAGTCGCAACTGCACCGAGAAGAACTCGAGCGCATGCTCTTCTTCGAAGAAGCGCGCCAACGCGCGGAAGCCGACCACGCGATAAACCCAGAAGACGCGCACGTGTTAACCCGATGGGGCGGGGCGTTGTTAGAGCTCGCGCACTTCCGCCAGGGCGTGGAAGCGGTGGAGATGATCGAACTCGCGGTGACGAAATTTAACAGCGCGTTGAAGATCGACGCGAGGAAACACGACGCGCTTTGGTGCTTAGGGAACGCGCTGACGAGCCAAGGGTTTTTGTTCGCGGAGGCGGAGAAAGCTGGGGAGTATTTCGACGAGGCGAAGAGGTGCTTTGAACGCGCGGTGGCGGAAGAGCCGGAGAATGAGATTTATAAGAAAGCGTTGGAGATGACGGAGAAAGCGCCGAGTTTACACGCGGAGTTGCAGAATCAGCTGGCGGCGCAGCAAAGAGCGCAAGAGGCGGCGCAACAGTACGAGAGAGCGCATTCAGGTGGTGGTAATGGTGGTAACGGTGGGGGTGGTGGGAGTAGAGAAGGCGGGGAACAGGAGGATCCGGACGCGTTTTACTATTCGATGCTTGGGTGGAGTACGTTTGCCGTCGTCGCGACGAGCTGGTTGGTGATGATGAACGTCCAAGCGGCCAGGGCGCAGACGTAACAAGAGAGTCGGCGCCATCCTACGGCACCCCACAACCTCAGAGAAAGAGAGAATGAGCGAGAAAGCGCATAAAAGTGCGCATAAAAACAGTCATAGGAGAGGAAAGTTGTCGTGTTGTTAAAATACGCACATCGCGTTACTCTGTTATATATAACACACCATTTTTAAAAGCACCTCGCCGAAAAAGCCACGATGCGAATCGTCCAAATGTAACACACGACGCACAGAGGCTCTTCGCTCGAAGCTTTTCTCTTCTTCTTCGCGAAGAGAGCCAGCCGCCGTACTACTGAGCATGTTTCGCTCGCGCGTTTTCGTTTCTGTCTCTTTTTAAAACAAGCTGCCCTTTGGGAAAAATTCAAAATTCGTCAGACCACATATGCGCTTAGGAAGACTCTCTTCCGTGATACTACTACGCCATACTACGCATAACACGTTTACTTCTTCGAAAAGAGTTCCATTTGCTCCTCTATCTGGTTTTCATCGTCGTCATCATCAGAATACTCGCGCATTTCTTGGATTGCGCGTCAAAAATAGTTGTTTTAGCACCAGCGCGATGAATAAGAAACCAATCAAACCGGATCCGAAACAGAGAGGCATGGGGATGTTTTTGCAGCGAGGGGTGAACATCGCGACGCAAGCGAAAGGGGAAGGGACGACGACGCCGCCGAAGAAGACGATTTCGGCGGAAACGACGACTTTGAAAGGAAGTTCCCTCCCCAGGATTGAGGGTGAAGACAAAGAAGACCAAGAAGGTGCGCAGAAACGGACTAAGAATAAGACTTCAAAGAAAGAGACGACGAAGACGACGCCGTCGAGACAGTCGGCTCGGAAACGGGAGAAGCCGGAGAAATTGGACGTTTCCTCTCCGAAGAAGAAACCGAAAGCGGCGGGACCGACCAAGTATCACGAAAACAGCCGACGCGAGAAAGGATATAAACGCGTGTGCGGCGTGGACGAAGCCGGACGAGGGCCGTTGGCTGGGCCAGTTATTGCCGCGGCGTGTATTTTACCTGAAGGCGTGCAAATAGAAGGGGTGGATGATTCCAAGAAGATCAACTCGGAGGAAGAGCGAGAGCTTTTATACGAAGCGATTATGGAGGATAAACGGATCGAGACGGCGTATTGGATCTGCGACGAGAAGAGGATAGACCAGATTAACATTTTGGAAGCGACGATGGAGTGCATGAGGAAAAGTACGGAAATGTTACCGGGTGGTCCAGTCGATTGGGCGTTGATTGATGGGAATAAAATACCGAAAGGGTTAGAGGATAAAGCGGAAGCAATCGTAAAAGGGGACGCGAAATCGCAGTGCATCGCCACGGCTTCGATCGTCGCGAAAGTCACGAGAGATAGGATGATGCGCGAAATCGATACGAAATATCCGCAGTACGGGTTCAAAGACCACAAAGGGTACGGTACGAAAGCGCACTGCCAAGCGATCGAAAAATACGGGCCGTGCGAGTACCACCGCATGACATTTGCGCCAATTAAATATATGGATTTATCAAAGTACGAGTAAAAACGTAACACACCCGGGCGTCTTCGCAATCGACGACGACGAGAGATCTTTTACTACTTTTAATTTAAATTACACTACTCGCGTTGCAATCTATCTGTCCTCTCTAAATGGCGCGCGCGCTACGCGTGGACTAAAAAAGCTTCCGCCACATTTCCTCGGCGTCCTCGAACGTCAAATCGTTCCAACGCAACACACCTAATCCGGCAAATCCAAGGCCAAACGCGCCGTACAAAAGAGAATGCGCGAGAGGCCGTTTCGTCGTTCCTAAAATTCGATCGTACGCCACGACACTCGCGGCTACGGCGCACGCGCTCGTGCCAACTACTCTGCACTGGTAGCAGTTCTCTTGCGTTTGTTGTTGCTGCTGTCGTTGTTGTTGTTGATTCTTCTTTTCCCCGCCGTCGTTGTCGTTTCCAATTTGTGTCGCGTTGGTGTTCTTCGAAAGAGATTTGAAGAAGGATAAGTGAGCGAACGGGATAGAGGAGGAGGAGGAGGAGGAGGTGGTGGTGGTGGAGGTGGAAGAAGACTGCCTGCGCGCATCATCGTCTGTGTCTTCGTGTTTCATCCTCGCGTGTAAAAATTTTGGGGTGGGTAAAACCGTTTTCAAAATTTCTCTTCAGCGTGTTCGTTTATAGTATGCGTTGGTTGTTATTAAAATGTACTCTCGTATCGTATATCGTCGTCGTCCTCTCGGATCTTTCTCTCTCATCTCAATTGGCGCCGCTATTCCCGATCAACCGTTGAATTTGCTGCGCCTTCTCGTGCTCCTCTTTCAATTTTTCTTCCAATCCTTTGGCGCGTTGTCTTTCCAACTGTAGCAAAGTGTATTGCTTTTCCAACTTGTCCGTGGCGGCGTGCAACGCTTGGAGGAGCTCTTTTTGCTCGACGCCGATGTTGGCGTCGTCCATGCGAATGATCTGGTTTTGTTCGCCTTGCTTGGCGAGATTTTCGAGACCAGCTGGGACCGGTTGAATGGCTTGGTTTAACGTGTTGCCGTTTCTGACTTGCGCCGCTTTTTGGAGTTTTTGGATGCGCAGGCGTTGGTCGATGATTTGTTGTCGCGCTTCTGCCAACTGGTTCACGATGTGACTGTTTGCAGCATCGACTTGCTTTTTGGAGCCTTTGGAGCCTCGTTTGAGTGAGGCGACGTCAAGGTCTTGTATCGCGTTTTTCAAGTTTTGCTCGAGGTTAGCGATTTTTGTTTGTTGCTCGATGACGATAGTGGATTGGTTGCGCATTTTTTGCTTCATTTCAAGCACTTCTTCGACTTGCGCTTCCATCCATTTCTTTTTGGCGGCGTCGTCGTAGGTGTCGAGAACGATTTGGACGTTTAACTCGTCGTCCGGATTTGCCGGGCCCTCGTCGTCGTCGTCGTCATCGTCGTCGCCATCTTCGAGATCTTCTCCTTCTACTTCCATTGGCGTCGCTTTGGCTGCTTCTCCGTTGGCGTCCGCGGTTGCAGTGCCGTTCTCCGTCTTGAGGACGTCCCCAGTCGGTTGTTCCTTCTTTACCTCCGCCGCCGCCGCCGCCGCCGCCGCCGCCGCCATTTTCTTTCTTTTCTTGTTCGCGTTCTTCTTGAGCATCTTCTCCGTCTCCAACAAATTTTTGATCTTATTCTTTAACATTTCCGGTTGGAGGCTCCCTCCGGCGCCGTACGCCGACGACGGAAACTTGTACACCCACTCGCGTTCGAAGAGTTGCGCCAGTTTTTCCGCTTGAACGTACACGAGCTCGGACGGTTTGTTGTACGTGAATGCGTTGGCAAAGACTAAGCGCACGTCGTTGGCGAACTTTGACGGATCGCTGTCGGTATAATACGTCGTTTCGAGCGGAACGCCATGTTCATCCTCCGGTTCTAAGCGTTTAAAAATCGTCCCGAAATCCATCGGGTGCGAGATGATGTCCAAATAATCAGGAATGTCCAACGCGATTGGATCGACTTTTTCTAAGAATGGAAACGCGTTCCTGTCGGACATCAGTCTTTGCAAGATGGCTTTGTACCGGTTGATTGGTCTGTTCGCTTTCGCCGCGTTCATCAACTTCGAGTCTTCGGTATCGGCGCCGGCGCCGGGGGCGTCTTCGATGATATCCGTCGCGGCTTGCTTGCGTTTTTTACCCAACGACAATTTTCCTTTCGGTCGCGTCACCGCTTTTCCGACGACGCGCTCGCGTCCATTCTTACCCGCCGAGCGTAAATTCTGCACGCCAAAGTAATAATCGTTCATACACTGCGTGACGTGTTTTTTCATGCGATGATACGCCATGTCGGATTCCTTGAACGCTTGCTTATTGTGCGTCGGCTCCAAACAATCCGCCTCGATGACGCCAAGCATGTCCTTCATCATGCAATTCGCTTGCAACTGACTCGCAAAGCGTTGGTACAATCGAATCAAACGATTTTTGTTGTAAATGTGGAAGCCGCACAATTTCGAGTTTTCCTCGATGTACCCGCAATGGACGGTTATACCGTACGCTAAACCTTTCGGTTTGTATTCCGGAAAGACGTAATACTCCTTCGTCAATCGAGAGATGGGACATCGAGGTTGAATCTTCTCTCCGCGCAAATAAAACGCACACCTCGGTCGTAAATACAATACTTCCATGTAGGCTCTCAGCGAATAATCTTCTGGCACGTCCAGCGTGGCTTGCTGTCCGTCTCGGTGTTGTTGAAACACAGGGCGTCGACTCGTGTTTTTACTCGACAAGCCTCGGTTGTTTTTGTCCTCCGTATCGCCTAACATGCGAATATCGTTCCCAACGGAGAAGTCAAATTCGTGCTCTCTCTCACCCTCGCCGTTGCTTTCGCCTTCGCGTTTTCGTAAGTTGAACAAAACCACTCTCGTCCCGTGCGACCCTTGAATCTTGTCCATTTCCGTCAACAATTCCTTCTCCGATTTCGTGAAGCAATAGTTTTCAATAATCGCCATGTTCGAGGACCACTCCGTCGCGTCCGTCGGCTCCGATGCCAGGTACCTGCCCCCATCCTCCATCTTCCACGAAAACATCGGGATCAAAATGTCGTCCGCTCCTATCGCGTCTAAAAACGACTGCGAAAGCAACGCGCAGTGCGCCATTCCGTCTCTCTTTGTTAAAATCAAAGCGTCGTCTGCCAAACGCATCGATCCAGATTTGAAACCGATACCAAACCTCCCGACGTTGCCAGAAAGATGCTCTTTATCGGAGAAACCAAACGATAACATGTTATTCAATCTGGCTCGATCCATTCCAACGCCGTCGTCTTGGACCGTGATGCAATACCCGCCTTTATCTCTCGATGGGTTCAAAACGTACGCGTCAACTTCGACTCTCGTCGACCCACACTCGCGATCTTGAGAGTTGTCTAAAAGTTCCGCCAACGCGCCCAGAGGCCACACGTGCGACGTGGCGTTACCTGTTTTATTACGCGCGGCGCGAGATAAAAAAGAGAGACGAAAGAAAAGAAGAACACATTGAAAACTCGTCAGTCAGCACGGATATGTACTTTATGCGTTCGTTCTTCTCGGTTTAATAAAGATGTTGCGTTACCGCGCGCGCGCGACGGGTGAAAATTTTCAAAACTGAGAAGTAAAAACGCACTCTTCAACATCCTCGGGTGACTTTTGCTGTGTTCCATCATCCTCCGGTTTTTCTCGGTGGTCGTTTCGAACGACCCCCCCACGCTGTTGTTGTTATTCATAGTGTCATCGTTATTATTATTCTCGTTGTTATTGTTCTCATTTTCTACGTCTTCGTCGTCGAGTTCTTCTTCTCGGTGCGAGAGTTCGACGAATCGTTCCATGTCTTGCGTCGGCATCGAGGTGTTTTTAAGCCTCTAAAAACGAGAGAAGATGAAAAGACGTGTTAGCGTTACGGTGTAGTGCGCGCAAGCCTCGCGCGACTGTGCACACAAATCGCGCTCGAAAACCTCGCGAGTACGTCGAAACGCATTTTCTCCGTAGAATGCGAAAGGAAAACTGGGAGATGCGACTTCGCGTGCGTGCGAGAAAACGATCTCTCTCGCGCGCGCAAACAACACCAACGCACCATTGTTAAAATATACGAATTCGAACGGTCGCCCCCTTAAAAAATGAATCAATCGGATGAGTGGTATACGAGAGGTGTGTGTTCTCTCTCTCTGTTTTTTTTAAACCGAGAGCGCTTCTTCGCGTAAACGCGCGAAAGAGGCTCTTCGTCTCTCGGATTCGGTTTCGGGTCGCGTTCGTGGTCCGAGCGCGTTTACGTGTGCGCGCGCGTGTACGTTTTATAATAGCGTTTTCATAATCGGGGATTTAGACGATGATGATCTGCAAAAGACGACAAAAATCGAGAAAAAAATTTCAAACAAAAAAACACAAGAGCGACAAGAAGAGAAAAAAAGAAGAAAAAAAAAGCGACGCATCATAAAACTTTAGCTTCTTTGTGTCTTCTTCTTCTTTTGCAAAGTTCGTTTTCCTAAAGCGTTTTGGGTTGTTTGCGCTTTACAAGTGCTGCTGCTACGGAGCATCTTTTTTCTAGAAAGTCATCAGGGAAATGTCGAGACGAGGTGAAGCACAAGAAAGATGATGACGATGCGAAAACGACGGAAACCGCGTAAAAACGCATGACGCTTCTGTTCCTCGCAAAATGCCGAGTTGTTCGTTGTTTCTTTCTTCTTCTGTGCGCGTGCTGCGGTCGTCTGTTTTTACGCGCGAACGACCATCCTCGCGTCTTTTGGGTTCTCGCAGCCGTTGAAGCGCAGAGAGACGATGCCGTGGGAAGCGATGCGTTCTTTTTCCCAGCGCGAGAGCAGCGAGGGAAACGCATCGTCGTCCCGAAAGAGACGAAGAAGACGTTTTCGAGAAAGAAGATGCTGCGCGAAGAGTTTAAGAAGCGATGCGAGGCGTCGAGAGCGAAAGTATCCGAAGAAGAAGAAGAAGAAGAAGGAGAAGAAGGAGAAGAAGAAAGAAGAGTGTGTTTGCGAAACCCGAACGATGAAGGAAAGTCAAAGTGCGTCGCGGTGCAAGAATCAACGACGAACAAACGAAACGTGAAGGCGTTTTGGAAAAAGCACGTCGAAGATGTTGGTGCGCTCTTTTGCACGGGTTCGACGCTGGACGCGTACGGCGTGAGGCATCCTGCGTTGTACAACGGCACGCGCGGCAAGCAAAGAGTCGTGACGGTTGGCGTAAACGCAGCCATATTTAATGAGAAAATACAACCACTCGATTACACGTTCCTGCAAGATCGAGGATCGAAGTCAGGAGATACGTCTTTCGCATCGAACAGAGCAGCGATGATCGCGTATGAACCCAGAGAAGCGAAATTTTTCGGATTCTTTCCTGGTCAGAGAAACTTTTCCCCCTCGGACGAAGACGCCGAGCGAGCGAACGCTACGCAATACGAAGGGTGGCGGAAGCCGCACTGCGCGAATCCACTTTTACCGTTGGTAAAAGACGTCGGTAACTTTGTATTTGGAGGAAGTTGTTCGACGAGTTTTGCGGCGCTACAGTTTATATTGTACACCGGCGTAAAAAAGCTTTATCTGATCGGGTGCGACGTCGTGGGGGGCTACGGGCACTCCGCGCATAAATACGGCGGCAAATCTCGAAGAGTCGAATTAGGCAAACAGCGAAAAATGTGGCGCGAGTCGTATTTTTGGACATCGACGGAGTATCCGTGCGCTGAAATCATCGCCGTCAGGCCAAAGGGTCTCAGAAAAGTCGGCTTCTTTGAACGCTTTTCAGATCCCCCTTTCGTGGAAGTGTAGAAGTTCGCCTTCGTTAGAGAACACACACGCGAGAGAGAGAAAAAAGAAACGAGGAGGAAAATTGAGGAAAAAAAGAAGAGAAAAAATACACGAGAGAGAAACAAAAAAAAAGCAACGAGGTTGGTTTATATCTCATAAAAAATACGAGTTCTCTCTCTCTCTCATGGGTCACACGAAACGACGCACGTCGCGCGCGACCCCCGCGCACGAAGAAGACGAGATGAGAACGCGTTGTTGTTTCCGGAAAGCGGGTTTGGCGAGGCTTCCTTTTCTTTTCTTTTTCTTCTTCTTTTTCTTCTGTTTCCTCTCGTGCTTTGCGTTTGCGTTTGATCAGGAGGAGAACGAGAGAGGGGCTTCGGCGAACGCGTTTTCGATGACCACGAGAACGCCGAAGTTGGAGTTGTCGTCGTCGCATTCATCGTCATCATCGCAAGCTTTGGGAGAAAGGAGGAGGACTTTTTTGGAGACGAACGAGTCGCTCGTCGTTCGAGCAAGGTTGGAAAATGGACACGGGTACGAGAGGAAGGTCTATCTGAAGTTTCTGTTGGGGACGACGACGACCTCGAACGAGGAAGAGAAGTTTGAGAAGATGCGCGACGATGGGAAGTATCCCGATGAAACGGCAAATGATGGCGTGTATGCGGTCGCGGTGGACGTTGGGAAAGAGCTCGGGGCGAAAAATGGAGACGTGGTTTTGTTTCGCGCCGAGGCGTGGACGGAGAGCGGCGACAAAAAGCCGTTGCGTTCGCCGAAGGAAGACGCGAAGAAAGACGACCGGGAAGTCACCGTGGTTTCTCAAAGTCAGTATCCGTATTACGCGGTCGCGATCGTGAGTCCGAGTTTGAAAAGCGACACAAATTTGCCTGTTTTACACGTTTTACGCGCGAACGAACAGGACATGACGACCGATCGGGGAACGACGGCGAAAGTTTTCTTCGACGGGAAGTTTTACGACGAGGTGAAAATAAGGCGACGAGGTTCTGGGCGCGACGAAGAAAAGGTTGGAGTAGAACTCCCACCAAAAGATTGGCCGAAACATAAGTTTAAGTTTGATTTCAAAGGCGAACAATTCGTTTGGAATAAAGGCGAACCGGCGGTGGAGGAGTTCAATTTGAATTCTCAATGGCAAGAGCCCGGCGAAGAGACGTACATGCGATTAAATTTAGCGAATGCAATCATGGACGTTGCAAAAGTACCCGCGCCGACGACTTTTCACGTGCACGTTCAAGTCAACGGTAAGTACTACGGACTTTTCTCGTTCGTGGAACAAATCGATGAGACGTACCTCAAACGCCGGAAAATGTGGGACGAACAAAACTCGTTGTATAAAGCCGTAAACTGGAAGTATTCTAATCTTCGAGCGCCGAACGCGTCTTTATCGAAATGCCCTTGGGCGACTCCAGATTGGCCACGCCGATGGTCCGAGCGAGATGGGTATTGCCCTCAAATTTGGCGCAAGTCGTATCCGGCAAAGTCCAAGACGGTAGACGATCTTTGGGATTTCACGACAAACATCGCGAGGGCGAAAAAATACGCCCTCGGTACGAGCCAACAAGTGTACGCGGAAAAAGTGCTGTTCCAAATTTTAGACGTTCCCTCTGTGATTAACGAGATGGCAGCGCAAACGATATTATTGAACAACGATCGATGCGCAAAAAATTATTACGTCTTTCGAAACGCGAAAACAAAGCGGTGGAGTCGTTTGCCTTGGGATTTAGAAGACGCGTTGCCGGCGGACAACAGATACGGCCTCGCTCTATGCCCCAAGCGCGATTGTTCGCCGAAAAGCACTCGATACTGCGTTTTAACGTGCGAGAAGTTCAACTCGCCGCTGTATTGCGATTCAGAACATCCTCAAGATATATTCTATTCCGAAGGTATCGCGCAAGAAGCTAAAAGCACTTACAACGAACTCGTCAACGTCATTTTGAAAACCGATCGAACTCGCGCGATGTACTTTGCACGGTTGCGAACGCTAATGAACGATATTTTAGGAACGAACTTTATCGAACGATACGTCGCGAGAACTTTGAAGACGATTAGACGAGACGCGCTGAGAGATTCCGT
>Ga0209309_10003532_pt1 | contig 13432 bp, 13 predicted proteins | sample COGITO_mtgs_1204_2_FD_184807 | JGI IMG/M metagenome (GOLD analysis project Ga0209309, IMG submission 184807) | Pelagic marine microbial communities from North Sea - COGITO_mtgs_120412 (SPAdes) (version 2) | ecosystem: Environmental > Aquatic > Marine > Epipelagic ...
GGTTCTCAACTGGATGACCGGACTTGGCCACCCAAGCTTTGAACGTACCGCCTGAATTCCGTCTCGGGTAGGGCGCGCTCTGAGTTGCAGTTGATCTATGCAACACGGCCGATAACTCGAAAGAATTTAAAAATTGATGCCATTAACGAAACCCTCTTACGGATTACATTAGTTTGCGAGGTTTTCGATGCAATCACTATCGCTAAAGTAGAAGTGCAAATCTCTATAATTTTTCATTGACTGCGCTCTCGGCCCACGTCTCGACGAGAGCAGACCAAGGCAGGGCTTATGAGACTTGATATGGCAACCTAGGCATTGATATCGCCCCAAAGGGCGCTCACCGGGAGAGCAAAATTCCTATCGCCAAAGGTGAGTTTTTCTTTACCCAAGTAAAGCACGATCCCAGTACATATCCTGCTGCCTCCAGGCCCGTTTTTTGAGAACCATTTGAGATGTTTGAAGTCATCGCCGCTGACCGATGCAGAGGCCTTGACCTCGACACAGACCAGGTGGCTGCCGCCGTCGATCAGGATGTCAATCTCCCGCTGGTCCGCACTGCGCCAGTGATAAAGCCGATAGTCAGCATCCTGCATTGGGACGGCTCTCAGCAGTTCGTTCAAAACAAAGCTCTCCAGCAGACCGCCGAGGGCTTGCGGATTGTTGTCGATGGTAAAGGTATCTTCAGTGAAGCGACGCAAGGCGCAAGCGATGCCTGAATCTGCGAAGTGATATTTTGGGTTCTTGATTTCCCGCTTGCCCTCACCCGATGTCCAGGCACCCAGTTTGGTGAGCATCGATAATCGTATCAGGATGTCCAGATATTGCTCGACCGTAACGCGTTGCAGCTTGGTCAGTTTGGCAAGTTCGGAAGCGTTGATTTCTTGAGCCGACCGTGTCGCCATCTGGTCTATCAGGATACGCAGCGCATCTGGTTTTCGAACCGGCGTGATATCTGCCACATCGCGCTCAACGACCGCGTCGATATAGTCCCTATACTGCCGCTGACGGGATCTGATTGGCAACGTTCTGGTTTCGGGAAACCCACCTTCCAGAATGAAATCAATGTAATCACTTCGGGTGTTTGGCTCTGGATCGGCCACTTGTCCCAGCTTCGGGTCTTTTTGCATCGCCCAATCCATTAGGCGGCTGACAGGTGCTCTTTTGATTTCTGCAACTGACAAGGGCCAGAGCTTGAGTGTGCGCATCCTGCCTGCGAGAGAGTCAGCGACATCAGTGGTCGTAAATACATTGGAGGATCCGGTAAGTACAAATTGCCCTTTGCGCCGATTGGTATCGACCACCCTCTTAATTGCCAGAGCCAGCTTTTTAGACCGCTGAGCCTCATCGATGATAAGCGGGGCGTGGTCCAGGTCTTCCATTAGACTGGTGAGCTGCCCTTCTGGGTCAGCTTCAATGGCGGCTAAGACTGCAGCGTCATCCAAAGTGATAAAACGGCCATTGCCAAACAAGTCTCTTACAAGTGTCGTCTTACCAACCTGCCTCGGGCCGATGAGGTTAACTACACGCGCTGATGCGATCGCGTCTTCAAGCTCTGGAATGAGGTGTCTTGGCAGATAGTCTTCTGTATCACTCATGGACCGGCGCTTCCCTTTCGAGCTTTGCAGAACGCCCCTCGTATGAGAGGTCTGGTTCCTTACCACTGGTTGCCTATTAGAGAACCCACCATTTGTCTACTAGAACATCCACCATTTGCTCATTAGAAGCCCCACCATTTGCACGCTACATGGGCTTCTGTGTGTCAACTTGCCATGCCAGCATCCTCTAGCTCGCCGCGGTCGGGCAAATCACGAAGGCTTTCCATCCCAAACGCCATCAAGAACTTCTGCGTCGTCACATAGGTATAGGGTGCCCCCGCCCTCGGACTACGTGGACCCGTGGCGATCAACTCCTGCGCCCTTAACCTTCCAATCAGATCCCGGCTGATGTCTTTGCCAAAAATATCCTTCAACCCATCCCGCGTCAGCGGCTGGTGATAGGCAATCGATGCGAGCACAGCGACTTCAAATTCGTCCAAATCCAGATGCTGGTCGCCCACATCGGCCGCCGCGCGAATGGCATCAGCAAATCGCGCCCGCGTTCGCATCAACCAGCCGTCTGCTACGGCGACCAACTCATAGGGGCGATCGTCTAAATCGGCCTGAATATCCTCAATCAACAGATCAACCGAGGCCCCCTGCCCCACAACACGCGCCAAGTCCCCGCGCGGCACTGGCGAAGCGCTCGCAAAAATCACCGCTTCAATCCGGCCTATCCATTCACGCCAGCGCAATTCCGGGGGCAGGTATTCTAATTCAGTGTCTAACACTGAGGTTTCCTTGGCCATGCTTATACCCCGTACAGTCGGAACCTCGGCCTGCCAGTCAGTTCCCGCACGACGCCCAGTTCCACCAAACGGTCACACAGACGGCGCGCCGCGCGATCCGTCATCGGCATCAATGTGCCCTGGATCATCGGGCTTAACATGCATGACGGTGACACCGCATCATGGCTCAGGAACAAAGCCAACGCAGCGTCTGAGCCTTTGGCCCGCAGTTTTGGCGCAACGGACCGCAACTTGGCAACGCGCAGGTCTAGGTCCGCCGCCAAACGGATGGCAGTGTCGCAAGCAGCAACCATCGCACGATGTACAAAAAGTCTAGGTTCACCCGCCCCAGTCGCAATCGCGCGGATATCCCTGCGCACCATATGCGCCCCCAATAATGGCACAGGCCGATCCCAACCGACCGCACGGGCCAAAGCAACATCCGCCAACATCAATGCTCCCGCTTCTTCTCGTGGGAACCGGGGCAACAGCTCTGCTAAGATGTCGCTTGCTTGTCCCACCGGTGTTCCTGATGGAGATCCAAGAATGGACACAGCCTCATGGGCCAGCGCTGTTGGTAGCGCATTCTCCACCCGCCCCATCCATCCACTGACACCCAAGTTGATCCGCGCCAGCTTACGCCACCCCATAAACATCTCGCCCGCAGGTCCCAGCCGATCTCCTGCCCGCGCTAAACACACCGCGTCACGGATATCGGACCCGGGTTCATTGCGACCCTCGAGCTTTAGGCAAGCCACAGCAGAATCCAGAGCCATTCGATCCCGCAACAAGGCACAGGGCAATGTACCGTTTGGGTCGCGTAACACCGTATCTAGCGTAGCCAGCGCCGCGCCAGATAAAAAAGCAACAGTTTCAGGGTCTTCATCTCTTTGCACAGTGATCCAACGGGGCAGAAGCTGTAGGCTCATGGTATCACTCATAATAAGTTTAGCGGCCGGGTTCATCCTGACAGACTAAACCTACGCGGCGCTTATTTCCAGATAATAGCGCGTGAACCGCCGCATCTTGCCGGTCAAAGTTATGTCCAATAAGTTTACATTATCGGACATTACGAGATACTGTCGCAGCTCAGTCTCAATACTAGCAGATTTTCGGGGGGAACATGGCCACAGAGGACAAGAAGTTAAGCTCAGCACGCGCTAGTACATCCGATGATGCTGAGGTTGACGAGAGCGATCAAGAGAAAAGAGATGGCATCACCTTGCCCTCGCATGTGGCTGGTTCAGGCACCCTCGATCAGCTGGTAGAAACCGCACGCAGCTATGCAAAGCAGGCGGCTTCTGAGAACACCCTGAAGGCCTATGCGAAAGACTGGGTGCACTTTACCCGCTGGTGCAGACTGAAGGGAACGGACCCTTTGCCGCCTTCACCTGAGATGATCGGGCTCTACCTCGCTAACCTGGCGGCACCCACGGGAAAGGCCCCTGCCCTCTCAGTCTCGACAATCGAGCGCCGTCTTTCTGGACTTGGCTGGAACTACACTCAGCGCGGCTTCAACCTCGATCGCAAGAACCGCCACATCGCCACCGTGCTTGCCGGGATCAAGCGCAGGCACGCGCGACCGCCGGTTCGGAAAGAAGCAATCATGGCCGACGATATACTCGCTATGGTGGGTAGCCTTCCCTTCGATCTGCGTGGGTTGCGGGACCGCGCGATCCTGCTGTTGGGATACGCGGGGGGTCTGCGCCGCTCCGAAATCGTCAGCCTCGACTACGGTAAAGATGACACGCCGGACTCTGGCGGCTGGACCGAAATCCTAAATGATGGAGCGCTTCTTACATTGAACGCAAAAAACGGTTGGCGCGAGGTCGAGATCGGCCGCGGATCGTCGGACCAGACTTGCCCGGTTCATGCGCTGGAGAATTGGCTGCATTTTTCCAAGATCGACTTCGGTCCAATCTTTGTCAGAACGTCGCGCGATGGCAAAAAGCCGCTGGAGGCCCGGCTGACGGATAAGCATGTCGCTCGGCTCATCAAGCAGACAGTTCAGAGCGCAGGTATCCGTTCGGACCTTCCCGAAGAAGACCGCATGGCCCTGTTTTCCGGTCATTCGCTGCGTGCCGGCCTTGCCAGTTCGGCAGAGGTTGATGAACGCTTTGTCCAGAAGCAGCTCGGACACGCTTCGGCCGAGATGACACGGCGATATCAGCGACGCCGCGATCGGTTCCGCGTGAACCTGACCAAGGCTGCGGGCCTGTAGGGTATTTGCCTGACGCTAGCTCTTGTCCGACTCGTCGTTCTTGAGTGCCCCCAAGCTGCGATTTGGCGGGGTAGATCGCTGTGCGAATGCAAGAAATCCACGATCAATACCTCTGTGGCGCATTCCAGAAGCACAACAAAATGGTCCCCTGCCCTTGCGTAGCGCAGGTCCGCTTCGTCATCGAGCAGGACTGCACAACTTTGAGACACCCCCTCATCTCGCGATATCGACCAGACTGTCTTCTGCGCGTCGCCTGAGGCGAAATGATCGTTTCACGCTAGCGAGCGGGCTCTGTCAAAGGCACGTCGAATGGCATCAGAATCTGTACCATCAACCAACTCGTCATTTTCCGCCTGTGCGAGCCCCTGCATCAAGCTGCTTCGGAGTTCAGCCAAACCGGCTTCTTCGCGTTCAAGCAGTCGCAAGCCTACACGAAGGGCTTCGCTCGCATTTTAATAACGTCCAGATGAAATCAGGTCTTGAACCAGCTAATCTTGAGATTCTGTCAGTACCACATTGCGCGCAACCAATCATCTCCCGCTTAGCAATGTAAGCCAGCCCCAACTGCAAAGCGAAGGATAAAATTAAGGGGTTTCGTCCCCGCATCCAACGGGTTTGCCGAAGTTGGGACAAATACCGATTCGATATGTACGCAGTGCATCAACTTGTTGAGAGTTGCGAAGAAGATCCCACAACATCTTGTTTAACTTTGCTCGCTGGTAATTTTATCCCACATTAACATGTTCTTAGCGTCATAACATGAGAAAACATGATATTGAGTCATCATTTGCTTAAGCAGTATACTGCAAAAAATTGTTGCCTGAGGTTAAGTTGCGTGTCATGAGTTCAGTTGTCGCTGTTTGACGTAAATCACGCGATTTAGCGACGAAACACAGATGGCCCACTAAGAGGTCGTGAGGGCAGCATGAATTCAAACGCAGATATCGTTCAAACCAACTCTATCGCCGCATCTATTGCGTCGAACGCTGCCCGCCTGTCAGAGGCGCTTAACAATCATATGCGCAATAGCTTTCAGCCCGATAGTAGAAAGGCGCTGCGTAAATTTCATCCCGCGGAAGTTTCAGAGCTTACTGGGATCAGCATGTCGAACCTTCGAACGCGGCATCAGGAGGGCGATTTTCCCGATGTAGAGACTGATTCCAGAGGTCGCAGGCTCTACACAGCCCAAGAGATCGACCAGATCCGCCATGTGATGGCGAAGACTGGTCGGAACGGTGAAACATATCTTCCCGGTCGGCGAGAGAACGACGCCCTTCAGGTGATTTCTATCGTCAACTTTAAAGGCGGCTCTAGCAAGACAACCAGCGCCATCCACTTGGCCCAACGGTACGCTTTGCGAGGCTATCGTGTACTTGCGATCGACATGGACCCACAGGCCAGCTTAACCACGATGTTCGGATACCGTCCGGAGATAGAGTTCGCGGAAAGCGGTACGGTTTACGACGCGCTAAAGTACGAAGATCCGGTGCCGCTGAGCCAAATCATTCGAAAGACTTACTTTCACAATCTTGATCTCGCTCCTGCCGGCCTGTTGTTATCGGAGTACGAGACTGAAACAGCCTACGCGCTTCAGCACAAGGTTGATCCGCCCTTTACTCAACGTCTTGCGATCGCCATCGACGAGATCGAGAGCCACTACGATCTTGTCATCATCGATTGCCCGCCTCAGCTAGGCTTTACAACCATGACAGCTTTGTTGGCGTCTACAGGCCTTCTGATCACAGTCGTTCCCAGCATGCTGGATGTCGCTTCAATGGCGCAATTCCTTGAAATGGCTGGAGAAACTGTCCAGACCCTTGAGGAGGCAGCCGGACCTATCGATTGGAATTTCCTTAAGTTCTTGATTGCTCGATATGAGCCGACCGACGTACCACAATCACAAATGGCAGGTTTTTTGAGATCTATACTTCTGGATCAAGTGTTGACCACACCAATGCTTAAATCCACCGCGATCTCAGACGCTGGGATGACGCAGCAAACCATCTATGAATTGGACCCCTCTCAGGTCGTGAAGAAGACTCTAACCCGAATATTGGAATCCGTTAATGGTGTCGCTGATGAATTCGAAAGCACAATACAGCAAGCTTGGGGAAGGGAAACTGACTAATGGCCCGTCGAAACCTATTCCAGCCTCCTCCCCCACCTGACGCAGACAATTCGGCGGTTCCAGCTGGTGAGCAAAAGGTACGTTTTCCTAATACTGGGGCGATGAGCGGCGTGAAGTCCACTTTGAAGGATGTGGCGAGCAACGCTGTCAGAGAAATCTCGGTTAATGTCATAGAAGAGAGTGGCCCTAAGGACCGACTCTCTTTCAGCGATGCTGATGTTTTAAAGCTAGCTGAGAGCATTAAGGCTCACGGCCAACAAGTGCCTATCATGGTGCGTCCAATTTCGGACAAACCCGGACACTATAAGATCGTCTATGGTCGCCGTAGATTACGGGCTTTACGTTCGCTCGGTATCCCCGCGAAAGCACTTGTTAGGTCTCTTTCTGACGAGGAAGCCATCCTCGCCCAGGGACAGGAAAATTCCCAGCGTTTGGATCCCAGCTTCATTGAAAAAGCTCTCTTCGCGGCTGAACTTTACGCAAGTGGCTACGAACAGGCCATCATTCTTGATGCCCTCGCGGTGGACAAACCAATGTTGTCTAGAATGACCAAAGTAGCGCGGTCCATTCCAAAGTCAGTCATTGAGCAGATCGGATCCGCTCATGGCATTGGACGAAGACGCTGGGAAGAACTTGCGGACCAGTCGCTTAACGACAGCATCGATCTTGAACAGGTTACCGCAGCACTTGAGCTTGATGCGACTAAAAGCCCCGACGATCGCTTTAGCATGATCTGTGACGCCGTTAGTCAGGTGCTGAAACCTAAGGCAACTAGTAAACCCGTTCCCTCCCCGACTCTCTCCATCAAGCTTGGTGATGGGACGGTTTTAGCAGAGGTGAAAGAAACGGCCCGTGCTTTGACAGTTAAGCTGTCGAAGGCTGAAGCCCCAGAATTTGCTCAGTGGATGCGTAACAACGCAGATGCGGAGCTTACACGTCTTTACGAGGCGTGGCAGTCAAAGCGAAAGCCTGACTGATTATTAACCGAGCAGATACACCAAAAAAGGAGCACACCAACAGCCTAAAAAGAAAGAGCCCCCCAAGGTTTCCCTAGGAGAGCCCGATCTGTTCTTTGCACTTTCAGATTTAGCAGCTTCTCCGCGCCAGTCAACAACAACCGATTCGGTTGCTGAAGATTTGCGGCCTTTTTTCTGATTTTCAGGGATATTGGTGCCTTTCACATCAGGTTGTCGTGAAAAAAACATGGCATTTAGACAAGCAACTGCACCCTCCGGGTTGCGGACCGGTGAACTATTGTCCGCGGACAACTCCATTCCAGAGCGCCACATCATTGTTGCAACACTGCGGAAAGCTGCCCCCCGCTTGGGTCTCAGCGCATCTGTGATTTCAACCTTAGACGCGATGCTTTCGTGTCTTGCACCTAAGCGCAACCACCACACAGTGTTTGCATCGAACGCAACACTCACATTTAGACGCAATGGCATCTCAGACCGGACGATCCGGCGCCACGCAGCAACGTTACAAGAGATCGGACTGCTTGTTCGCCACGATAGCGCTAATCGAAAACGCTTCACAAAACACAGCAGCCATGAAGGCAAAACGTTGCGGTTCGGATTTGACCTAACACCACTCTTTGATCGCCTGCATGAGATTGCGGCATTGGCAGCAGAGGTGATGCAAGAGCGAGAACAAGTTGATTACCTGCGCGCCAAAATCCGCGCAGCGGCGAACGAATGTCTAACCGAAAACCCAAGCGATGAAATGGCCCTCAGCACCTTCCGTATCCTACGTCGTAAGTTATCCCTCGAAGACTGCGAACGGATCCTCTCAGAACTGGTAATCTCTGAGATCGCAGCCGAGTCTACAAATGATCCAAGTTCTAGTTTGACAACAACTATGACCGCCAGTGACGGTCAATTTGTCCGACACCATCATAAGTCAAATAAAGAACTTATTGATAAAGAGAAGGTTGTTCTAAAAAACGAAAAGTTACCTTCGTCTTCAGACGCTCCAATATCCATCCCAGAGTTGTTATCCGCTTGCCCCAACGCTGCTGAATTTTCACTGAAACGCGTCGAGACCATTCACGATGTCGTAAGCCACGCTCGAACCCTTGCACCAATGATTGGAATCACCACCCAAAGCTATGAAGCAGCACATAAACGCCTCGGCGCTTTAAGAGCCGCAGCGACAGTTTGGGCGATTATGCAGTTCCATGACAAGATTCGAGCAGTGGGAGCATACTTTCGATCAATCACCACTGGTTCGAAGAGTGCCGATTTTAGCCCAGAAAGGTTAATACGGCGTCTTGCCAAGGTTCAGAGCTATCCGGCATGAACCAGCAATTGTCCGCGGACAATTTCCTTACTGTAATGCCATTAAAAACTCCTTCATGGCGATCAATACCGCGAACAGGCGCAATTCCTGGACATGCTGCCCATTCTTGGCAACGCGCGCCGCACCGATGACCAGCTGATGCGCCACTTCGAGGCCTTTGCACTCCCGCCCTGGCGACAGCGCGAGGATCTAAACGGAATGATGACTGCGTTCACGCCACTTCTTCGACGCGAATGATCAAGGTGACCGGCGACATCACTCCTGGCACCTTTTCGCTCCTGTCGCAGCTACCGATCACCACCATTGAAAGAGGCGGGGAACGCATCCTCTCCTGTGACATCCTCGGCGCCTACCGGTTGTCTATCTCCACGAGGTCGATGACGTCTGACTTTCGGGCCCACGCACATGGCCCAGTTCCACACCATGACGGCTTCGGAATTCGTCGCCGCGCTCGGTCTAACAGGGCATGATGTGTTTGACTTGGAATGGCGTCTTTCGGAAGGGCAGGGGGCTCTAATCGCGGCTCGGACCAATCTTTCGCTATAACGATGCAAGCCATGACATTCCTGGAGTTGAGGGCTGCGGCCCGCATGATGATCGCACGAAAAAGCTGGTGTTCGTGTCTGTACTATCCCGAAGGTCTGCATTGCAAAGCGGCTACACTGCCGCGGCGATTTCGCTTCCAGGTGCTTGGTGGGGAGTTTCGAGACGCCCCAAGGGAGACCCGTCCGACCGGTTCGGTAGGGATTGGTTCAATAAATTTGAAGGGCATGCCGAGGTCAGTGCAGCGCATCTCGAAGCTTGGGCGCGCGGCGCGGGGCAGCGAGACCTGAAAGCGCCAGAAGTGCTTCAGGTACTAATGGCATGGCATCGTCACGCCTCGCCGCCGAGCGGTGGCGAGCAGCCCCGAATGTCCCTGAAAGAACGGTGGGATAATCATGATTTTCTGTCCACGCCGATCCACCGGCAAGCATTGACGGTCGTCGTTCCCGAATACTTTCAGGTGGCGCCAGTCCTTGCCAAGTTGGTGCGCCCCGGTCACCACGCCCTGGCGCAGGGCTCGCTGTTGCAGTGTTTTGCAATAACGGGCGGATCATGGAGGATACGGTCAAATGGCCGATATTAGTCATGCTCGTGAGCGATGCGGAGGGACAGGGAAGGGCCCGGCAGGCGATTTGCCCATGACCCCTCTCGCTGAGGCGACGCATCTCGGCCCGGTTCTGGCGCGCTGAGCGCAACTAAAGAACTTACCAATCTGGAAGAAAGCCCTGAGACAGCGCCTGTCTTATAAATACTAGTACAGATTCTCACGACCCATGGCTCGTTTTTTCTGGAAGCGGTTGGATCTTGAGAATTTCGGTCAGCTGATAGGATCTGGCGATCAAACTGCTCTCTTTCGCAGAATATCGCCAGACGTCCGATAATGTAAACTTATTGGACATAACTTTGACCAACAAGGAGGGGCGTTTTGCCCAGCATTCTGTGGACAAAAGCGCCGCCGTGGGATAGCCTTTTGGCATGACTCTTGCCCGACCTGATCACATCAGCTACCTCGACACGCTACCTCGGTTTCCTGCCTGGGTCACCGCCGCGCGCGCTGAAACCTATGAAGATGTTGCGTTTTTGTCGGGCGCGGCGCTGAATCACCTGCATCTTGTGTTGCGACGCGAGGAAGCCCCCAAGCCTTGTTGCGGGACCGGCTCGCGCTGCGCGCTGCCAAGGCTTGTGTGGCGTTCTCCGGGCGACCGGAGCGGGCGAGGGAGCTGCGCGATGCGCTGCACCTTCTTCGCCCCGGCGACCTGCCAGGGCCGGCGGGTGGGGCTTACCTTGCTTGGCGGCGCGCGGGGGAGCGGCCAGTGTCGATCAAGGTTCTGGGTCGAGGCTTGGCGACCTTCGAGCCGGGCCAGATCATCACGTGGCTTGATGCGGGGAAGGGCCGTCCGGTCAACCGTGCTGCGATGGTGTTGGAGGCCGTGCTGAAGCAGGCGCCGCGTGCCGACGTTCCGGCGCTGATCCTCGCGGATGCGGCCCTCGCCCAATCCCTCGGTTGGGATTATGTCGTGCCGTTACTGGCGGCTGGCCTGAAACGCGCTGACCTGCGCAGTCAAAGCGACGACTTGCGACTGGCCTGTCATCGCGCACTCATTTCTTCGGCAATCGAGGCCGTTCGGCTGACCGCAGACCTCACGCGGCGGGCGGCGCATCTTAAGGCAGTCGCGCCAAAACTGCGGGCAAAGGCAGCGGGGGCCGCGGTCGAGATGTTTCTGGTCCGCGATGCCGTGGCGCCGTCGGCCTTACCTTTGCCGGATCGCGCCGCGCGGCGGCTCTGCGACCGGCTGGCCGACTTGGGCGCGGTGCGCGAGCTGACCGGGCGCGACACCTTCCGGCTTTATGGGGTGTAGCGATGGCGAAGGATCGCTCTGACCCCGAGCTGGATCGCGAGCTGCCCTGCCGCCAGAACTGCGCTGGCGAGAATGGATGCGCCGGAGCGAGGCGGTGCTCTTCGCCTCTGCCTCGCCGGTGCCGCGCGACGACCTGGCGCGCGTGGTGGGGCAGGGGGCGTCGATTGACCTGCTGGTCGAGGATCTCAGTGCCGATCTGGAGGGGCGGGCCTTCGAGATTGCCCAGGTCGCCGGCTGCTGGATGTTCCGGCCCCGGGCGGCCTACGCGCCCGCGATCCGCGCTGCGGCGGATGTCGGGGATCAGTTACTCGATCTGAGCGAATTCGACGTCGCGGTGCTTGCTGCCATCGCCTATCACCAGCCGATCACGCGCGATGGGCTGAAGGATATCTTTGGCAAGGAGATCAGCCGTGGCCTGATCGGGCGGCTGCATGCGCGCGACTTGATTGGGACCGGGCCACGATCGCCGCGCCGCGGTGCGCCCTACACCTTTGTGACGACCAAGCAGTTCCTTGTTGCATTTGATCTAGAGACTCTCGCGGATCTGCCAGAGCGGGAGCAGTTGGAGGACGCAGATCTGGATGGCGGGTCATAGGAATTGTGGCGGGCTGGCAATCCCCGTATTGGCCAAACGGTGAGGCATGTCGTGGACATTTCATGACGCTCCCAATCGTGGCTTGTCGAGAGAGCTCATGTGAACCGCCCCGATTTTACCGGAGGGTGCTTTGTTCAACGTCAGGCTACTTTATCGAGTGTGTTTAGATTTGCATAGAATACCTCCTCTGCTTCTGCGGGTGTGATGTATCCGATGGGACCGAATAGCCGACGGTTGTTATACCAATCGACCCATTTCAGCGCTTCCCATTCGACTTCGCGCCTCGATTTCCATGGACCGATCTGGTTGATGACCTCTGTTTTGAACAGGCCAATGACGCATTCAGCGAGGGCATTATCATAGGAATCGCCGACTGTTCCAACCGATGGATCAATACCGAATTCGACAAGGCGCTCGGTATACTTGATCGAGAGATATTGCGATCCACGGTCTGAGTGGTGAACCAAGGTATTGTTATCAAGTGTTTTTCTTTGCCAGATTGCTTGATCCAAAGCGTCGAGAACGAACTGCGTCGCCATTGAGGTCGATACGCGCCAGCCAACGATCCGGCGCGCAAAGACATCGATGACGAAAGCGACATAGACCGTTCCCGACCACGTCGGGACGTATGTGAAGTCAGAGACCCAGAGCTGGTTAGGCCGATCTGCTTTGAACAAGCGGTTTACCTTGTCGTCAGGGCACGGCTGGGAGGTGTCCGGATTAGTCGTGACAACCTTTTTACCCCGAACTACGCCCTTGATGCCCAAATTGCGCATCAACCGCTCCACCGTGCATCGTGCGATCTCCTGATTATCGCGCAGTAAGACATGCCAGATCTTCCGCACACCATAGAGCTTGCGGTTCTCTTCCCAGGCCGCATTGATCTTGATGCACAGATCAGCGTCAGACTTCGCCCGGGCTGAAGCCCGATCAGGATCACGCGCGATGGAGCGCCGTTCATAATAGGTGGACTGGGCGATTTGCAGCATTTTGCACATCGGCTCGACCCCGAACTCACCGCGATGTTCTTCAATGAAAGCAGTCACTTGCGAAACGGGCGGTCGAGCTCCGCCTGGGCAAAATACGCTGATGCTTTCTTCAGGATCTCATTGGCCTGCCGGAGTTCGCGCACCTCGCGCTCCAACTCCTTGATCCGCGCTTTCTCGGCACTGGTTTGGCCAGGCCGTTCGCCGCCATCACGCTGAGCCTGCCGGACCCAAACGCGAAGACTGTCTGGCGAACAGCCCAATTTGCTTGCGATCGCTGTGAATAAAGCAGCTTCGCTACGATACTCATCGCGGTGTTCCATCGCCAACCGCACCGCACGTTCGCGGAACTCAGGTGAATACGGCTTCGAGGTCTTCTTGTTGTGTGACTGTTCCATAATGGGCAATTCTCCGAAAGTTTTGCCCTCCGGTAAACCCGGGGCGGTTCAGAACTGGTGAAGAAGGGTCAGACCCGCATT
>Ga0209309_10003538_pt1 | contig 13408 bp, 10 predicted proteins | sample COGITO_mtgs_1204_2_FD_184807 | JGI IMG/M metagenome (GOLD analysis project Ga0209309, IMG submission 184807) | Pelagic marine microbial communities from North Sea - COGITO_mtgs_120412 (SPAdes) (version 2) | ecosystem: Environmental > Aquatic > Marine > Epipelagic ...
ATAAAGGTTACCGATAATGGGGTCGGTATACCAGAAGATGAACTAGAGCATATTTTTACTAAGTTTGTACAAAGCAGTAAAACAAATAGCGGTGCTGGTGGTACAGGGCTCGGTCTTGCTTTGTGTCGAGAGTTTGTATCTTTACACCAAGGTGAGATCACTGCACGTAACAACGAAAATGGTGGTGCAACTATATTTATACAAGTGCCATTAGAAATAAATCTAGACGAGCGTTTTGCTGAAGAACAGCTAATACAGCACAGTAATTAATTGTTTTTTGGCAAGCCAAGTAACTTTTTTGAGAATTTGAATGGATGATAAATTATGGCCTTAACTAAAATTCTTGCCGTCGATGACGAGCCTTTTAACCTTGAGATAATTGAAGAAATTTTAGAGGAGCTTGATTTTGAATTACAAGTAGCAACGAGTGGTCCTGAGTGTTTAAACATGGTTGAAGGCTATATGCCTCAGGTTATATTGCTCGACGTAAGTATGCCGCAAATGAACGGCTATGAAGTATGTAAGGCACTTAAAGCAAATCAAAATACAGCACACATAATTGTTGTGTTTGTATCGGCTCGGGGCACAGTTGAAGAGCGAATGGAAGGCTACTCGGTTGGTGCAGAAGACTATATTGTAAAACCCTTTGGCCATGATGAACTCAAGTCAAAGCTTAAAAATTTAAACCAAGTACTCGTTGAAAAACAAAGCCTTGAAAAGCAAGTTGAAGATGCTACATCTACTGCATTTAATGCCATGGCTAACAGCAGTGAGATGGGGAAAATAGTTAACTACGTTGAAAATATAGGCTTTATTAATGACCCTCAAGAACTAGGCAAAGCGTTGATTGATTGCCTGCAGTCTTTTGATTTACAAAGTAATGTTGAGTTTAGAGAAAGTAATGAAATTAGTCATTTTGCGCTAAATGGCGTGTGCTCACCTATTGTGGTGGAGCTATTTGAAATGCTTAAAAACAAAGGTCGCTTACATGAATTTTCGCATCGAATTTTAGTTAACTATGAATTGATTAGCTTACTTATTTTAAATATGCCTGATCACGACCCTGATAAGCACGGGCGTATACGCGATCACGTGTGTTTTATTGTTAGTGTAACCGAGCAGCAGCTACGCGCCATCACGACTAAGAAAATGCTTGAAGCACAACAAGCAAAACTTAATGCCGTAGCAAGTACAGTCCATAGTAAGTTTCATGGCTTAATTAGCTTATTGAATGACAACCGTCAAAACAACGAAAAAGTGTTTAAACAGTTACAAGAAGAGCTTGAAGAGCGTATCCCAACAATGGGATTAGATGAAGACCAGGAGGTGTTTATTTATAAAAAAGTAGATGAAACTATCCAAAACTCAGTAGCCAGAGAGGAGTCTGTTGTACAGGTAAAAGCAGCTTTTGCTGAAATTGAGCAAGATCTGTCATTGCTTTTAAAGAGCTAAATATACTTAATTAAATAATGTTACTTTAAGGCTTACACCAACTGCATTATGCATCTCTGGGTAAGCCTTTTTCTACTATTCTGATTAATCTGGCTGTTTTACGAACTTGTAATCGTTGCTTATCGTTTTGTTGAGTAAGCGCCCATTCAATATGTTCTAAAACAAGCTCGCTGCATATTTGGCTTTTATCCTGTAAGGCATGAATAATAGCCGGACTAAACTCTGCATTACCTAAACCGACCGCTATATTACGTAACCAACGTTCGTGACCTATGCGACGAATAGGGCTGCCTTCGGTATTTTTTAAAAATGTAGGCTCATCCCAAGCAAACAGCGCAAGTAAATCTTTATTTTTTAATTGAGTACGGGGATGAAAGTCATTTTCATCCGTTATTTGTCCATAACGATTCCAAGGGCATACCAACTGGCAATCATCACAGCCATAAATGCGGTTGCCTAATAAAGTTCGGTATTGTTCGGGTATGGGTCCTTGGTGTTCTATCGTTAAGTACGATATGCATTTACGTGCATCAACAACGTAAGGCTCTACAATTGCACCTGTTGGGCAAAGCGTAATACAAGCAACGCATTTACCGCATCCCTCAAAGGTGTTCTCTGCATCTATTGGTAGGGGTAAATCAATAAATAGCTCGCCTAAAAAAAACCACGATCCTGCTTCTTGATTAATTAATAAAGAATGCTTACCACGCCAACCTAAACCGGCTTTTTCGGCGAGTTGACGTTCAAGTACAGGAGCTGAATCTACAAAGGGCCTAAAGCCATATTCGCCAATTTCTTGTTCTATTTTTTGACCTAGTTTTTTTAAACGATTACGCATTAATTTATGGTAATCACGACCCAGTGCATAGCGGCTGATGTATGCTTTTTCTTTATTTTTTAAGGTTTTTGCAAAGCCAGCATCGGGAGGGAGATAGTTCATTTTTACAGATATAACACGCTGTGTACCAGGTACTAATTCAGCAGGGCGAGCGCGTTTCATGCCGTGAGTAGCCATGTAATCCATCGAGCCGTGGTAGCCAGCATCAAGCCAGCGTTGCAGTTGGGCTTCGTGCTTAGATAGGTCAATATCAGTAATACCTACTTCGCTAAAACCAAGCTCTTGCCCCCAGGTTTTTATTTGCAGGGCTAATTTTTCATAGTCTGGGGTAGGGTTGCTCACACACTTCACACACTTAAATTAATAGCTGCGTAATTTACCATATTTCTCTGAGCCCGAAAACGCTTCTTAGCGGACAAAGCGCTTTAACTGTTGTTGGGTTTGTAAGCTTAACTGTTGAGATTGTTGGCAATCGCTAAGGGCTGTATCTATTTGCTGTTTAGCTTGCTCACCTAGCGCTACAATTTGTTCTACCGATTGGTGAGTATCGGTTTGAGTATCTTCAAGCATATGCACCGCGTTAGCTATTTGTTGTAACTGTTGTTGGTTGTGCTCAAATTCACTTAGCATTTTAGTAAAGCCATCACAGGTTGCACTAATTGAGCTTTGTGCATTATTGGAGTGGGTAATTAATTGCTCTGACTCTTTATTCGTCTCGTTTACTAAATCATTCATTTGAGTAATAAAGTCACTTATTTGCCTAGTTGCGCCACTCACTTTTATTGAAAGTGTACGCACTTCGTCTGCAACTACGGCAAACCCTCTACCAGCTTCACCTGCTCTAGCTGCTTCTATAGCGGCGTTGAGCGCTAGTAAATTGGTTTGATCGGAAAACTCTTCAACCATTTTTAAAATACTACGAATGTTTTCACTATTCTCTTTTAGTCCCGCAATTGTATTTGAAAAGCTACCCAGCATATTAGTAATAAGTTTAACCTGCTTTACTAAAGCAGCGAGCTCTGATGCAGATAGCTTTACAAAGTTAAGGTGTTCATTATTAACGTTATGCACGCTATCTGTATTATTTACTATGTTTTGTAAGCTTTGGGTTATTTGCATACTGCCATTAATAATACTGTGGCTTAATTGTATTTGTTGCTCACTTGATTGCTCAGTATTTTTCATTGACTGTGTGACTTGTGTATTACTGTGTGCGCTGGCTTGAGCGCTGTTGTATGTTGTGCTGAGTAACTCACTTAAATGGGCAGTAAACATATTGTACTGCGTGCTTAAATCTTTAAATTCGTCATATGAAAAGTGGGGAAGCTTTGCTGCTAAATTTGCATCTTGTTGGTTTATTTTTATCAAAGTATCGCGCATAGCACTAACAGGGCGAACAATTAAAAAACGCATATAAAAAAGAGTAAAAATAAAACCAGATATAATAACAAGCGTAAGCAGCCAAAATAGCCCTGTACTTTGCTGTTGTTCACTTAAGCTCTGATGCAGCCAAAATAACGTAATTGCTTGGAACAATAATACAAAACTTAAATTACCGACTATTTTACGCGTTAACGTAAAAAAGAATGTTTGCTCTATATAGTTATAAATTTTCATAAAAACACTCATTATGCTTAAACCCTACGATTTTTATTTTAGTTAGGGAGATGTAAGTTAGCTTTTTTGTAACGACAACAAGTAAGCTTTGGTTCGCGCTGGGTAATTTGTAAAAATTCCGTCTATGCCATACTCAAGCATTAGCGCTATATCTTGTTCTCTATCGACCGTATAAGCATAAATCTTTAGGCCTCTTTTTTTTGCATCCTCTGCAAAGGCCTTATTTATAAAGGTTTTATCTGCATGTACGCTATAAGCGTTTAAATCACTAGCAAACTTTGCATAGTTAATTGGAAAAGCCTTATTTATAAAGGTTTTATCTGCATGCACGCTATAAGCGTTTAAGTCACTTGCAAACTTTGCATAGTTAATTGGAATAGAAGAAGTAAGGGCGCCTATTTTAAGCCATGGTAGCCTATTTTTAAGCCACTGTAGTTGATGATGATCAAACGATGATACTAAAATATTGGCTTTCGATATTTTGTTAGCTTTAATGTTTCTCTCAAGTTGAACTGCAAACCTCTCCAGTTCAAACGTATGTTTAAGCTCAATATTCAATAAAGATTTATTATTATTCCAATCAAACAACTGTTGAAGAGTGGGAATTTTTTCGCCATTTCCAGCATCAAGTTTAGAAAGTTCCTGTGCAGTAAAGTTACTCACCCTACCTTTACCGCTGGTGGTTCTATCGAGCCATGAGTCGTGTATTACCATGTAATCATCTAAGGAACTTTGAATATCTACTTCAATACCATCGACACCTACTTTTAACGCTTCTAAAATAGCGCTTTCGGTGTTTTCAGGAAAATTCCCACTGGCACCACGGTGTGCAAATACTTTCATTCGGCACTAACAATAAGTGCTCCACCAACTAACGTCATAACAGTAGGACGTTCATGAATAATTACTATAGCCAGTATGGTGCCATAAAGTGGCTGCAAGCAAGAAATTAACCCCGCAGTTGCCGCTGATAAATGCTTTAAACTTGCTGCAAATAACGAGTGCGGTGTAGCTGTAAATATAACACCCGCTACAGCAATTAAAATCAGGTCGTGATTACTAGCAAGAAATTAACCCCGCAGTTGCCGCTGATAAATGCTTTAAACTTGCTGCAAATAATGAGTGAGGTGTAGCCGTAAAAATAATACCCGCTATAGCAATTAAAATCAGGTCGTGATGACTAACCTCATACACAGGCACTTCAATAAATGCGCACAACATAATACTTGCCACTAAGGTTTGATAAAACATCGTTTGCGGCCCGCCATATTGGCTAAAGTAGCGCTTATGAGTAATGTTTCTGATTGAAAAAAACAATGCCGATAAAAACAATGCCGATATTACACCTGTCATTATACCCAGGGTTACATCGTCGCCTAAGTTTGCACTTGGTACTAATAGGTAAATACCTAAAACAACTACCACCGCACTTATTATATCTTTTGCTTTTGGCCTGCTTTTATTAAATAAGGGCTCTAAAAACACTGTCATTACAGGGTAGCTAAAAAACGCCAGCATCCCAATTGTTATACCGGCCATTTGCATACCAGCAAAATAGGTTACCCAGTGAATACCCACCGCAACCCCTAAAAATAATGCAATAAGGTAGTCTTTAGGCTTGTTTAGTTTAATTTGTTTTTTTTGAAAATACAGCATAGCTAAAATAGCCATTCCTGCAATTGCAGTTCTATAAACGGTAATATCTAAAGCATTTAAACCAATAAGCTTGGCAAATAGAGCGGTTCCGCCAAAAAGTAAAACGGCTATGTGTAAGTAAATCAGGCTTTGCTGTTGTGGTTGCATTAAAACGCTATCTCCTTTTTTTAATATCTTATCATTGAGGTTACTTTTACAAGATGAAATTTTCCCAATATGACAAAAGTCATTAAAGTTAATGACACTTCACACTCTTATTATTTTATTACACAGGCATAGTTAATGTACTCAACTGGAGGTTGCTATGAATACTTTAATTTTAATAAGCCTGTCTATTAGTGAATTTGTTGATGGGCTGGGCTTTACAGTTTCAATAAATGATTGCTTTATACTCATGAGCATTTTTATGTTATTTATATTTATTAATAAAAACAGTGCTATAAATAAAAAGAATAAGTCAGAGGCTCCAATATGGACACATTAAGTACAGCTAAAAAAACGTCAGGGAAAAAGTTTTGGGATTATGCACCGCTAATTTTCACCGGTTTTTATTTACTGCCCACCATTTTTAATGTTTCTAACTTAAGCGCAAATAACATTGTTATGACGTTCGCATTTTACATTGTTTTTATACTGCTTTACGTCAAGGCGATGGACTGCGAAAACTCTAATGTTACCAAGTTATTTGTAGTGATGTTATTGGTGTGCTTTAGTGCCACATTTTATACGTCAGGCACTTCAACGTTATTTGGATTTATTGCTTATATAGCGGGGTCATCATACAGCTACAAGCAGCGGGTAAGCAGCGGGTTTTTGCAGCACTAGCGGTTATTGTAAGTGTTATAGGGGCTGCATATGCTGCTGATGTACATAACGTTAAGTACTTTTTTGCCGGATCTTTAATATTATGTGGGGCTTTATTTGCCTTTGGTATAGCAGGTCAAAAAGAGCGTTTACACAAAAAGCGCGAACAAGAAAGCGCTAACCAATTAGAGCAATTAGCAGCGATTGCTGAGCGAGAACGAATAGCTCGCGACTTGCACGATATTTTAGGCCACTCACTGTCATCTATTGCTCTAAAGGCTGAGCTTGCTAATAAATTAAACCAAGGAGAGCGCTACGCTCAAGCCAACAACGAAATAGCGCAAGTGGCAGATCTTGCAAGACAGTTACTTAGCGATGTAAGAAACGCAGTAAGTGATTTAAAACAACTCAATCTAGTCAGTCAAATAGCACAGCTAGAGCAAAGGCTAATAGAGCAAGGCTTTAGCGTAAAGGTTAATGCAAATTTAAGTACTTTACCCGCTAAGGTTGAAGGGTTCGCTGGGTTAATAATTAAAGAGGCTGTGACTAATTTATTACGCCATAGCAGCACAAAGAATTGCGCAATAAATATAGATCAAACAGTGCAGCAGCTTCTCATTACAGTGATTGATTACGTGCCATGCAATACATTAAAAGCAGGTAATGGTCTAAATGGCATTAAAGAGCGAGCAGAGCAATTAAAGGGCAGTGCTAAGTTTACGTGTGGTGATACTTTTACACTAAATGTGATGCTACCAATCACAGATAAGGATTTACAATGATTAAAGTTTATTTAGTGGAAGATCAAGCGCTTGTTCGCGACGCAATCGCAGCACTATTAAGTCTCGATTTTAATATTGAGATTATTGGGCAAGCAAGTAATGGGCAAGATGCACTTAATGCAATTATGGCGCTTGATAGTGATTTACATCCCGATATAATTTTAACCGATATAGAAATGCCAACCATGAATGGTATAGAGCTGAGTGAAAAAATAGCCGCTAAGTTCCCCGCTATAAAAATGGTTATTATGACCACTTTTTCTCGTGCGGGTTATATTAGGCGAGCGCTTACGGCAGGTGTTAAAGGTTTTATTTTAAAAGAAGCACCAAGTGAAGAGCTAATAAATGCGCTTAAAAAAGTAATGCAGGGGCAAAAAGTAATTGACCCAGAGCTTGCTATTAATGCACTAGACGACTCCGACCCGCTTACCGATAAAGAGCGAAAAGCGCTTAAACTTGCAAGCGACGGCCTTAAAACAAGCGATATAGCCAAGCAGTTATTTATAAGCGAAGGTACCACACGTAACTACCTATCGGACGCCATAGCTAAGCTAAACGCCACTAACCGCATAGATGCTGCGCGTATAGCTAAACAAAAAGGGTGGTTATAAATAGTGGGTTTATAAATTATAAGCAAAGTATTACTATGTTACTTATAAAAGTAACGAACGGCGCTTAAAGTTAGCTTAAAAAGCGCTAAAAGAGGGTTTAATGGCAAATCTAATAGAACTAACAACTAAAAATAACACCGCTATACTCACCATGAATACCGCTGAAAACCGTCACAATCCAGCGTTTTTGGCTGAGTTTAATTTACACCTTGACCACATCGAAGCAGATCAAAATATAAAGTCAGTTATTTTAACGTCTTCGAGTGATAAAAACTGGTCACTAGGTATCGACCTCCAGTGGATGTCTAATCCAAGTATTTTACCTGCAGCAATTTCTGACTTTATGATTCAAATAAGCGACTTGTTTAAGCGCATAGTTACTTTTCCTATGCCTATTATTGCGGCGTTAAACGGACATACCTATGGTAATGGTTCTGTGCTTGCATGTGCGTGCGATTTTAGATTTATGAAGTCAGACAGAGGCTTCTTTTGTTTTCCTGAAGTGGATGTAATGGTGCCGTTTGTACCGTCGATGTTTCCTATAATTAATAAAGCAATTTCGCAAACATTCTTTAATCGTTTAGCTATGTCAGGAGAGCGTGTTGGTGCAGAGCAGTTGCTAGACAATAAAGTGGTTGAAGCTACATTTATTAATAACGACGAACTACAAGCAGGTGTACTTGAGTTTGCCCAGCAGTTTAATAAAAACCGCTGGATTTACGCTCAAAATAAAACACAAATGAATAAGCAAATTTTGCTTACAATGAAAGAAGAAGACCCAAGCTTTATTGATAATATAAGCAAACTGCTCTGGAAAAACCTACAAAAAAATAAATAACCTGAACTCTGGTTAAGAGATTTACTAACGTATTGAATCATGGTGATATTTAAATTTATTTTCTCTAGCCAGAGATTTTTAGTGAAAACAAGGCGAATTTACGCGTCAATAGCTAGGGTCTGTTGAACTTTCAAGGTTAAATTTGCAGCAGTCTGTTTGGTATTTAGGCAAGGCAGAGCCTATGCAGTGTGGTTATTCCCCATAAATGGGCGATAACGTAGCATTAATGCCAAACAGGCGCTGCCCAAAGGGTTCTTCCTAGGGGCTACTTACTCTTTGTTGCTCGGTTTTTACTTAGCCCACTAGGTTACAAATCTCGCGCCGCGATTAAATAGCCCCTAGTTTGAACAAATTTTAATCCGCAAAGATCAACAGACCCTAGCCTATTGCAAGTATATTCAACGCTGTTAGCGCTCAAAATAGCTGCTCGAGATAGATTTATTATCCAGAGCTCAGGTTATAATAGCGCGAAAGGGTTTTAGCATTGCAACGAGATGACTAAACACTTTGCAGTTAAGGGGTCGTTAAGCCCCATTGCGCTAGATTTTTAGGCTATACAGCTAAGGTAAAAGCGCTTTCTTAAAAGTTTAATAGCTTTTACCTGTCTCATTATAACTATATGGGTTAAAATACCTACATAACCAACTAACAAGATAGTGAATGTCAAACCAAGATCCAAATCTCAGTCGAGAACAAGAAAAGTACGAAAACCCAGTCCCTAGTCGTGAGTTTATACTTACTCACCTTCAAGAGCGTTCAAAGCCTGCTAACTACGCACAATTATGTGAAGAATTAGCAGTAAACGATGACGAACGCCAAATAGCATTTAAACGCCGCCTTCGCGCTATGGAGCGTGACGGACAGCTGTATTTTAATAAATTTAAATGCTATGCCCTAATTGACGAAGCCGGTTTAACCAAAGGCAAAGTAATAGGCCACAGAGACGGTTTTGGCTTTTTAGAAGTTGAAGGCGAGAGTAAAGATTGGTTTATTGCTAAACACCAAATGAACATGGTGTTACACGGCGACATTGTACTAGCTAAAGGCACTAAACGTGGCTCTGGCTCAAAATGCGATGCACGTATTATAAAAGTGCTTACTAACGAGCGCGCGCCAATTGTTGGCCGCTACTTTGTAGAGCATGGTGTTGCTGTTGTAGTCGCTGAAGATCCGCGCATCACGCAAGATATAATGATTTTACCAGGCAACGAAAACGGTGCCCGCCATAATCAAATGGTGCAGGTTAAAATTACACAAAATCCAAGCCGTAACATGAACGCGGTAGGTAAAATTATAGACGTACTTGGTGAGCATTTAGCCCCAGGTATGGAAATTGAAGTCGCACTGCGCAATCACGATATTCCACATGTATGGCCAGAAGAAGTTGAAGCACAAGTTGCCCACCTAGGTGAATTTGTTGACGAAGCTGACAAACAAGGTCGCGTAGATTTACGTGACATACCACTTGTAACTATTGATGGTGAAGACGCGCGTGACTTTGATGATGCCGTATATTGTGAACCAAAAAAATCGGGTGGCTGGCGCTTATGGGTTGCCATTGCCGACGTATCGCATTATGTAGGAATGAACACGCCGCTTAACAAAGAAGCCATTTTGCGTGGTAACTCAGTGTATTTCCCTGAGCAAGTAATTCCGATGCTACCAAAAGTGCTTTCTAATGGACTATGTTCGCTTAATCCAAAAGTAGATCGTTTATGTATGGTTGCCGAAATGACCGTATCGAGCGCGGGCAAACTTTCGGGCTATAAGTTTTACGAAGCGATAATGAACTCGCATGCACGTTTAACTTACACCAAAGTAAATGCCATTTTACAAAACGACGAAAAACTACGCGAAGAATACTCAGCCGTAGTGCCACATTTAACTGACTTACAGCAAATGTATATGGCACTTAAAGCAGCACGCCAAGACCGTGGTGCCATTGAGTTTGAAACCCTAGAAACACGTTTTGTATTTAACGCTCAGCGTAAAATAGAATCAATAGTGCCAGTTATTCGTAACGACGCGCACAAACTAATTGAAGAATGTATGATTTTAGCCAATGTATCGGCGGCTAAAATTCTTGAAAAGCATGAAGCAAGCGCGCTTTATCGTGTGCATGACGAACCAGACGGTGAAAAACTAGGTAACTTTACTAAGTTTTTAGGCGAGTTAGGTATTGAAAGCACATTAAGCGACGAGCCAACACCAAAAGAAATAACCCAAGTATTAGCGCGACTAGGTGACCGCCCAGAAGCCGAGCTTATTCAAACTATGCTACTGCGTTCAATGAAACAAGCTGTATATCAGCCAGATAACATTGGTCACTTTGGTTTAGCGTTATCGGCTTATGCGCACTTTACATCGCCAATACGTCGTTACCCAGATTTAGTAGTACATCGTGCTATTAAAGCAGTCATAAAAGCACAGGGTCAGCAAACGTCTGGCGAATACGCTTATACCGACGACGAAGTTGATCAATTAGGTGAGCAGTGTTCTACCACAGAGCGCCGCGCTGACGATGCAACTCGCGAAGTAGCCGATTGGCTTAAATGTGAGTTTATGCAAGATCATGTAGGCACTGAATTTAACGGTGTTATTTCATCGGTCACTAACTTTGGTTTGTTTATTCGTTTAGACGATTTACAAATTGATGGGCTTGTTCACGTTACTAATTTAGGCGACGAGTTTTTTGCGCATGATGCAGCAAAACACACCCTAATAGGTGAGCACTCTCACAAAGTTTATCGCCTTGGCGATAAAGTAACAGTAAACGTTGCATCGGTTAGTTTAGACGATCGCCGTATCAACTTAACGCTTAAAGGCGATGTTGCACAAGACAGATACTCACGTCGTCGTGCGCCAAAAAAAGGTTCAGGTAAATCTGAGCATGCGCCAGCAAGTGTTCGCTCGCAATTAAAAGCAGGCAAAGTACCGGGTAAAAAGTCGCACAGCGATGACAAACCAAAGGGCAAAAAAAAGCCAGCAAATAAAGATAAAGGCAAGCCTGCAAATAAGTCTGCAACAAAACCCGCAGATAAAAAAGCAGCAGACACTGCCGTAAAGAAAAAACCGAAGAAGAAGGCAGTTAGAAAGCCTAAAAGAGCTGGCAAAAATGCCCGCAAAAGTACTAGTCCAGGAGCAGATAATACGTGAGTAATGAATTAATTTTTGGCTTTCACTCTGTTGAAGCAATTTTAGAAAGCGAGCCAGAGCGCTTTGTAGAAATTTACGCCCTTAAAGGCCGTGACGACAAACGCTCAACTCCGATTATTGATGAAGCACGTAAATTTGGCATTTCAGTACAGTTTATGCAGCGTAAAGCCCTTGATAGCAAATCGAAAGGTGAGCAGCATCAAGGTATTATTGCCAACGTAAAAGCTGCTCCTACATTTAATGAAAAAGATCTTGATGCGATAATCGCTCGTGAAGACACACCGTTTTTACTTGTGCTTGATGGCATTACCGATCCGCATAACTTAGGCGCATGCCTACGTAGTGCAGACGCGGCAGGTGTTCACGCTATAATTGTACCTAAAGATCGCTCTGCAAAACTTAACGGCACAGCACGCAAAGTAGCTTGTGGCGCAGCCGAAACAGTACCACTTATTCAAGTTACTAACCTTGCACGCACGCTTCGCGAAATTAAAGATGCAGGCGTATGGGTTGTAGGCACTGCTGGCGAAACTGATAACCACGTATTTGATGCAAGCTTAACAGGCCCAATGGCTATTGTTATGGGCGCAGAAGGCGAGGGCATGCGACGCTTAACGCGTGAGCATTGCGATATGCTCGTTAAAATCCCAATGGCGGGTACTGTTTCAAGCTTAAACGTATCGGTAGCTACGGGTATTTGTTTGTTTGAAGTATTACGCCAACGTAACGCAAATAACTAATACCTAATAAATAATACCTAATTTAAATTAAGTATTAAAAAAGCTGAGATTGAAATTCAATCTCGGCTTTTTTGTGTCTGTAATTTACGCTTTAACTTTGTAAGCTTTGATAAACGGTTTAATAACAAGGCAATAATTTAAATGTGTAGTGTTCTTACATAAAAAATTATTAACGTAGTTAGTGAACCATTTATCCTATACAAAGCGCAGGTAAATGGTTTAATAACAAGGCAATCATTTAGATGTGTAGTGCTTTTACATAAAAAATTATTAACGCTGTTAGTGAACCATTTATCCTATACAAAGCGCAGGTAAACGGTTTAATAACAAGGCAATCATTTAGATGTGTAGTGTTCTTACATAAAAAATTATTAACGCTGTTAGTGAACCATTTATCCTATACAAAGCGCAGGTAAACGGTTTAATAACAAGGCAATCATTTAGATGTGTAGTGCTCTTACATAAAAAATTATTAACGCTGTTAGTGAACCGTTTAACCAGCTTTAAGCTTAAAAGCTATAAGTGTAGCCCATCTGTACTGTACGTGGCTTACCTGGCTGAATACCACCGTTTGAACGGTTAGCAACGTATGTTTTATCAAACAAGTTATCAACGCTTAGGTATACTTTTTGATTCTCATCGATTAAGTATTTAGCAGCTAAATCCCATACTACGCGGCTATCAATTGCGTTTAAGCCCGACTCAGTCAAATTAGCATGCGCATCAGATACGTAACGTATTTCTGTGTAGGTATACGTTAATTTAACTGGGAACATAGCTGTATCAGTTGCAAACGTACGTGCTGCACTAAATTCAAAGCCTGCTACTTCTACTTCACCGTAGTTGTATTGGTCGCCAATGTTGTCGTCGCTACAACCAACCGCTGCAGTACAGTTACCGTGCATGTTGTCGTA
>Ga0209309_10003539_pt1 | contig 13405 bp, 9 predicted proteins | sample COGITO_mtgs_1204_2_FD_184807 | JGI IMG/M metagenome (GOLD analysis project Ga0209309, IMG submission 184807) | Pelagic marine microbial communities from North Sea - COGITO_mtgs_120412 (SPAdes) (version 2) | ecosystem: Environmental > Aquatic > Marine > Epipelagic ...
CTATCAATCGCTATCAGCATCCGTATAGGAAACTTATACGGCCAAAAGAACATGACTCAATTAAAAGTTGCGGTTTCTACCAGCTATATTTTAGCCATTGCTGTGGCGTTATTTTTAGCGCTTATTACGTTCACCGGTCGTGATTTAATTAGCCAACTGTATACCGACAGCCCCGCTGTTATGGCATTGGCTTCATCAATTATGATTTTAGCGTGTATTTACCAATTACCTGATGCATTGCAAGTTGCAGCAAATGGCATACTTCGTGGGTTAAAATACACCACGCCTATATCGTATATAACGTTTATATCGTATTGGTTAATCGGCTTTTGTTTAGGTTACGTATTGGCAAGAACAGATATAATAGTGCCAGCTATGGGGCCACACGGTTTCTGGGCTGGGATAATAGTGGGACTTAGTGTCGCTGCTATTTTATTAATGCTAACGGTAAAAAAACGTTTAAAATATGAATTTTTTAAAATTGATGCACTCAATCAAAACTAATAAACTCAGCCTTAAAACATTACCAGCTGCAATGCTGGTAATGTGTTTTTTAACGCTTACTGGCTGCAACAAACCACAAAGTAGTATAAACGCTACTTATATTGAACGCTTAAGTAGCACAGTTGATACAAGCACCACAGAGCCTGCGCCACTCAAGCAACTCCCCTTACTGCAGCCTACCCTAATAGCACAAAGTGACTTAACACTGAGCATTGTTGAGCTTGCAGGCATTAGCCAATGTAAGCTTAACGTGCTTATAAGTGAGCACAATAACCAATTAGGAAAAACCGCCAGCGCTGCAGGGCAATTAAAATATCAAATAAACTTTATTAAAAGTGCGCAGGTTTGCTTAAACACGCTTGATAAAAATAGTCCTAGTTACACAAAAATACTCGCAGCCAAAAACTACAAAGAAACACACCTAATACACTTTTTTAACACCATGTTATTTAAAGAGCCTGAGCTTAACCTTACATGGCAACTCACCTCAAACGAGCTTACAACTGAACCAGCTGGTTTTAGTGATACCGTACTTGCGCTAAAGCAACTTGTACTCATTAAGCAACAAATTAAGGCTAAAGAATTTAGTGAAATTAATAGCGATTCTATTTTTAGTGCACTCGAGCAGCTTAATAAATTTAAATTTAACCAAGCACTCATTCAATCAGTCCGCAAGCAGGTAGTGTTAAATAACAACGCCACACAGTTAGTAAAAACACTAAACTTTAATACGTTGTGTCCTCAAGGTAAAAATAATAAAAATGCAAAGATTACAAGCAACGTATTCCAAAAGTTTTACCTAAAACAAATTCAGCCCTATCAAGCGCAATTAACTGGTTATCTAGAGGCACTACAACCGCTTTATAATGAGCTTTGGTTCAACGAAAGTATCTCAAGTCCTCAAATTAATAACTTAGTCAAAACGGGCTCGACAAGTAACTTACTGAACTTACTAAAAAGCTCAGCTAAAAAACATGTGGTTTGGTGGCAAGGTTTTTATAAAACGTGCGAAATAAGCCCAATATGAATAAAAAAACGGCAAATAAACTCAAAAACAACAAACTTGCTTGATTCACCAACCGCCACGCTATATATTAGCCGCCGTTGTTAAGCAATTAACACCTACTTAAATAAAGTAATACGACTGTAGCTCAGTTGGTTAGAGCACTACCTTGACATGGTAGGGGTCGGTGGTTCGAATCCACTCAGTCGTACCAACATTTAAGAATCCTAAAAAAATTGTACGACCGTAGCTCAGCTGGTTAGAGCGCTACCTTGACATGGTAGAGGTCGGTGGTTCGAATCCACTCGGTCGTACCAATTACTCCAAATTTTTCAATATATTAAATAGATTTTCTAATTGTAGTATTTAGATTCTAATATTCTAAATTAAATTTCAGAATTTTTATTATTCTGTACTCATAATTTATAAAATAGCCAAAACCATTTCCCCATAATTCTTATGGAAATTATATTTTTATATATTTGTGCCCAAACTTGTGCCCAAGTGCCCAAAACAATCTTCTACTACCTCAGAATTAGACCCCTACCCTTATCAAGGCACTATTCTTCCATTTAAAATTGAGTGGCTTTAAGCACTATATGCAAATTATAATTTCAGTGTCTATTATCAAATATCAGCTAACTGGTTACTACGGATGATAACTTTAAGGTGTCGTACTGTTTAACTTTTATAAAGATAAACAACTGGATACAAAATGTTCATAAATACCATAACGCTCTTCTTATTAGCAAAGCTAGGTTCATTAGTTTTACATCATATAGATCTGAGCTTTTAGTTTAAAGGTACATAGTTAATACACTTATAAATTAGACTAAACTTGAGCTCTATCCTAATATCTATGTATATGATGTTAAAAGATGAAATTAATATTTACTTCAAGGGTGCCATGCACATCATTAACTCTTTAGGCTTATTAAAATATGGTGGTATGGGATGTCTGACAATAATGAGCTCTTTGTATTTAATGAAGAAGAACAAAAAGTAGATAATCTAAATAAAAAAATTATCAAGATTTTAACTATTGAAGACGATATTAACTATCAAAACGCGTTAACTAATAGCTTAAAAGAAATAAAAATTGATAATGGGTATGAAATAGAAATTCATACTGCAAACTCTGTGCCTCAAGCAGCGCTAGTTCTAAGCTTACATGCTGATATCGCATTAACATTTATTGATGTTGTGATGGAAGAAGATGACTCTGGGCTGCGGCTGATAAGCACTATAAGAGAAGTAATAGGTAATTCAGAAATGCGCATTGTTTTACTTACAGGGCAACCCGGCTTTGCACCAGAGCAACATATAATGAAATCTCTAGACATCGACGAATACTGGAACAAATCTGATGTTTCAGTAGGGAAATTACAGTCTATAGTTAAAAGTAATCTAAGAACTTGGCAGTACATATCTCAAATTTCATCAGCACGAAAAGGTCTTCAATTAGTTCTAGATGCATCTAGAAGTATTAATAGTAAACACGATATCCGCTCCTTTTCTAAAGCTGTTTTAGAAGAAATCAGTAATATATTAAATATAACTGATGGTGGTGGAATTATGTGCTCCAGTGGTGAAATAAACAAAGAAGCGCTAATATCGACTGCTAATGGTTGCTTTGACGGTTTTGAAGGAAAATTAATTGAACAGGGAATATTAAGTGCTGATATTTATGATGATTTTGAGCTTGCAACAGCTGAAAAACGTCATGTTTTCTCAGAGCATCATACTGTCTTCTACTTCCAGACTACAGAACTAGATAAAAAAAGCTATTTAACGATTGTAAAATCTGATAATGCCATTTGCGAGCAAAATGAGTACTTACTCAAAGTATTTAGCGAAAATGTTAACACTGGCTTTGCTAATATGGCTTTACTTAATAAACTAACGGAATTGGCGTATACAGATATTTCATTAAACTTACATAATCGAAATTGGCTAACCCGCGAAATTAGAAATATGAATTTGCATGAGCAGTATCAAACGAAATTAATAGTATTTGAAGTTGAACAATTTGAAGAAAAAGCATTTACTTTTGGTCATGACTTTTGCCAAAAATTATTAAAAGAAGTTTATAACAATATTAAGGGTGCCTTTGCGCATACTACTCCACGGATAGCCATTATCAATAAGAGTAGCTTTGGCTTAATTGTTAGTACCGATAGCAATATGCCTCAAGAGATTATTACTGGGCTTAATAGGCAAATGTGTGAAGTAGAAATGGTGAGACAGTACGCTGATATACGTATACTAGAATTAGCATTAAGCTCAGTTTTGAATTTCTCACCTGAAAAAATAATTAGTCTAGCAGAGTCAAGCTTAAGTGATAGCAATACTATTTCTTTAAAATATATAGAACATAATCATTTAAAAACTCAGGAGCTTACAAAGCGATATAGTTTGATGGCTAAGTTAAGAAAAGCGATTGGTTCAGGCTCTTTACAAGTTGCTTTACAACCTAAAATGGACTTAAGAAATTTTACCCCTATTGGTTTTGAAGCACTTGCAAGGTGGCAATTAAAAGACGGAAGTTTCGTCAGTCCAGAAATATTTATAGAATTAGCTGAGACGGCAGGTTTAATAAGTGAATTAGACAGCGCCATATTTGATAAAATATTAGTTATAATACAACAACTGAAAGGCGAAGGTGTTAATCTACCAATTGCTTTTAATGCATCTGCATATGATTTAGCCAACCCAAAGTATTTTGAGTATATCTCTAAAAAGTTACGTGAAATAAATTTAGACCCATCTATGTTAGAGCTTGAAATAACAGAAACTCAAGCTATTAGTAACTATGAACTAATTAGAGAGTCATTAGAAAGATTTATGGCTCTAGGTATAAAAGTCGGTATTGATGATTTTGGAACCGGATATTCATCTATTTCTCATATTACTAAAATTCCTGCAAATGTCCTAAAAATAGATCGTTGTTTTATTGGTGATATTGAGGATAATCCTGATAATCAATATATCCTTGAAATGATTGTAAAGCTTGCTAAACGTTTTGATTTTTCGATTATTATAGAAGGTATTGAAACGGTGGAACAATGTAATTGGGCTAAGACGTTGGGCTGTAATGTCGCTCAAGGTTATTTTTTTTCAAAGCCTTTATTTATTAATGAATTAATTTTATGGCTAAAGCAGTATGAACAACCATGATATTAATTACGTAAATAATTCCCCTTTGGTAAGTAAAAAAAATATACTGATGAAGGTATTTTTTGTTATTTTTATTGCGGTATTGATTTGTTATTTAGTCTACATGCAAATACTACAATCGAAGCTCATGGTTATGCAGGGCTATCAAGATGAAAAATTAGCATTAGTCAATACTGAGTTTGCTAGAGAGTTAAGTAGTATAAAAAAGCTTACAAAAATTTTAGCTAATAATAACAATTTAAAAAGAGGCTCTTCATCAAGGTTTGAGTATAGAGATCCCCAATCTCTGAAAAAGATTAATAAGTACTTTTTAGATTTTGGTCTTATGTCCCCCAATATATCTCAAATACGTTGGATTGATATAGTTGGGAATGAACGCTTTAGAGTTAACTTTAAAGATGGTCAAGCTCAAGTTGTTAAGCCTGAAAATTTGCAAAATAAAATGTCGCGTTATTATTTCAGGAAAGGTATTGCTATAAATTCACCAGATTCTTTTCTATCTAAAATAGATTTGAATATGGAGTATGGAGCTATTACGACCCCGATAGAGCCAACGATAAGGGTAACCCACAGAACGAGTGAAAACGACTATATTGTGGATGGGTTAATAGTAATAAACTTTAATCTAACTGAATTTTTTAAAAAGATAAGAGATATATCATCCAAAGATAATCAAATAAACATTATTAATAGCAGTAGCCATTGGTTGTTTAACAACGATCCTTCAAAAGAATGGGGCATTATATTGAAAAAGCCTCACTATAATCTTAAAAATATGAATCCAAAATTGTGGCAGATTCTAACATCCCAAAGTGCCCATACGATAAGGTATTTAGACACCGATATGTACACAATAGGAAAGCTGCCTGTTCTCTACTCAAAAAAGCATAAAGAAGCATTAAACGAAACTATTTATGTATATATTAAAAGCGGGGAGCAAGCTATAGCAAGGGTAAGCTTATCTGCATTCTTGTATGCATCGGTCTGTGCATTTGGGTTTATTATTATTTCAACTTTTTTCTTATATAGGGAACACCGATCTAATAATACTATAAACAATTTATTTGATGCTTTAAAGACTGAGAAAATAGAACTAAAGCACGTCAATAAGACACTTTCAAAAACCATTAAACAACAACAGTTGCTACAAAAGAATCTTATTGAAGCACAAAGGCTTTCTTCGTTAGGCTTACTTGTTGCCGGTGTTGCGCACGAAATGAATACTCCAATAGGTGGAGCTATCATTTCTGTGTCAAATGCAGAGTCAGTTATTAAGCGGTTATCTGAGTCAATAAAAATAGGCTTAACCAAATCTCAGCTTGAGAATGATACATATAGCATTAAAGATAATTTAGAGCTAGCTAAGGTCAATTTAGATAAGGCTGCAGTAATTGTAAAAAGCTTTAAGAAGATGGCTATTGATAGAAATAATGAAGACTTTATTGATTGTGACCTCAAGGACGTAATTAACGATTTATTAATTGCATTTCACTCACGACTAAAAAATTCAAAAATAAATGTAAAGACTCAATTCATTGGAAATATTAATATAAAAACCCGACCTGGTATCATATCGCAAGTTATTGAAAATCTCGTAATGAACGCATTTAATCACGCCTTTATAAAAAACCAAAAAGGAGAAATAGAGATAAAAGCTATAAATGTAGATAAAAAAATTAAAATAATAATTTCAGACACAGGTATTGGTATAAATAAAGAAAAGCAAATTTCAATATTTGAGCCGTTTTACACCACGGCTCGTGGCGAGGGTAACACAGGTCTTGGATTGTTCATGGTGATGCAATGGGTAACACAAATACTTAACGCCCAACTAGAGCTAGACTCTAACCCTGAAAGCACCGAAAAATTTAAAACACGGTTTACAATTACTTTTCCAACTGATTGAGTTTAAATTATCTTTCTTGATTCATTTTTCTCTTAATAAACGTTTAGGTTCATATTTTTCCACCACCAAAAAATAACTTGTAATAATTTTTCCCCCAAACTTATCTAAAACATTAAAATAAAATCAAAGGATTTAGCCGTAATTTTATTATAATACTATCTAGATTTAAGTCTTCTTTTAACCGTTTCTTTCGACTAATAAAGTTTTTTAGTCAACCACTATCAATCAACACTCCTTTCTTATCGCTTTAAGCTTTGCAATTTGCAATATATCGATTGCAAATTGCACTATTCAAACTGAAGTTAAAATAAAAGCCATATAAATCAAATGATTAAATTATGGAATGAAGCATGCAACCGTATCACTACTTAACCAATGAGGGTAACATGATGAAACTCATCCAACTAGCTAAAGTCTGCATAGCTTTAATTCCATGCACAGCTTTTGGACAAGCATTTGATGAATGTCCGAGCCAAGCCTTTCTAATGCAAAATTCTAACGCACAACTTTACGGTATCGATCTAGTGTCAGCTAAACCAACTGTACTTGCTTCAAGCCTTACATTTGAAGATGAAACAAATGGTGAGAGCGTAAATGCCGTCGGGTTTAACTATAAAGACCAGTACATGTATGGGTTCAGCCGTCAATCACCTAAAAGTGTTGTACAAATTGGTAGCGATTATGAAATGAAACGCCTTACAGTAGAAGGTTTACCAGATACAAACTTTTACGTTGGTGATATTCAGGTTACAGGCGAGGATGGTAATCAAAGTGCAACTTACTATGTTTATACACCTAGTTTTGGCTTGTATTCAGTTAATCTTGATGGCGATTTAAATGAAACAATTACTGCCAAACTTGCTAATGGCAGTAACAGTTGGAAGCTAGGTATTTTCGATTTTGCTTTTCACCCGACTAGCAACCTATTGTATGCTGTTGAAAGCAACGGTGACTTACATGAAGTTAATGTAACTACCAACACCACAAAGTTTATTACTCAATTAGATATTGGAGATGACTCTGGTGCATTTGGTGCAGCCTACTTTGATATTAATGGTCAGTTTTATTTTAGTAATAATAGCAGCGGTAAAATTCATAAAGTTGATTTAAGTGTAAGCCCAGTTGTAGGGTATACCCCAGTAGCAAATGTATTTACCTCTGGCCCAAAATCTAGCCAAAACGATGGGGCCCGTTGTGCTATAGCAGAAGTTAAAGTTACGGATAGCTCAATTGATTTTGGAGATGCACCAAGCCCATATAATACAAGTTTAGAAAAAAGTGGCGCACGTCACTTATTTGCTCCTGACAACACCAATGCCAATTTAATTTATTTAGGTGCAACAGTTGATGGTGAAAATATTAATTTCGAAACTGACTTAGAAGACTCCCCAATTGATAGTTCAGATGATGGCGTAAGCTTTGTTACTGCAATTTCCGCAGGGCAAGATTCACAAATAATTGTTAATGCATCGGCTGAAGGTTATTTATACGCATGGTTCGATTGGGATCAAAACGGTGCGTTTACCGAAGATGAGCGCACAGTTACTAAGCTACAACTAAATGCTGGTGATAACAGTATTGTCATTTCAGTGCCAGAGAATACTAAATCAGGTGAAACCTGGGCTCGCTTCAGAGTTACAGATGGTTCAGAAGCATCACTAATTACAGCCACGGGTGGCGTGCTAGGTGGAGAAGTAGAAGATTATCAAATAACAACATATGCAAGCGCAGTATACCCGGGGGAAAGTGACTGGGTAACACTTGCCTTTGAAGATAAATGGCCTTATGCCGGCGATTATGACTTTAACGATGTTGTACTAAATTACAGAACTACCCAACTAATAGAAGGTGGCGCTATTATTGGATACAAAATAGACGGCCAACTCGTTGGAATAGGCGCAACTTATCATAACGGGTTTGCAGTAAGGCTTCAGGAAACGCTAAATAGTGGTGAAACTAAGTCAATTTTACGCAGTGAAGTCGATGAGCAAAAAATTTCATTAGTAATTGATGGTCAAGTACAAAGCGGTGACTTTTTAGAAGCCGACAGAAATGACGCTATTTTAATCTTTATGCAAGATACTTGGGATTATGTTTCAACCGACTCTGGATGCAGTTATTTCAGAACAGAAAGCGGATGCAACAAAAATAGCCTCGTACCATTTAGCATGACAATTCCTCTTAATACGGCTAAATCGGTATCAACATCACCAGGTACGCTGCTAGACCCATTTATTTTTGCTTCTGAGGGTTTTTATCACGGCGATTTTTTAATTGACCAAGAAGCACGAGGCTGGGAGGTGCATATTAAGAATCAAGTACCTACAGAGGCTTTCAATTCTAGCTTTTTAGCATTAGATGGTTCTGATGACAAAAGCGAGAGCGGAGATGGCCTATATTTTTTAACTGAAAATGGTCTGCCTTGGGCCCTTGAAATTGGTATGCAGTGGCAACACCCGCTTGAAGGAATAGATATCACCCAAGCTTATGAAAGCTTTGCCGAATTTGCTGAATCATCAGGTAAACAAAGCTCACAATGGTTTAATAAATTCAACGCAAATAGCGTTGTTGAAAAAGGGGAATAATTATGAACAAGACAATATTAATCATAGCTTTATCAATGTATTTGGCTGCCTGTGGTGGTGGCGATAGCGAAACAACCACACCAACAGTAGCTGATAACCCAACAAGTGATCCTGTCACATCAGAAGAACCTGCTGGTATGGCAAGCTTAGAGGTTGCAGAAGGCTTTGATCTCTCTACTAAATTTGATTTAGATGTAGATGTAAATTTGGGTCTTGGTGATGTCCGTGCTTATTTAAATATATGTCAGAAAAAAACCGACTCCCTTAGGGCTGACTACAATAATTGCTTATTTAGGTCGCCATTATCTCAAAGTGCTATAAATACTGCGCTTACTATGAGCCGACAAGATATCGAATTAGTTGCAGAAATTTGGTTTTATGACAACAGCACACAACCTTTATCTTTTACTTGGGTATTCGACGATACTAAAGAGCAACAGCTTTTTGAAATGAGATAATGATTGCAAAACCTTAATTCATTTTCCCCCTTGTAAGGAATATAGTTTTTATATTCCTTTTTTCTTTTGTTATAACGGTCCTAGTACATAATAAAGATAATATTATTTAGACTGCATTATTTTATACTCAATAAAAATCTACGGAGCTAAAATGCAAAAAATACATGCGCATAAGGCTAAGCATATTATTGGTTATTGCTTGTTTATAATTTCGCTTGTTTTATTAATTCTTGCTTTCAATCCAATACAAAATTATGCAGCAGATTTAATTCGTTCTTTTCGTTTTCAGCTACTAGCTATCTGTTTATTATTAGGTATAACGTTACTGTTATTACGCGCACTAAAGCTTTCACTAATCATATTGATAATGAGCGGTCTATGTTTACACCCTTGGTACTCAAACTCTAATATTACAACTGATAGAAAAACAAATTATAGCACTCAAATAAATATCAAACAGATCAACTTACGCTATTCGAATCAACATGTTGAGAATCAATTTAAAGATATTATAACGCAGCAATGGGATATTTTAATTCTTCAAGAGTTTAATGACCGTAACCGAAACTTACTTCAGCCTTTTTTGAAACGTGCACATTTATTTGGGTATAAAGACGTTGAAGGAAGCCCATATGGCATAGTCGTTGTTTCACGGTTGCCTATCTTGCTAAAGCAGCAGGTAAGAATTGATGGAGACAGGCTAGGCTATATAAAGCTGCAATTTTTAATTGCAGAGAAAATTATTACGGGGTTTATTGCTCACCCGCCGTCACCACGAACTGAACAAAAATGGCAGAATAGAAATTTAATATTAAATAATCTCAAAAATGTAGTAAATAAAACGCCTTCACCTTGGTTCATATCGGGGGATTTAAATACCGTTCCATGGTCGCATTTTTACTATTGGCAAAGTCATAATAGCTGCTATAACACGTTACCTGGGTATGTAACTTATTCGCCCTTAGGTTTTATACGTTCTACTTTTACAAGCTTTGCTATTGACCATTGTATTGTTGACGCCAGCTCAGAAATAGATGATGTCCAAGTAAGTGACTTTAAAGGTAGTGATCATCAGTTATTGAGTTTTACGATTAACATTAAATAAGCATCATTTCTGTATTAAAAAAGTAAGAGTATTTTTTATATCGTGTAATAAGCTTCTCAAATTTCGTTTATGAGGAAACATCACAAATGCAGTAAGCGCAATAGGTAGAGCTTTAAACTTTTTCCCTAACTCACGATAATATTCAGCATAGCACTCGAGGATCCTCGCTTGTGCTTTAAATCGTGTATTTATATTTACATCTTTTTTAAAACGGGACACTATCTCTTTCATAGCATCAAGGCGGTTCGTTCTGTTCGCAGTAATAGAATCTGAACGCATTAAATAGTCCATTGAAATTTTTGTTGAAAAACCAACATCTCCGATTCGAGCTAGTTTTAACCAACAATCCCAATCACTTGCACTTTTTAATGAGCTATCAAAACGATTTACATAGTTTATAGCAGTCCGCTTAACCATTACAGAGGAAGTTCCTATAACATTAGCGAATAATAAAAAGTCCAAAGGCGCTTCAAGGTTTTGAAAGCCAATAGCCCCCGTGTCTATTTTTTCTGAAAACTCAGGCCAATAAGAGTAACAATCTACAATGGGATTGTAATTTTCATCAACATGCATATAGTTTGTAAAGCTTAGAACACAGTCTTCTTTTGTTTGCATATATTGAAGCTGCTCATGTAGTTTATCATCGCTCCAATAATCATCTGCATCTAAAAATGCAATATAATCCCCAATAGCAGCCTTTATCGCTTCATTTCTAACGTTGGCGACACCTGAGTTACTTTGCTGGATAATTCGTAACTGTCCAAATGTCGCTTGTGCATCTTCTAACCACTCTACACTTCCATCGGTTGAGCCGTCATCAATGACAATTATCTCCAATTGCACCTTTGTTTGTTTAACGACACTCGTAATAGCTTTTGCTAGATATGCCTTACAATTATAGTTGGGTATTATAACACTTATCTCAATGCTCATAGCTAACTCTCCACACGTTTAAAATTAAGTAACTTTGTATACGCAATTTAAGAGCCAGTATTTTTTATAGCTTTTAGCGAGGTTTTTAACCATTCATTTGCATTATGCAATTTATCGTCGCAATTTGAATTTTTATGAACTGATATTGGCTTTATTTTATAGGCATAAAACTTGCTAAGTTAATAAAAGATTCATACGGAGACTTTAAATGAAACATATTGGGATTGTAGTACCTACTTTTCATATTCAATCAGAAACCTTTGTTGTAACTGAAATAAATGCTTTAGTTAAAGCTGGACATAAAGTAAGCGTAATTACTTTCGACAACCTTAATGATTGCCCAATTCTAGATAGTAGTGTTGAAATTATTATTATCAATAAATCAATATCTGCTGCACTAAGATATGCTCTAAAAAAGCCTTTTACTACTATTAAAGGAGGGTTTTTAGCAAATAAATTTTCTGTCATCTCCCTTGTTTCATTATTAGGTTATGGGTTAAATATTGCTGAGGTAATTAATCTCCATAAGATTGAACACTTACATTGCCATTTTATGCACGCCCCTCTTGCCTATGCAATAGTTGCAAGCCGACTGGCACAGATTAGTATTTCATCAATTGGTCACGGTCATGATGTATACGTCAATGATTCAGATTTGAAGCTAAAGGTTTCTTTATGTAATTTTTCGGTTGCCGTTTGCGAAGATATGGAATGTTTGCTAAAAAAATACAAAGTCGGACAAATAAAGCTTCTTCACTGTGGTGTTGATTTAAGTTTATTTAATTCTAGCCCTACCCGCTTAAATGAAGCTGTAAAACTATTATTTATTGGTCGTTTAGTTGAGAAAAAAGGGTTGCACTTCCTTCTTCCTGCTTTGAAGAAAATAAGTAAAACATACCCAATTTCATTAGATATTGTAGGTGATGGTCCAATGTTAAACGACCTCAAATATTTATGTGAAGAGCTTAACATAGAAAAATATATAAGATTTTTAGGCCACAGAGCCCCTCTTTGGCTTGCTAAAAATACAAGTAAATATTCTGCACTTATAGCTCCATTTTGTATCTCAAAGAACGGTGACAAAGATACTGGCCCGCTAGTACTTAAAGAAGCAATGGCAAGTGGTATACCAGTGCTTACAACTGAATTAATGGGTACGAAAGAAATAGTAAACGACAAAGTAGGTTTTAAATGTGAGCCTTCGAGTATAAGCGGCCTAGAGAATATGTTAATTGATTTCTGTAAGTTAAATCCTTACGAACGCTACGAGAAAGGTTCAAATGCCAAGCATTGGGTTGCCAGTAATTTTAATGCGAATTCGCAAGCTAAAAAACTATCTGGTTGGATCCAAAGTATCTAGGAAACGATATGAACGCAATGAAGCAAGTATTATATTTTGGATTCTCTACACTAGCCCTTAAAGGGCTCGGGTTTGCTTTATTACCTATATCTACTCGTCTATTAACACAAAGCCAATTTGGTGAATTAAATTTTTTGGTTTCTATCTCAGCTGTCCTGTCTCTATTACTTTGTTTAGGCCTTCCTGAGTTAATATTTAAACAACAATCAGCTAACCCAAAGCAAAAACTTGCACTCTTTAGGGATTCAATCTTACTCAGTATTCTCATTAATGGTGTAGTGGTCAATAAAATTTGGCCACAGTTTTAGAATCTTGGCATCTAACCTCAGATTCATTTGGCGCTAAACCGGCATTATAATGATGTGGCCTAACGT
>Ga0209309_10003543_pt1 | contig 13401 bp, 8 predicted proteins | sample COGITO_mtgs_1204_2_FD_184807 | JGI IMG/M metagenome (GOLD analysis project Ga0209309, IMG submission 184807) | Pelagic marine microbial communities from North Sea - COGITO_mtgs_120412 (SPAdes) (version 2) | ecosystem: Environmental > Aquatic > Marine > Epipelagic ...
GAGAATGAAATCAACTTATCAGGAAACGCAATTTTTAGAGACGGACTAGAATTGAATAGTGGGGAAAGTGGACTTGGTTTTCGCTTGTTGTCAGGAATATGTGCTGTAAAAGCAGGTAGACAAACAATCACTGGAGAGGGGTCTCTATTGTATCGGCAGCAACATTTTTACGAAAAGAATTTAAATCAATACGGTGCGCAAGTAGTTTCAAACAATGGCTTTTTACCATTGACTTTTCAATGTCAATTGACGAGTAATGAAATGCACGTAGATGGAAGTGAATCGTCTCAATATATTTCAGGATTGTTGATGGGCTTGCCTTTGTTAGAACAAAACACTAAGTTAATCGTTGAAAATTCGACTAGTAGGCCTTATATCGAAATGACATTGGACACATTGAAGCAATTCGGAGTGGTAATTTCACATGATAACTTTGAAGAATACTCAATTCAGGGTAATCAAAAATATACAGGTTGCAATTACAATGTGGAAAGCGATTGGAGCTCTGCCAGTTGCTGGTTAGTTGTTGCAGCACTTGGGAATGACATAGAAATAAAAGGACTGAGTCTTGAATCAAAACAAGCGGATGTTAAGTTATTAAATGCTCTAAAAGCTGCAAATTGTGAAGTAAGCTCAAGTGAGAATAAAATAGTGGTGGATGGCACTAAACGTCATGGTTTTGAATTTGACGCCACACATTGTCCAGACTTGTTTCCAGCTCTCGTAGCATTAGCTGCATTTTGTAAAGGGAAATCAATTATTCAGGGAGTTTCTCGCTTAGTGAACAAAGAAAGTGATCGAGGAGCTGTTCTTCAGAAAGAATTCGCGAAAATCGGAATAAAAATTGATTTGAATGAAGACCAAATGACGATTCACGGAGGAACAATATTATATTCTGCAGAAGTTGATTCAAATCACGATCATAGAATAGCGATGTGTTTGGCAATTGTAGGAACAAAAATCAACGGAGGATTAACGATTAGAAACGCAGAAGCTGTTTCTAAAAGTTACCCTGAGTTCTGGGAGCATTTTGACCAGCTATCGGTGAGTTAATTCATCGATAATCGAGGAATGTTGCGGAAATAGTGTTGTCATTTCTTTTCGAGAAGGCAAGACAAAGTCATTGAAATTAAATCCGGGAGAAACGGTACATCCCACTAAGGAATATTCCCCTTTACTTTTCACGCGTGAAGCGAACCAAACACCTCCGGGCACAACATATTGTAGAAATTCATTATTCGAAATGTCACGTCCAATAATCACACATGAGTAATCACCTGAACTATTAATCATGTGTAATTCTATCGGGTCTCCATCATAGAAATGCCACATTTCATCTTGATTTATTTTATGAAAAGCAGAGAAAGAATCTTCAGTAAGCATAAAGTATATACCCGTTGAAAAATTTCTAGAACCTTTATAATCCTTCGACAAGACATCTTCCTTAATTTCACCTTTAGCGCGATAGCTTTCTTTGTAAAACCCTCCTTCTGGATGAGGAGTCATTTCAAGTGCTTTGATAATTTGTTTAATTTTTGACATGATACTAATACTATTATTCTTCGGAAATATATTTCCAATCTTTGACTTCTTCAAATCGAGCCCTCGCTTCGATGTTTGAAGGATGTTGTAATAATGACTCAACGGTTACCTCTGGCAGGGTGCTCGCAACTAAATCATTGCGAACATAAATGAGGTTGAACCCCAATTCATTTGCACCGACCAATCTATAACCTTTTTTGTTTGCCAATTTAGTCATTGCCACAGGAGAAGCACCATGATATGTTGGATGTTTTCCAGGGTAAAAATAATCAGGATCATAAGGAACAATGATGTCGTTCATCCCAAATTCATTGTGCGTTTCGATAATTACTACTTGCGGACTAACAATGCTGATTGCTTTCCACACCCAATAGTCATTTCCATCAATATCGATAGAAAGCAATCCAATTTCACCTTCAAACCCTAATTCTTGAAACAGGTGATTGATATTCTCTGCAGTAATAAATGCTTGTTTGAAAATCGGTTGTTTAATCCGTTTATTAGCGTGACGTTTAAAAAAGTAACGCCCTCGAGCTAAAGCTTGTTCATTACCATCGATAAATAATCCGTTAAAATCATGGTTGTAATAAAGATTGGCTGAATTACTATTGATTCCGTCATCTCCACCAAATTCAATAAATGTACGATTGGTCATACCAATTAGCGAAAAAATATAAAGAAGTAATCCGTCTTCTTCAAATTGAGAAAAGAGTTTGAATCCCGTTTCTTTCAATTCAGGGAGACTTTTGTCTTCCAAATCTCTTTGATGTTTCGTAACTAAAGATTCCTGATCCGCTCGAATAGTTGCGGAAAAGCGAGATTTCACCTTGTAATACTTGAGGTATTTTTTAGCAATATGTTTGAGTATTGAATTCATTCGACTTCAAATGTACTATATAAAATAAAGAAAGCCTCACGAAATTTTCAAGAGACTTCAATCTAAAAGCTACAATATATGAGAGAATAAGAGTTATTGTAACTATCTTCTCCGTTTTAGTTATTTATAGCAAACATTACTAAATGAAAACATTTTATAAAACCTCTATTATCATTGTCAGCCTTTTCTTATTGAGTGCGACAGCACCTAAGAAAGGATCTCTTAAACACGCTTTAAAAGTGTTGAATGGTTTTTGTAATTTCGTTCCGAGTGGAAATTCCGTCATCGACGGTGATACCATTTCTGTTCAGTCTTTTTATATGAGTAAATCAGAAATTACAAATATTAATTTTATGGAGTTCATCTATTTTGCGAAGAAAACAATGTCTCCAGAAAAATTTAAAAGGGCGGACGTAGACACATCTATGTGGGGGCAATACTATCCTCAAACTTCTAAGACTTATGGTAAATATTATTATACGCACCCCGCTTATCATAAGTATCCAGTTGTAAATGTTTCTAGAGAAGGAGCCGAAATGTATTGCGAATGGTTGTCAGCAATTTACGATAGTATTTCAGATCAAAAGTTGAAAATTAAATTTAGAATCCCAAGCCGTGCAGAGTGGATTAGAGCTGCTAGGGGAAACAATCATTCTGCGGTTTACTCCTGGAACACTCCCATTCTTACAAATAGTGACGGACTTGTTCAAGCAAATTTCGTACGTATCGGAGCGGAAAAAGTCACTCGAAATACAACAACCAATAAATTAGAATTGGCCAAAGATTTATCTACTGCCCTTCTCTCATTTGAAGGTGCAAGGGCCGACATTTTAGCACCGGTAGAGTCCTACTGGCCTAATAATTTTGGATTTTATAATATGAATGGTAATGCATCCGAAATGATTTCTGACGGAGATTTTTCGGTTGGAGGTGATTGGAATTCTCCAGGATATGATATTCGGAATGAGAGCATCAAACCATTTACGGGGGCTAACCCTACTGTTGGGTTTAGAATTGTAGCAACTTATATTAAGCCAGAGAAATAGTGCATAACGTTTCATAACTTATTTTGTAAAATACAATTGTGTTGTCCATTTTTGTAGAACAAATAATTGAGACAGAATAATGAAATTACAAGATACAATCGCCGCCGTAGAGATTTTTCATAAAGCATTTAAAATCGGAAATAATTATGCTCCCACTACGGATCTTTCAGAAAAAGATATAGAGCTACGTCATCGTTTAATGGCGGAAGAAAACGAAGAGTATTTAGAAGCTGCAAAAGAAGGTGATCTTATTGAAATAGCAGATGCTCTTGGAGACATGCTCTATATCCTTTGTGGTACTATCCTTAAGCATGGGATGCAAGATAAAATTGAAGAGGTATTCAATGAAATTCAACGTTCAAACATGTCAAAACTAGACAAAGACGGACAGCCAATTTATCGCGAAGATGGAAAAGTGATGAAGTCTGATCAGTATTTTAGGCCGAACATCAAAAGTATCTTAGATAAGTGATTATAAAGTGATAAGTTTTGAGAGATGAGTAAGCTTTCTAAACTCTAAATGAGGGTTGTTGAGCCCGTCGAAACACATTCCACATTTCACTGTTCATTGATTATTCTTTTCCGTCTCAACTTGAATAACATTCTCCTTATTTTTGAAGTATGATTGGAAGAATTGTATTTACATTTTTTTTTATAATTGCAATAGTTTGGATTGGATTTGTTGGCATTGATATTCTTACAGTCAAAACATCATTTTCTCAAGAAACGATTTTCACAAATGAAGATTATAAGATTGCTGTAATCAGTCGCCCAAAAGAAGTCAAGTTTAATGAGGTGCCTGGTTTTGATAAATCGCCACTTTATAATATTGTTAAAGCACTTAATAACGAAAGCTATTCTATTGCCTTTGTAAGCTATAAAAAACCACACTTATTACTGAAAAGTGAAACAAATTGGCACAAAGAAAGTGTTGAGACGTTGTTCCGTCAGTTGGGCTTAATACTTAAATTTGATGGTGCTAACTTTACTCTAGGAAAGTATCAGGGCCGTTTCTTTAAATCAAGTCTTTATCTTTTTGAAGGAGAACAGATTCAATTTAATCAAGAAAAGGCTGAATTGGTTTACGATAAAAAAGCGAGCATGTCCATTATTGAATTGGGACAGAAGTCCGGGGTAGTTGCTGTTTCTGATTTGTATTTTCTTGAAGATGGTCAAGTAAATTACATCACCCAGAACGATGAAATTGTTCAAGGCAAACAAATTCGAGACGAGAATATTTTTGCTTCTACAGTTACCAGTAAATTTTCGGAATATCATTTTTATGAACGTGATTATTATGCTACTCTTGATAGTGTGTATGCCAACTCTCCAATGTCTAAATGGATCATGGACGGTTTTTTAGAATTAGAATACAAAGGGAATATTGTATACATCACAGATTATATTAATGGGCAAGATCCTGTTCTTATCTTAAATGATATGCAACAAACCCAAGATGAATATAAGTTTTCTATTCAGCTTACAAAAGAGTTTCCTAGAAAAAAGGACGGAGCTTTTTATGTGAAATACTTGAAAGATTTGGTAGTGATGTCTGCTTCTGAAAAAGCATGTGACAATATAATTGCTGATTATAAACTAGGTAAAACTATCGCATTGAATCAATCAATGTTCAATCAAGTCTATGGTCGTTTGCCTAAACTAGTTTCTGAGCGATTTGTTGGGAATGAAAAGTCTTATTCTAAGGCAGTTTACAAAAACAAAATACTGCAAACTGCTTTTGGATCTCCAATGCAAGAATTAATTTCAGAAGAACAAGAAACAATCAGTGTCAATTGTGGTTTTTCGGTGAAAGATTTTGTGGTTTTGAAAGGTAACGGAAATATAGTCGCACTTGGAGAAAAGGGTGAACTTGCTTGCTATCGAAATGAAAAATTACTTTGGGAGAAGGAGCTTGGCAGTTCAATTGGTGAGCTTCAATTGATTGATTTATACAATAACAACGAGCAATACTTGTTGGTGAATTCGAATGAGAAAATTCATTTAATCAATTTAGAAGGTCAATATTCTTCAGGTTTTCCTATAGCGAGTGATGATGAGTTATTAAATGAAGTAAAATTCTACCGATGGAAAGGAAAAAGTTATTTCTTAATTGCAAATGACCGTAGGGATGTTTTTCAATTTGATGGTAAAGGCCGGGAGTTGACGATTATTAAAAGCAAACAACTCATAACAAAACAGATTGATGTTTGGGCAAGTCAAAATAAATTGTTTGCAGGGTTTTCTAACAATGACTTTTTTGAGATGTTTAGCTTGGAGAGAATGAGTAGTCATAGAGATTTCAATCTGCCGACTAATTGTTTGACCTCAAAAATCCCTAACGAGTTGGTGCAGTTTGGAATTGAGAATAATAAATTAGTCAAAATTGACCAGAAAGGTTCCAAGTTTATCTTCGGTAAATATCCGAATGGTAAGATTATTTCAGTTAACAAAGCTTCTGGTAGTCCTAATATTGTTGTTCAAGCAGCTAATGAGATATTTGTTATCAACAATGAAGGTATTGTGTTTTCACAATTTAAATTACCATTTAATGAAGTAGATGACGCATCAATTATAACGTTCGATTCAGGGAAAACTTACCTTTCTGTGATTGATGGTTTAGAGAATAATGTATATTTGTATGGAACGAACGGTCAATTGATAAACAAGAAGCCGATTGAAGGACAACAAAAAGCTGTAATCAAGTCAAGTGGAAATATTTTGCAGATCACAACGGTTGTAGATCAATTTATTGTTCAGTATTTTCAGTAACCTGAATTAAACTACGTATGAAAAACTCTTTAAAACATTTGATAGCATTGGCTATTGTATTTGTTTCACTTTCTAGTAACGCGCAAAACTACCTTGGGATCCATAGTAGTAATTATGCTGGAGTAATGGGAACTGATTTGCAACCCGCAAGTTTTGTTGACGGTCGGTTTTTAACAGACATTAATTTGGGCAGTTTTAATTTTAATGCATATCAAAATCTAACGAGCTTTGATACTAAGCCATTGCCGAAATGGTGGATAAAGTCATTCAAGAATGATGTAAACACGGGGACTGGTGAGTCAGAACATGTTCTTGGCGGTTCCAACCCATATAATGATTGGTCTTTGCCAGATTCTACTTTTATGGATAGATTCCTAGACTCGATCGATTATAACGAGTCAGGGACTTATGGAGTTTATAACAATATTCAAATAGATGTATTAAACTTTATGTTCCATGTTAAACCAACAATTGCGATTGGTTTCACGGCAAAACTTCGTTCAATTACGAATGTTGATGACATTGATCCGAATCTTGCCTATTTGTCTTTGAATAGTCTTGACGTACCAAATTTATGGGCTACAACGTTTAATGAGCAATTGTTAAATTTTAATCACATGACTTGGATGGAATATGGATTTGTTTATTCTCAAGTAATTAAGGATGATGGTGAGCATTTTATGAAGGCTGGTGGTAAAGCCAAGTGGTTATCTGGATATACAGCGGCTTATCTGCATACTAAGAATTTCGATTACAATTTACTTAATAAAGATACTACTTCATACTTAAAAGGGGACTTTTCTTACGGCCATTCTAATGGGATTCTTGAAGAAGAAGAATCATCAGGTTTACCTAAATCGGCTTCCAAATTTGGATTAGGTTTGGACTTAGGATTCGTATACGAATGGCGTCCAGATTGGGAAGAATATAAATACGACATGGATGGTGAAACAAATATCTGGAGAAGAGACAAAGAGAAATATAAATTGAGGGTTGGAGCTTCTATTCTAGATATTGGTGGAGTGAAATTTGAAAAAGGAGGATTGAGTCGTGATTTTAATGTGAACACAAGTAACCTTTTTGACCTTGGAACTTTTGAAGATGCGAGTGGACTAGAAGGTTTTGATGAAATAGTAGATTCTCTTATTCTGAATGATGCAGGTTGGACGTCTAATAATGATGAGGGGACTTTTTTTATGGGTACACCTACCGCATTGAGTTTACAAGTTGATTACCATATTTGGAAACATTTTTACGTGAACATGACAGGAATGTTAAACTTACGAAGTAAGAATAAACCACATCATGTAAAAGTTGCAAATCAATTGTCAATTACACCAAGTTTTGATTATGCGTGGGCTGGATTTTCAATTCCTGTATCAATTAATAAGTACTCAGGATTCAAAGCTGGTATAGCAACACGTTTAGGCCCATTAACAATAGGTGTTACTGATTTTAGAGCGCTGTTTGCAGCGGGTAAAGTAAGAGGTGCTGAAGTTTATGCAGGATTACGTGTACCAATTCTTTATTCGCATCCTAGTGATATCGATGGTGATAAAGTTTCGGATGAAGTTGATGATTGTAAAACAGTACCAGGAATTTGGTCATTTAAAGGTTGTCCAGATACAGATGGAGACGGAATCAGAGATACTGAAGATGAATGTCCGAATGAACCAGGGTTAGCTGAGTTTAGTGGTTGCCCAGATAGAGATACTGATGGTATTCCTGACAAAGATGATGAATGTCCAGATTTACCTGGAGATAGAGTATTCAATGGTTGTCCAGATTCAGATAATGATAGTATTGTTGATCCTAAAGATGAATGTCCGGATGTACCAGGAATAGCTAAATTCAATGGCTGTCCAGATACAGATGGAGATGGAATTAAAGACAGCGAAGATGCCTGTCCAGATGTTGCCGGACCATTAATTAATAATGGTTGTCCAGATACAGATGGCGATGGTTTATTCGATTTTATTGATAACTGTCCAACTGATTTCGGACCGAAAGAAAATAACGGTTGTCCTTGGCCAGATACAGATGGAGATGGATTATTAGATAAAGACGATAAATGTCCAAACTTAGTAGGACCATTAGAAAATGAAGGTTGTCCTTACCAAGATACAGATGGTGATGGAGTGTTGGATAAGGAGGATAAATGTCCAGCAACACCAGGACCTGTTGAAAATGAAGGCTGTCCAGTTATCGAAGAAGAAGTTCAAGAAATCTTGAAAACGGCTTTCGATAATCTAGAATTTGAAACAGGTAAAAATATCATTAAAGAAGAGTCTTTACCTTCACTGACTGAGTTAGCCGAAGTACTTGTAAAAAAGACTGATTGGAAACTTCAAATAGCAGGTCATACTGATAATGTTGGTGCCGCGCAATCGAATTTGGTATTGTCTAAACGACGTGCAGAAGCAGTTAGGGCATTTATGGAGTCGAAAAGTGTATCCATTGAGCGATTGTCAGTATTGTATTTTGGCGAAACTGAACCAGTAGCAGATAATACAACAAATGAAGGCCGTCAGAAGAATAGACGTGTTGAGATGACAATTATTTTTGAATAGAACAAAAAATAAATAAATTAGGGACGAGGTTGGTATTCATCAGCCTCGTTTTTTTTGACAGTAATTTTCACATTGAATTCTTCAAAATTATTCTACTTTTAAAGAGTGATAAATTTATCAAAGAGAAACAGGTATTTATTAAGTGTCTTTTCAGGGCTACTTATGGTTATTTCATATCCATTTGCAGGAGGTTTGACACCACTTGTGTTTGTTTCATGGTTGCCTTTATTGTTTGTTGAAAGCTATATTTCTAAAAAGAACTATCGATCAAGCAAAGTTTTTGTGCACGCTTATTTATCATTTTTAATCTATAACCTTGGTACAACTTGGTGGGTTTGGAATGCAGATGAAATAGGGGCCTCTCTTGCATTTATTCTCAATAGCTTATTAATGGCGATTACTTTTTATTTCTTTCATCTCGCGAAAAAGCATATTGGAGAAAAAGAAGGATACATTTCTTTGCTGTTCTTCTGGATTGGTTTCGAGTATCTTCATTTTAATTGGGAAATGTCTTGGACATGGCTGACATTAGGTAATACTTTTAGTATTGTGCCATCGTGGGTACAATGGTATTCGTCTGTTGGAGTTTTAGGTGGCTCCTTATGGATCCTGATTATTAATCTCTTATTCTTTAGAACGATTCAAAATGTATATTTGAAGAAAGAAAGTTGGAGAATTCAAACACCCTTAGTTTGGTCAGGTCTTTTCTTAATAGCCCTGCCCATAGCCATTTCTTTGTATAGTTATTATAGCTATGAAGAAGAGTCGAACTCGATTGAAGTTGTAGCCATCCAACCGAATATTGACCCTTACAACGAGAAATTTGATCGCTCCAGTTTTAAGTCACAATTAGAAACGCTAACACGACTCGCAAGGATAAAAACAACAGAGAATACAGCATTGATAGTTGCTCCAGAAACATCCATTAGTTCAAATTTTAATGAGTTAGATGTCCAGCAGTATGACTTCTTTAAATATTTAGTGAAAGAGAAAACGGAAAACTTAAACAATACCCCTTGGTATATCGGAGCTTCTACCTATAAATTATTTTCAGAAAAAGAATCTAGAGCTTCTCGAAAAAGAACAGATGGTAATTTCGAAGAATTCTATAATTCATCAATGCTGATAACAGCAGACAATGATGCAGAGTTTGTTCATAAGTCAAAATTGGTTCCTGGTGTTGAAGTACTTCCATTTTCTGACATTTTTCCATTTTTAGAGGAAATGTCCATTGATAATGGTGGAATTAGTGGCACTTTGGGGGTTGAAAAACACCCAAAAGTATTCGATATAGATAATATTACATTTGCCCCTGTGATATGCTATGAATCTATTTATGGCGAATGGGTTGCTGAGCAGTGTAGGAAAGGTGCTCAATTAATTTGTATTGCAACAAATGATGGTTGGTGGGGAGATACACCTGGGTACAAACAGCACCTTAGTTTTGCTAGTTTACGAGCTATTGAGAATAGAAGAAGTATCGTTCGTTCTGCGAATACTGGAATCAGCTGTTTTGTGAACCAACGGGGAGATATCAAACAAGCAACAAAATGGTGGAAGGAAGATGTTATTCGTGGAGAAGTTAATTTAAACTCAAAGTTGACCTTCTATACTACTTATGGAGATGTATTGGGTAGAAGTTTTAGTTTTGCTGCAATATTAGTGCTTTTATTCACATTCGTGAAAAGGTTTAGAAAAAAAAGGAAATTGATTGAAGGGTAGTTAGTCTTTAAATTGGATCACTCCAAGCTTTTCCTTTCGACCAGCAATAGAATATATAATTAATTCTCCGGTTGAATAATTTACATTAAAGAGCTTTGGTAGGATTAGCGCATTCATTTTCGAACGACTTAAAAAGGCTTCACGTTTAATATTGCCATTTTCTAAATCAATACTAGCAAGTCCAACAGCGTTTTTTGTGCGCGAATAATTTGCAGGGTAGATGTCAAAATGTTCGATGAATTTTCCGTTCGAATCATAGTTCTTAATGTGGTCATTAAAAATAAAATGAACTTTACCATTGTCGATAAAGCTTTCATAGCTGCTATATAAACCTTCATCATTGGATGAAATTTGTTCTTTTATTATTTTTTTTACCCATGAAATATCTCCAACGGGATTGATTTTGTAGGCAATAATATCATTGTAATAGTAATAATAACTTTGGGAAACAGTTCCGGTTCTATAATCGGTATTCGCGTTTACTTGTACATAATATTGCTCCATCGTTCCAACAATACTACCGTCCTTTAGAATAGTTATGTCCTTCATTATGTAATTGTAAAGCTGAGGTTCTCCCTTGCCTTTTGTTTGACGTTTTTTAGCTTTCTCTATCTGACGCTCTGACCAGCCTTGTGTTATAAAAGATTTCTCAAATTCTTGAAAACGTTCATCAATTTTCTCTTCTGTTTTTAAATCAATCCGCTGGTGGAAAACTCCCTTTATTCCATATTCTCCTTTATCACCATAAATTCCAGTAACAATAAAATTATTATTATCACCAATGGCCATTGATATTGCTTCAACTCTGCGTTCTTTTAAATCAATCTGAAAGTCTTGTAAACCGTCATCGTTAATTCGAAGAACATGCAATGCTTTATAATTTAACTGATTCTTAAAAAATATACCTTTTTCATTTTTTTGATACTCTGTTACAGCCATTAAATAATCGCCACTATTCGTAATAATCTGAGTATTTATAGTTGATAAATTAGCTTCGAATGGTAAAGGATATTCACCTTCGTTGACAAGGTTAAGTAGACTGTCAAAAACTTTAAAACCATAAACTTCTCGCTCCCCTCGTTTTGGATTAATGTACCAAGCGACACCGATGTGTTTTTTATCTGGGGATTGAAGAATTCGGAATTCACCTTTGTTATTGCTTAACTCATACTCGGCAAGCTTGATTGATTTTTCAGGTTGTTCAAGTTCATCAGAAAAAGTTTGCATGAATAAGTTGTTATTTCCATCTCTTTTATCAGAGAGGAATAAGACAAAATTGCCGTTTAAAACTCTAGCTCCTTCGTAAGTTGCAATGCTCTTATTTACCGTTAAACGAATTTTCTTTTTGCGGATTAATTTTAAATCTTTGTGAAAAGAGACTTGATATCCTCCGAGCATTCGCCCACCGACCCAGCGTAGAGCATAAAACTCTCCTTTTTTGGAAGGCATTAAAGAAAGTGCTTTTCCTTGATTTGATGTTACTTCACCCCATTCTACATTGTAACTCTGGCTCCATAATATGGAAGTAAGTAAGAGAAATAATATGGACAGTAAAGCGTTTTTCATTGCGGAATGATTATACCTTCAATAATTAATCCAATTATTTGACCAATTGTATTCCAGTATAATTTTGTGGAGTGATTTGCTTCAACTCTTCCTTTAAAGTTAATGAAATATCAAGAGTGTCAACAAATTCATGGACTGTTTTTTTCGTCACCGCTTCATTTTTACGTGTCAATCCTTTCAATGCTTCGTAAGGCTTTGGGAAGCCTTCTCTACGTAAAATTGTTTGGATAGCTTCAGCTACAACGGCCCAGTTTTTTTCTAAGTCAGCTTGGAAGGCACTTTCATTTAGAAGAAGCTTTCCAAGTCCTTTTAACGTCGATTTAAATGCGATAAACGTATGTGCAAAGGGCACGCCAATTGTTCTTAAGACAGTTGAATCTGTTAAATCACGTTGTAATCTTGATACCGGTAATTTTATAGATAAGTGCTCAAACATGGCATTCGCTATTCCAATGTTTCCTTCTGAATTTTCAAAATCAATTGGGTTTACTTTATGCGGCATAGCTGATGAGCCAACTTCTCCTTCCTTCAATTTTTGCTTGAAGTATTCCATTGAAATGTAAGCCCACATATCACGATTCAAATCTAGAATAATCGTATTAATTCGTTTCAGGACATCAAATAATGCTGCGATGTTATCGTAATGCTCAATCTGTGTTGTCGTTTGACTTCTATCTAGTCCAAGTATGTCATTAATAAAATGGTTTGCGAAACCGACCCAATCATATTCTTTGAAAGCTACGAAATGAGCGTTGAAATTACCTGTTGCTCCACCAAATTTAGCGGAGAACGGAATCGAAATTAATTGTTTTCTTTGAGCTGATAGCCGTTCTGAAAAAACTTGAATTTCTTTTCCTAGTCGAGTTGGAGATGCTGGTTGACCATGTGTTTTTGCCAACATAGGAATATTTTTCCATGCTTTTGAATAATCCTCTAATTGTTGAATCAATTGGTCGAGTAGAGGAAGGTACTCCTCTTTTACCGCATCTCTTAATGAAAGTGGAATTGATGTGTTGTTGATATCTTGAGAAGTCAATCCGAAATGGACGAACTCTAAATGTTTTTCAAGTCCTAATGACGTCATTTTGTCCTTTATAAAATACTCTACAGCTTTAACATCATGGTTTGTTGTTTTTTCAATATTTTTGATCCACATGGCGTCTTCTTCCGAAAAAGAGGAATACATTGCTCGAAGATTCAGGTATTTTTCTTTCGGGAAATCAGCTAGGGCATCGATCCCAGTTTCAACCATAGCAATAAAATATTCAATTTCTACGAAAACACGGTATTTGATTAAGCCAAATTCGGA
>Ga0209309_10003544_pt1 | contig 13398 bp, 10 predicted proteins | sample COGITO_mtgs_1204_2_FD_184807 | JGI IMG/M metagenome (GOLD analysis project Ga0209309, IMG submission 184807) | Pelagic marine microbial communities from North Sea - COGITO_mtgs_120412 (SPAdes) (version 2) | ecosystem: Environmental > Aquatic > Marine > Epipelagic ...
CATCACCGCAAAGGGTTCGTTGCCAATCAGACGACGGGCGCACCATACCGCGTGACCCAGACCAAGTGCTTTGTGCTGGCGGATATAGGCGATGGCACCACTATCCATATTGGTGTCCTTAAGGATCTCCAACAGCTCCGTTTTGCCCTTGGAGCGCAGTTCCTGTTCCAGCACGGGAGAGTGGTCAAAGTAGTCTTCCAGCGCACCCTTGCCGCGGGATGTGACAAAGATGAATTCCTTGATTCCGGCCGCGCGAGCTTCGTCGATGGCGTATTGCACCAGCGGGCGATCGACCAGGGTCATGATCTCTTTGGGAACAGATTTCGTCGCGGGCAAAAACCGCGTTCCCAAACCAGCCACCGGAAAAATCGCTTTTGTTACTTTCTTAGCCATGTGAAATCGCTGCCCTTATAAATATACGTGCGGATAACTGAAGTTAGTGCTCAGTGAATTGCAAACCATCATGCTGCCAGTCCTAAATAAGACCAGCGCCCGAATTGTGGCGGCTTCTTGCTGATTTTGCGGCACAAAACCCCCCTTGCGTCACAGCCTGCGCAATTTTGCGCCTTATCCGCCGTTTTCTGAAAATAAATGAAAACCTCTGCGGGCTGCGGGCCTATTCGTTGCAGATTGCCCGCCCAAACGCAATCTCGGCGAGAGCGATTGGGCAGCGCGGTCAGTCCTGCCCCATCTCGGCCATCATTGCTTCGATCTTGGGCACATCTTCGGGGTTGTTCAGTTCCCAGAACTGGCGGCCCTTGGCCTCGACCTCTACACAAAGCACCTTATGGCCGTTTTCCATGAACCGCAGCTGTTCAAGCCCTTCGAGCTGTTCAAGCGGGCCCACGTTCCACGACGAGTAGGACGCCAACGCATCGGGGCGATAGGCATAGACGCCTACGTGGTGAAAGACCGGTGTCGCGTCCGCATCGTCATAGGTTTTCGATGTGAACGGCACGACTTCCTTAGAGAAGTACATCGCCGCATGATCAGCCGCGAACACGGCAGTGGTGCCCCCCACGCGACCGGCCTTGCGATCAGCCAGCAGCCCGTTCAACGCGGCACCATCGCAGCGCAACACAGGTGTCGCAATCCCTGCGTTAGGGTCGTTTCGCAGACCCTGCACAAGGCTTTCGACAAACCAATGCGGCGTGAGCGGTGCGTCGCCTTGCAGGTTCACGACGATGTCGTACCCGCCGCCCAGAACCGTATGGGCTTCGGCGCAACGTTCTGTGCCGTTGGCGCAATCGACTGACGTCATCACGACCTCGGCCCCGAAGGCTTCGGCGGCGTCCTTGATGCGGTCGTCATCGGTGGCCACGACCACCTTGTCGACGCCCTGGACCTCGCTGGCTGCACGCCAGCTGCGCTCGATCAGGCTGCGCGTATCGCCGCCCGCCCCCGTCAGCATCGCCAGCGGTTTAGCGGGATAGCGCGTAGAGGCATACCGCGCAGGAATAACAATTAGGACAGACATCAGGAGGCTTTCAAATCAACGCCCGGCGCATGGGCGATAAAGAAAGGGTTGGCAAAATCGGCTTTGCCGTAGGTGAGCGGGGTCAGATCGTCAAAACGCACAACCGCGCCCCCAGCACCGGTCAGAACGGCATGGCCCGCAGCCGTGTCCCATTCCATCGTCCGGCCAACGCGCGGGTAAAGGTCCGCTTCGCCGGTCGCGATCAAGCAGAATTTCAGCGACGAGCCCGCGCTTTTCATATCGCGCACATTGTATTTGGCGATGTAATCATCGGTCGCCTGATCGCGGTGTGACTTTGACGCCACCACCATCAGAGCCGTATTATCTGGTTTAGAGACTGATATCGGCTGCACCGGTCCTATGCTATCCTTGGGGAAATCACCGGTTTCCTCGACGGAGCTGCCGTCGGCCAGCGTAAAGAACATCCGCGATCGGGCCGGTGCATAGACGACACCGCGCGTCGGCACGCCGCCTTCGACCAATGCGATATTCACGGTAAAATCGCCACGGCGGTTGATGAATTCCTTGGTGCCGTCCAGCGGATCCACAATAAGAAAAGTATCGCCCGACGCCGAATGGGTGGCGGATTGCTCTTCGGTTACAAGCATCACATCAGGGAAAGCGGCGCGCAGCCCGTCCGAGATGATCTGGTCCGCGGCTTCGTCAGCGATGGTCACGGGGCTTTCGTCAGATTTGGTTTTGACCTCGAAATCATCCGAGCCGTAAATCTCCATGATCTTGTCGCCTGCTTCGATCGACAAACGGCGCATCACCGTTACCAGCTGTTCATAATCCATAATGTCGCGACCTTTTCAGTTTCGTTGATTACTTTGCGCAAACCCCTTATGATTGCGCCTTGACGGAACAGCAAGAATTCCGTGCGAGGGTACGTCACAAAGAGGCTACAACAATGTTTCAACCACGGCGCACCAACAGGGGCAATATAGGCTCGGCAGTCAACTTTTTCGAACTCGTCTACCATTCGATCGTCCGCTCTGTGCGCAAGCAGCACAACAATGCGTTTGCAGCCATCGCCATCAACATTATGCAAACGGTCATTTTCGTGGGCGTGTTCTATGTGATGTTTTCGGTCCTCGGTATGCGCGGATCTGCCATTCGGGGTGATTTCGTGATCTATATCATGACGGGTATTTTCCTGTTCATGATGCACACCAAGACGGTATCAGCCGTGGCCGGTTCCGAAGGGCCCGCCAGCGCCATGATGAAACATGCGCCGATGACCACGATGATTTCCCTGGCAGCTGCCGCACTTGGGTCGCTTTACATCCAGATGCTGTCGCTGATCCTGATCATGTCGATCTACCATTTGGCGTTCAACCCGATCGTGATTTACGACACCGCTGGCGTGTTTTTCATGATGCTGATCGCGTGGTTCACCGGGGTTGCTGTCGGCATGGTGTTGCTGGCCATCAAACCGTGGGCACCCTCTTTTACGCAGATCTTTACGACGATCTACCAGCGGGCGAATATGATTGCTTCAGGCAAGATGTTTCTGGCCAATTCGCTGCCGTCCTTCATGCTGGCCATGTTTGACTGGAACCCCCTGTTCCACGCCATTGATCAGGCCCGCGGGTATGCATTTATCAACTACAACCCGCGCTATAGTAACTGGGAATATGCCGTTTGGGTCGGGGTGGTGCTGATGGTGATCGGGCTGATGGGCGAATTCTATACGCGCAAACATGCCTCTGCCAGCTGGAGCGCGCGACGCTGATCTCAGGTCGCAACCCTGAGCGTGATGTTGATCCTTCCGCCCTTGGGCAGCAATGTCGATGACCCCGCACGGATGCGGTCGATCCCGTGATAGTTCAGGCGCGCCTCGCCCCCCATGACAACGACATCCCCTGATTGCAGCCAAAGGCTATCCGTCTTGCCGCCGCGTTTTTGCCCGCCAACGCGCAGCAATCCTTCGTCCCCGAGCGAGATTGACACGACCGGCCAGCGAAAATCGGTCTCGTTCCGGTCCTGATGCAGCCCCATTTTCGCGTCCGACGCATAGTAGTTGATCAGGCAAGAATCCGGCTGGCGCTCTAATCCGGTCAGGTCATTCCAGATCGTAAGGACATCCGAGGGGATCGCCGGCCAGGGCGAGCCATTTGGATGGACCTCGGCATAGCGATAGCCCTGCGCGTCTGACAGCCAACCATAATCGCCCGCAGACGTCATACGCACCGACATCTGCTGCCCCCCCGGCATGACGGGCCGAAAGAACGGTGCCTGCTTTACCACCCCGCGCACAGTATCCAGCAACGTGCGTTGTGCTGACAGCGTAAGGTGGGATTTATGAATTTCGAAGCCGCGTAACCGCAATATCGTCATCTAAACGCCCTTCTTGCCTGCTTTGGCGAAAAATCCACGCAGAATCCGCGTTTCCTTTCTCATGCAACGGTTGCAGGGTCCATATCTGCTCCTTATATACGCCGAGAACCGCTGAAGGCATCCGGCCTTTGGTGAAAAAGATCGGGGCAAGGGTGCCACAACGGGCCTGCGCTTCGTGTCATCGCCTTGAGTAAATGAGGGATCAAACATGGCCAAAGTTATTGGTATCGACCTAGGAACGACAAACAGCTGTATCGCCATCATGGACGGCAGCCAGCCTCGCGTTGTTGAAAACGCGGAAGGTGCACGCACCACGCCATCCATTGTCGCCTTTACAGACGACGAACGTCTGGTTGGCCAGCCTGCCAAACGGCAAGCGGTTACCAACCCGGACAACACAATTTTCGGCGTTAAGCGCCTGATCGGCCGTCGCAATGACGACGCAGATCTGGCCAAGGACAAAAAGAACCTGCCCTTCACCGTGATCGACGGCGGGAACGGCGACGCTTGGGTAAAAGCCAAGGGCGAGAAATACTCCCCTTCGCAAATCTCTGCGTTCATCCTTGGCAAAATGAAGGAAACGGCTGAATCCTACCTGGGCGAAGAAGTTACCCAGGCAGTTATCACTGTTCCTGCTTACTTTAACGACGCTCAGCGTCAGGCTACAAAAGACGCGGGCAAGATTGCCGGTCTGGAAGTGCTGCGGATCATCAACGAACCGACAGCGGCCGCGCTGGCCTATGGTCTGGACAAGAAAGAAACGCAAACCATCGCGGTCTATGACCTTGGCGGCGGTACATTCGACGTGACCATTCTCGAAATTGACGATGGTCTTTTCGAAGTCAAATCCACCAACGGTGATACATTCCTGGGTGGTGAAGATTTTGACATGCGCATCGTGAACTACCTTGCGGATGAGTTCAAAAAGACCAACGGCGTTGATCTGACCCAAGACAAGATGGCGCTTCAGCGTCTGAAAGAAGCGGCCGAGAAGGCCAAGATCGAACTGTCGAGCGCAAGCCAGACAGAGATCAACCAGCCATTCATCTCGATGGGCAAAGACGGCTCGCCGTTGCACATGGTGATGAAGCTGACCCGCTCCAAGCTGGAGCAGCTGGTGGGTGACCTGATCAAAGCGTCGATGAAACCCTGTGCTGCTGCGTTGAAAGATGCCGGTGTATCCGCATCCGAAATCGACGAAGTCGTTCTGGTCGGCGGTATGACCCGTATGCCACGCGTGATCGAAGAAGTGTCCAAGTTCTTTGGCAAAGAGCCGCACAAGGGTGTGAACCCTGACGAGGTTGTTGCCTTGGGTGCCGCCATTCAGGCGGGTGTTCTGCAAGGCGACGTCAAAGATGTTGTTTTGCTGGACGTTACACCATTGTCCTTGGGCATCGAAACGCTGGGTGGCGTGTTCACCCGTCTGATCGACCGCAACACCACGATCCCGACCAAAAAGTCGCAGGTCTTCTCGACCGCTGAGGACAACCAAAGCGCCGTGACCATCCGCGTCTTCCAAGGGGAACGTGAAATGGCTGCGGACAATAAGATCCTTGGCGCGTTCAATCTGGAAAGCATTCCCCCCGCACCGCGCGGTATGCCCCAGATCGAAGTGACCTTTGACATCGATGCAAACGGTATTGTTGCCGTTGGCGCGCTGGATAAAGGCACGGGCAAAGAGCAGAAGATTACGATCCAGGCTTCTGGTGGTCTGTCCGATGCGGACATCGACAAAATGGTGAAAGACGCCGAGGAAAATGCCGACGCTGACAAAGAGCGCCGCGCATTGATCGAAGCGAAGAACCAGGCTGAATCGCTGATCCACTCGACCGAAAAGTCGCTGGAAGAGCATGGTGACAAGGTTGACCCGACCACCGTCGAAGCGATCGAATTGGCTATTGCTGCGCTGAACGATGAACTGGCGACCGACAATGTTGATAAGATCAACAACGGCATCCAGAACGTCACCGAGGCAGCGATGAAACTGGGCGAAGCCATCTATAAAGCGGCTCAGGACGAAAACGAAGACGTTGCTCCGGCTGCTGACGCCTCCGGTGGTGACGACGATATCGTCGATGCCGATTTCGAAGATCTGGACGATAACAAGCGCGCGTAAGCACGCCCACGGAACCACTGATGGGCCGGTCCGCTTGCCGGGCCGGCCCATCACGTTCCAGCGTAGGAGTTAATTCATGGCCAAACGTGATTACTACGAGACGCTCGGCGTTGCTAAAGGTGCCTCTGCCGACGAGATCAAAAAAGGCTACCGCACCAAAGCCAAGGAATTGCACCCCGACCGCAATGCCGACAACCCCAACGCCGAAGCCCAGTTCAAAGAAGCGAACGAAGCTTACGAAGTCTTGAAAGACCCCGAAAAGAAAGCCGCCTATGACCGCTATGGTCACTCAGCTTTCGAAGGGGGCATGGGCGGTGGCGGCCAACGACCCGGCGGGTTCGGTGGTGGTGGCGGTCAGGGCGACTTTTCCTCGGCGTTTTCCGATGTGTTTGACGACCTGTTTGGCGACTTTATGGGCGGCCAACGGCGTGGTGGCGGTCGGCGTGCCGCACGCGGTGCCGATCTGCGCTACAACCTTGGGATCACGCTCGAAGATGCGTACCGGGGCATGCAAAAGTCGATCAATGTGCCCACCTCGGTTGCCTGTGATTCCTGCAGCGGCTCCGGGTCAGAGGGCGGCGCAGAGCCGACAACCTGTCCCACTTGCTCTGGCATGGGTAAAGTCCGCGCGCAGCAAGGTTTCTTCACCGTCGAACGCACCTGCCCCACCTGTTCGGGCATGGGCCAGATCGTCAAGAACCCGTGTAAATCCTGCCGTGGCGCTGGCCGCGTTGAAAAAGACCGCGCACTGTCTGTGAACATCCCTGCGGGCGTTGAAACCGGCACGCGCATCCGTCTGGCCGGCGAAGGCGAAGCGGGTATGCGAGGCGGTCCAACGGGTGATTTGTACATCTTTATCGAGGTGCAGGAACACAAGCTGTTTGAACGCGATGGGCCAAACCTGTTCTGCCGCGTTCCCGTGTCGATGAGCACAGCCGCCCTTGGGGGCAGCATCGAAGTGCCGACGATCGACGGTGGCCGTGGGCGCGTGCAAATTCCGGCGGGCAGCCAGTCTGGTCGCCAGATGCGTCTGCGTGGCAAGGGTATGCCCCCGCTGCGTGGGGGTGGCACGGGCGATATGATCATCGAACTGGCGGTCGAGACGCCGGTGAACCTGACCAGCCGCCAAAAGGAATTGTTGCAGGAATTCGAAAAAGAATCCTCTAACAACAACCCTGAAAGCAGCAGCTTCTTTTCGTCGGTGAAATCCTTCTGGGATTCGATGAAGGGCTGATTGGCCGACATTGAAGACATCGGGCGGGGCGCAGGCTCCGCCCTTTTTTGTTCCCCCTCTGCCCGCATTAACGTGATGAAAACTTCTTTGGCCACATTCTGGGCCTATGGGACGCAACAACGCTCATTTCTCTGACCCGCGCCTACCCTTTCTGGGGGATGAGGCTGTGGCGGTGCCTGCACCCTCGGGCAAACAACCGTCTTACATCGCGGATCACCGGCAACGGCTGCGCGCGCGCTTTATGCAGGGCGGTGCTGCGGCCATCCCCGACTACGAGCTGCTTGAACTGGTCCTGTTCCGCGCCATCCCCCGCCGTGACGTGAAACCGCTGGCCCGAACGCTGATGGACCGTTTCGGCGACTTCAACCGTGTGATCACCGCCTCAGAGCCACGGCTACGGGACGTTTCGGGTGTGGGCGACGCGGTCATCGTCGAACTCAAGATAATAGAGGCAGCGGCCCACCGCATGGCGCGTTCGAGGCTCCTGCGCCAACATGTGTTGTCGAGCTGGGACGCGCTGCTGGATTATTGCCACACCACCATGGCGCACCGAGAAACCGAACAGTTCCGCGTGATCTACCTTGATCGCAAGAACGTCGTGATCGGCGACGAGGAACAAGGCAAAGGCACCGTAGATCACGTGCCTGTCTACCCCCGCGAGGTTGCAAAACGCGCGCTAGAGCTGAATGCAAGCGCGCTTATTCTGGTGCACAACCACCCGTCGGGCGACCCGACGCCATCACAGGCCGACATCGACATGACACAGCAGATTTTTGCGGCCTGCAGCACATTGGGGCTAACGTTGCACGACCATCTAATTATCGGCAAATCCCGCGAGCTAAGCTTTCGCAGCGCCGGATATTTGTGATTGCAAAGCAGCCCTGTGCGCCAGCGCCGGTACAGGGCCGATGCTAGCGAACCCAGACCTCTACACGGCGGTTGGCCTGCCGACCCCACGCCGTATCATCGCAGGCCATCGGCATCGCTTCGCCAAAGGCATCAAGATCCAGCGTGACCCGTTCAAGATTGGCGGTGACCGCGGCGGCGATGACAGCTTGGCGCACCGCCTCGGCACGGCGCAGCGCGATGTCACGGTTGGCAAAAGACGCACCCTGCCCGTCGCTGAAACCCGCAAACAACAGACGGCGGGCATCGTATTGACCGACCTCTAGCGCCCGCGCGAGCTGCTGCACGTTTGATCGCGACTGTGCATCCAGCCGCACCGACCCGGCCTCGAACCTAAAAGAGGTCGACAACCGCGCCATGGGTTTCAGCGTCGCGTTCATCCGCTGCAATTCATCAAGCGTGATCTCGGGCCCGGCGACCGCGATCGCGTTGGTAAAGCGGTTGCCCTGTTCCTCTATCGGGATTTCCTCGGGTGCTTGATCGACAAATCCTGCACGCCGGATCACGATTTGGGCAGCAGGGCTGCGGGTGAATGCCAGAAATTCGCGGGCCACCTGCGGCAAACGTCGGGCCGGGAAATACAGAAACATCGGCGCGGTCAGCGGGTAGTCTTCGGTCTTAATGGTCCGGCGCGATGCGTCCAGCGCAAAGCCGCAGCTGCCCGACAGCGTCAACACCTCAGTATCGCGCTGTTCGGCATAGCTCGTGATGCCAAGCGCAAAACTGTCTTTAGCGACGGCTTCGGCCAGATCGGCGGGTCGGGCGTGTCGCGTGATCGTGTCCGTAAACGTAAGCGTTGCGGGGCGCATGACCTGATCACTGATCGCCTGTGCTAACCCGCTGCTGTCGTCGGGCAAATGCAGGTCAATCGGCGCGTCCGGCCCGCCAAGTGCTTGCCAGTTCGTCACCTTGCCGGCGAACGCCCGCGCCAGCATCAGCGGCGATATCTGCTTTACCGGATTCGACGCCGACACCACAGGGACTGCCGCATCCAATGACAGCACGCGGCTGCGGTTCAGGCCCGTCATGTCGCCCATTCCCGCTTCACGGGCACGGACCCGTTCCTCGGTACGCATCTCACGCAGGGACATCACAATGTCTGCTTCATCCGCCAACAGATCGGCAAAGCCTTCGTCGCTGTTGCTGGCCCGAAACATAAACAGAGCAACGGTCTGGCCGCTTTTCTCGTCGACCAGACGATAGGTGAAACGGTTGCCCTCTTCGTCCTCGCGGGTGGCTTGATAGCCATTGCGCTGCGCGAACCCGTCGATCAGGGCCGGCATCAGTATCTCGCCCATTGTGGCAGACCCCGAAAGCTGCAGTTCTGCGATGAAATGATCCAGATTGGGGCAACCGGGCCCCTCGCATTGCACGCCGGTGCTGTCGATCGTCAGCTCGCCGTATTCGGTTTCGACGCGATAAAATTCGCCATCAAAGCCCAGCAGTGTGCCGCTCAATTCGATCTTGCCGTCGCGGGACGAAAGCGCGATGTCCTGCGCCCATATCGTTTGCGCCGCCGAACATAAGAAAAGTGCGGCGAAAACCGCCGCACGTATAATCGTGATCATAAGGCCCCAAGCGTTGCGTTAGTGTCCCGCAACCTTCATGTCTTGGAGCAGATTATTCAACACAAGAAAGCTGCCTACGGCATCACAATCCGGCACTGCAACGCTCAAGTCCTGGGTTTTGATCTTTGCATCCCCAAGAAGTTCGATGGACTGCGCTTCGATTTCCTGACCACAATTCGCCTTGATCACCTCGGCTTCGACCGTCAGTGCCACGCGTGCGTCCTGACCTTCGGTTAGCACGGGGAAAGTATAGACCTCCGCGATCAGGGGCTCAGCCGCGCTGAGGTCGCCGTTCAACGTCATGAATCCGCCCTCTCCGGTGATGGCAGATGCTACGCTGCGCGGCGTGCCTGCCCAGACATGGCCGGCACTGTCATAGTCAGCCCCGAATTCACGTGCGTGCATCTGAAAACCAGTGTCACCTTTCCATTGCAGAACCACCCGGTCGAACTCTGCCAGATCGTCGATCTTGGCCTCTGCAATCGCCCCGTCGCCATTGCCAAACGCAATGACGAAAGTCGCGTCTTGCGAAAGAGCGGGAACAGTGATGTCGAGGGTGCCCTTTTCCGAAGACGTTTGCGTAAAGATCATCCCATTGTGGTGTACGGTAATCCGTTCATTGGGCATGCACGGGGCAGCCAGCGTCAGGTTCACCATAGCACCCGCCACAGGGCGCGCATTGGCACTGATATCGCAGGTTTGTGTCTCAGCGGTCGGAGACTGGGGCGCTTCCGCCGAAATTGGGGCGGAAACTGGGCGCGCAATGGGTTCATCCGCGCTCGCCGCGGCCAACATGACGGGGGCCGAATCAGGCAGCGCTAGCGTCGGCTCCAGCGGCGCAGCGCTAAACTCGGCCGAGGTCAGCACGATGTCTTCAACCTCAAGTACAGCGTTCTCGCTGCTGAGGCGACGTAGCTCTTGTTCTTTCACCGCCGCCTCAGACCCATAGCGGGCTGTCGCAGCGTCGGTATTTTGCATCACGTAGCCGATGCCCAAGGCGCAGGCGAGCGTGCCAGCAGCTGTCGCGATCTTATTCATACGTGCCATCTGATGGTCCTCACTGGGAATAACTTCCCAATGAATATCGCGCATCACAGCGGCCCTGTTATGACCCTTGAGGGGAAAGATTTGGGCGGTTTTGAGGCACGCCCAAGCCCTGATTAACTATCGTAATAGCCCTTGCCGTAGCTGCCATAGGCACCGTATTCGCCACCGTAGCCGTAGCGCTTCATGCCCTTTTCATCGATCTGGCTTAGCACCAGCCCAGTGATCCGCTGGTTCGAATTGTGGAAGAACCGCATAGCTTCTTCGACAAGTCCCTTGTTCGTGCTATCCCATTTAACCGAAAACAGGATCGCGTCGGCGTTTTGGGAAATGATACGTGCGTCAGGAACAACCAGAACGGGCGGCGTATCGATGATAATGAAATCATACTGGTCGCGCATCTCGGAGATAAAGGCTTTGAACCGGTCAGAGGAGAAAATATCCGCCGCATTCACATTTGTCTTTTCCCCGCCCAGAACATCCGCGCCGAAACCGTCCGGCCGATGGATCGCATCTGCAAATTTTACATCGCCGTTGAGCACCGACGCGATACCGTTACGCGGCATGTCGGGGAAATACTCGTTCAGAGTACGACGGCGGATATCGCCTTCGACCAGCAGGACTGATTTTCCGAGTCCTGACAGGAATTTAGCAAGCGACAGCGAAACTGTGGTCTTACCTTCACCGGGGATCGATGACGTGGAGACGATAACCTGAGGCTTCTTATCGAGGTTCGATAGCATCAATGATGTACGCAGGTTGCGGATCGCTTCTGCGGCGGCAGATGTGGGTTTATCCTCAAGATACTTGAGCGTGTTTTTTCGGTCACGCGCAGGAATCAAAGGGATCTGTCCGATCACAGTGTATCCGGTGTGATGCTCCAACTCAGTCGCGGTGCGGAAGGTGCGGGTTCTGAATTCGCGAAGCAGCACCAAGCCAGAACCAACCATCGCGCCCAGGATCATTGCCAGCGCAATAATCTGCGATTTCTTGGGCGCGCTTGGCGCATCAGGGACCACTGAATTCGACAACATGCGGCTGTCGGCCTTTTGGATCCCCTCTTGGGCGGAGGTTTCTTTCAGGCGGGTCAGGAAATATTCATAGAGCAGCCGGGTTGCTTCGGACTCGCGGGTCAACTGTTGTAGCGCGATCAGGTCCTGACCCTGCGACGCCAATTGTGCGGCAAGCTCGCTTTCCGAGGTACGCAGCGCTTCAAGCTGCTGGCTGCTGCGCGCAAGATCAGACCGGACCCGGTTCACCACTGTCTCGAACCGTAGATCGAATGCCGTCTGGTTGGTGTCTGACGAAAGACCGTTACTAAAAATACGCGTCAGCGCGGCGTCTTGTGCGGCATCACGCTTTTCTGCGGGTGTCTGCGCGGCTTCCAGATTGGCGAGCCGTGTTTCCAGCGCTTGGCGTGAGAGTGCGGCACCGTCAATACGGTCGCGCAATTCCTTGATTTGACGCTCCAGCGCTTGCAGCCCTTCGATGGAGACAAGCTGCGTGCGCGCTGTAAAGTCAGAGACCTTTTTCTCCGCGTTCTCAAGTTCGATCTGAAGCTCGGATACCCGGTTGCTCAGCCATTCTGTGGCTTTCTCTGTCGCCTCGAATTTCACTTCGATCTGGTTCAGGATGTACAGCTCGACAATTGTGTTTGCGATCAGGGCTGATTTTACTGCTGATTCTGTTTCGGCAGTAACGTTGAAAACCAGGCTTTGGCGAATGTTGGAAACCGAAACCTTGTTCAGCAAAGCCTGCACGACGGAGTCGCGAATTTTAGTTTTCTGAAGTTCGGGGTCCAGCTCTTCTGTAGGGGTGCGTGATGTCAAAACCCCGCGCAAGCCCGAGATCATACCGCCGATCATCGACGGCTCGCGTAGTTTACCGTTAAACTCCGGATCATCGATCAGGTTCAGACGGTCGACAACCTTTCCGGCCAGCCCGCGCGAGCGCAAGACTTCGACCTCGGTGTTAACCTCAGTTGAATCGCCGGAAAACCCGCCCACGACGGCTTGCAGGTCGACGATGCTGTCTTCCTTGGTGTCCAACACCACCACCGCCGTTGACCGGTAGGTCGGGACCGCGACGCCGTAGGCGTAATACCCGGCCAAAAGCATAAAAATCAGCGTGACCGCAGCGATGATCAATTTGCCCCGCCATAATGTACCAATCAGCGCGCCAAGGTCGATGGTATCGTCATCTTCGTCCCTAGGCGCGGAAAAGTTCGATTGGCTTTGGTTCATCATATGCATGTCGTCCGTTGGTCATTGCCGGAAATGGCTAAAAAGAAGGGTCGAGGCAAAGCGCTTTCGTAATCACAGATATGCGGGTTGGTGACCATGGAGAGAGGATCTGCCTGTCCTGCGATTGCGCCCCAAGGGGTGTTGGCGGCTTTGCTAAATCCTTATGAGAAAAATTCAATCAAAAGTCGTATAAAATTTGCTACATCTTGGGAAATGATCCCGTAGAAACATCATTTAAGGCCATTCTTCGCGATATAGCTGGCCAAATCAAGGATCAGTTGCCCGCGCGCCTTAGCGATGGCCGCGGGGCCGCCCTTGGGGTCGAATGCGACGGACAGATCAAATAACCCTGATCTTTCACGCCCGCCGGTCAGGACGGCGACGAAGTATTGGCCGGAAGCGCGGAACTGGCCTGCTTCGGTCGCCAGCAATTCGCTGAACCGCAGCTCAAGGCGGGCTTCAGGATAAGC
>Ga0209309_10003550_pt1 | contig 13384 bp, 10 predicted proteins | sample COGITO_mtgs_1204_2_FD_184807 | JGI IMG/M metagenome (GOLD analysis project Ga0209309, IMG submission 184807) | Pelagic marine microbial communities from North Sea - COGITO_mtgs_120412 (SPAdes) (version 2) | ecosystem: Environmental > Aquatic > Marine > Epipelagic ...
GAAGAAAAAGGCGTTTTGCGTAGCGGTTCAAAAGTAATTGTTGATGGTGGTGAAGGTATTATTACTTCTGGTACTTTCTCCCCAACACTTGGTTTTAGTGTAGCCCTTGCACGTGTACCACGTTCAACAGGCGATACAGCTCAAGTAGAAATGCGTAAAAAATTAGTAAACGTTAAAGTAGTAAAGCCTAGCTTTGTACGTAACGGTAAATCAATAATTTAAATAATTTGGTTATATCAATCAGTGTAATTACAGTGATTGATATCCTCCCAATATGAACCAAAGGACAAATAAAATGAGCAACATTCCTAGCGAGTTAAAATACGCACCTTCACACGAGTGGGTTCGTAACGAAGGCGACGGTACATTTACTGTTGGTATTTCTGAGCATGCACAAGAACTTCTTGGCGACATGGTATTTGTTGAATTACCAGAAGTTGGCGACGAAGTAGACGCTGGCGAAGACTGTGCAGTAGCAGAGTCAGTTAAAGCAGCATCAGACATTTACGCACCTATCAGTGGCGAAATTGTTGCAATTAACGAAGAGCTTGAAGACTCACCTGAAACAGTAAACAACGACGCTTACGGCGACGGTTGGTTATTCCGTATTAAAGCATCTGACGAGTCTGAGCTAGACAACTTATTAGACGCTGAAGGTTACTCGCACACTATCGACGAAGAATAATCATTTTTTGAAGATAACTAAAAGCCCCGTTTAATGTATAAAAATGGGGCTTTTATGATTTTACAGCGCACAACCCCATACTGAGTGGGCTGTTAAATCGTCAAATATTTTAATTAATGCTAGTTACCCATTAGCATTTAGGATCATAGGAATCTGGATTCATGTCAAACGCCAAATCTCTTGAAGAACTAGAGCAAAAGCAAGATTTTATTCGCCGCCATATTGGGCCAAGCCCAGCACAAGTAAGCGATATGCTAAGTGCTTTAGAAGTATCGAGTGTGCAAGAGCTCATTGACCAAACTGTACCGGCTAGCATTCGCTTAGAGCAGCCATTAACAGTTGGCGAAAGCCGTACTGAAGTTGAAACACTAAGCTACCTAAAATCAGTAGCAAGCAAAAATAAAGTTTTCAAATCGTACATTGGCCAAGGCTACCACCCAACTAACGTACCGCACGTAATTTTACGTAACGTACTAGAAAATCCAGGTTGGTATACAGCGTACACACCGTATCAGCCAGAGATTGCACAAGGGCGTTTAGAATCATTATTAAACTTCCAAACTATGACCCTAGATTTAACCGGTCTTGATTTAGCAAGCGCATCATTACTTGACGAATCAACAGCCGCTGCAGAGGCTATGGGCCTTGCAAAACGCGTATCAAAAGCAAAAAAAGCCAATGCCTTTTTTATCGCAGACGACGTACACACACAAACAATCGACGTAGTAACAACGCGTGCAGAGCAGTTTGGTTTTGAAATAATTGTAGGTAAAGCAGAAGATGCCGTAAACCACGACATTTTTGGCGCATTGTTCCAATACCCAACTACATCAGGCGAAGTGGTAGACATAACTGATCTAATTGCTGGCGTACAAAGCAAAAAGGCCATTGCCTGTGTTGCTGCCGACATAATGAGTTTATTACTATTAAAAGCACCGGGTAAACTAGGCGCAGACGTAGTACTTGGTTCGGCTCAGCGCTTTGGCGTACCTATGGGTTACGGCGGTCCTCATGCTGCATTTTTTGCAACACGTGACGCCTACAAGCGTTCATTACCAGGTCGTATTATTGGTGTATCTAAAGACCGTTTAGGTAACGACGCACTACGTATGGCAATGCAAACGCGCGAACAACACATTCGCCGCGACAAAGCCAATTCAAACATTTGTACAGCGCAGGTATTACTTGCCAACATGGCAGCGTTTTACGCGGTGTACCACGGCCCACAAGGCTTAAAAACTATCGCGCAGCGTATACATCGCTTTGCTGATATTTTAGCAACTGGCCTAAAAGCTAAAGGCATCGCACTTAAGCACAGCACGTGGTTTGATACCCTTACAATTGCAGATGACAACAAAGACGACGTAATAGCACGTGCAATTGCAAAAGGCGTAAACTTTGCTACAAACCACGAAGGCGAGTACTCAATTTCGGTATCAGAGACTACAACACGTGCAGATATCGCTGAGTTATTCGATATTATTTTAGGCGAAGGCCATGGCCTAAGTGTTGACGCTATTGCAGCCGACGTTGAAGCAAATGGCAGCGAGTCAATTCCTGCAAGTTTAGTACGTGACGACGAAGTACTAACGCATCCAAACTTCAACAGCTATCACAGCGAAACAGACATGCTTCGCTACATTAAGCGACTAGAAAGCAAAGATTTATCGCTTAATCACTCAATGATCTCGTTAGGCTCATGTACCATGAAACTAAACGCGACTGCTGAGATGATCCCAATTACGTGGCCTGAGTTTGCAAACCTTCACCCATTCTGCCCGCTAGATCAAGCAGAGGGTTACCAAATAATGATTGGCGAGTTACACGACTGGCTAGTAAACATTACCGGTTACGATGCAGTATCACTTCAGCCAAACTCTGGCGCGCAAGGTGAATACGCAGGCTTAATCGCGATTCGTAAATACCACGAGTCACGAGGGGATGCACACCGTAATGTATGTTTAATCCCAAGCTCTGCGCACGGTACTAACCCTGCATCAGCGCAAATGGCGAGCATGAAAATTGTGGTAGTTAACTGCGACAAAAACGGTAACGTAGACATGGCCGACCTTAAAGCGAAAGCTGAGGAAGTGTCTGAAAACCTGTCGTGTATCATGATCACATACCCGTCTACGCACGGCGTATACGAAGAAACAATTCGCGAGATTTGTGACATTATTCATGAGCACGGCGGCCAAGTTTACATGGACGGCGCAAACATGAACGCGCAAGTTGGCGTAACAAGCCCAGGCTTTATTGGCTCAGACGTATCGCACTTAAACTTGCATAAAACGTTTTGTATTCCACATGGTGGCGGCGGTCCAGGTGTTGGCCCAATTGGTGTAAAATCGCACCTTGCGCCGTTTATGCCAAACCACAGCGTAATTAACGTACCAGGTACTAACATTGGTAATGGTGCAGTATCGGCAGCGCCTTACGGCTCAGCCGCTATTTTACCTATTTCATGGGCTTACATTACCATGATGGGTTCAGAGGGCTTAAAACAAGCCACTGAAATGGCAATCGTTAATGCTAACTACTTAACGCATGAGCTAAGCAAGCACTTCCCAATTTTATACCGTGGTCGTAACAACCGTGTTGCTCACGAATGTATTGTTGACTTACGCCCGCTTAAAGAGCTATCAGGCATTACTGAAATGGACGTAGCTAAGCGCTTGCAAGATTACGGCTTCCATTCACCAACTATGTCGTTCCCAGTAGCTGGCACATTGATGATTGAGCCAACTGAGTCTGAATCAAAAGGTGAGATTGACCGCTTTATCGAAGCAATGGTGTCGATTAAAGGCGAAATTGAAAAAGTAATTTCTGGCGAATGGTCAATCGAAAACAACCCGCTAGTGTTTGCACCGCATACACAAGGCGACGTGTTAGGTAACGAATGGGACCGCGCATACGACCGTTTTTACGCTGCATTCCCAGTGCCTGCAGTGGCTAAAAACAAGTTCTGGCCAACCGTTACACGTATAGACGACGTATACGGCGACCGTAATTTAGTATGTTCATGCCCAGCGGTTGAGACTTATCGCGACTAAGAACAGAGATTAATTTTTTGACCTTTAATGGATAGTAAGCTCCATTATAGTTTGGGAATTTATAAAAATTAAAAAAGCCGTTGCAGCAATGCAACGGCTTTTTTGTGCATAGTAATTCGCCATAAATAATATGGCGTAGGTTGGGATGAGTGAAACAAAACCCAACAAATCACAAATATACTTACTCGCTCAAAAGCCAAGAGTATGTGTTATTTATTGTAGGCGTTTAGCTTGCTGACGCGCGGGCGATAGCCCAAAAGTTATAAATAACATTGTGCGCTTGTAGCCTTTGGGCTACATTTGTTCAGCAAGTTGAATAAATTGGAGTAATTACTATGTCGCTACAAACATCAGATTTTAACCCGTTTGACTATATGGAAACACAGCAAGAAATTAATACATTTTTAGAAGAGTGTTTAGCTGATGATGATCCAAATACCTTTATTGAAGCACTTGGCTTATTAGTTAAAAAGCATGGCGTGAGTGATATTGCTAAAGCAACGGGGTTAAACCGTGAAAGCTTATATAAAGCAGTTAACGGTAAAACTAAACCACGTTGGGGAACTATTTTTAAAGTGATGAAAGCACTTAACTTTCGCCTTACAACACAAGTTGCATAGGCTAGGTAGAGTGAAACGAAACCCAACAATTCACAAATATACTTACTCGCTCAAAAGCCAAGAGTATGTGTTATTAGTTGTAGGCGTTTAGCTTGCTGACGCGCGGGCGATAGCCCGAATAAGTATTTGAATAGGTGTTTGAGATTACTATTACAGATAACGCGAATACGTTTGGCACTTTTAAAGATTAGAAACCTTATTCAAGGTTTTGTCGCGCTGGCTTGGTGAGCCAAAGCGGGGCTATAGATTTTCAAACTTAACTCTGCTGTAAGTAATTCATCCTTGAAGCTGGGTTACTGTCGGCATCCATGCCTTCACTTCCTCATACTGCGAAGCTACGCTTCGGTTATTCGTCACCTCTCAGCGCACCCGAGCATCACGCTTAATCCTTCAAACCACAATTGATGTGAACGTAAACGCCATGAAAGCACATCCATGTGCAAGCATGGCTTTCATTTCATCCATGAAATGCATTACTCATCAATTGCTTATTTTCAGGGCGTGATGACGGGGAAGGGTGTTAGACGTGAGATTGGTGCTTGGTTTTATCAAAGTGCAATATCTATCGATTAATATTTTAATGTATGTAGTAAATTTTCGATTCCTTTGGTTCTGTAACACGTCTATTTAGTTATTTAAATATTATTGCCTATGGTCTTTTATGCGCTTTTTATATAATGTATTTATAAATATATAACTAATTAATAACATTACTTTCTTTGGGGTTCTCGTCATATGATCATCGGCTTGTTTATTAGGCACATTAAAGCTTATAAAGGTATAACTTTTGTACCAATTGGTAGCAAGTACAAGTTTGTTTCATATGTTGGTGAAAATGGTGTAGGTAAAAGCTCGATTCTTGAAGCTTTAGACTCATATTTTAATAATAAACCATACCCAATAAACAAAAGTGCATTAGAGGATGGTATTAAGACAACGGGAAATGAAGCATTTGTAGCTCCTATATTTTTAATTGAAAAGACTAAGGTTTCTAGATTAAAAAAAGAGTTTGAGAAAGTTAGTCAATATTTCTGGAATATAAAAAAGGTAGACTCATTTAGGAGGATTCGCGGTCCTATTAATGAGTTTTTCTCAATCAGAGAGCAGTTAATAAACGATGGCTATACTAGCGATGATTATTATTTAATGCTTGTTGGTGAATCTATCATTGATAATGATGTATTACCTAAACCTTACTTCTCTAGCTTTCAGGGTTCCGAGTCATTTATATTACACATGCTGGATGAGAAAGAAAGTACATTGGAACTACCAGAAGAAGAAAGAAAATTAAAAATTATAGAGTTGAAAGATAGATTAAAAAAAGAACTTTTAATTAAAGACTGGAGAAAGTTTTTCGCCGAACTAAAATCTATTTATGCATATGTATACTTTCCTGTAGAGCTTGATGTTGAAAGCTTTACAAAAATAGAAACAGTCGAAATGCAAAAAATATTTGATAAAAAAATTAAGACTGAAATTGAAAAATCTTTACAGGAAGTTAATCTGACTAGGAAAGATGGTATAAATCAGACGCTTGATGCGTTTGTATCAGAAATAGAAACTATTTTAAATGAAGAGTATTGTTATCATACAGGTCAAGATAGAAATAATGGAGTTACCAAAAATGACCTTGTAAATAAAATTCTAGAGGTTTATTTTCAAAAAAGAATACTAAATAAAAATAGTAGTTTAGGCTTAACTAAAGTTAGCGAGTTAAGCGCAGGAGAAAAGAGACAAGCTCTTATCAATATTGTTTATGCGTTCCTATTGAGAAATATAGATCGTGAGAATATGGTTATTATTGCTATCGATGAGCCTGAAAACTCTTTACATACGGCTCTATGTTATGACCAGTTTGAAAAGTTAAAAGAAATATCAGTGAATAATCAAATTTTAATTACAACTCATTGGTATGGTTTTCTTCCTGTAGTTAGTGAAGGCTACGGTCATTTTATAAATAATAATAAACAAATCAGCTTTGAAACTTACGATCTATACGATTACAAAGCTAAAGTGAAACAAGATTGTGAAAATTCTCGGTTTAATTTACCTGAAAATTTCGTTCTGAAAAGCACCTACGATCTAGTTCAATCTATCTTCTATTCACTCCGTAGTAAAGAACCTTATAACTGGATTATTTGTGAAGGCATAAGTGAAAAAATTTATTTTGAATATTTTTTTGAAAATGAAGTGAAAAATAATAAATTGAGAATACTCCCGATGGGGGGGCAAAAAATGGTAATTAGACTGTATAAATATCTTTCCACACCGATCTCAGAAGATAAGCCAGAGGGTAAAGTTTATTGTATTGTCGATACTGATAATCAACGTTGTGAGGAAATAAATAATGGTTTTCCTAATTTAACCATAAAGAGGCTGTGTAATGAAGGTACACATAGCAAGACTAGTTTATTGACATTAGATAATAAAATAACTAACAGTACGGATATTGAACAATCTTTAAACCCTTTAGTATTTAGAGAAACTTTAAAGCTGCTTACTAATGATGAGTCATATGAAATAGAAGAAGTTTTAAATGAAAATGGAAATAGTGACTTTAGAGAAAACTTCAGAAGTTTTAACCTAGAGATATTTTTTAAAATAAATAATGGTGAAAATAAAATATTATTTGCAAATAAATATATTGAAATATCAGAAAAATATGACTTTGAAAAAGTAACACCTACTTGGGTTAAAGAAGTAAAAAAATTCTTCAAGTAAAATAAAAACCAAAGGGGTCAAATCCTGAGTGAGCCCCACAATTGCTAGAGCAACAATTTAAATATGACACGCACTTAGTCATTACACCGATTGGTATCAATATACATAATGGTTTGCCCCTCAGTAATTGTTTAGTGCCAATATCAGCCCACAAATATCTTGAAGTTATACTTTTAAGCCCTATAATTAACCGTAACAACACCCCTCCCGCTACCCGTAAGCTCAGCGCCCTGCGAGGGGTTAATTATTTCTATAGCATGTTAAAAGGATTTAGCCTTCATGCAGTTCCCCAAAGCCCCATAACACCTGTGCAGCAAGTCGACTTTCTAGTGGAACCAAAGGCACTAAATTTTGACTACACACCAAATATCTAGCTTTTTAGTTTATTGCTCATCGAGTCAATTACTCTGTCTAGACTACGGCGAATAGAATATGAAAATGCGTTTACCAAGTGATTAACCGTGGGAGAGAAGAAAACCAAAGGGGTCACCCATTAGAAAATTCCGGTCAAGCAGGCCGCTCTATCTCCTTGACCTTTTTATTCAAAGCCCAAGTGCTCTTATTATTTAAACTCAATTGCAGCATGACTACACATCCTACTAGAAGGCTAGCTTATCTAAACTAACTTCACCAAAGCGTGTTAGTAATAAATCTTCTGAAGCTTTAAGTGCACTGGCGAGTTCTCTATTTACTGCTTTTTCAATCAGGCATTCTGTATGTTCATCACTTAAGCCGATAGTGAATACAGAGCTTTCGCCTAAGGCGATATGAATATCTAGCAAGGTGATATCTGCTAATGAGACATTTAAAAGCCAGCCGCCGCCGTGCCCTTTTATCGAAGTTACATAACCTTTATCGCGTAACCTCGCCATAGTACGCCTTACAACCACAGGATTAGTTTGTAACATGGTTGCTATATGATTTGATGTTGCAGGCCTGTCCATGTGATCCATGTGAATTAGAATATGCAGCATGCGCGATAAACGACTGTCTTTTCTCATTTTATTCTCTTCTTAATATACAAATAGCCTCAGCTATTTTATGTGTTTGATAATATCACGAAACTTTTAATGTTGCATTTGTTGACTTTTAAAACTCATGTAACTTAATATGTTTCATGAGTTGGTGTTGATGAATGAATCTGTTTGCAATAAATGAGGGACTAAAGATGAAGCAGGATGTTGTGATTATAGGTGGAAGTTTTGCGGGGATTTCCGCAGCAACGCAATTAGTAAGGGCTCAGCGCAAAGTAACTGTTATTGATGCAGGTAAACCAAGAAACAGATTTACTGATCATTCGCATGGTTTTTTAGGCTTAGATGGATACAGTCCTGCAGCAATTAAAGAGAAAACATGGCAGCAGTTACAAGCGTATGAAAGTGTTAATATTATTGAAGATAAAGTGGTTGATATTAATAAAGAAGTGCAGGGCTTTACCGTAAAAATCAATAACGGTGAAACAATCGCCTGTAAAAAAATTATCCTCGCCACAGGCTTAAAAGATGAATTGCCTGATATTATAGGCGTTAAAGCGCGTTGGGGTAAAAGTGTTATACATTGCCCTTATTGTCACGGCTATGAGTTACGCAATCGCTCGTTAGGCGTTATTGCAACGGGGCCACTGTCTTTGCATCAAGCAGGAATGATCCCTGATTGGGGCGTTACCACCTATTTCTCACAAGGCGAATACCAGCCTGATCCAGAGCAGAAACTTTTTTTACAGCAACGTGGTGTTAGCTTTGAAGATATGCCCGTTGTTGAAGTGTTAGGGGATAACCTTGAAGTATCAGCGGTAAAACTTGCCGATGGTCGCATCATTGAATTAGGAGGCTTATATGTTGGGCCTAAAACACATATGGCGAGCCCACTTATTGAGCTTTTAGGCTGTGAGTTTACTGATGGGCCAATGGGCGCTGTAGTTGTAACTGACGATTTTAAACAAACCACAGTTGCTGGTGTATTTGCCGCTGGCGATATAGCGAATCCAATGCAAAATGCCACATTTGCTTCAGCCTCAGGTGTAATGGCGGGTATAGGTGCACATAAACAATTAATACACGAGTTGTTGTAGTTAAGTTATCAGCGCACACAAGGCCGTTAGTCTGACAAAAAATAAAGCATCATTAGAATCTTGGGAAACTACCTTCAAAGATAAACAAATGATGTGAAATAGGTATGGTTAGGTCTTTCTTTTTGCCTTTTTTATTTTAAAAAAAGGCAAGGCCAGATCCTAATAACCTGCAATGAATCGCGGAAGAAGGCGTGGCTCCCTTTTATTACGCGCTTAAATTGGTAATTATAAACTATAGCGCGACTAAGCTTTGCTCTAGCATTACCTTTATTTGTTTTACTATTTTGTTTCTTTTACTTTGGTCCTCTGCGTTTACAAGAACTCACCAAATACGCCTCTGTTATTTAAAGCCTATGACTACTTTACTAATTAAATAGTTGTTTAATGCTATCTCATTTAGGATTAATATTAGGTACTACTTAAAACAATAATAAAGGTAAGAAGCAATGTGCCCTTACTAAAGAGGTATACATGGAAGATGCATTCATAGCCGTATTTGCAAATGTCGGCGTTATCTTAATTTTAGCTTTAACATTAAAAGCATTTAATAAAGTCGATATAAATATAACGTGGTCTTTAATCTCATTAGGCGTTTTTACGTGTTACGTTTTTGCTTTATTTAGAGGCGCCGAGGTTATTCCTTTAGATATATTTTTTACTGATATGTCTTGGAATTGGTCAGGTAAAATAGCTGTAATTATTCTGTGGGGAAGTGTAATCCTAGCTTTAGCGAAATATAAACATGGCTTTCGTATTGCTGATGCTGGTTTTACTTTCAAACAAAGTGAAGGCTCTTTAAAACCTGCTTTCATTGTTTTGTGCTTGTTTGTAATTCTCCAAGTCATTGTTTCATGGTTCTGGAGTGGAGAGCCTCGCTATGATTTAGAAACATTACTTTATCAAGCAACCATGCCTGGGTTTGACGAAGAACCGATGTTTAGAGGGGTCTTACTATTTTGTATTTCCTTGGCAATAGTATCTAAGCGATACAGTTTGGTAAGCGCGCCGATAGATATAGGTGGATTACTTTTAGTTTTATTATTTGGCTTGGTGCACGGCGTTATGTTTAGCGATAGCGAGTGGTATTTTTCGTTTACCTCTATTTTATTAACTGGAGGTTATGGCTTTATTTTACTGTGGCTAAGAGAGCGAACGGGTAGCTTGGTATTTCCAATTATCGCCCATAATAGTGTTAACGTTGTTGGGCAATTAATTTAGGGTGAGGTAAAACGTTTAGTTGCACTAGATATTCCAAAACCAGCAAGGTCAGGTCTTTCTTTTTGCCTTTTGTGATTAAGGAAAAATGCAAAACCTTCCCCTAGTAGCTCCATTTAAAAAAGGGCAATAATTGCCCTTTTTTATGCGCTTAAATTGGTTGTTATAAACTATAGCGCTACTAAGCTTTGCTCTAGCATTGCCTTTATTTGTTTTACTATTTTAGCTTCTGTTTCAGGTTCGAATTGTTGTATACGAGGGGTGTGAATATGCCCTGTAGGTATACTTGAATTAAGCGCATCGCGCAGGCGAATACTTCGGTACGATATTTCGTTAGACAGGTAACCACCGCCGCCGCCATTAACCGCAATACTATTTTTAAGCTCGCCGTACGAACCCGCTTTATAAGTTTTTTCAAGCGTGGTGACTTCATGATTGTCGATAACTTTATAAGGGCCTTTGGCTTGTTGCATGTAACTTACAGGCAAGCTAAATTTTACAAACTCGTTGCCTGGGAGTGGTCGGCCATTAAGCTTTGGTATTACTGGGCTTGTTTGCGTGCCGCCATACACAATATTGGCATTGTCGGGGGCGGTTACACTGCGGCGTTTACCCGGGAAGTGCTCTAAATCAAATTCTGTTCTGCCCATACTTACGGTGACTACCATATCTACATTATTAAGTGCGTAGTAGGGGGCAAGTAGTGATTCTATTATACCTTGATCAAAGTCTTCGTAGCGTACAGGCACCATAACGGTGTTAATTTCTGCACTCACGCCGTTGTAATTAATAACTTGGCCGTCGAGTAATAACGCCGCAACACCTGAGGGGTTACTTTGGTTTATATTTCTATCGAGTAAAAATGGGTCAAAGCCTGTAAGTAATATTTTTTTAGTGCTGCCTGATGAAAAAGCAAGGTCGGTACGGCCTCTGCTGCCTTCCTCAAGTAGGGTTAGCAAGGTATTTAGTTGAGCCTGCGTAATTGAAAATTTAGGTGACGTTGTGCGTATTACTTTGCTTGAAAGCAGGCGTGCCCAGTAAAGCTCTCGGTCGTCGTAGTTACTGGTTGTTACTATGCGTTGCTTGGCGTTTTCCCACAGTTCAAAGCTAAAGCTTTGTACTAATATTTTTGCATTTTTGAAGTCGTTTAACTCTTTAAATTGTTGTTCAAAACTTGATACTTCTGGGATAAATGCTTTTAAAACACTTGGCATAGCTGTTTGGGCTTTGTTGATACGCTGTTCTTCAACAGTTAAAGGGTTACTTAAAACAGCGAATGAAGAGGCAATTAAGCTGGTCGCTAATAATACTTTGATCATGATACTCCTAAGATAAAGCGATTGTTTTATGTGTAATTTACTATCCTACGATTGCTAACTAAGCGCAACCAATTAACGTTGAATCGACTGATATTTGCTTTTGCAGCGCATTCGTATTTTTTAACGACCAATTGGCATCATCGGCAAATAAAAATCCTTGAGTCAAAATTGATCTTTGTGGGTTTTACTTTAAGTTTTAATCAAAAGTAAAAAGCCGCTGCAGTAATGCAGCGGCTTTTCATTATGGTTTTATGCGCTTCTGGTGACACGAGCGTAAGCCAAAATATAGTTTTAAACCTTTCTATTTAATCGTCAGGCCCTTTTAAGGTGAACACTAAATGTTTACGCATATCTTTTAAAATAACGCCTTTTTTAAGCATTGCGCCGCTTAAACGCTTTTGCCACTTTAATAAATCAGGCTCTGCGGCGGCTAGGGCTTGCTCGTTTTCAAACTGAAAGCACAGCAGGAGTGAACTTGGAAATAAGTGATATTCCACATCAAACCAGCATTGCAGCATACCTGGGAGCTCAGCGCGGCCTTGTTCTTCTAATTTTTCAGCTGTATTAAGTACAAGTGCTTGCTGCTTTATTTGCACTGCAGAGAGTTTTTTCATTAATAAAATCCAAGTTAGCGGCTAAAAAATGCAGCCGGAATGCGGGCATTATACGCAAGCTTGTAGGCAGGCAACAACTTTGAAAGGGAGTTAATGTTTAATAGAGTGTATCAGCTTAAAATCTGGAGGTGATGTCGGAAGGCGCCCTAGGGTTTTGCCAAGTTGCTTGCGACAATTAGGGAGTGGTTGTCGCAAGCCGCTTTTAGAACCTCATCGCAGTACGCGCTTAATATTTATAAGAGGTATTAATTGGGTCGGTTTATTTGGATCGGCGTTTGTCTAGTACATAACGTACGGCCATTCTTGCAACGCCCGCACCAATGCCCGAAACTACCGCCCATGTAACGGCCTCTTTGAGATCGGTTTCTTCGCTTGGTCTATCTTTTGGGGCTGGTTCGTTGGTAACCTTTTCCCACGATTTTTGTAAAGTTTTCCTTGTTAACATACCTGCTGATGCAGCGGCCAGACCTATACCTATCGTCGTAATTAGCTGTTTATTACTCATATTACCCTCGATTATTTAGTTGTAGCGTGAGTTACCAATATGTAACTCTTTAAGTAAGAACAGTAGTACCAGCAATTTACATACCGATAGACTCTGAAGACTTTAAATCAGGTTTTTTAAGCGGTTATTATTCTCTTTGTGCAATTTAGTCGTTTTAAATCACACTTAAGCATCAGCTAAGTAACTAACGTAAAGCCTGTACCACTGTGCTCAGGTCTATTTTTCAGGCATTTACTCTGCAAATTAACTTACCTTCTAGTCGGCTTATCTGTACATATAGTAAACACCATCGCCCTATGCTTTAATATTAAAAAACAAGGGAGGGCGTTATGAGTAAAAATCGATTTTTATTTAATAAATACGTTGCGGTAATGGCTGTGTCGGGCACTTTGGCTGCACCGGTAACTGTGCTTAGTAACGAGCAAGGGCCGCTAGTTGAGCAGCTTTGTGCTAGTTGCCATAGTTTAAATAACCTTGAGAGTAGCGCGGGTTATAGTCAGCAGGACTGGCAAACATTAATAAGCTATATGGTGGATACGGGCGAGGGTGCTGCGCTTAGTAAAGATATAAGCGCTTATTTA
>Ga0209309_10003551_pt1 | contig 13383 bp, 11 predicted proteins | sample COGITO_mtgs_1204_2_FD_184807 | JGI IMG/M metagenome (GOLD analysis project Ga0209309, IMG submission 184807) | Pelagic marine microbial communities from North Sea - COGITO_mtgs_120412 (SPAdes) (version 2) | ecosystem: Environmental > Aquatic > Marine > Epipelagic ...
CTTGACGTTTCTATAATCACATAACCTAAAGCGTTTATTTCCACTATGCACTCAGCCTGTCTTGCTCGATTGTCGTGCCATAATAATAGATATGTAACTCAGATCAAGTATTAACGATGAAAATCGGCATATAACGCTATTAAAATAACGATTGCTGAACATGCGTTTGGTCGTTATCATTAAGCGCAACGGTGTGATTCTGTATTGGAGATAACGGTGACTGAGATTGTCAGCAAGGCATCAAATACTGTGACACTAATCGAACGAGCCGGGGCTCTGCGACCGCTTTTGAGTGAACTGGCGGGGCGACATGCTGCAGAGCGACGTGTTTCAAAAGAGGCCATCGATGCCTTGCAAGAGGCAGGGCTATTCCGGGTACTCCAGGCAAAGCGTTGGGGTGGTTTTGAAATGGATCCGGCGATATTTGCCGACATTCAGATACGATTGGCGCAAGGTGATGTCGCTGTGGCTTGGGTTTTTGGCGTAATTGGTGTCCATGCATTTCAGCTGGCTTTGTTTGATGATCGAGCTGCACGAGACGTTTGGTCGCAGGACAGTTCTACGCTTGTCGCGTCCACCTACATGCCCGCCGGCAAGGCTACTAAAGTTGATGGTGGATTTGAGTTTTCCGGTAAGTGGAAGTTTTCTAGTGGCTGTGAACATTGCGACTGGATTCTTTTAGGTGGGATGGTCGGGAATCCTGGTGACGGGGATTATCGAACGTTTTTGGTGCCCCGGAGTGAGTATGAAATAGTGGATACTTGGCATGCAATGGGACTAAAAGGGACGGGCAGCCAGGATATTTCCATTAATTCCACTTTTGTTCCTGACTATCGAGTGCACGCCATGGCTGATGCTTATAGTGGACATAGCCCGGGGCACGAAGTGAATGACGGTTGGGTTTACAAGCTATCATTCCCGTTAGTATTCGGTCGATCTGTAACAAACGCCTGTATAGGCGGTCTTCAGGGGATGGTCGATGCATTTGTCGATTACGGTGCGAAGCGGGTGGGCACAACCGGCGCGAAAACCGCGTTCGACCCAGATGCTCAGTTAGCGTGCGCGGAGGCAGTAAGCGGGATTGAAGAAATGACCGCCACAATGCACAGGAACTACGACCAGATGTTTGCTTATGCAAAAGCAGGAGAGCAGCCGCCTCTAGCGCTAAGGTTGCGGTACAAGTATCAAGGTGCCGCAGTTGCAGATCGCTGTGTGGAAATAGCCGCAAAATTGTTTCGATGCGTCGGCGGTACCGGTATTTTCGAGCAATATCCTTTCGGTAGATTCTATCAGGATTTGCTGGCTGCAAGACAGCACGTGTCAAATCAAAGTCAGGTCTCAGGTCGTAATTTTGGCGCAACTCTGCTGGGGCTCGATAATGCCGATTCACAGATATAGCGGCTCGGGAAAAAAATTGGCACGAACTAGCTATCGTTTGGTTGAGGTTTCCTGCATGAGATCAATGCAGTGATGCTCCTATCCGGCCGAACCGCAGTTGTTACAGGTGCTGCCAGTGGAATCGGTCGAGCCATGGCGATTAAAGCTGCAGAATCTGGAATGTCGTTGGCATTAGCTGATATTGATCGAAATGCCTTAGAGGAAATATCGAGTTCTATTGGATCTAAATGCGAACTGATTCTAGAAACCCTGGATGTTAGAAATCGGGACTCGCTAGATTCATTCGCACGACGTGTATTTGACAACTTTGGTTCTGTCGCGCTTGTCTTCGCCAATGCGGGCATTATGAAGGCGGGAACGAGCTGGACATTGAGTGCCCAGGATTGGGACTCCGTCCTAGATATTAATATAAAAGGCGTAGTTCACACTGCCAGTGCTTTTATTCCTTATCTACTGTCTCAAGAACAATCTTCGCGAATTGTCATAACAGGATCGACCTCCTCTTTCCTGCCTAGACCGCATTTGACTGCCTATTCATGCAGTAAGCACGCGCTTTGGGGTATCGCTGAAGCTATGCAGCAGGAGCTCTCGGAGCAAAAATGTGGGGTAAACGTGTCATTTCTGGCTCCCGGTGGTGTAAACACGCCAATCGCTGAATCGCGGGTTCATGGAGATAACAGCGAAAGGCAAAAATCGATAGATGAGCTCATCAAGGCATTTGGTATGCCGCCTGCCGATTTGGCTGAGTACGCATTCGACGCTTTAAAAAAAGGCAGGTTTTGGATACTTCCGCAACCTCAGTTTAAAGGCGAGCTCGAGAACAGGGTTTCCTGCTTGATCGGGGAGATTGATCCAGCGGAATCGGTCTGATTGGTCAATAAAAGCTGTAGACGGTTAGAGAGCTAACAGTAACTCGCACTAGTTAATTTAGTAAGGAGAAAATGATGGAAAAAGTGATTTATAGTTTGTGGGCTCCCCCAGGTCAGGACAGAGATGTTTTTGGAAAGCGACTACTAGAGGAGGCGGCGCCGCGATTGCTGGAACTTGGTGTGCGTGGGCTTCAGTTTAATATCCGGGATAGCGCGATCACTGAGCCAGCGCAGTACGATCGCGATCCAATAGATCTGAATATTGATGCTGTGGCTCACCTTTGGCTGGATAGCGCAGTAAACGAGTTGCGCGTGCCTTTTGATGACCTTCTGAAAGAGTTTTCACATAGGATTTGCGGTTATCTCGTTAGTGAGTCACTACCTTACCCCAACTCCGAATTTCCATCTAAGCCAGGTGATCGAACGCATGGGTTAGCTCAGGTAGTTTTTATGAAAAGGCCCCCGCGGCTAAGCCCTGATGCATGGATGGATCTCTGGCACGGTGATCAAACTCGTTTGGCTGTTGAGCTTCAGAACAATTTTTACTATTGCCAGAACGTTGTCGTCAGGCAGGCTACAGTGGCGGCTCCAGGGTTTGACGCAATAGTGGAAGAGGTTTTGCACCTCGAAGCAATGACTGATTACGCCTGTCGCTTTCGCGGTGACTCCCCCAGTGAGCGCGAAAATAGCGCTAAAGTGTTTATGCAGAATACCGAGAAGATGGTCGATCTAGACAAGATTGTTGTAATGGCAACGAGTCAGTACGTATTTAAACAACCTTCGATGACATCGGAGCAGAACAATGGCTAAGGGAATTGAGCAGTTGCTCGCAAGACAAGCGATCACTGATCAGCTTTATACCTACTGTCGGGCCTTTGATCGTCTAGACGATGAGCTGGCTCTTTCTGTCTGGCATGAAGATGGCACGGTACAGTACGGTGGTGCGGACACACAATTGATTCAGGACTATCTTGGGCCTAGCACTGATTTGAGGCGCGGCCTGCTAAACTGTTCGCACCAGGTAACGAATATTCTCATTAAGATTGATGCCAATAAAGCAGTCAGCGAAGCTTATGTTACCGCGTCGCTTCAGGAGATGCCGGATGAGAATAACAATGTGGTAGAGAATCTGTATCGAGGTAGATATATCGATCAGTGGTCCTGCAGAAATGGTAAGTGGGCTATCGATCACAGGATTTTTGTGCCTGATTCCTATACGCGTCATAGCTTCGTTAATGGATTTATTGGAAGTTCATTTTTGAACGTAGCTCGTCGCGACCGTTCTGATCCCTCGTATTCCGCTTTTGCAAAGGTTTAAGGCAGCTTATTTTGCGTAGCGTTAATGGAAGCTTCGCCCACCGTCAACAGCCATGGCAATGCCGGTAATAAAGGAAGACTCGTCGTTACTAAGGAAAAAGACGGCCGATGCGATCTCTTTTGCATTAGCCATTCTTCCCAAGGCATAGTCGTCGAGTTTTGGCGTAGTGTCAGGTTTATCCATATTCTGGTTTACTTTGGCTACCATTGGTGTATCCACGATTCCAGGACATATGGTATTTACTCGTACACTGGGCGCTAATTCGGCCGCAATGGCTTTACTAAATACTACCAGAGCAGCTTTGGAGGCAGCGTAACCGGGGCTGGCACCGGCGGGACGCAGTGCCTGAGCTGAAGCAATGTTGACTATTGTTGCGGCTTTAGCTTCTTTTAGCCATGGCAGAGCGGCGCGACACATTAGAAAAGCCCCGGTAACGTTGACATCGAGCTGTCGCTGCCAATCGAGAAGCGTTGTGGATGAAAGTGATCCCAGGATTATTATTCCCGCAGCATTGACCAAGCCATCGACCCCGCCCATCTTTTCAGCCGCCTGGTACACTGCATTCATGACGTCATTTTCGCTGCTGACATCAACTTTAAAGTTAAATACGGGAGAGCTCGAAGTGAAGTCCGAAAGTGCATCCGTGTTCAAGTCCATCAATGCAAGAGTGCATCCTTGATCAGCAAATAGCTCTGCAACCGCTCTGCCGATGCCGGAACTCGCACCGGTGATTATTACTTTACGATCCCTAAGTGATTTTCCTGTGGCAATGTTCATTTTTGCTCTCCGAGGATAGAAAGTTCGTCTTGTCTGTAAAGTCGTTCTTTCTCAAGACTCGTACTTGAGATAAATAGAGTACGTAAATACGGCGCACTCCTTGTGCCGGGGCCGAATAGGAGAGTGCATTTGAGACTTCAGAGCTGATATTTCACGGCCAGATAATAACGACGGGGCGGAGTGTAGCTCACATCAGTAAGACCGAAGCTATCTACAGTAAATCCACCGTTGACAAGCCGCTCATCAGTCAGATTTCTTCCGTGAAGACTGACCTGCCAATGACTCCCTGGAGTTGTAAAGATGACTCCGGCATCTAATTGCGCAAATCCATCTGGATGCAACACTTCATAATCAACGGCCAATTTATCGTTGGTATAGAAAACGTCATCTTTATAGTATGCGTTGGCCAATATCCTAAGCTTGCTGCCACCTTCGAAACCAAACTCATACTGGGCACCGAGATTCATGGTCCACTCTGGCGTATCTTGAAACTCTCGATCACTAAGATCTTCAATCGCCCCGGTTTCCGGGTTTAAGCTTTCGAATTTGTCGAATTCTGCATCAATATATCCAAGCCCGCCGGATAAGGTTAGCCCCGTGACAGGTACAGCAGTGAATTCAAATTCAAATCCTGTCGCGTTCGCTTGACCGGCGTTATCTACAATCAAAGCTAGCGCGCCTCCAGCTGAAGCGGACGACCTGTTGACCAAAAATTGCTGATCTTTATAGTCGTTGTAGAAAATGGCCCCGTTTAATGTTAAACGATTGTTGAGCCAACCCGATTTAAACCCCAGTTCATAACTAGTTAGAATTTCCGGGTCGGCCGTTGAAATCTCGGCGGTTGAAGTGGGGCGAGCATTGAATGAGCCACTGCGAAATCCTCGTGAAATTTGTGCGTACGTCATGATGCTGTCAGTCAAATCGTAGTCGATTCCAATTTTTGGAGAAATTTCCTCCCAGCTTTTCTTGCACTCGTAGTAGGAGCCTCTGCCACTTGAAATGACATCGGAGCAACTATTTGTATCTGTCGAGCCTGGTATAATGAACGGTGTCTGGCTGGATTGTCGAATGCTATAGACATTGAGATCCTTTTCTTCGTCGGTGTATCGTATTGCCAACGTGAGTCTCAATGAGTCGGTTAAGTTGTAAATGCCGTTAAAGTAAGCGGCCAAACTTTCTGTTTTTTGATTCCGATCGTAGAGTAACGTCAAATCCAGAGATTCAGCGAGAAAAGCTACCGGGGTTCCGTCAGGCAAAGTTACATCCAGAGGCAGGCCGTTCAATGATTCATAGAGGCCTTCTGCCACTGTGATTATTGAGTTTTGGTCGCCGTCTTCTGAAAAGTAGTAAGCTCCGGCGATCCAGTCGAGTCGATCGTCAAAAGATTGACCACTGAAAATCAGTTCCTGACTCCACTGCGTATGCTCAATATCGGTTGTTGCCGAGAAGTAATCTTTCGGATCGTTATCGCTATCCCGTGAAATATCGGAATCGGTATCTCGATAGCCAGTTATCGACTTTATGTTGAATCCTTTCAGTTCCCAGTCATTAGTCCAGCTTGCACCATGTACAGATAAGTCATCCCTGTCATTCCCATTTAGTACGTTGCTTCTGTCGATATCGGAGTTGGGGCTACAGCAAGGGTCATTTGGGTAAGCAAAAGTGTTGTATAAGAAAGGAATAAAGGCATCCGGTCTGAATCCTGATAGTACGCGCGGGTATACGTTTTGTGTTTGCTGAATTGCATCAACAACAAAGTGGGAGCTAAACCGCTCTGTAGGTGTCCAGTTTAAGTGTCCCCGAGCGCCAAGGGAGTCGTCATTGCCGGCGTCATCCCCTTTCCTTTCCTGCCAGCCATGGGATTTCTTTGAGATCACTGAAAGGCTGCCTGCCACGTTATCTACGATAGGGAACTCAGCGTAGCCATTGATGCCAATATAGTTGTCCGAACCGTAAGTGGCTTCAAGCGAAAAATCCCGGTCCCCGACAGGTGCTTTGGTTACGATGTTAATCGCACCACCAATAGTATTCTTCCCGTACAGTGTTCCTTGCGGTCCGCGCAATACATGTACTTGGTGGATATCAGCGAACTCCATATTCGCGCCGACTGTTCGTGCTAGATAGACTCCGTCAAGGTATACGCCTACTCCAGGATCTGTGGTAATAGCGAAGTCAAACTGACCTACACCGCGAATGAATGCCTGGAGAGTACTGCTGCCGCCATCGGATCCGATTCGAAAGTTCAAATTGGGAACCATAGCCTCAATGCTGGATAGGTCGGGGAGCGCTGACGCCTCCAGCATGTCCGAAGTTAGGGCTGTAATTGAGGCGGTAGTCTGTTGGAGAGATTCCTCGCGCTTTTGGGCAGTAACGACTATTTCTTCAAGTGTCGTTACTTGCTGCGCCGACAGGCTGGTGCCAGAAACGCTCATGGCGCCTGCGATAACTACAAGTGGAGCAACCGAAAATCCGGATCGTATAGACATAAAGCGTACCTTTAGCGAGCATATAGTTTTTATCGTCACGACAATAACAAATAATAAATGCAGTAAGCGGCGCAAATCAACATAAAAATAACGAAAGGAGACGCACTAAAAGTAAAGTGCCAGGATTGATTCAGCGTAGCTCAAGACCTTTTGGAAGAATCCGCGGATAGGCGGCCCGTCAGCTGACACCATCCTAGATTTCGTCGAAGTTCCAAAGCATTGTGAGGACATCGGCTATCGTTAGATCTGAGGCATCTGACTATGCGCCAATGCGGCTACATCGGGCACCTGATAGCGAAAAACCGGCGTAAACAGCCAATAAAACGACGATAGATGCATAAATAAATTGGTAAATATGTATGTTTAGGCTTAGTATGCTTAACATCCTAATCACTTGAGCTCAGTTGCTGTTTTGGAAGGAATGAATATGTCGGACCACATAACCCGCTACGACAAGATGCCTATACCCGCGATCGAAGCGTGTACTCGTTTTTTTGACGCGGGTGTTATACGTATTGGGGTGGAGTTTCGCGAGCTGACTGATGATGTCGTGGCTGCGATTCGCGATACGCTGCAAGGAGCGGGTGGTGATGATGTAGGGCAATTGGAAGATCTGAACGATGGCGGTGTCTCATTGCATGTCTATGGGCGTTCGGATGATCGTGAGTATGAATATCTGCGATTCGACTGCTTTCAGGAAGACCCTCACTATCATTATGTATCCTGGAAAAACAGTACGAATGAAGTGCTGCACCTGGACCCGATAGCAGATGGTGATCCGCTTGCCTGGGCACTGGACAAAATTAGATATCGCTTGAGTCAGATGTTAGTTCGGGCGGAGGCGGAGCATATTGCCGCTCAGATTGATGCCCGATTGCTCGATATTGTCATGCCGAAGGTGGCGGCTGCGGCTTATTCGGCTCGTTATCGATTGGAAGAATAGATGCGTTTCCAGCGAAATCAGTTTGATGTTGAAGGCTTACGCTTCTGAGCAGTATGAGTGGGCCCAATGGTTATTGGATATTTTTAGTGCTTACAGTACAAGCATGATTGCAAGGTTCGGCGCCCATGAGTGAGCAGTGTAGAAATGTTCCGCTTTCTGAGCTGGTTCGCCAGCACGCGATTAAGCAGCCTCAGAAACTGGCTTTCATAGAGCCCGAATGGCAGATGAATTGGTGGGAGTATGATCAGTCCAGCAATCACTTGGCGAATAGACTGATTTCATCAGGTTTTTGTCCCGGTGATTGTATCGCAATCTATCTGCCTGATGGCATTGGTTTGCATGTTGCGCTGATGTCGGCAGAGAAGGCAGGGCTGGTTGCTCTTGGTATCGGAGCCAAAGCGGGTTTGCGAGAGGTTGAGCATCTGTTGGGGGTGACAAAGGCCAAAGGCCTGATATGCCTTGCGCACTATCGCGGGAAAGATATGGCCGTCGCGTTCGACGGGTTTTCTGCATCGATGCCTTTCCTGAATATACCTGTGTTGCTTGAGACAAATTATTTTTATGAAAAAAAAGGGTGCTCGACCGATTCGCGCAGCGCGTTTTCTGAGCGAAATACTCAGGATGTATTTTTACTGAACTCCACATCGGGCACGACGGGCATGCCTAAATGCGTCGTTCACGATCAGGAGCGCTGGTACGCTTTTCATGAAGAGGCTGTAAAAGCGGCACAGCTTAGTAAGAATGACGTATTCTTCGGCGCAGCCCCTCCACCCTTCGGTTTTGGTTTGTGGACCAGTCATATAACTCCGACAATTTTGGGCGCCCCAACGGTGAAGTTGCCGAGCTTTGATGCAGAGCTGGCGCTTGAATTAATCGGCAGCCGAGGAGTCACTGTTCTGGCCGCGGTGAGTACCCAGTTTGTTATGATGCTCAACTGTGCCGGCTTGCACCAGGCCAACTTTACTACTCTGCGAGCTATGTTCACTGGTGGCGAACGCGTGCCACACAGGCGCGCTGTGGACTTCGAAGTTCACACCGGGGCGGCTTTGCTGCAATTCTATGGCTCTAACGAAACCGGCGCGCTAAGTAAGACCTGTTTGACAGATACTCGCGAAAAGCGGCTTTCAACCGCAGGGCGTTTATTGGATTCAATGCAAGTGCGCTTGTACGATGCGGACGGTAATGACTGTACCGATTCCGGCTTTGGCAGGCCTGGAGCTAAAGGACCGCTTTTAAGTAGAGGATACTTTGGCAATGATGAAGCCAACCGAGCGTTGTATGCTCCAGATGGCTTCATGCTGATGGATGATCTCGTTCGTATTGATGAGGAAGGCTATCTCCAGGTGGTTGGCCGTACAGGCGATTTTGTGATTCGAGGTGGGAAAAATATCAGTTGCGCTGCGGTTGAGGAGGCGGTCCAGGTTCATTCGAGCGTGGCTCTTGTGGCTGCTGTATCTGCGCCGGATGAGGTTTTTGGCGAAAAGGTGATGATATTTGTAGTGTGTCATCAAGGCTGCACGATCTCACTTGAAGAGCTTGCGGCTGACTTTGCACGTCGTCAGGTTTCTCGTGAGCTGACACCAGAGTATCTGCAGATTCGTCACGATTTGCCAAGATCGTCGGGTGGAAAGATCGATAAATCGGCATTGCGTCACGAGGCACAGAAATTCGTTCGCAATCCCGAATGGTTATCCCCTGGTATTGACATGTGAATGAAGGCGTCTTTCGACGCTGCGGTTGGGCTTGCAGGACTGGTCTGTCAAAGTGGATTGTACTACTGGCCGTTTTGGGCAGATTTCAAGAAACGGCTAATGCTGCTCTTCTGAGCAAGCGCCTGCCCGATGCTATGCAGCCTGCGAATCCGATGTGGTTCGTGGCGTGGTTCCTGATAAACGTATTTTGATCGAAGGTTAGGTTGAATCCATCCGAAGCAAATTACTGCTCGAATTTGGCGCTGCCTTGTAGGTGATTCGATGGTTTGTTGGTGCGGCCTCCAATGACGAGAGTAACGGGCAATTTAGGCTGTTGCATATACTCAGGCGGTGAGGCGTGGAGTTTGTCTTATTGCAAATACAACTGAAATCGTCAACAAAAGTATAAAAAACGCGGATAAGGTGATTATAGTCTTTTCAATGCGTCGTAAATCGTCTTTAATGTCGGCTCAAGAGGTCTGGGCTGTGTTGGCGCAATGTGGGCTTAGGCGTCAACGATCTAAGGGAGGAGAAGCTTGAAAAGCTCGCTTCACACGGAACCCACATCGCCTACTGATAGCGATGATGAGCACCAGCCCACGCGCTACCGTTGGCTGATGCTATTTGTCGCGTTCCTGTCACAGAATATGGCTGTGGGCCTGACCTTTGCTAGCGTCGGATTGCTGATGGAACCGTTGTCAGCGGATCTTGATGGAAGTCGCAGCCTGTTGTCATTGTCCATCGCATTTGTCATCTTGGCTAAAGGTTTACTTGGTCCCGTAGTCGGTGTCCTGGTGGACCGGTGGTCGCTTCGCGGTACGATGATGATTGGCTGTTTATTGGGCGCCATTGGCTTTGTGGGCGCATCACAGGCTACCTCTACCGGCGCCTATCTTTTGTTCTACGGTTTATTTGTCGGTCTTAGCTTTGCAATGATGGGCGTGCTTCCGGCCAATAAAATTATCACTCTTTGGTTTCCCCACGTCATCGGTCGAGTGAGCGGTTTTGTAAACGTGCCTTTGTTTAACATGATCGGTCCCCCGCTGTACGCGTTGATCATTCTTGAGGCGGGCTGGCGATCGCTTCTGATTTTGTTTGCGTGTGCGTACATCCTGCTTATGATGCTGTGCGGGCTGATCCGCCCGCCAAGGGGCGCGCAGAAAGAGGTTCCATCAACACTCTCGGGCAAAGAAAGTGTAGATTCTTCGCTATTTCGCAGCCCTGTATTCTGGGTGTTGTGCCTGATATATGGCTTGTTAATGTCCAGCGGCATAATGGTAATAACCCACGCAGCGCCGAATGCTCAAGATCATGGCGTCGTGTTAACTCAGGCATCTATATTGATGTCCATTCTTGGGGTTTGCGGCATCATTGGAAACTTCCTTTTTGGTTGGTTATGCGACCGACTCACACCGTTTTCTGCGTTGGTGATTAACGCTGCCATGCAAGCGGTGATGTGGGTTTTATTGGCGAGTTCTCAAGGTTTTATCCCGATGGCGGTGGCTATCGCCGGTATTGGCCTGGGCTCTGCGGGTGTTGTACCAATTTTCATTGCCATTTTAAATACTGCTTACGACTCGAGAAAGTTCGGGCGTATTTATGGGCTGGTCGGCTTGGTTGGGTTTCCATTTGCATTTAGTGCGGCCCCGATTGCTGGACTGTTGTTTGATTCATTTGGAAGCTATCAGTTGGCATTTGTTGCGCAGGGCGGAGTGTGTGCCTTAACTCTCATATTGGCGTTATTTGCTAGAAAACTCCTTGTCGAGAGCGAAGCTCCAATGAAATGAATTTCTGTATCTCTGATCTAGAGTCTTTTTCTTTTTATTATTTTTATGGACGCTCGATTACCAGGCGAAGTCTTTAAAATTAGTGATAAGAGCTGGGTATTGATAATGAATTGTCCTATGTTATCAGAGAGAAGAAGATGGATTGCTTCATAAGGGCCATCAGCGTCTGTGTTGCCGATCTGGCGCCCGGTTCGCGTCACTTAGTGTCCGGAGGAGAAATGACAAAGGAGTTTAGAAAAATGATAGATCGATCCGGTTATCAACTGAAACCTCTTCCCGTCGCAGCAGAGGTCCATTCGCTTGACATATCTCAGATCAATGAGCCAGAGATACGCTCGAACTTATACGAAGACTGGATGAAGCACGGGGTTTTAATCTTTCGAGATATGCCAGTTAGTAACTCCCAACATATCGAACTCAGTCGCGTCTTTGGCGACCTTGAGCTCCACCCCCTGCCTGAGATACGAAATGACGAAGAGCCTCTTCTCATGGATTTGGGCGGAAAAAAGGCTACCCGCGCGTTTGTATACGATGGCAACAAACTGCGCGTCGATAGAATTGCTTGGCATCGCGATACCGCATATACAGTGGAGATAGCGAAAGGAGCGATGTTGCGTCTTGTTGATCTGCCTCCAGAAGGCGGACATACGGATTTTTGCGATACTGCGAAAGCGTACGACGCGTTAAGTGAAAAATTTAAGTCAAGAATCGACAATCTCGAGTTCAAGGCAACACTTGTTCTAGATCAGATGCTGATGCGATGGGGTAAAACCTGGAATACCCTTCGCCCAGCTACACAGGAGGAGTGCCCTGGAAGCAAACATAATGTTCCGCTAGATGCGCTGGCACGTTATCCGGCGGTCGTTCATCCCCTCGTTGTTGAGCATCCTGAATCGGGGCGAAAATGTATTTATATCAGCCCTACATACCTTGACGAGATACTCGGACTTGAAAGGTCTGAAAGCGAAGAGCTTTTGAAAACATTAGTCGATCACACTCTCTCAGCGGAATTTTGCTACCGCCATCATTGGCATGAAAACGATCTGGTTCTTTGGGACAACCGGCGAATGATACATGCGGCATCGGGCTACCATCCCAAGTATCGTCGCCGAGGGCTGCGCACAACGCTTTCTGGGTCATTGAGAAGTGGACGAATGTACGACCCTGATAGCCTGAAATCGAACGCCGAATTGGTGGATTAGAATATTTTGCTGTTTGATCAGTAAAACCCCCAATCGCTGAAAAAGATTGAAATCGGCACAAATTTTCCCACGTTCATTTTGTTCGCTGGAGTCTTTTGGTTTTGCGTTTACTCTGTGCAGAGCGGCATCTATCGTGGGAGCTCCGCCGGGGACAGTGTTTCGTCAATATATGTTTTCGATGAAGTCCTCAATGAATTCTGGATTTCTGGATTTCTGGATTTCTGGATTTCTGGATTCCTGGCGCTAGCGCTTTTGGATCCCACTGCCCATCATTCATTTGCACTGCAATTTTCCACTACCCCTAACCCCCAACCCGCTATTTGACACCCTACCAAATCCATCTATCCTTGTTTGCATATTAAGCATGTAAGGATTAGGTGAGCATGATGGATGTCGGGCTCAGTCCGTGGCACCTTTGGATCATCCTCGGTGTGTTGCTGCTTACCGCAGAAATATTTGTGTCGGGGTTTGTGCTCGCCGGCCTGGGATTTGGCGCGGTCTGCGCGGCGCTTGGGCACTACCTGGGTGGTGAATTGGGCTGGGCGCTGCTGGCTTACGTGGTTGGCGCGCTGGTGTTTTTTGTGGGAATTCGGCCTTTGGCACTGCGTACTTTCATGGAGCGTGGGCCTTCGCTTTTTGGGGTGCACGGCATGGTGGGCAAGCAGGTTACTGTGATCGATGGCCCGGATGTCGGAGGCCGGTTTTACACCCGTTTTCGTGATTCGCGCTGGGCCCTGGAAAGTGAAGATGATCTGATGGAAGGCGATACCGCTGAGATTGTCTCGGTAAAAACATCAACTCTGGTTGTCAGGCGCATCGCGCGATAAGGAGATCCCATGACAATGGCAGCAATGGTAATACTGGCGTTCATCGCCCTGTTTGTAATCACCCTCCTGGTGAAGGGCATTCGCA
>Ga0209309_10003554_pt1 | contig 13380 bp, 22 predicted proteins | sample COGITO_mtgs_1204_2_FD_184807 | JGI IMG/M metagenome (GOLD analysis project Ga0209309, IMG submission 184807) | Pelagic marine microbial communities from North Sea - COGITO_mtgs_120412 (SPAdes) (version 2) | ecosystem: Environmental > Aquatic > Marine > Epipelagic ...
CACGAGCTGTACAGCCAGTAATGCGGCGATGTTACGTGCGCAACATGAGCTTGGGGACAAGTTTGAGTTTGTACAGCTTGTCTATCAAGCTTGGGAGCCAGGCTTTAAGCACCCGCAGTTCCCTTCAGGTGCGGTTCACTACAGAGGTTCACGCATTATTGAGCTTGGAACAGAGCTCGGCAGTAACCTGCTTACCGATATCCCCGAGAAGTATGCGCAACGCAAGGCAGTCATTGATCGTCCATTGTCAGACACACCTCTACCTACAGTAACAGGCAAAGAAATCGAATCGTATGTGGCAAAGCACAGCAAGGACAAGCTACTGGTGCTTCACATAAGTTCAATGGATGATACCTGCCCGTCATGCACAATTAGTAACAAATTCGTCCGTGAGGCAGTCAGAGAAACTGGCGACGGATACTCCTTTGCAGAGATGGCATATTCTCCTTTTTCGGCAGCAGGAAGAGACGAAGATTTAGCGAAGTTCTTGAAAAAATATGGGGCCAGTATTATCGCGCTGCCCACTATCCTAATATTTGATAACGGCAAGCTGGCAGCCAATAGAAACGGTTTGTGGGTGACAGTTTTGAAGGACTTACAAACTGCTTTGCAGCAAGCGGAGAAGCAATAGCAGGCCCTTTCGGTCTTGGCTCGCGATCGAGCCGTTTTTATCCTCCCGTTATAGGAAATGGCGGCCACTGTTTGGCAGCGTGCAAGACACGCAGTATGCGCACCAGATTGCTGGTTATGTCGTAGATCAAGATGTAATTCGGGTGGGCTACCAGCTCATGAGTGCCGCTGACTCGACCAGAGCGACCAAGACTTGGTTGACCAACTAAGCTTCCAGCTTTCTTTGTAAAAAGCTCGTCGAGTGCCAGCGCGGCTGTCGGATTGTCGGCCTCAATGTAATTATAGATTTCTTCGCGATCCTGCTCTGCCTCTGGGGTCCAGAACAGTTCCATCATTCAGCATTAAGCCGGTGGCGCGTTGCCGCACGTTTTGCTGCGAATTTAGCTTCGACATCGGCGGCCGGGATCAGGTTGCCGGCATTGGCAGAATCAAGACCCACCTGCACCTGGCTACGGAACCATGTGTCATGCGCTGCGGCTTCATGTTGCTGTTGCACGAACTCTCGCATGAAATCACGTATGAGTTGCGCTCCAGTACGATCGCGTGACTTGGCCGCAGCAGAGAATTCGGTTTTCAGGTCGTCATCCACTCGGAAAGTGAAGGTTGCTGTTGCTTGGCTCATATTTCAGCCTCATTGTGTTACCTAGTAACTACATGTTAACACGAGCAGGCGTAAAGCGTGAATTCAGAGCCTATCTTTGAAATGACTGTCCATATGAGGTTGAAACCTTCCGTAAGTAAATATGTATACTATTACTATATAGTGGTAGTGAAATATATTACTATATAGTAATAACATTAAATGTAGCGTGATAAGCGGAAAATTTCTATGCCAGTAATCTCATTTGTAAGCCCCAAAGGCGGAGCAGGCAAGTCTACCTCAGCGTTGCTTCTGGCCACTGAGTTGGCTGAAAGGGGTGCACAAGTCAGCGTGGTGGACGCCGATCCTTTGGCTTGGATCAGTGACTGGGCCGCCAAGCCCGACAAGCCTGATCGCCTGACGGTGATCAGCAGGCCTAGTGAAGATGACATTATTGATCAGATCGAAGCGGCCCAGCAGCAAAGCCAGTTCGTGATTGTTGATCTGGAAGGCACAGCGAATCTGTTGGTGGCTTATGCAATTTCCCAGAGTGACCTGATTGTAATACCTACCCAGGCATCTCATATGGATGGGAAGGGCGCTGCACAGGCTATCAAGCTGATTCGCCAGCAAGAAAAAGCCATGGGGCGAAAAATCCCCTTTGCGGTAGTCTTCACTCGAGTCAAAGCGGCGATCAGAACCCGTACCCAAGGTAATATCGAGGGGGAACTGCTAAGTGCTGACATCCCCGTCTATGAGACTCAATTACTGGAGCGAGAGGCCTTTCGACTGCTGTTTTCTTATGGTGGCTCTCTCAGCAAGCTTCCGGCCAATACGTACAAGTTGAATGACGCAGTCATGAATGCAAGATCCTTTGCAGGTGAAACTGTGGCTTTGATCAAGCGACTGACAACATAGGGAAAAGCCGATCATGAATGATAAAAAACCCGCTGGGCTGGGCTTTGAACAGGAATTGGAAGACTTGGGGCAGTGGTCTGCTCGGCCATCCGAGCCTCGCAAAGCAGTCGACACTCAGTTGGTGCGCAGTACGGCGGCAAAAGAGGGCTTTGTAAGCCGGGAAGCTAAGCCGGAAAGGGCTGCCAGACTCAAAGGGCGGCCACCGAAGAAAGAGCGGACCGATCAGATTAATTTTCGGGCTAAAGTGAGCGTTTTGGAAGCATTTCGAGCCATCGGAGCGCAACAGGACCCTGAATGGTCTCTCGGTTACACACTGGAGCGCGCTGTGGCTGCTTTGAAAAAGGAGCTTGAGGTTTAACCTTTAGGCAGTGACCTAATCCAGAAGGCGTTTCGTGGTTTCAGGAACCCAAGCGGCCTCCAAAGTTATACCTTGCAGGGGCACTAGTCGCGCTGAAAGCAGAGCTGGAGCAGTAGAGCAAGGCGCTATAACAAGGGATCTTGCTGACGAGCGGCTTGCTTACAGAAACCCAGATAAGCAGCCGCATGATCTTCCAGCTCTAAACAACCCTTTTCTGTCCAATAAATGCGCCAGTCAATTTCAAGAGCGTAGACATCGTAACCCCTAGCGAGCTCTTTGGCCTTTAAATAGGCCCAATCGGGTAAAGGTGGCAGGGTCTTTTGTTCCTCGCTTTTAGGTTCAAATGCCTTACGATACTGCTCGCGGGGATAGAATGTCACTCGATCTTTATCTTCTGAAAACCCCATATAGAAATCAGGCAGATAATCATGCTCGATCACGTTTTTTATGGCCCGACGAAACTCTTTTAAAGAGGATCTGGAGCCGGATTTTTCATGCAGCACTCTAACAGAAACAGCCCACTGATCCTGTTGGCCTGCATGCTTGCGAGCCAGCTCATAAATCCGGCGTTCTATGGGCTTCCTTAGTCTGAAATAGTCTTTATTCAGAGTTAGAACATCTCTTTGTCTGATGCTATTTAAAACCATATCAGACAGGCGAATACGCAGCTTTTCTGGCTTTCCGGTTTTATCATTCGTTTGCAGCCACGCTTTATCTATAAGGCCTTGCCACTCATCGATGCGTTTACCATCAAAAGTAATATTGGTGCGAAAACGCGTTCCATCCAGGCGATCCAAACTATCTACAAGCGCTTCATAATCGCGTCCGCCTGTTCCTCTTTGAGTGAACACGAAGAAGCTATAGGGGTCTATTTCGACATCCCTGGGCGGTTCATCGCCTTCTTCCGAAGCCGCAATCACATGAGAGATTGAATAGATAATCAGATCTTTATCGTAGATGGTCGGCAGGCCCTTAATGCTAGGGCGAAACTCGATCCACTTATCTTTGTATTCAAAGCGCCTTATTTCTCGGTCAGGCTTCTTCGAGAGCGAATAAAAAGGGTACTCCATCGACAGCATGTCATCTTTAATAATCGCGTCCAGGGCATCAATGACAAACAAGTCGTTTTGCGGGTGCCGCAATGGTTTGAGTTGTGAGGCCATAGTTATTGGTGTGTATTTCCCGAGTATTGTTAGCGTGGTGGGTAGATGTTCGGGAAACACCCACCCAGTAAAGCCTATTATCGGGAATTACCCACTTTGCGCAAGGCTATATCGGGGATTACCCACCATTTTTTTCACGGCTTAGTTATGTGGATGAAATTGTGATTAATGTCGGGAATTACCCACCGTGTTTCGGGAAACACCCACCGCAGTTTCGGCTATTACCCACCGTGTTTCGGGAAACACCCACCGAGCACTTTTATTTCTCTTTTAATATCAGCACGTTGCGAGGCTTTTTTTCTCCTTAACACTGTTTTAACACTACTTCTCTTAACTCTTTTAGTATTAACGCTTATAAATACACCGCACTCCGTGTGTATAACTAATAACTAACGTCATTCCACACACCAAATTAATCTCTAACCTGCCACCAAAATAAAAACAATGCGCAGGGGAGACCCCTGCAACCCCCCGGGGCTAGCGCCCCGATCCTTTCATTCGGTGGGAGTCCGCTTCGCTTCCTCCCCGCTCGGGCCGCCTACGGCCTCTCGCTCCTACGACCTGCGCGCTCCGCTTGCCAGTTGATCAGTAGTAAGAAATTTGAGCCCTCAACTTCGGTATCTTGCCTGTATCGCAATTGAGATACATAATGCGGCTATGACTCTCAACCGGAGAACCGCCATGGCTCACACTTCAATGCTGCACGTCCGGGTCGATGACGAACTGAAAGCGGAGGCGGCAGCAAAGCTTGCCGGATTCGGCCTGACCGTATCGGATGCTGTTCGCATTCTGTTGACTCGCATCACCCAGGAGGGCGGGTTGCCCGTCGGACTGACGGCGGACCCGGAAGCCCATGACGCCTGGTTCCGGGACAAGGTAAAAGCGGCTTTGGCGGAAACAGGGCCTACTGTGCCGCATCAGCAGGTCATGGATGAGGCGCAGGCCTTGATCGACAAGAAGCGTCGCCGTGCCTGAACTGGTATGGCTGGAACTGGCACGTGCCGATCTTCTGGCGATAGTCGATTACATCTCTGACGATAATCCGGATGCTGCCCAGCGTCTAAAGGATGACATCGAGGCAAAGGCGGCAAACCTGCCGGACTTCCCGGGAATGGGGCGCCCCGGTCGCTTCGAGGGCACCAGGGAGCTGGTCGCCTGGGCGAATTACATCATCGTCTACGCAGAAAACGCGTTTACTGTCCGGATATAGATTGCTGCCTGTGGATAACTACTACATATTTCTGTGCCTTAATCTCTTGAAACCCAGGGCTAGCAAGGGTTTCAAGGCATCTAAAAACAAGAATTAAAAACAAGATAAAACTACATAAGGGAAAGAGGCCAGTTGAAAGTGATGGTGGCCATTTCGATAAAATATGTTCATAGGAAAAACCTCCCTAAATGTGTCGCTTGACGAGCCTCGCTCCCACGGCCTGCGCGCTATGCTTGCGTGTCAGACAGGTTCTAGGCGGCTTCACCGGCGATCTAAGAAGACTGGAGCTGTTTTGCCTCACACACGGGCGAACAAACCCAATGGCGCTTAGAGCGCCTTACAGGCGGTCCTGGAGTATCTGGAGAGGGGGTGTTTATTTGTACACGGTAGAGCGGTGACCGATTTTAATCGCCAGAATCGTCAGTTCACTGTCCTGGATCTCACAAATAATGCGGTAAGGCCCGACGCGGTACCGCCACAAGGCTTCGTCAGTCCCGACCAGCCGCTTACCCAGGGCACGGGGGTCCTTGTGCTGAGCGAGTTTGTTTTCTAAAAAAGCACGAATGCGCTGCCGGTCAGCCGGGGTGATTTTGCGTAACGGCTTTTTTAGCGAGGCGAGGTACTTAATCGTCCAGGTCATGCCAGAATTCTGTCGCGCTCAAAGCCTGGTCATCACCTTGACGCAGCAGGGTCAACGCCTGCTCAGCCAGATACACGTCTTCTAGATCGTCGATATGGGTAGAGATGGCTTCGCGCATGTAGAACGCCACGGTGCGTCCTGTTTGTTGTGACAGGTTCACCAGCCGCTGATTGAGTTCATCGGGCAATCGGACAGCAGTCTGTTTGCTCATGGCTATCGCTCCGTAATCACGGGACAGGGTATTGGTTGACAAGTATACCACGGCGTTTATGGCTGCCAAGCGCGCTGCATGATTCCAGGGAAATGAGGGCGCTACAGGGGAAGGCATCGAGCAGTGAGGGGGCCTGGGTCGGATGATCAGGAGGGTCATCGAGATAATTTCCTTGTTCTCGCTTGCACCTGTATGTATTGTATGTATAATACGTACATACAATACATACGGAGCACCGCCGCCATGACGATCAAACCCGAGATCCAGGACAAGATCACCGCCGCCGCCAACGCCCTGGCCGCCGAGGGCCACGAGCACCCCACCAACGACCAAGTGCGCGAGCGCATGGGCGGCGGGTCGCTGTCGCACATCTCGCCGGTCATGCGGGCCTGGCGGGAATCCCGCAAGGCGGAGGTGGTGGCCGCACTGGCCATGCCCGCCGACCTGAAGAAAGCCATTGAGAGCGCCGTGGGGCAGGTCTGGACCACGGCCAGCACGCTGGCCTCGGTCACGGTAGAAACCGTACGCGAGGACGCGGAGGCCGCCGTTGAGGCCGCGACCGGTGAGCGCGACGAAGCCCTGGGTGAGATCAGCCGCCTGGAGGAACGCCTTGCCGAGCTTCAGAAGGTAGTGGCCGACAAGGACACGGCCATTGAGGCGGTGCGGGGTGAGCTGGACGCCGAGCGCGGGCAGAATGCCAGGCTGGCCAGTGACCAGGCCGCGCTGGCGGCGCGCCTGGAAGATCGGGACGAGCAGATCAGGAGTCTGCAAGCAGAGCTAAAAGCATCGCGGGAGGATCACAGGACCTTGCAGGGTGAGCTGGTTGAGATTGCCCGGGCGGCGGGTAACAAGGACAAAGTGGGCTAGGGGGAGCGGATCACTGCGGGGTGGGGGTTGGCTCCCGTCTCTCGCTCGCAGCGAGTGACGGGAGGTAGGGACACGGCAAAAGATTGCTATGGCGCCATTACAGCGCTATGCTGTCTGTGCTAAGTGCTTACCCAACACGAAATGGGTACTGCAAGGTTGCCTTGCATCAGCTCGCTAAAGACGCCTTCGCCGATTCACGCGCCGTTAGCATCCGAGCTAGGAAATACGTTGATTTGCTTACCTCTCGCCATCTTTGAGGGTCAACGAAAAACCACCTCGTGCCTGTCACGAGTTACGCAGCGAAAGCCGCGAATCGCAACCCGCGCTCCGGCGCATTTGAGCAAAAAAGCCTATTCGATCTCTGATCTGATACGCCCGCTCAGTTAGTTGCATTTAACGCAACATTCCCGTGATAGCGGCTTCACTGCCACCGGGGTTGCTGTCGGTAAGGGCCGGGTGATGACATGGCGCAGAACAAAACCGATTACCAGATCAAGCAGATCCTCAAGCACAATCGCGACGGCTCACCCGACCGCCAGCTGGCCCGCCATCAAAACCTCATGCGCTGTCTCAAACAGCTCGAAGCGCGCGGCTATGCCAAACGCTGGGACGTCCACAAACTCGGTAAAAGAGAAGTCTCCCGGCTGGTTCACGACTGGCGCTCTCAAGGGCTGGCCCATCGCACCATTGCCAACCGGATGGTGGACATCCGCTGGCTGGCCGAGAAGGTCGGCCGGGCCGACCAGATCCCCTCCAACAAGGACGTGGGCATTGGCCTGAGAAAGAACCAGGAGGGTTACGGCGAGAACAAGGCCGTGGCCCCGGACTGGGCAAAGATCCAGACACTGCCCGAGCGCGAACGGCTCATTACCGAACTGCGCATCGAGTTCGGCTTGCGCACCCAGGAAGCCCTCAAGTTCCAACACGCCTACGCCACCCAGACCCCCGGCAAGGTGATGCTTAAAAGCTCCTGGACCAAGGGCGGCCGGCCCCGGGACATCCAGATCACCAATAATCGCCAGCGGGATCTGCTGGTGCGGGTTGAGCACTTTCAGAAAAATCAGAAGAGCCAGAAAAACCAGGGCAGCCAGAACACCCCGAGCAAATCCGCAGGCCGGGGTGGGGTAGGGCGCTCGATGATTCCCCCCGAAATGCGCTTTAAAACCTATTACGCCCAGTACAACGCCACTCGCCATGCCGCCGGGGTGGCCGGACACGAATATCGCCATTATTGGGCACAACAGCGTTTTGCCCAGGTCTCGGGTGGCATCGCTGCGCCCCATGCGGGAGGGCAAAACTACCGGGCCTTAAGCGAAGAGGCCAGGGCCCGCTGGGATGCCGCCGCCGCGGTGGTCAATCAGGAGCTGGGCCATGGGGATGGACGGGAAGATATTACCGCGACGTATATCGGAGCGCGATGATGAGGATCCACCCAAAAGGAGAAAAGAGCTTACCCGTAAATATCTTTGCGATGGGAAACACGAACCACCAGCACAGTGAGCCTGTCGTCTTCAATGTGGCAAATCATGCGGTAATCTCGCACGCGGTAACGCCACAATCCGGCGAGCTCACGGGACAGCGGCTTGCCGAAACGGCGAGGATCTTCATCGGTGGCAATACGCTCGCGGAAGTAGCGCAGAATATCGGTTTGAGCCTGACGATCGAGTTTGCGAAGCTCTTTGGCGGCCGCATCGTCAAACTCAACTGTCCAGGTCAAGGTCTTGTTCCATCTCGTCCAGAGTCCAGCGTTTGCCGGGGTTCTCAAGGCGATTGATAGCCAGATACTTGTTCTCGATCTCGTCGATGTGCTCGAGAATGGCCTCCTTGGCATAAAAGGTTTTGGTGCGGCCTGTTTTGGCGGCCAGTGCTGTTAGTCGGGCTTCAATCTCTTCGGGGAGTCTGATGGCAAGCATGGGAAACCTTCTTCGATATACGTGTATGACATGTATAGCATAGCATTTTAAGTTTCCAATAGCGATCCGTTTGTAAGCCCAAAAATGTTCTTTAGGGGACGATTCACCAACGACCGCCAGCGGGATCTGCTGGTGCGAGTTGAGCACTTTCAGAACAATCAAAAGAGCCAGACCAAACCCGCAGGCCGGGGTGGCCGGGCATGAGTACCGGCACTATTGGGCACAACAACGTTGTGCCCAGGCCTCGGGTGGCATCGCCGCACCCCATGCGGTGGGACAGAACTACCGGGCCTTAAGCGAAGAGGCCCGGGCCCGCTGGGACGCGGCCGCTGCGGTCGTCAATCAGGAGCTGGGTCATGGCGATGGGCGGGAGGATATTACCGCGACGTATATTGGGGCGCACTAAGAAGAGTTACTCGAGCAGAGCTTTAGTCATTGTTTTTTATTCAGTTTTTGCATACTGGTTCCGCGTCATTTTTAGGCGGGTCTATATACTTAGCTGTTATGCGTCAAATAGTGGGGGCTCCAATGCGGCATACAATTGAAGTACATGATTTGGTTCAGGCCCAGACTCTTTCAGAAGTACAGATTACAGCTGGAACGGTTGTCGAGAAAATTCAGTCGACTGATCGAGTAGCTCAAGTAGAGAAGGCTCAGTTCCTAGAATGGTTCAAAGAACGATATGAAAACTTCGGAGACCTTGTCGGCACCGCAAAACAACTAGCGGAAGCGGTTTCAGAGGGGCTCTCTGGTGTCCTCGCTCCCGAGACTCTGGAGACCATAATCGCCATCATAAGGAGCATGTAAACGTGTCGCATAACAAGGCGGCGCACACCGCCAGCTTCGCTGGCTGGACTCGCGGACAAGCCGCTCGCCTGTGGCCGCGGCGTTATGTGCTTGGTGCCAACCTGTCGGGCACAGCCAGTGCCAATGAGGAGATATGTTAATGAAATCAGCGATTCTCATCGTTCCTGTTTTTCTAATGGCCGCCGGCGTGGCGCAAGCCGAGACGACAATTGGCCGATGGTGTAGTAAGACCATCCCCAACATGCCGAAGTACAACCAAACCATGGAGATCGTTGCCCTTGACAATGGCAAGGTAGAGCTTCGTTCTAAGTTTGGAGATGGTTCGTCCGGAACCCACGAGTTGCAGGAAGCGGCCGGAAGAATTTACAAGCGAGTGGGGAGCGGGTCCGGTGACAAGTATCGAGTTGTACCGAATACCGGCAATCTACAGCTTATAGACAACGACGGTCTAATCCGGACAGCCACACGGCTCGAAAATTCTCCGCAAAAAGGGGAGTGCTCTCGATAAATATCCAAAGGAGAAATATTATGAAGCATATATCGCAAGCGGCAGTCGCAGTCGCGATCCTCGCGTTTCAATTCAGCGCATACGCTGCAGAGTGGTATGAAGGCGGTACGCTTCATAAAGCTACGGCTGGAACGTGGCAAAAAGCATCATCGCGGAATCAATTGGCTACGGCAGGCGATTTCGTGGCGGGTGCCAAGGCTGCGAACAACATGAGCCAGTTAAAAAAGCGAGCCACCGCGGTACAACGCTGTATTTCCTCTACTACATCAGAACCCCAGCTCTCTGACCTCAAAGTATCAGAACTTAGTGCACTTTGTATCATTCGGCTGGGCTACAAGTAACCGGCCGGCGGCATGGCCGCCGCCTCAAACGCTGCTGAACTCAGGCGTTAGGAAAATTTAAAACCAATAAGGAGATAAAATGAAGGCTCTATCCATCGTCGCGCTGGTTTTCGGTGCGTTATCAATATTTATTCCTGTCGGCGGTGTATTTATCGCCATGCTGTGCAGCCTAATGGCAATGATTTCCTTCAGGTCACAGCCAACTTTGTCCGGCATTACTTTTGGCCTAAATATTATTAATACCGCCTTCCTCAGCCCCAGTATATTGCTCAGCGATGCTGCCTCATCAGGGGCTTTTGACGCCGCAGGCTCAGTCTCAGCCACTGTGCCAACTGAAGCTGGCTCGATATATTGGGTTTACGTTGGTTTTCACTTAGTACTTTTCGTTATTGCTGTCGCTTGGCGATTCATACGCGGTGCTCCAAAACAACAACCCTCAATCGAAAGGCCACAAGCCTAACAATAGGGGTTCATCGAGAGTCAAATAACTCGGAAAAAGCTGTGGTGGATTAGTATGGTCCTTGGCGTCCTATTCAGTTCCCGGGAGGAACATATGAACGCTAACAGAGTAATACACGCCACCGCAGACTGGCAGCTCGGTTCTTCTACATTGCAAATGGAAGCGGAAATTCGCAGGAAGGTTGCTGTGATAGTCGATTCTTTACCCGATACTGCGCGGGGGCAATTCGAGGAGTTTCTTACGAATGAGCTTCTCGAAGCGCAGGCTGTTTTCTCAGAAATTGATCAACTGATGCCAGATGTATTGGTGGAATATCTGCCGGAAATTCTGGAGTTTGTACGCTGGCTATCAGTTTTTACGTAATCCAACGTCGCTCGGGTTGGGTATTTAAAGATTCTACGACCGGCTACTGGATGAGCTTGGCTTTATCAGATTCGCCAATTGCTATCAGTAGGAAACAAGATCCGGATTAGCTGAGAATTGTACGTAGAGCTGAGTGAACACTTTACTAACAAAGTGTTCACCTTTGGGTGTTTTCAGTCTGCGTATAGGTAAGGATCTGCGCGATCGTGTCGGACACGAAGCACTAAGATATGCGTGGTATGGATCGTGTAATAAATAATGTGACGGCCCGCGTGATACCCCCTCAAGCCCGGTCTGATTGCTTCTCTGGGTTTGCCCACTTTGGGCGTGCGAGCAATCTGATTCATCGCCTTTTCAAGTTGATCGTAGTAACGATCTGCCTGGTCTTCACCCCATTGATCAAAGCTGTATGCCCAAATGCCTTTCAGGTCGGAGCGGGCCTTTTGGGATTTCTGAATATCAAGCATCAGGAGGCAGCAAACCCGCTTCCCGCTTGGCTTCTAGGCGGATTTCATCCATGTCCAGAAGGCCAGCATTGCCGCTTTCTTCACCTTCAATGATCGCTTGTCGGAGCGCGTCTACTTTGTGCTCGTGCTCCTCCAGTAAGCGCAACCCTTGGCGAATCACCTCACTCGCTGAGCCATAACGTCCGTGCTGCAGTTGAGCGGTGATAAAACCATCAAAATGATCGCCTAATTTGATGCTAGTGTTTTTAGCCATGCGTGTTCCCTACTTTGTAAGTACTACATAATACTACCCTGTAGTACTTTTCGGCAAGTAGGATACTGCCCTTGATCACAGCGACAATGTGCGCAAAGGTGAACAGATGACTAATGAACTGTTCACTTCCGAGGGAAAACGTAAATACCTGACCGGCGACGAGCGCGAGCGCTTCCTGGTCGCAGCCACCCGGCACCATCGCGGCGAGGTCCGTACCTTCTGCATGGTGATGGCCTATACCGGCTGCCGGATCTCCGAGGCCCTGCAGCTCACCGCGGACCGCGTGGATCTCTCGGCCAGGACACTGACGTTCCAGACCTTGAAGCAACGCGGGAATACCCGCTTCCGCGCCATCCCGGTGCCGGACGCCCTCCTCGATGCCCTCGATCTGGTGCACCAGGTGCGCAAGGCGCAGCGAAAGAGGTCACGCGGCAAGGACTGCTTGCTCTGGCCTTGGGGCCGCACCCAGGCGACCAAGCACATCTGGACAGTCATGGCGCAGGCCGAGATCGTGGGACCGCACGCCAGCCCAAAAGGTTTGCGACACGGGTTCGGCGTGAAGGCGGCCGCAGATACCCGCAACCCGCGTCTGGTGCAGAAGTGGCTCGGGCACCAGAACCTGGAAACCACGGTGATCTATATGGATGCGGTGGGCGATGAAGAGCGAGATATGGCCGCCAGAATGTGGCAGTAAACGTCAATGGTTATTGCCTCCAACGGGCCACGGCACAGAGTGAATAGGATTTTCTTGGTTTCAGAACCGCATTAAGTTTTATCTAACATTTAGCAGAGGGAATACGGTTAGCGCAGCTCCGGGAATGTTTCAGGGTGCTGTTCCACAATCCGAAGCAACGCAACCGCCGGACCCTGGGGGCGTCTGCGCCCCTGCTCCCAGTCCTGTAGTGTTCGTAAGCTGACGCCAAGCAGGCCAGCGAATGCGGATTGGGACAAGTTTAATTTTGAGCGTATGACATCAGGCATGGAAGGCTGAGAAAGCGTTGTCGTTCTCAGCTGTCGATATTTTGATTCAGCAATATCGACATTAAGCCGTCGACCACCACTCCACTCAGGAGATGTGACAGTTGCATCGCTCTTACATACCGCACAATTAATCAGCTCAATCGCACTCTGGGTCAGATTATTGCAGGCTGAAAAAGATAACTTGCCTCTACCCCTACACAGATTATCCTTGCTCATTACCGTCGGCCCCTTTCGGGGAATGCATTTCGCAGCGGACGGTTTGATGAAAAGTTTCACGCTTATGTTTATATTTCCCTGCAATTCTAGGATTTCAGTTCATGCGTAGTCGCTCTAAAGTCAGATCCAAGCTCAGCTGTAAAATTAGTTTAGTACTCGCCATTGTTCTGGCTGGCTTCTATGTCTCTCCATCTGTTGGGCAAATGGTGGCTACGGACGACGCGGGGAATCGCATTCTTAAGGAGCCGGCCTCCACTCAGAAGGAAAGAATAACTACAATCCCTTATGAAGGCTCCAAAATGACGCTCTTTCATGCTAGCGGCGTGCGTCCCATTATTGTGCATACCACTTCATTGGATGATCGTTGCACGAGCTGTACAGCCAGTAATGCGGCGATGTTACGTGCGCAACATGAGCTTGGGGACAAGTTTGAGTTTGTACAGCTTGTCTATCAAGCTTGGGAGCCAGGCTTTAAGCACCCGCAGTTCCCTTCA
>Ga0209309_10003568_pt1 | contig 13344 bp, 10 predicted proteins | sample COGITO_mtgs_1204_2_FD_184807 | JGI IMG/M metagenome (GOLD analysis project Ga0209309, IMG submission 184807) | Pelagic marine microbial communities from North Sea - COGITO_mtgs_120412 (SPAdes) (version 2) | ecosystem: Environmental > Aquatic > Marine > Epipelagic ...
CACCGCGCGCGGCCCCCCCCAATCGCCGTCCTCGGAGGACGGGCGCACGCATAAAAGCGCGTCGGAATCCAGCTGCGCCAAAAGCGCGCGCATGTCGGGCATGTCGCCCATCGCAATCGCGTGCACGGCCCTGAAGGACAGCGCGACCGTCGGCGGCACGGGCAGATCCAGCCGCGCCAGCCGTTGCAGGCACTTGGCCCGTCCGCCATGCGTCCCCGTCCTGATGGGCGCATCGGGCGTGACGATCGTGACGTCTGGATCCATTTGCTGCACTGCGGCACCCTTGCTGTGTCGGTGCAGCATAGGCGGGATCGCGCGCAAGGCAAGGGAAACTGCCCCGTGCCGATCTGCCGCGAAAGCCGCGTGAAATTGCGCTCTTAGCCCTCGACACGCCTCAGATCGGCCGCCGCGAGTCCGATCTTGCGGATCTGGCCCAGCATGTTCAGCCGGTTGCGGCGCACCACCTGATTTTCGGCATTGACCTGCACGGCCTCGAAAAATGCATCGATGGGCGCGCGCAGGTTCGCGAGCGCGGACATGACGGCGGCGAAATCCTCGGACTTGAGAGCGGCGTCGATTTGCGGCTCGGCTGTCTCGAGCGCGTTGAAAAGCGCGCGCTCCTCTTCGGTCTCGGCGAATTTCACGTCGGCGCCGTAGGAGTATTCGACGCCGTCATTCTCCTCGGCCTGGCTGAGGATGTTGTTCGCCCGCTTGAAGCCCTGCAAGAGGTTGCCGCCCTCCTCGGTCTTGAGGAAATCGCTGAGCGCCGTCGCGCGTTTGACCAAGAGGGCCAGATCGTCATTGCCGGGCATGGCGATGCAGGCGTCGATGACGTCATGGCGGATGCCTTGTTCCTTAAGGTAAACTTTGAGGCGATCATGGAAGAAGGAGAGGAGATTTCGAATGCTGTCATCCGTTTCCTGAATAATTTCTTTGCTTTCTTCATCATATTCGATGTCACTAAGGTATAATTCACCTTCATTGAATTCATTCAATAACTGGACAGCTGCCTCGTTGGCCGAGAGACCGCCAGAAAGGCGAGACCGAATAGCTTCCAAAAAGGCCAGGCTTTTTTCGCTCCAGTTTCCGGCGTGATAAACAGGCGCTATCAGATGATCAAAAATTAATATATTTGAAAGACTTCGGATTTGCAGAGTTAGCCCATTGTCCAAAACCAGCCGAATAACCCCCAGCGCCGCTCGCCTCAGCGCAAAGGGATCCTTGCTCCCTGTCGGCTTTTCGTCAATCGCCCAGAAGCCGGTCAGTATATCCAGCTTGTCCGCCAGCGCCACTGCCACGGATACCGGCGCGGTCGGCACGTCGTCGGACGGCCCCAGCGGTGCGTAATGCTCTTGCGCGGCGGCAGCCACTTCGGCGGGCAACCCGGCGGCGTCCGCATAATACCGCCCCATCAGCCCCTGCAATTCGGGGAATTCATACACCATTTCCGAGGGCAGATCGGCCTTGGCCCAGCGGGCGGCCTGCTCGGCGAGGTCCGCACCAGCGTCAACCACCGGCGCAATCTCGCGGGCGAGAGCGGCGATGCGCTCGACCCGGTCCTTTTGCGAGCCGAGTTTATTGTGAAACGTCACACTGCCCAGCGCGTCCTGCCACGCCTGCCCGCCGGCCTTGGCGATGCGCAGATCGTTCTCCCAGAAAAACTTTGCGTCCGACAGCCGCGCGAACAGCACCTTCTGGTTGCCTTCAAGGATCGTCGCGCCGCCATCGGCAGTCTCGCGGTTGGCCACGGTGATGAAGCGCTCGATGCGGTCGGACTTGAGATTGCGCACCGAAAAGAACTTCTGATGTTCGCGCATCGAGGTTTGCAGCACCTCGGGCGGCAGGCCCAGAAATGTCTCGTCTATGGTGCCCATCAGCACGGCGGGCCATTCGACCAGCCCGGCCACCTCGGCCAGAAGGGCGCGGTCCTCGGCCACCTCCAGCCCGGCGGCGAACGCCTGATTGGTGGCGTCCTGCCAGATGGCATCGCTGCGCTCGGCGGCGTCCAGCATCACGAAGCGTTTTTTCAGCTTGGCGGCGTAATCCTCGAAGGTGCTGACGGCAAAGCGCCCCGGCGCCATGAAGCGGTGCCCCTCGGTGCTGTTGCCGGCCCGGATGCCGTCGATGTCCAGATCGACGATATGCGCCTCGCCCGCGTCATCGGTGAGGATGCAGAGGATCGAATGAAGCGGGCGCACCCAGCGCAGACTGCCGTTGCCCCAGCGCATCGATTTGGGCCACGGGAATCCCCGGATCACACTCTCCAGCACCTCGGCGACAATGGCGTCCGCATCGCGGCCGGGGCGCGTGATCGTGGCGTAGTAGACCTGCCCCTTCTTCTCGTCCCGGATTTCCAGATCGTCGCGGGACACGCCCGCGCCGCGCAGAAATCCCTCGATTGCCTTCTCGGGGGCGTCGGTGCGGGGGCCCTTGCGCTCTTCGGTTTGGGTGGGGGACGCGGCGGTCAGACCGCCCAGCGCCAGTGTCAGGCGCCGGGGAGTCGAGAAGGCGGAGGCGCCCGCATAGGTCAGCCCCGCCTCGACAAGGCCGTCCGTCATGCGCGCTTTCAGGTCAGCGGCGGCGCGGGCCTGCATCCGCGCGGGGATTTCCTCGGAGAAAAGTTCGATCAAGAGATCCGGCATGGCCCCACCTTCGCCTGCACCGCCAAAGCTGCGGCAATTCGGGAAGGGGGATACAAGCGCACCGGGCAGACGTCCAGCGAATAGCAGGCTAGCCCGGAGCGTGTTCCTTGGCCTTCTGCTTGGCCTTGGAGGCCAGCGTCTGCACGTCCGGCCCGGCCCGGCGGGGCACGATGCGATAGACCGCCTCGACCGCGTTTTCCAGCGCGAAGCACAAAAGGCCCACCGCGAGCGTGGCAAAGAGAATGGCGCCAAAACTCATCGAGCGCGCATAGCCCAGCGCCTGACCGACGCCACCCGCCTGACCCGGATCGGAGGTCAGCCCGGCATAAAGAAGAAAGCCGCCGACCATGCCGACGATCACGCCCTCGGCGACGAATCCGGCCTTCATCAGGGGGTCCAGACGCTCAGTCATGCGGGTAACGCGGATGTCTTCCTTGTATTTCCCGCGCAGGCCCTTCTGGATATAATAAAGCCCGGCGGCGATCACCACGCCGCCCGCGATTGCGACCAGAGATGGCCCATAAGGCAGCGACATCAGCCGGGCGGTCCAGTTCTCGGCCCCGCCGCCGCTGCCGCCGCCATTCTGACCAGTGCCGAGGCCGATGATGGCGATGCCCAGCACGCCGTGGATAAGGCCGGTCACCGCCCCGGCAATCCGCGCAACCACACCCTTCGCGCCGCTGCCCTCATCGCTTAGATCCATGCCGGCGTCGATGACGCGCCAGAGCGTATAGGCGATCAGGCCAAGGCCGATGATCCAGAGCAGAAGGTTGCCAAAAGTGACCTGCTTGAGGTCGGCCAGTGCGTTTTGTGTGCCCTGCGCCGCGCCGCCCCAGAACACTGCCGACAGGGCGAGCCCGCCAACGACCAGATAGACCAGCGCCCGCGCGCCGTATCCCGCGCGCATCACCGGATCTACCCATGCAGGTGCTTTGTCGGCCATCACTTTCTCCCTCTGATCTGAGGGAACAAGCGATTGGCATGGCAATTCGTTCCGCCGGGCCTAGCTACCCCGTCGGTAGCCTTCCGGTCAGTAACCTTCGGGCGGAGGCGGGCAATCATCGGGCGCGGCATTGCCGTCAAAAACGATCTCGCCGCAGCGATTGATCTGGTCCCAGACCCAGCCGCGCCCATCCTCGTGTATGGCAACGACCCGGTCGACGCCGTATTCGATATCCTGCGTGCCGATGAACGCCAGCGCGCGGCCCGCCTCGATCTCGGCGCCGATCTCTTTGGCGTCAAAGCAGTCGAACCAGCCGGGCGCGGTCAGCGGCACGGCATCCGCGTCCAGCACGTATGTCTCGGTCAGCATGGCGTGGCTTGCAGGTGTCGTAAAGCAGGCGCGGTAGCGGATGGGCGAGCTGTCCGCGTCGATGGCGCGGAAATCGTCGTAGATAACAGGCTCGGGCGCGCCGGAGATCATCGAGGTGATCTGCACGTCCGTCTCGCCGTTCGGCGCCACCTCCTCATAATAGGCATAGACCTGCTGGTAATACATGAAGCCGCCGCCCACGACGGCACAGAACACCAGGAGCATTGCCAGAAACTTTCCCATCAGGCGGCCCATCCGCCGGCAGTCGTCTGCACGAAGGCATCCGCGCATTGCTTGGCCAGCGCACGGACGCGGCCGATATAGGACTGACGCTCGGTCACGGAAATGACGCCGCGCGCGTCCAGCAGGTTGAAGATGTGGCTGGCCTTGATGCACTGGTCATAGGCGGGATGCGCCATGACAATGCGTTTGCCGGTTTTGGGATCGATCTCGGGCGCGCCAAGAATGGCGCTGCATTCGGCCTCGGCCTCTTCGAAATGACGCAGAAGAGTTTCGGTATTGGCGATGTCGAAGTTCCAGCGCGAATACTCTTCTTCGGTCTGGCGGAAAACGTCGCCATAGCTGAGCGGGGTGGGCGCGCCGGGATCGTTATAGGGCATGTCCATCACGTGCGAGACGCCCAGCACATACATCGCCAGACGCTCCAGCCCATATGTCAGCTCGCCTGATACGGGGGAACAGTCATGGCCGCCGACCTGCTGGAAATAGGTGAACTGCGACACTTCCATGCCGTCGCACCACACCTCCCAGCCAAGGCCCCATGCGCCCAGTGTCGGGCTCTCCCAGTCGTCCTCGACAAAGCGGATGTCATGCAGCGCCATGTCGATGCCGATAGCCTCAAGGCTGCCCAGATAAAGTGCCTGCAGATCGGGCGGGCTGGGTTTGATGAGCACCTGATACTGGTAGTAATGCTGCAAGCGGTTCGGATTCTCGCCATAGCGCCCATCCGTGGGGCGGCGCGAGGGCTGAACATAGGCTGCGGCCCATGGCCGCGAGCCGAGGCTGCGCAGCGTCGTCGCGGGGTGGAACGTGCCTGCGCCGACCTCCATGTCATAGGGCTGCATGATGGCGCAGCCCTTGGTGGCCCAATAGCTTTGCAATCTCAGGATAATCTCCTGAAAGCTGCGCGGTTTGGCTGGCGTATCGCTCATCGTGGCCCCTTGTCGACGGCTGCGGGGCGCGTCCCCTGAAATCACGGATCCTACCTACGGCCCGCCGCGCGAGGGGTCAATCGCGCGCGAAAGGCTATTTTGTCGCGGCAGATCCGCGCAAAACCGGCGCAGTTTACGCATAATTTAGGTGCAAAGAGGTCGATTTTTGATAGAAGCCTTCCAAACGCGCCCGAAAATACGGTCGGCTCAGAGGTTAGGCACAAGATGATACGGAGTTTTCTGGCGGCTGTCGCCGTGATGATCGCGGGCGCCGCGAGCGTGGGCGCACAGCAATCGGGCGGTGGCGGCGACCTTGTCTGGGTGCAGATCGAGGCGCAACCGAACCTCGCAGGGATCAACGAGGCATTGCGCCGGCGCAGTGCCACGTTGCGCGACGTCAATGGATTCGATCTGGATGGATCGGGCTGGTATGTCGTGTCGCTTGGGCCATATCCGGCTGAAGATGCACAGGAAATTCTGGTCGAGCTGCGACGCGCCGGCAGAATTCCGCGCGACAGCTATATCGCCGAAAGCAGCGATTATGCGCGGCAGATCTGGCCCGTCGGCTCGGACCTGCTCGCCGGGACCACCGCCGCGGCGCCTCGGCCCGAGACCGGAGTAAGCGACGAGACAGCCGCGCTGATCGAGAACCGCCCGGACGCCGAAGTCGCGCCGGAAATCCCCCTGCAGCCGGCAGTCACGGACGAGACCCCGCGCGAGGCCCGCGCCAGCGAGGCCGAACTGACCCGCGAGGCGCGCGCGGAACTGCAGGTCGCGCTGAATTGGGCGGGCTTTTATGATGGCGCGATAGACGCCGCCTTCGGGCGTGGCACACGCAATTCGATGGCCAATTGGCAACAGGCGAACGATTTCGAGGCGACTGGCATATTGACCACCCGGCAGCGGACCGAGCTGCTCCGGCAGTATAACGCCGTTCTGGAGGGCCTGGGGATGCGGCGCGTTGCCGATACCAAGGCAGGCATCGAAATGCAGCTGCCGCTGGGCGTTGTCGAATTCGCCCGCTACGAGCCGCCGTTTGCCCAGTTCGATGCATCGGGCGACCTGCCCGCGCGCGTCATGATGATCAGTCAGGAGGGCACGCAGGACACGCTCTATGGCCTTTACGAGATCATGCAGACGCTGGAAATCGTGCCGCAGAACGGCCCGCGCGAGCGGCGCCGCGACAGCTTTACCCTCGTGGGCGAGAATGCCCGCATGATCTCTCACACCGAGGCGGGCCTTGAGAATGGCCAGATCAAGGGATTCACCCTGATCTGGCCCGCCGGGGACGAGGATCGGCGCGCGCGTGTCCTGGGACTGATGCAACGCAGTTTCACGCGGATCGATGGCGTCCTGGATCCCGCTGCCGGGGCCAATGACGCGCAAAGCATCGATCTGGTTTCAGGCCTTGAAATCCGCAAGCCGATCCTGACGCGCTCAGGCTTTTACGTGGACGGGCGCGGAACGGTCGTGACCACGTCCGAGATCGTGGACGCCTGCGGGCGTATCACGATCGAGGACGGGCAGGAGGCCGATATCGCCGCGTCGGACGCGGCGCTTGGCGTGGCGATTCTGCGCCCGAAAGGCACCATCGCGCCCATCGGCGTGGCCGCATTGGCGCCGCGCGCGCCGCGCCTGCAATCGGAAGTGACCGTCGCGGGTTATTCCTTTGGCGGCGTTCTGGGCGCGCCCTCGCTGACCTTCGGCACGGTGTCGGACATTCGCGGTCTGGACGGCGACGAGAACGTCAAGCGCCTTGCTATGAACGTGCTTGAAGGGGACGTGGGCGGGCCGGTGATGGATGCGGGCGGCGCCGTTCTGGGCATGTTGCTGCCGCGCAAGCAGGACGGCCGGATGCTGCCCGAGGATGTGGCCTTTGCCGCCAATGCAGATGCGCTGTCAAGGCTGCTGCAGGGGGCCGGCACGACGCCCGCGACCGCGGCGCCGGGCGTCCCGCTGGCGCCTGCGCAGATGGCCGATCGCGCCAGCGGCATGACCGTGCTGGTCAGCTGCTGGGAATAGCCGGCCAGAATGAGCGCCCGCATTTTGCGACCGGCGGCAGGTGACCTTGCCGCCCAAACGCTGTAGGAGCAGGCGAACCGCCAGAACCCCAAAGGCCCGTCCTCGATGAGCAAGCCCCCGAAACGCAAACGCGATCCCCTTTATTCCGAGCGGGACAAGGCCAACCTGCGCTGGCTCTGGGCGCGGTATCTGCGCCAGAAATTGCCATGGCTCTTCGTGGTGCTCGGCATGATTCTGGTGCAGGGCGTCGTCTATCAGCAGTTCCTTTCGATGACCGAAACCGGCCTGCGCGTGATCTTCGACAGCGGCAGCGTGGCGGACCTTGTGAAGGTCTGCCTTGTGGTTTTCATCCTTTTTGCCGTGCGCGGCCTGATGTCCTATCTGGTGCCGCGCGTGACGGTCTGGATCAGCAACGACGCGATCTTCCAGATGCGCCGCGATCTGATCGACCACATGATGCGCCTCGATCTGGCCTATTTCGAGCGCACGAAATCCGGCGAGATCATTCAGCGGCTGGTCACGCAAACGCAGGCCCTTGGCGTCTTTGTCGGACAGGCCACGGCCAATGCCGTGCGTGATGCGGTGACGGTCATCATCGTGTCGGGATATCTGATCTGGAAGAACCCGATCCTCTTCGCCACTGCCGTCGTCGTGCTTCCCTTCATCATCTGGGTTATGAACTACGTCTCGGACCGGGTGAAGATTACGCAGGGCGAGGCCGAGACGGCCATGGGCGAGTACATGAACGGGATCGAAGAGACGACCGCCGGCATGCGCACCGTCAAGATTGCAGGGCAGGAGGGCGTCGAGACGGACCGCCTGATGAAAGGCACCGGGTCGATCCGCGATCTGATGAACCGCGTTCAGATCACGCAGGCACTTGCCATGCCGTCGATCGATCTCAGCTCGGCCTTCGTTTACGTGCTGGTCATCGGCGGCGGCGGCTACATGGTGCTGTCGCCCGATTTCGACATGGATGGCGCCGGTATCATCACCTTCCTTCTGGGCATGGTCATGGTGTTCGATCCCGCGCGCCTTCTGGCGATGTTCTTTGGCAGCCTGCCCTCCAGTCTTGTTCTGCTGGACCGCGTCCGGCGCCTGCATGACGAAGTGCCCAGCATCACCGACAAGGAGGGCGCAACGTCGGAGTTCGACGTCTCTGGCGACATCGTTCTGGAGGATGTGCATTTCTCGTATTCCGAGGATCAGCCACTCTTTCACGGGCTCGACATGACGTTCAAGGGCGGCGAGGTGTCGGCCATCGTCGGCTCGACCGGGTCCGGGAAAACGACCGTGCTGTCGCTGCTGACGCGGCTTTATGACACCAAGGGCGGGCGTATCACCATCGGCGGGCAGCCCATCGACCAGCTGAAGGTCAAGGCGCTTCGCGGCGCCTATTCGGTGGTCGCGCAGGATATCGTGATCTTCAACAACTCGATCTGGGAAAACATCCGCTACGTCAAACCGGACGCGAGCGACGCCGAAGTCTGGCAAGCTGCCGAGAATGCCGAGATCGCCGATGTGATCCGCGCGCGCGGCGGCGCGTCCGTCGGCCCCAAGGGGGCGCAGCTGTCGGGTGGCCAGAAACAGCGTATCGCCATCGCGCGCGCCTTCCTCGCAGACGCGCCGATCATCCTGCTGGACGAGGCGACAAGCGCACTGGATCAGGCGACCGAGGCGCGCATCAAATCCGCGCTGGACCGCCTGACGCGCGGCAAGACCACGATCATCGTCGCGCACCGGCTGTCGTCGGTCACGGATGCGGACCGCATTTTCGTGCTGGAGGCCGGACAACTGGTCGAAGAGGGGCGCCATGCCACACTGCTGAAGCAGAACCGCCTCTATGCCCAGCTCTACAGCGCGCAAAAGCAGGGGTATGACAAGAAAATCTGAGTGCGCGTCCCCTCCTGCCCGCCCCTTGCCCTCACCATCCACAGCCCATAGCCTTGCGCCAAACCTACCATCTGAGGAGTCACACCATGACCCAGCGCCTGCACCTCGTCTTTGGCGGCGAGTTGACCGATCCGTCGAGAAACGTGTTCAAGAACGTCGACGATCTGCACATCGTCGGCATATTTCCCGACTATGAACGCGCCCATCACGCCTGGAAGGCCGAGGCGCAGCGCACGGTCGACAACGCCCATATGCGCTATTTCATCGCCCACCTGCACCGCCTGCGCGATGAGGAGGCGCCAGCCTCGCCGACCGAAGAGCTGGGCTGAGTCCCGGCGTATGGCCCGCTCGCTCAGCCTTGCGGCCTACATGGCGTTGGCGCGGCGCGGTTCGGGCGCGCCGGGCAGCGGCTTTGCCTCGGGGGGGCGGCGTCCCGCAGGCGCCGTGATCTGGGGCCACGCCACCAGCCTCGAGCACGCCAACGCGCTGGTCCAGATGATCCAGCGGCTGGTGTCGCAGCGGGGCGACTCGCCGGGCATCGAAGGGGGTGGCCTGCATCTGCTGCTGACCACCGCGCCGGGCGTGAAATTGCCCGGCACCCCCCGCGCGCTGACCTGCTATCAGGCGCTGGGGACTGACAATGCGGCCGATGCCGAGGCATTTCTGGCCCATTGGCGGCCCGATATCTGCCTCTGGACCGGGGGCGATCTGATGCCGGCGCTGCTGACATCGGCGGATGCGGCGGGTGTGCCGCTGATCCTTGTCGACGCCGAGACCTCCATGCTCGAGCGGCCCGGATGGCGCTGGCTGCCCGACATGACGCCCGAGCTTCTGGCGCGGTTTCGCCGGATCATGGCCCGTTCGGACGGGGCCGCGCGGCACCTGCGCAATCTGGGCGTGCCCGCAGATAAAATCAGCGTGACGGGCCTTTTTCAGGAGGGCGCCATCGCCCTGCCCTATAACGAGCCCCTGCGCGAGGAGATGGCCACGTCGCTGCGCGGGCGGCCCATCTGGCTGGCCGCGATGCTGCGGCACTCAGAACTGGACATGATCCTCGATGCACATCGGCAGACCAGCCGTCTGGCGCATCGTCTGTTCCTGATCGTCGCCCCCGAAAACATGAACGAAACGGAGGCGTTCCGCGCAACCTTGCGGCAGGGCAACTGGCGCCATGCCATATGGTCGCAAGGCGGGATGCCGAGCGAGGCAACGCAAGTCCTTCTGGCCGACACGCGGGGCGAGATGGGGCTGTGGTATCGACTTGCCACCATCGCCTTCATGGGCACATCCCTGCTTCCGGGCATGGGCGGCAGCGATCCGAACGAGCCTGCGGCGCATGGCGCGGCCATCGTCTATGGCCCCAACGTCGCGCGCTACCTGCCAAGCTACAAACGGTATGCAGGCGCGGGCGGTGCGCGCATCGTGCGCGACGCGGGCACGCTCGCGGGCGCGCTTGCCCATCTGATCGCCGCCGACCGCAGCGCCACCATGGCGCACGCGGCGTGGGAGGTGGCGACGGCAGGCGCGAGGGTCACCGATCATATCATAGACATGCTTCAGGATATGCTCGACGATCTGGAATACGCCTGATGCGCGCGCCCGCCTTCTGGCTGCGGCCCCCCGATGCGCCGGGCCTGCGCGCGCGTCTGCTGTCGCCCCTCGGCGCCCTCTATGCACGCGGCACCGCGCGGCGTCTGGCCTCCGGGGACGCGGCGCGCGCGCCTGTGCCGGTAATCTGCGTGGGCAATATCAATGCGGGCGGCACTGGCAAAACACCCACCGTGATCGCGCTGGTCCAGCGCCTGAGCGCGCGCGGGCGCGCCGTGCATGTCGTCAGCCGGGGGCATGGCGGGCGCCTGACCGGTCCGGTGCAGGTCGATCCGGCACTGCACGGCGCCGCCGATGTGGGCGACGAGCCGCTGCTGATCGCGGCGTTTGCGCCGGCTTGGGTGGCGCGCAACCGCGCCGCGGGGACACAGGCCGCGGCCAAGGCGGGGGCCGAGGTGATCGTGATGGATGACGGGTTTCAGAACCCGTCGGTGCATCAGGACCTGTCGCTGGTCGTCGTCGATGCCGCCATCGGCTTTGGCAATGGCCGCTGCCTGCCCGCCGGCCCCCTGCGCGAGCCGGTCGAGGTTGGTCTGGCCCGCGCCGATCTGCTGCTGTCCATCGGCGGCCCAGCGGCCCAGCGGGCCTTTCGACGGGTATGGGGCGGAGCGGTGGCCCTGCCTCATTTGCGCGGCGCGCTTGCGCCCTTGCAGACGGGGATGGACTGGCATGGCGCGCGTTGTCTGGCATTCGCCGGGATAGGACACCCCCAGAAGTTCTTTGCGACGCTCAAGGCGATGGGCGCGGATCTGGCAGGTGCCGAAGCGCTGGACGATCATCAGCCCTTTTCGCCTGCCTTGCTGACGCGGCTGGAGGCCGAGGCCGCCCGCCTGAACGCGCAACTGGTCACGACCGAAAAGGACGCGGTGCGCCTGCCTGCCGCGTTTCGCGCCAAGGTGCTGACGCTGCCCGTGCGCCTGGAAATCGAGGATTGGTCCGAGCTGGACGCCCGGCTGGCGGCGCTCGGCCTCTGAAGCGTTTAGCTTTTGATCTGAGACATCAGGTAAAAGGAAAACGCGCGCGACGCTTCAATGGTGCGCGCGGTTCTCGAAAGTCAGTGAGCCTGGTTTTTCGCGAAACGCTTTAACCATGCATCTGCAACTCAGACCTTCGGCGGCAGTTTCGGCGACGCCTTGGCCAGCGACAGATCCGCATCCGAAAACCGGATCGGCGTTCTGACGCCCGGCACGCCATCGGGCGCGATCTGCATGCCGCGCGCGATGATCTGCGGATCGGCATAGACCTCGTCCAGCGTGTTGATCGGCCCGGCGGGCACGCCCGCGCGTTCGCACGCGGCCAGAAGCCCCTCCTTGGAAAAGGTCGCGGTGCGCGCCGTCAAAAGCGCGCTCAACTGATCGCGCAGCGCCACGCGGTCGGCGTTGCTGGCATATTCCGGCGCGGTGGCCAGATCCGGCGCGCCCAGCGCCGCACAAAGGCGCTGATATTGCGCATCGTTGCCGACCGCGATGATGATATGCCCGTCCGAGCAGTCGAACACCTGATAGGGCGCCAGATTGGGATGGAAATTCCCGATCCGCCCCGGTGCCTCTCCCGTGGTCAGGTAATTCATCGACTGGTTTGCGGTAACGGCGACGGCGACGTCCAGCAGCGACATGTCGATCTGCTGGCCCTTGCCGGTCGTGCCGCGCTGGTGCAGTGCGGCAAGGATCGCGGTGGTGGCATAAACGCCGGTAAAGATATCGGTGATCGCAACGCCCACGCGCTGCGGCTGGCCCTCGGGCGCGCCGGTGATCGACATCAGGCCCGACATGCCCTGGATGATATAATCATAGCCAGCGCGGTGCGCATAAGGCCCGTCCTGCCCGAACCCGGTGACCGAGCAGTAGATCAGGCGCGGATTCAACGCCGCGAGACTGGCGTAGTCCAGCCCGTATTTTGCAAGGCCGCCGACCTTGAAATTCTCGATCAAGATATCGGCGCCGGACACCAGATCACGCACCTGCGCCTGCCCGTCTTCGGTGCGGAAATCTATCGCGACCGAAGTTTTGCCCCGGTTGCAGCCATGGAAATAGGCGGCGCTGCGGTCGCCCTCCCGCTCGATGAAGGGCGGGCCCCATTTGCGGGTGTCGTCGCCCTCGGAGCTTTCGACCTTGATGACCTCGGCGCCCAGATCGGCCAGCGTCTGGCCGGCCCAGGGACCGGCCAGGATGCGCGCAAGTTCGATAACCTTCAGGCCCGCAAGGGGCGCGGCACTCATTCCGCCAGCTTCTCGTCGATGATCGCCTTCAGATCGGAATAGCTCATGTTGCCATACTGCTCGCCGTTGATCATCAGCGTCGGCGTGGATTTGATGTCGTCGGCCTCGGCGTTCTGGTTGAACCACGCCAGCAGCGTCTCGGCCTTGTCCGCATCCTCGAGGCAGGCATTGATCTGATCCTCTTCGAGGCCCGCGACCTTGCCGATGCGGCGCAGATTGCTGGAGATGGCGACAGCGTCATCCGCGCTCAGCCATTCCTTCTGCTGATTGTACAGCATGTCGGAGATGCCAAAGAACCGCACCGGACCCGCGCAGCGCGCCAGCATCGACGCCCAGAGGCCGACGCGGTCGAAATAGACGTCGCGGTAGATGAAATGCACCTTGCCGGTGTCGATATAGTCGCGCTTGAGGTCCTGAAATGTCGTCTGGTGGAAATTCGCGCAATGCGGGCAGGTGAACGACGCATACTCGGTGACC
>Ga0209309_10003575_pt1 | contig 13326 bp, 11 predicted proteins | sample COGITO_mtgs_1204_2_FD_184807 | JGI IMG/M metagenome (GOLD analysis project Ga0209309, IMG submission 184807) | Pelagic marine microbial communities from North Sea - COGITO_mtgs_120412 (SPAdes) (version 2) | ecosystem: Environmental > Aquatic > Marine > Epipelagic ...
TACCACAAGCCTGACAAAAATATACTCAATGTTTTATGAGGCTTCAGATTTTAACCAACCCCTCAACAACTGGAACGTCAGCAATGTTACTGACATGGGGTATGTGTTTTATGAGGCTTCAGATTTTAACCAACCCCTCAACAACTGGAACGTCAGCAACGTCATAAATATGAACTTAATGTTTGCTAGTGCTGAATCCTTTAATAAAGACATCGGTAGCTGGAACGTCAGCAACGTCACAAACATGAGGCATGCTTTTTACAATGCTTCAGATTTTAACGTAGACATTAGTAACTGGGATGTCAGCGGGGTAACTGATATGGCCTATATGTTTAGAGATGCCAGCTCTTTCGATATAGACATTGAGGGCTGGAACGTCAGCAACGTCATAAATATGGCCTTTATGTTTTATGGAGCTTCAGCTTTCAATCAGCCATTAAATAGCTGGGACGTTAGTAGCGTTACATATATGAACTATATGTTTGGGGGTGCAGCTACCTTCAACCAACCCCTCAACAACTGGAACGTTAGTAGCGTCACAAATATGACTGGCATGTTTATGGGCTATGATAGTACCTTCAACCAACCCCTCAACAACTGGAACGTCAGCAATGTAACTGACATGCGTACTATGTTTGAGCGATCAAGATATTTCAACCAACCCCTCAACAACTGGAACGTTAGTAGCGTCACAAATATGAGGAGTATGTTTAGTGAGTCCAGGGCATTCAACCAACCCCTCAACAACTGGGACGTTAGTAGCGTCACCGATATGACCAATATGTTCACGAGTTCGGGTCTTCTTGATCCAAATTATGATCTAATGCTAAATAGTTGGTCAACGCTAACTCTAAAAGATAACGTAACGCTAGACTCTAGAGCTACGTATTGTGATTCGGAATTAGCTAGGTCCAGTATGATAGAAAATTTCAACTGGGTCATAAACGACGATGGAAAATGGTGTGCCGCGGATTTTAGTATTATAACCGAAGCCCTGCCAAACCCAGCTAGAGTCAATCAGCTGTACGATGAGAGAATTGTGGCGAGCGGCGCTTATATGAATTCAACACCAAAATATACAATTACGAGCGGTGTATTGCCTGACGGTATAACTCAAGAAGGCGATAGGTTTTATGGATATCCAACCGAAGCCGGAGAATGGATTTTTACAATTAAGGCTGAAAGACATCCCGACAGTGCTGCATATAGTCCTTATTATTCAGCGACAAGAACCTATACTATTATTGTTGAGCCTTCAGATACGCCACCACCCTTCGAAACTTTTTCCGACCCTTTTGTGACCATATCATCAGTTACAAAAGTTAGCAGTGAATCCAGTACGGCAACAGTTGTGGGTCGTGGACCCCCGAACAAGTTAATCAATATTTATGTTGATGATATAAAGATTGGCGGGACCACGTCTAACGTTAATGGTGATTGGACCTATAAAGCTGAGGGCCTTAGTAAACGACAGTACAATTTTAAGGCGAAATGGGAGCCCGGAAAAGAGGTTGCTTTTGTGCCATCATGGGACGGCGAGGGCTTTGACGGTGATTTTAACAATGTGTTTACTCAGTTACTGGTAATGGACTCCCAAGACAACGCCGTGGTAAAGACTATAGATATGCCACAAGGTTTCCTAGGTGTGGACTCCCAGGTGAATAGCCAGGGAACCAAGGTTTATATTCTAGGGTCCTATACAGACAAGTCGGTAGCGCGAGTACTTGAGTTTGATGTCGTTACCGGTGTTATGCGTAATATGGGTGATTTTGATACTACGAACGGTATAGCAAGTATGTCTATTAGCAGGGATGGGTCATTCGTGTATATTTTAACAAACACTGACGTACATATCATTGATGTCAGCCAGGGTACGAGTCGGAGAATTGAAGTCATACTTCCGGGGAGTGATGACTCACTTAGATACGCAATCTACACGAGTAGAATGTCAGCAGACGATACAGGCGGCAGGCTATTCTTGGCTCACTCCGGCTTAGACCAAGGGGGTGTTGGTTTCTACAAAGCATTCAGCTCGATAGACCTACAGACCGGTGTAGTTACGACCACTAATCTTGGTAGTGGCAGCGTAAAAGAGCAGCTTAACTCTGTTTTCCTTGCAAACCACAAGGTGTATGTTGTGTTCGCTAGCGGCGATGTGAAAGTGTTGAATTCAGCAGACTTGTCCGTACTACAGAGCTTTAATATGGATCTCAGTAATGTAGAGGACGCCGAAGCGGACTATTACAGCTCCGAATCCGTCATGAGTTCTGTTTTGGATAGTTCTAGTGGCAGGTTGTACTTATCTGTTCGTAAGCAGGCGGGCAGCCTGAGTGATTCGCAAGATAGAGTAGTTACTAGTACTATTAAAACTTTAGACACGCAAAGTGGCGAAATTATATCACGTTTGGCAGCAAGCACCGGATTAGGAATGACATTATCCAAGGATGGATCTGATCTGTTTATGTACGAATACAACGAGGAGGGTGACTCTGGAGTCAGTTCATTTAATACTAGCTCAGGATCTATGACGAGACTGCTGCAGCTTGAAGGGCCGTTTGCTTTCTATGTTGCCTACTACAGTAAGGGTGGATTTATTAATAATATAGTACCGCCATATTCAGCCGCGGTCTTGAGTGCTGGAGAAACAGTTGGTGCGCCGATACTTCCTCCGTTCATAGGACCTAACGACTCAACTGAAAACGTTAATAAACCACGACCTCAGTCTAGTAGTGCTCGGTCATCTAAGGACAGTACCAAGCCACCCGTGTCACCAGATATCTTACTCGAACCCTTCCGTAAGTTTTTGCCTACTAAGATGAAGAATTCAGAAGACATCAATAGTCGTCAGGTGTCTAAGTTGACCGCAGTCTACATGCCTTGGCTTCTAATAATTCTTCTCTTAACTTTAACAAGCATCTACCTGATCCAGTCTCTCATTCAGCTTAAGTTCATCGCTAAAACTCGTAGTCTTAGCGAAAAACAGAAGCTGCTAAACCACGAGAAGCAGTCGTTACTGGCATTAGCTAGCCACCACCTAAGAACACCGTTGACGATATTGTCAGCTGGTACAGGTATGCTCAAAGTCGACGATAGCACCAAACGTAGCATCAGTTCCGAAGTACAACACTTAAAGCAGACGATAGAAGCATTGGTCGGACAGATTGAGTCACTTGGCGGTGTTGACACTAAACAACAGTTTGCCCAATCATTTGCAGGCAAGACCGTACTGCGTCAGCCGCTCTTCATCTTGCCGGTTATTTTGGCAGCCATACCGCTACTTGTAATCAACGGGGTTTCAGTCATCGCCAGTCCTAGCGGTGCTACTTTTGCACGCTCGGTAACCCAGCTACTAGCTCTTCTAATAGCGGCGGCTCTGCTCTACGTAGCTTTTAACTTTAAGAACCAGAAGAGACAAGCACGAGAGGGTGAGGCTAAAATACTGGAACACCAAACTCAGCTGGACCAGGAGCGTAACATATTTTTGCTGGACGTATCAAACAAACTAGTACCAGAGGTTGTAAAGATGGGTTCCGCTATTCCAACTGACATCGATAGCAAAGCTGTCGGATTTATGAAAGAAGGCCTCCGTCAGCTTGAGGACCTTGCTCAGAAGTTTATACTGATCAGCCAGCTAGGGAATCACCAATTACAACAAAAAGCAATCGATATCCAGCTTACAGATGTCATAAAAAGCGCTTCAGCCACTAATGAGTCCCTGTCTCAGAGTCTCGAGGTTAACATCCCAATCACAACTCACGTTAAGCAACCAGAATTCTTGCTAAGGACAGTGATCGCCTCTTTGCTTAAAAATGCCACTGAACATGCATCGTCAGGTAATATTGTTAAGGTGAGCTCTAGTCAGGATAATAACAATGTATTATTACATTTTCGTGACTACGGTGAAGGTATTTCTCCAGAGCGTTTAGATTATTTGTTCAAGCCTCTCAGTAGAGTCGAGAATACCGATGACTTTACGCATCAAGGCATTGGACTTAGTTTGTATATCGATAGGCTTATAATGCACTATTTGGGTGGCGACATCTCTGCTGAGAGTAAACAGGGGGAGGGCACAACTATGACTGTCACAGTACCAATTAGTTAGTCAATCGTTGATGCATAGATGCCTAAATTAATTTATAATGTCTTTAAGGCTTTGAATGAACTAGCGCTGCCAGTCGCAACATCTTGTGTGAGTAACAATTTTCTCCTTAAAAAGAACGATGTGTATTTTGCGACACACCAAGCTCAAACCTACTCGCTTTATTGAGACCAGCTAATAACCATAAACAAAACTATTGACACAAGCACAATCATATGTTAACATAAGAGTAATTTCAGAGGTGAAATTGTTGGAGGGTTCGCGTAACACCATTCGCGAGCTCTTTTAGTATTTTCACCACTGAGAGGTGGAAAATATTTAACTACAGGAGGTCATCAATATGGCTGGAACTAAAATTGGCGGTAAAAAAGCCGCTACAACTAACAAAACAAAGTACGGACAGAGCTTTTATGCTGCTATCGGCGCAAAGGGCGGCAAAAAAGGTAAGAGTGGTGGATTTGCAAGTGACAAACCAGGCACTGATGGCCTAACAGGTCGCGAGCGAGCTCGGTTGGCAGGTTCTAAGGGCGGTCGTATTTCTCGACGTTCAAAAATCACTAAATAGTTATTTCTATAACTAAAGAAAAAGACACCCTTTAAGGGTGTCTTTTGATAGTATTTAATATTTGAGGCGGTAGCATCGAGACCTCTGATCTGCAGGGACGGTCCATTGCTCAGAGCAGTTGAAGCATCGGTAGGTGTTTTCATCCACCTCTGCGGATGTATTACCGCAGGTTGGACACGTGCTTCTGCTATGAAGCCAGTCTCTGTAGCCGTGCAGACATGTGTCGATATGGTTTTGAGGTATTATTATCTTGTATTTTTTTGCGATACCCTGTGCATATGACCACGCCTCGGTTTCAAGTCGTAGTAGCTCAACACCGCTGCCAAATGTTTTGTGGTGAGCGAGCGCATGACCTATTTCGTGGAGGAGACGATATATGCCTGCCTTAAGCTCCAGTGCTTCTGGATCGTAATGCACAGTCGAGTTCTCTGCAGACCAGTAAAAATCCTCGGCAGCTACAAATGTGAACTGATTAAAGTCATCGATAATTTTTTGGGGCTCAACGGTGGTAATTTTTTGCATACTCAAAGCATCCGTAAATTACGCCATTTTTACCATACGTAGCGGATAAGAGTTGTTTAGGTCGTTTTACGATCGGGTGAAGTCGCTCGTCAATATATGGTGCGAGGTAGTCTCGAAAACGTGGAGCATGATGGCCAAGCCCGCCCCCAAAAATTATAGTATCAACTTGGAGGTAACTACACGCGACGACTATCCCGGGGCCCAATCTCTCCTGAACAAAATTTTGCCAGATTTTTGGATCATCGGTATCGTCACCTTTAATGCCGTATGATTCAAAGAATGCTCTACCAGATGCAAAATTCTCCCAATGCTCAACATCTCCAGCAAAATTGAGTGGTGATTTACCTATTTCCATATCAATCATGTCAGTCGATAAGCGACCATCAACAAGTAGAGCTCCACCTATGCCGGTGCTTACGGTTATATAGAGTACTCGTTTCGGAGCTGTGTCTAGAGCGCTCACTTCCCCTAGACCCGCAAGCTTACTGTCGTTCTCGATATACACCGGTGTATCATTAAATATTTTAGAAACATCATGAGCAATTGGCCGATCGATCCAGGGAAGGTTGCCAAGACTGCGTACGACACCAGCTTTACGGTCAAGCAGCCCTGGCACACCCATGCAGCATGTGGTAAAATTTTGATCAAATCTTGCCGCATGTTTTTTGAGATCGTTTAAAAAATCATCATACTCATCAGGGGTAGAGAACGATACCTCTTTAAGTATGTGCCCAGTGTTATCAAAACATGCGAGTAGTGTTTTAGTCCCTCCGATATCGATTGCAAGTATCATAATGACTATTGTACCATTGTGTTCTTATGTCATCACGTCATGATACGCCGCTTTACAGTTTGGTAAAAACGTACTATGCTACTGATAGTAAGAGGAGAGTCACCTATGGACGAGAAGCGATCAACATTATCACATTTTTCAGGGCTTATTAGAATTGCCGTTGCAGTACTTATTATATTGTTGCTGACATTTTTATTTGTACGGTGGGCTAACAACCGTCGGTCATCTCAGGACGCCGCTCAAAAGGCTGCGGGAACATCAAAAACTCAAAAAACAGACACAAGTAACAGTAAAGCATCAGATGACAATGACAGCGACGAGAATGAGACATCATCAGATCTCGGTGATACCGATGGGTCTGCGCCAGTATCGATCGGTACGGACACGAGTGAGCCTGAACAAGATACGTCTATTCCATCAGGATTTGCTGATAGCGTCCCCAAGACCGGTATAGAGGTGAATGTTGCGACAATCTTGACGCTGATGACTATTGTTTACCTTGCGCTGTACAACACGCATACATCGCAGAGTATCCGTGCCTCGCGTAAGTAGTTTTTGACTTCTGTTGATAAGATAGGTACAATGTGATTAATCTTTACGACATATTAATTGTGTCTCGAGAAATATTTTTTTGGAAGGAGTTTTGTTCTTAATGGCAAAACAAAGTAACGTAACAATGGATGACCTACTTAGTGAGGTCCAGTATAAGCAGCTCGCTCAAGGCGATGTTGTTGAAGCAACTGTATTGACAGTAAAAAAGCACGAGCTTTGGCTCGATTTAGGTTCTCAGGGTATTGGTATGGTGCCAAAACGCGAGATTGGTTTCGGCCAAAAGCTTGCAGTTGGTGATACCGTATCAGCTAGTATCGTTGACCCTGAGTTTGACGATGGTCAAGCGCTGCTTAGTCTACGAAAAGCCGCAAAAGATCGCGGATGGGATGAGGTTAAAGAACTTCAGGAGAAAGGCGAGACACTTGAGGTCACAGCATATGACGCTAACCGAGGTGGTTTACTCGTAGAGCTCGAGGGTGTAAGAGGGTTCTTGCCTGTATCGCAGCTTTCTGCTGAGCACTATCCACGAGTTGGAAGCTCCGATAAGGATGAGATTCTTCAGCGGCTCAATGCACTCACTAATAAACCACTGCGTGTTCGTATCTTAGATGCTGACCGCAAGACTAATAAGCTGATATTCAGTGAGAAAGAGGCAATCAGAGATGATATGCAGTCTCGATTTGAAAAACTTGCAGTCGGAGACACTGTAAAGGGTGTCGTTACTGGAGTCGTTGACTTCGGTGCGTTTGTAAACGTTGACGGAATTGAGGGGTTGATCCACATTTCTGAAATTTCTTGGGAACGTGTTGAAAATCCTGGTGACTACGTGAAGGTTGGAGATAGCGTTGATGCAAAAATTATTGCAATCGACAAAGACCGTCTTTCGCTCAGCATCAAGCAGACACAAACTGATCCGTGGGCTAAAGAGTCAGAGGCGTTCAACCCTGGGGACGTAGTTGAAGGAACAGTTACACGAATCACGCCATTCGGCGCGTTTATTCAGCTTAGCTCGGCTGTTGAGGCATTGGTTCATATCTCTGAACTTGGCGACAGCAACGGTGCAGATCCAGAGAAGTTATTTAAGCTTAACGAGAAGAAGAAGTTCAAGATCCTTGATATTGATCGCGATAATCGAAAAATTTCACTCAGTCTACAATAAACGTTATGTAAATAAGTCCCCACAAGAAAGGCGGTACGCATGGAACAAAAAACCATCACAATTGAGAACGCGATAACCGTCGGCGACCTTGCGGGGAAACTAGATATACCAGTCACAACACTGATTGGTGAGTTGTTTAAAAACGGCATCATGGCCACTGTTAACCAGCGGATTGACTTCGACACAGCACAAATAATAGTTGAAGAACTTGATTTGGGATTTCAACTTGAACCAGAGGCAGAAGTAAATGCGGAAGATCCGGTTGAGATACGCAATGAGCGACTTGATGCCAAAACGGCAGCGGTTCGACCGCCTGTTGTGGCCGTAATGGGTCACGTCGATCACGGTAAAACAAGTCTCCTTGATGCAATTATGGATCTCAAAGTTGCAATTGGAGAAGCTGGCGGCATTACGCAGCACATCTCTGCATACCAAACGACACACGCTGATAGACTGATTACACTGCTTGATACTCCGGGGCATGAGGCATTTTCAGCGTTAAGACAGCATGGTGCAAGATTAACAGATGTTGTTGTAATTGTTGTCGCAGCAGATGACGGCGTTAAACCTCAGACTATTGAAGCAATTAAGTTTGCTAAAGACGCTAAAGCTAAGATTGTTGTTGCACTTAACAAGATTGATAAGCCTGGTGCCGACGTTAACCGTGCCAAACAAAGCTTATCTGAGGCCGGACTCACAGCTGAAGAGTGGGGTGGTGATGCGACAATTGTTGAGGTGTCAGCTAAAACCCAACAAGGTATTCCCGAGCTACTCGACATGATACTACTCATGGCTGATATTGAGGAGCTTAAAGCCGATATCGAGGGTAGTGCAGAGGGTATAGTGATCGAAGCACATATGGCGCAGGGCCAAGGAGCACTTGTTTCAGTTCTCGTCGAGCATGGTCAGCTTAAAAAAAGTGACTACGTTGTAGCCGGATCAAGTTACGGACGTATTAGAACCCTCTCTGACTGGGGCAGTAAAGAGATTGAGACTGCTGGACCATCAACGCCCGTGCGCATAACCGGATTTAAAGAGTTGCCACAATTTGGTGATCAGATGAGCGTGACAAAAAGTGAGAAGGAAGCGCGCGAGCGAGCCGAACGAGCTAAAAACAAAAAAGTTACTGGCAAGCTTAACATGACGAGTAGTGACCTCATTGGTTTGATTAACAAGAACGCCCAAACTAAAGAGGTACCGGTTATTATTAAAGCTGATGTACAGGGCTCGTTGACGTCAATTACCGATAGCCTTCGTTTGCTCGAGAATGATGAGCTGAGGATGCACGTTATCGGTTCGGGCATTGGGAGTATCAACGAAAGCGATGTCCAGATGGCTGCAACAAGTCGGGCGATTATTTATGCTTTTGGTGTGTCGACGCCTGTGAATATTAAAAAGTTAGCAGATCGAGATGAAGTAATTGTCCGTGAGTTCAACGTAATTTACGAGCTACTTGATGATGCAAAGTCTGTTTTGACCGCCTTACTTGAGCCTGAGATTCGTGAGACTGAGCTCGGTAAACTCATTATTAAAGGTGTCTTCAGGACAACTAAAGAAGAAATTATATGCGGTGGTGAAGTCACAAAGGGTAAAGTAGAGCCGGGAACACTCGCGCGGGTAATGCGTGACAAAAAGCAGATCAACGAAGTCGAAGTTGTGAGCGTGAAGCGTCAGCAACAAGAGGCCAAAGAGGTATTTGAGGGTGAGATGTGTGGGCTCCAGCTCAAGCCACAAAAGAAACTCCTCCTTGAAGAGGGCGATCGACTTGAGTTTTATAAACGCGAAGAAATACAACGTACGCTATAATTTGGTATACTAAAAATATAAACAGGACAGTTTAATGATTAAAATTGACGACAGCTTATTAGAAGAACTAGGACTTATGGCACTGCCAAAGCAAGAGCGTGAAGCAATGCTTAGACAGATTTATGAGACATTAGAAATGCGCGTTGGTATGCGACTCGCAGAGCGAATGAGCGATCAACAACTTGATGAGTTTGAAAAGTTTATTGATGGTGATATTGCCTTCACCGAGAACTATTTAACAATGCTAAAGCCAGCTTGGCAGCAGAGCGAGGCGTATGTAAACGCAGTTAACGCAGCTCAGCAAACTGCCCAAAAGCGTGGCGTTGTCTTTAACGAAAATGCGGTAAAGTCTGAGTTTGGTGCGCTTAGTTGGCTTGAGACCAACTTTCCTGACTACAAAGATGTTGTAGCAAGTGAACTCGAGAAGCTCAAAGGTGAGATCAGGCAGGACTCGTCTAAGATTATTGAGGCAATGCAATCTGCACCAGCTGCCGCGCCTCAGCAGCCGGTTCAGCCTCAAGTATCACCACCTGCCAACAATGTTGTGCAAGCTAATTTTGGTCAACCGCAGCCACCTGCTCAGCCCCAGCAACAGCATGAACAGCAGCCGCCACAAATTCCGCCAGCCCCAGCTGCATAATATACTGACTTTAAGGTGCTATTTAACTATGCGTTGAAGTGGCGGTTTCACTTGCGCACTATCTTTTTTAGGATAGTGTTGTTACTCCAGTTTCTGGCGATAACCAGCGAGAAAGCTCTTGGCGGTCATGGTATTTTTACCGGCTGGTTTGAGCTCTTCAATGCACAGCGAGCCCGTCCCACACTCAACCATAACAGTATTTGCCTCAGATATTATAGTAATATCACCCGGTTCATTCTCGGTGTGATTAGTAGGCACAGCATGGGCTTTCGTGAGGATTACCTCAACACTTCCAAGGGTGGTTCTGCTCTTTGGCCATTCGGTGAACGCACGAATCTCTCGCTCTATTTGCTCAGCAGGTTTTGACCAGTCGATAATTCCATCTGATTTCTCTATTTTTTTTGAGTACGATACATCTCGCCCGGTGATAGATTGATCGGTTGTCTTACCAGTTTTAATATACTGCCTAAGCTGACTTTTTATTAGCAGATCACTAAGCTGAATCAGCTTTTGTGTTAACGATGGATTTGTCTCGCTACCATCGAGTGGCTGCTCTTTGTATGCGATAATATCACCTTCGTCCATCTTCTCATTAATTGCCATCAAGGAGACGCCCGTTACTTTTTGTCCTGATAGAATTGCAAATGATATTGGGTCTGCTCCACGCCACTGAGGTAAAACAGAAAAATGACTATTAACGATACCTCGCTTAAATGAGTCGATTACGTCTCGTCTTACGATTATGCCAAAGTCAATCAACACGCCGACCTGACTCGAAAAATTGCTGGACTGCATAACCTCTGATACGGTGGCAGCGTTGATTACCGGTAAGACGGGTAGGTCGAGTTTTTCTGCAACGGACATAACAGGGAACTCTCCTCGATGGTGGCGGGGTTTTGGTTTTGTGATTACTGCCTCGATGTTAAAATTTTTTGCCAGCAACTCAAGTGATTTTGCGGCAACTGGACCTGTGCCAAAAAATACTATTTGGATATCATTCATCAAGTGAATCCCATAAAATCCGGTTATTTTTTATATCTTTATCGTAGTTGAGCGGCTGAATTGCGCCTTCGGCATCCATCCTGTAAAATGCATTCGTATTGTGGCGTATATGATCGATAAATAATGTGCCATGTGTGTGGTCCACCTCGTGCTGAAGAATACGTGCTAAAAATCCATGCGCTGTTACACGAAATGATTCACCGTTTTGATTGAGAGCTTTGACTTTAACGCTTTGATGTCGAGGTACCTTCCCGTAAATATCGGGAACACTCAAACAGCCCTCATATTCTTCTTCAATCGGGCCAATTTTTTTTACAATTTCTGGGTTTATAAAAACAGTAAATTGTTGATTACTGATATCATCGTAATCGTTTCGAATAATAAATACACGATACAGTTGGTTGACTTGTATTGCAGCAAGACCGACCGCAGCCTCATGGTCACGCGAGTTCTCCCAGTCAACGGTTGCAGCTATCATATCATCAATCAGTTTATGTATCTCAGGTGTAACAACTCCGATACGTTTAGATCGTTGTCGAAGATTAGGCTCGGGTACCGTTACGATATCGTCTTTAGTCATTGGATACGAGTATATCAGATACGGTATGTCTATAACAGATTGATGGGGTCAAGTTTGAATTGCCATCGACTTGGTAGTGATCGAACGATTGTCACAAGTTTGGTTCTGTCGTGGGATGAAACAATGAGTTGCTGGTAGTGCAGTGAACCGCGGTGCTCGTGAAAAGCAGGTGCAGGGCCTCGCACAAAAATACCCGGGTGCTCTCTGCGAATCATATCGGCACGTTTTTTTGCGGCTGTTTGAGCGCCATGCTGGGTACTATAACCACACGTGAGCTGCATCATAAATGTATATGGGGGCATATGCTCTGCTTGACGTTCTGCTATCTCATATGTATAAAAATCATTATAATTTTGTGCAATAGCGTGAGTAATTGCTGGATGATCAGGATTCAGTGTTTGAATAATGACTGAAGACGCTTGTCCTTGTCTGCCAGCGCGACCAATCACCTGTGTTGTCAATTGAAACGACCGCTCACTACTGGAGTAGTCGGGGATAAATAGTTCACTGTCAGCCTGTATTACTCCAACAGTACTCAGGCTGGGGAGATCAAGACCTTTGGCGATTGTTTGAGTACCGATAATGATGTTGATTTTATTATCGTAGAGATCTTGGTATCGATTTTGAAGCTGTTCGTCAGCTATAGTGTCACTGTCAAAACGTGCGATCCAGAGCTTAGGGAATAATTTTTTTACCTCAGTCTCAATACGCTTGCTGCCAAAACCTTTGAACTCAATGTCAGGCGTGGAGCATTTTGGACACAATTTTGGGATCGACTCAATCAAGCCGCAAGTATGGCATTGTAAAACGTTGGTGTCGTGATGAAGCCGCATCGGGATGTGACAATTTTTGCACTGTGCACTCCAACCACAGTTACTGCAAAGTGCCGTGCGGGCCGTACCTCGACGGTTATGAAACAGTAGTATTTGCTCATTCTGTGCAACTGCATTGTTCATTGCATCCAGTAGACTTCGGCTGAACAACGGGTGTGTTCCAAATAACGATCTATCTTTAATATCAACGACTTCAATTGTAGTGTTTCGCTCACGTGTCGGTTTAATAAGTTTGTGAATCGGTGCTCCAGTTTTAGTGGCAAGGTAATAATCACTGACTGACGGAGTGGCAGAACCAAGAACTAATTTTGCTGTGACAGGGGATAGATCAACAAGTTTACGGGCAACTCTCAGCGCGTTGTATTTTGGCTGTGAGTCTTGTTGATAACTCGGCTCGTGAGACTCGTCAACTACAACCAGACCGATATTACAGAGTGGTGAGAATAGTGCAGATCGTGGCCCAACGACTACCCAAGGGTTTGATGTCTGACGTAGTGTCTGCCAGTTTTTATGTCTTTCAGACTCTGTTTGACGCGAATGTTGGATGAGTACATCGTTATGTAGACTCTGAAACTCAGCTGCCAACTGCGGAGTTAGGGCAATCTCTGGCACGAGGATCAAAACACTCTGACCTTTTTCTAAGACATGTTGGGCAAGCTCTTGATATACCCGGGTTTTGCCCGACCCAGTTATACCGTGGAGTATATGTGTCGTAGCGTTGGAATTTTTGATTGATAGAGTAGCTTTGGATTGTTCATCTGTCAGTATAAATTGT
>Ga0209309_10003578_pt1 | contig 13323 bp, 12 predicted proteins | sample COGITO_mtgs_1204_2_FD_184807 | JGI IMG/M metagenome (GOLD analysis project Ga0209309, IMG submission 184807) | Pelagic marine microbial communities from North Sea - COGITO_mtgs_120412 (SPAdes) (version 2) | ecosystem: Environmental > Aquatic > Marine > Epipelagic ...
TGCGAAGGCAAAGATCGACTCGACCCCGTCCACGCCCATGATCACATCCTCGACCTGCGCGACCAGACGGTCCTTTTCCTCAAGGCTGAGGTTGCCGCGCGCGCGCACATAGGCCACGGCGCGTTCCGGTTCCTGCTCGACGAAAAACTCGACGCCGTAGTTGTGCGTGCCGAAATATCCGAAGGTGAAGATCACGAAGAACACCACGCCGCCAATCGTCAGCAAGGGCGTGATAGGGTTCGAGGTATTCGCCCGTGTCAGCCAGCCAAAGAAGTTGCGCCGGTACCCTGCGCGAGGGGCCTTGGGCTTGGCTCGCGGTTTCAGCGAACCACCCACGACAGACAGCGCCATCAGCGCCAGAACCACGCCAAACGCTGCTATGTAGACCGCAGGTCCGGCAGGAACCGATACGGTCGCCACAATGGTGCCAACCAGCACCGCGCCGGACAGGACGAACAGAACTGCACGCATCCACCAATAAACGTTGAGCCGCAGCGCAAGCGTTCCGTTTTCCATCATCCGCGTCACACGCCCCGCGACCCCGCCCACCACCGGCAGGTAGATCAGCGAAACAACCAGCGCTGCTGACAGAACGAAGATCAGCGTGACGGGCAGCATGCCCATGAACTCACCCGGAATACCGGGCCAGAACAGCATCGGCAGAAATGCGCAGAGGGTTGTCGCGGTAGAGGATACAATGGGCCAGAACATCCGCTTGGCGGAATTGGCATAGGCCTGCATCGGCCCCTCACCATCGGAAATCCGCTTGTCCGCGTATTCCACAACCACGATCGCCCCATCGACCAACATTCCCACGGCGAGGATCAGGCCAAACATCACGATGTTTGAAATCGTGAACCCCAGCACACTGAGCAACGCAAAGGTCAGCAAAAATGATGTGGGAATAGCAAAGCCCACCAACAGCGACGAACGCATCCCCAGCGTCGCCAACATCACGATCATCACCAGCGCGATGGCCGTCAGAACCGATGCCTCCAGCTGGCTGACCATGTCGGCCACGTTGGTGGATTCATCCATGGAAAAATCGACCTGCACCGCGTCGCGCAATTCGGGGGGCCACAGGGCAACCTGATCCGCGACGGTCTGGCGGATCAGGGCAACGGTGTCGATCAGGTTGACGCCCTTACGCTTGACCACTTGCAGCGCGACGGTGGTTTCACCGTTGTAGCGGGCGGTGCCTTGGGCATCCTCGAATGTCAGGCGAATATCGGCCAGATCACCCAGTGTGATAACGCGGTCTCCGTTGACCTTGACGGGGAGGGCATAGACATCCGCCGCCTCGTTAAAGCTGGACGGAACCTTAACACTGAAGGATGCGGTGCCGCTGTCCACAGCGCCCGCGTTGACCAATTGGTTGTTGTTGGTGACGACGGCCAGCACTTCCTGCGCTGTGACGTTGTACGCCTCCAACCGCAGGGGGTCGATTGTGACTTCCAGCATTTCGTCGCGGTGACCGGCGAGGCCAGCCTCCAACACTTCGGGAAGCCCCTCAACCTCCGTCTGCAAATCCTTGGCGACGCGCAGCAGCGTCCGCTCCGGCACATTGCCTGACAGGGACACGACGAGGATGGGAAACTCCGAGAAGTTGATTTCCGCGATCATCGGGTCCTCGGCCGCGGCGGGGAAATCGCCCTTGGCCTGATCCACCTTGTCGCGGACCTCGGCGATGGTGGCGGCCTTGTCCCAACCGAATTCGAATTCCAGAACGACAATGCCGATTCCCTCAGCGGCGGTGGAGGACATCTCCGCCAGCCCTTCAAGATCGCGCAGCTCGTTCTCCAGCGGTTGCACCAGCAGGGTTTCCGCATCCTCGGCACTTACGCCGGGCAGGGGGGCTGTGACGACCAGAACCGGAACGTCGATGTCAGGCTCCCCCTCTTTGGGCAAGCTGACATAGGCGAGGAATCCAGCGGCCAGTGACATCGCCACAAAGGCAAAGATCATCCGCGCACGCGATGCAGCCCAATCGATCATACCGGTCATTGTGATGCACCCTCATCCTGCCACGTCACCAGTAGGGGGCGACCATCGCTGACAAATTCCTGACCGACGACGATGACATTCGCACTTTCCGGCAGGCCCGAAACCCAAACACCTGTCGCGCCGTCGCGGATGACGGCGACGGGGGTAAACCGCGCCACATCCTCCACCGCCAATCGCACGCCAAGCGCACCGGTATCATCCAGCGTCAGCGCTGTTTGAGGTAGCAAATGCGCCTGCACGCCAGCCAGCGCGATCAGAATTTCGGCTGTGGACCCGTCGCGCAGCGCACCGTTCTCGTTATCGACCAGAATCTCGACCCGGAACGTGCGGGTCAGTGGATCAGCCGAGCGACCGACGAAGGCAACTTCACCCACCACATCCTCACCCGAGATCAATCGCCCGCCAGCCTGCGCCCCGACACTAATGCGGCCCACGTCACGCTCGGACGCAAATCCGACGAGGTGAACACTGCTAAGGTCGAGGATCGTCGCGCAAACCGCACCGGGTTGCAGCAGCTTGCCCATCTCGGCTGTGTCCGTCTCCAAAATACCGGAAAACGGCGCGGTGATGGTCAGACGCTCGATCTCACGCTGCGCTGCTTCCTCGGTCGCGATGGCTGCTTCTAGCTGGGCGTGGCGGGAAATGGCGCTGTTGGCGGCGGTCAGACCCCGCTCCGCCAATTGGGCAGCGGCGGAATCATTCGCCTCCGCCTCGGTCAGGGCAGCGCGCGCTTGGGCCAGAGTTGCCTCACGTATGCCGGGGTCCAGACGACACATAACCTGACCGGCCTCGATCAACTGTCCCTTGCGCAGAGGCTCGGAAATCACCTGACCGGTGGTTTCCGCTGCGATGTCCAAACGGCGCACAGCCTCGGTCTGGCCGCGCAGCACGATCCCGCTTTGCACATCCTGCTGGGTAGAGCGCATGGCGACCACAGCAACGGGACGGGGGGCCTCACGCTCAATCCGGGGGGACGTCACCTCCGCGCTGGGCGTCACGACCGGCTCCGCAACCTGTTCGGCTACCGGGCGCTCGGGCAGATAGCTGACGACCAGATCCCGCTCGAACAACACCAGATACAGCACGCCGCAAACAAGGAGTGCGGACGCGAGGGGGATAATTTTCATAATATGCTCCGGCGGGATTCAAGACGGCAGGACCGAGTGTCACGTGATCTAACGACACGATCCAAACGCAACAAGCTTCAGCCGGGAATCTATGTGACCGGCAGTCTCTTTTGTCGGGTGAGTGCCAGAATGATACACTTTTTGATGTCCGCCGCGGGTATCAGCCCTGTAGCAGCGCGGCCTCGACCTTCTCGTCCCAGCCCAGATGCAGTGAGTCGCCGTTGCGGATCACCGGACGTTTCATCAGCTTCGGCTTTGCGGCCAATTGCGCGTCAGCCTCGGAATGTTTCAGCCAATCGCTGAGCATCCGCCAGTCGTTGGATTTGCGATCGACAATGTTGTCACCAAATTCGGTGATGAATTCCGCCCACTCTGCCTCGCTCATCGGTTCATCGCGGATGTCGCGGAATGTCACCTCATGGCCGGCGGCCTCCAGCGTTTTGCGGGCGCGCTGGCACAGGGTACAGGTGTTCAGTCCGTAGATAATCATGTCGAAATCTCCATTTGGATACGCCAGAAGGTTCGGCTAGCGCCGCCTCGAACGCAAGTCGAGTTGAAACCGCTTTGCACCCTATGCCTGTGTCGGCTAATGTCGCGCGGAAATCATAGCGAGGCGTCCGGTGAGCAATCCAGAGTCATTTATCGATGAAGTGAGCGAAGAGGTCCGCCGCGACCAGCTCTATACTTACGCACGACGCTACGGCTGGATCGCCGTTGTAGGTGTTTTGGCGATCGTGGGCGGGGCGACGTATAACGAGTTTCGTGACGCATCCGCACGATCCACGGCGCAGGCGCTTGGCAGTGCGCTGGAGGATGCCCGGCTGGAAACAGATCCGACCGCGCGCGCCGCTGCCTATCAGGCGCTGCCTGTACAGGGTGATGCTGCGGTACTCGCCGCATTCGGTCAGGCGCAAGCCTTGGTCGATGCCGGTGACCCCGATGGCGCATCTGTTGTATTGGACGATCTGCGCAATTCATCTGAGCTGCCCGCGCTGTACACTGCGCTTGCCACTTTGAAATGGGCGGCGGTTCCGGGGGCGATTCCCCCTGCGCAGGACCGTATTGATGCGCTGAGTGTTCTGGTTGATGAGGGCGGAGAGATGACTCTCCTCGCACTTGAGCAGCGCGGCCTGGCCTATGTCGAGCAGGGCGATTTACCCGCCGCGCATGACGATTTCCGCTTTGTGTTGGGCGATCCTCTGGCCACTGCGGGGCTGCGCGATCGGGCCACGCAGATGATCATCGCAACCGGTGGAACTCCGGGCACCGCCGCACTGACCACGCCGCAAGTCCAGATTGACGGGAACTGAATCATGACTCTTCGTGCACCGCTTTTCGCGCTAGGCGCGCTCGTCCTGACCGCGTGCGGTGCCGATGAGGAAATTCTATCGGGTGAACGGATTGCCGTGCGCCCACAGGTTATCGCCGATGCCAGCGCGGCAACCACCGCGCTGCCCTCCGCCATTCCCAACGCGGCATGGACGCATGAGGGCGGCAACGAACAACACCTGATCGCGCACCCCGCGCTGGGCTCCAACCTGACCCGCGCATTTGCCGTTTCAATCGGAGAGGGCAGCAGCAGCGCCGCGCGCATGACCTCGGGTCCGGTGGGCAATGCGACAGCGATCTACACCCTGGACGCTGAGGCACGGGTGACAGCAACCTCCCCCACGGGAGCCCGCATCTGGAGCCGCTCGCTGGTGGCTGAGGGGCAGCCGGAATCTGACGGTTTCGGCGGCGGTGTTTCCCTGGGGCAGGGGACGGTATTCGTTACCACAGGCTTTGGCGAGATTTACGCCCTCGACGCGCTGACCGGCGCGATCCAGTGGCAGCAAAAGGCGGACGCACCCTTCCGCGCAGCACCGACCGTTGCTGGTCGCCGTGTCATTGCGGTTGCCCGCGATGATGTTGCAACCGCATACGACGCGCAATCCGGCCAAGTCCTGTGGCGCCTGACTGGCGCACGCGGCGATGCGGGCGTGCTGGGCGGATCGCAGGTCGCAAGCAATGGCGCGCTGGTGATCCTGCCGTTTTCCTCGGGTGAGATGGTTGCCGCATTCGCACGCAACGGTCGCCGCGCATGGGCTGCGGCGATCACCGCAGGGCGGCGCGGGCTGGCACGGTCCTCCATCGGTGACGTAACAGGCGATCCGGTCTTCGGGGACGTGGATATTATCGCGGGCAATCAGTCGGGCAGTGTTGTTTCAATCGATGCACGATCCGGTCGTCGTAACTGGACACATTCCGACGGCGCACAGGACGCGGCAGCGGTGATTGGTCAGGCGATCTTCTTTGTCAGCGATCAGGCCGAACTGATCCGTCTGGATCGCGAATCCGGCGCAGTGGTCTGGCGCGTGCAGTTGGATGAGCGGAACCCCGATGACGAAGATTTGGCCGCACGCTATCGCGGCCCCGTTATAGCGGGGGGCCGCATATTCGTTGCCAATGGTCACGACGGCGTTCAGGCATTTTCGCCAACCGATGGCGCTGCATTGGGCCAGCTTGACGTTGCAGGCGGCGTCGTGGGCGCACCGGCGATCATCAACAACACATTGTATGTTCTATCCAACAACGGAACGCTGCACGCCTTTCGCTAAGGGCGTGGTATAATCAGGCAGGCCCGCGCAGGTGGGTCTGCCCCAACCGTCAGGCGGATGTCCGGGCATGTCCCGTTTTCACCGCAAACCATTCGCAGGCCCAACGGACCCGAGGCAAATTCGCATTGTACGTTGCGTTCAGGAGGCGACGGGGCCACGTAACTATCCGCGTTACCCGCACCGCCGGCGATCAGAAAAGCCATATAGAACAGCATCACGTTCTCCTTCTCAGGTATAATACCCCCGCAATTCCTGTCGCCTGGTTAACGCGCCCCCCTTTCCAACGCTGCGCAAAGACGCTAAAGCGCACGCTTCGCATCATTTGAGTGAGCCTATGTCCTTTACCCTCGCAATCGTCGGTCGTCCGAATGTCGGCAAATCCACGCTGTTTAACCGGCTCGTGGGCCAACGCCTTGCGCTGGTGGATGATCAGCCCGGTGTTACCCGTGACCTTCGCGAAGGCAACGGGCGCCTTGGCCATCTGCGGTTTACCGTGATGGACACCGCAGGTCTGGAGGAGGCGAGCGATGACAGCCTTCCCGGACGTATGCGCGCCCTGACCGAACGCGCGGTGGAGGAGGCTGACCTATGCCTTTTCGTCATCGACGCACGTACCGGCGTCACACGCCAAGATCTTGTTTTCGCTGACATCCTGCGCAAGCGCGCCAATGGTCGCGTGGTGATTGCCGCGAACAAGGCCGAGGGCGCCGCCGGTGATGCAGGTTTCTACGAGGCCTATTCGCTTGGCCTCGGTGAACCCGTCGCGATTTCCGCTGAACACGGTGAGGGCATGGACGAATTGCGTTCCGTGTTGGAGCCATGGGCCAAAAAATTCGCGGCCGAGGTTGCCGAAGTCGATCTCGAGATGGACGAACACGCCATCGACCGGCCCCTGCAAATTGCTGTTGTTGGCCGCCCGAACGCTGGCAAATCGACCCTGATCAACAAAATCATCGGGCAGGATCGTCTGCTGGTCGGCCCCGAGGCTGGAATCACCCGCGACGCAATCGCCGTAAACGCCAAGTGGGGCGAGCGTGAGTTCCGCATTTTCGACACGGCCGGTATGCGTCGTAAGGCGAAGGTGCAGGAAAAGCTGGAAAAGCTCTCCGTCTCCGATGGTCTGCGCGCTGTGAAATTTGCCGAGGTTGTCGTTGTCGTGCTCGACACATCGATCCCGTTTGAAAGCCAGGATTTGCGCATCGCAGATTTGGCCGAGCGTGAGGGCCGCGCCGTGGTCTTTGCCGCGAACAAGTGGGATGCCGAGGACGACCGCGCCGAAAAACTGTCCAGCATGAAGGAACAGCTGGACCGCTTGCTGCCACAACTTTCCGGTACGCCGCTGGTCACAGTTTCCGCGCTGACAGGCCGTGGTCTGGATCGCCTGCGTGAGGCGATTGAAAAGCAGCATGAGATTTGGAACACCCGAATTTCGACCGGTAAGCTGAACCAATGGCTGATTGAGATGGTCGCATCGCATCCGCCGCCCGCACCGGGTGGCCGCCGAATTCGTCTGCGCTACATGACGCAGGCTAAATCGCGCCCGCCAACCTTTATTGCGTTCTGTTCCCTGCCTGAGGATTTGCCGACTGCGTACAAACGCTTTCTGGTCAACGGCTTGCGCCGCGACTTCGGAATGCAGGGCGTGCCGATCCGTCTGGAATTGCGCAAGCGTGAGAACCCCTACGCGGACCGCAAGGTTCACCGTGCGACCAAGCTGCGCAAGCGGCCCGGGTTCAAAGAGAACGAGTATTGATCGCGCTTAAAACAGCGCGACCAACTTTTCTGCTTCACCACGAATATCTGCCAGGACATCCCGGTTTTCGCCGGGGTGGAACCGCGCGCGCACCGCAGTGGCCATAGGCATTGGCGTGTGTAGCGTAACCTTGGGGCCGATCTGACCGGTCTCTGCCTGCCAGCTTTGCCACAACGCACGTTGCGCCGCCTTGGACGCGCCATAGCCGCCGTGATAGGCGGTGCCCGCGGCAGGGTCATCGGCCAGCAGGGCGTGGCCAACCTTTGATGCGGTCAACAGCGGCTCGACCATCGTCACCAATCGCTGCGTTGCGCGCACGTTGTTGGAGATGGATTTATCCAGCTCCTTAACGGCCACATGCGCGGCGGGCGACAGGGGCGCGGCATAGATCGCCGTGTGAACCCATGCGTCCACACGGCCCCAGCGTTCGTGCAGGGCAAGGCACATGCGTTGCAGGCCCGTATCATCGGTGATGTCTAGCGGAACCAGCGTTATATCGCCGCTCAGCGCGTCTACCGCATCGGCCAGGTCCTCTAACCCGCCAACGGTGCGCGCCAGTGCGACCACATGGGCGCCCCGCGCTGCCGCAGCCTCCGCCACGCCGCGTCCGAGCCCGCGTGAGGCCCCCGTAACCAGCACAATACGTCCGGCCAAATTCTGTGTGATGTCTTGTGTCATAAGCCGCTTTCTGCCCCGCTTCGCCACAGGGCGCAAGATGCCGCGCGCGTTGACATTGCGCTGCAACAGCGCCAGACCTTGTGACAGGACAATTACAGCCGAGGACCTTCGCTATGACCCGTCAAACTCCTATGGCCACGACGCTGTGGCAGTCGCCTTCTATCCTGCGCGATGTTGCGCTGATCGTTGGTGGTTCCATGATCGTGGCGATGGCCGCCCAGATCTCCGTTCCGATGTTTCCGGTTCCGATGACACTTCAAACACTGGCGGTTCTGTTCGTCGGTCTGAGCCTTGGCGCATGGCGCGGCGCGGCTGCGCTGGCGCTCTACGTGGCCGAGGGCGCGATGGGCCTGCCTGTTTTCGCAAATGGCATGAGCACCGCAGCCCTGTTTGGCCCGACCGCTGGCTTTCTGTACGGCTTCATCGCGATGGCCGGTGTTGCGGGCTTCCTGTCCGAGCACGTGACAGGCCAGCGCCTGTTTGGCCTGATCGCTGCTGGTCTGGTTGCGAACGCTGCGCTGTATCTGCCGGGCGTCCTCTACCTTGACGCAGCAACCGGTCTGGACCTGAACGGCGCAATGACCGCTGGGATGACACCGTTCCTGATCGGTGATGCGGTGAAGTTGGTAATTGCGGCGCTGATCGTCTCCGCAGGCTTCAAACTCGCCAAGCGCTGATCTAACCCAGATAAACAAAACGCCGCTCCATTCGGGGCGGCGTTTTGCGTTTTACGATAGCTTCCGCTGGCTATTCTGCTGCGTTTAATCGCTCCACAGCGTTGAGGCACATTCCCTGATCCAACCACGCACACCCGGCGCAGATACGCCTCAAGGTATCCGTCGTGACCCGCTGCTTTATGCGCTGCTGTGCCTCCGCCCAGCTGAGGCGGTCGCCAACCTGCAAACCCAATGCATCAGCGTGGCGGCGATCCAGTGCCATGATGCGGGTTTGGTTCAGGCAGGATGTATCCCGCCGTTTGGGGCAGGGGGTGCAGATGTCGTCGGTCAATTCGACGACTTCGATTATGGTATCAGGTGCGGCGCGCAGATCGCCGACGATCTGCGCCATATTGGCGACGAAGCCATTGGAATACCCCTTCCCCTCGAACCCCAGCGCGCACAAAAAGTGGTGCGCGCGAAATTCGACGGGGCTGGGGTTAGGCATTCGCCTTGAGCTTTACGCGGCCCGCAGCCACCACATCACTGGGATGCACAGGATAATCGCCCGAGAAGCAGGCATCGCAGAACTGAGGCTCCGCAGCGCGTTTCTTCTCACCACAGGCGCGGTACAAACCATCCATTGAAACGAAGTTCAGGCTGGCCACGCCCAAATGCTCACGCATCTGCTCGACTGTCATTTGCGCCGCCAGCAGGTTTTCACGATCTGGCGTGTCCACACCGTAGAAGCACGGCCACTGGGTGGGGGGGGAGGCAATGCGGAAGTGAACCTCCGCCGCGCCTGCATCCAGAATCATATCCTTGATCTTGCGACTGGTGGTGCCGCGAACGACCGAGTCGTCCACCAGAATCACCCGCTTGCCCTTGATCAACGCACGGTTCACGTTGAGTTTCAGGCGCACACCCATGTTGCGGATTTCCGCGGTCGGCTCGATGAACGTGCGACCCATGTATTGGTTGCGGATGATGCCCATTGCGTAGGGAATACCGCTTTCCTGCGAATAGCCGATCGCGGCAGGTGTGCCTGAATCGGGAACGGGGCAGACCAGATCCGCCTCGACCGGGCTTTCCTTGGCCAATTCCACGCCGATGCGGCGACGGGTTTCATAGACGGAGTGACCGCCGATAACCGAGTCGGGACGCGAGAAGTAGACGTATTCAAAGATGCAGAATTTCTTGGGCTTCGCTTCGAACGGAAAGCTCGATTCGATACCGTCAGCGGTGCAGATCACCATTTCACCCGGCTGGACCTCACGCACGAATTCCGCACCGATGATGTCCAAGGCACAGGTTTCGGAGGCCAAACACCAGCCGCCGTCCTTGATCCGGCCCAGCATCAGCGGGCGCACACCGCGTGCATCGCGCACGCCGATCAGCTTGGTACGGGTCATGGCGATGATGCTGAACGCACCCTCAACCCGACGCAGCGCATCCTTCATCCGCTCCGGAATCGAGCGTTGGATCGAGCGTGCCATCAGGTGAATGATGCACTCTGTATCGCTGGACGACTGGAAGATAGAGCCACGGTCGATCAGCTCGGCCCGCAAAGCTTCAGCGTTGGTCAGGTTGCCGTTGTGCGCGACAGCACAGCCGCCCATGGCGAACTCGGCGAACAGGGGCTGTACATCGCGGATAGCCGCGCCCTTGGACCCGGCGGTCGAATAGCGCACGTGGCCACAGGCGATCTGGCCGGGCAACTGCTCCATGACGGATGCGGAGGTGAAGTTGTCGCGCACATAGCCAAAGCGACGGACGGAGGAGAACCCGATATTCGGGGCGAAGCTGACGATGCCGCCAGCCTCCTGTCCGCGATGCTGCAATGCGTGCAGGCCGAGCGCGACAAAGTTCGCGGCGTCGGGCACACCGGTAACACCGAAGATGCCACATTCCTCGCGAGGCTTGTCATCCCCGCGTGCATCGAAGGGGTGAGCCGGAAAATCGGGAATAGTAGACATATCGAAGTCTCCCACAGGCGCGCTTGGCGATGACTTTCGCGCGTTGTAGCCCCGTGTCATCTGCTTGTCACCATCTGACTGTGTTGCAGCGCACATCAAAGTGGCGCGTGACATTGGAGCACCCCAACGTCACGCACCGAATAATCAGGAACCGCAGCGGCCCATCAGGCTGTCATAGCTCTCGATCAGCTGGCTTGGCACCTCGGTCGGCAGCAGATCAACGATCCGGTCCTTGAGCGAGGCAAGCAATTCGCGGCTGGCTGCATTGTCCACCATCGCAATGGTGTTGTCGCTGACAGGGGCCTGATCGTAAATCACGAAGGCAATTGCCACCAGCAGCAGACCGCGCGCCACGCCGAACAGCAGGCCAAGGCCGCTATCGATCGGGCTGAGCGCGGAATTTTGCACCGAACCGGAAATCAGCGGGCTGAACAGTGACACCACAATCAGCGTCACGATAAACACGATGGCAAAGGCCGCGATGATCGCAATCTGGCACGAACCACCAATGATATCAGTAATAAACGGCAGCTCGGATATGATCGGCTCAACCGTTGGGGCCAGAAAGAATGCGGCTAGGGCAGCGGCCACCCAACCTGCGATGGACAGAATTTCGCGCACGAATCCGCGCGAATAGGCCAGCAAGGCTGAGATAAGGACGATGCCAGCGACACCGGCGTCCACCAGAGTGAATTGATCCATGTGCCACAGCCCCATTCATTGATATATGTTTAGTCGAGTTGACCAAATACGCTTTCCACGAAGCCTGTCAAATCGTCAAGGGTTTCTACCTCAATCGGGTCGCTTCCCGTGCGACGCATTCCGGCAGGAACGATGGCACGGGTAAAGCCCAACTTGGCCGCCTCACGCAGTCGCGCCTCGGGTTGGGGGACGGGTCGCAGGGCGCCGGACAGGCTGATCTCACCAAACAGAATCGTTTCTGGCGGCAATGCGTGATCCTGCCGCGCGCTGATCAATGCAGCCGCCACAGCCAGATCTGCCGCCGGTTCCCCGACCCGCAGACCACCTGCGACGTTCAAAAACACATCCATGCCGCCGAACCCGATTCCGGCCCGTGCTTCCAATACTGCTAGAATCATGCCCAACCGTTGCGAATCCCACCCGACCACGGTGCGCCGGGGCGTCGCCAGCGGGGATGCCGCGACCAAGGCCTGGATTTCGCACAGCAGGGGGCGCGTACCCTCGATCCCCGCGAAGACAACAGACCCGCTTGCAGGTTTGCCGCGTTCGCTCAGGAACAGGGCGGAGGGGTTGGACACCTCGGCCAATCCCATGCCCGTCATCTCGAATACACCGATTTCATCAGCAGGGCCGAACCGGTTTTTGACAGCGCGCAGGATGCGGAACTGATGGCCGCGTTCGCCCTCGAAATACAAAACGGTATCGACCATATGCTCGACCACGCGCGGACCGGCGATCTGACCGTCCTTGGTCACATGACCGACAAGGATGACGCTGATGCCCTTCCGCTTGGCGAATGTGACCAGTTCATGCGCGGCGGCGCGCACTTGGCTGACAGACCCGGGGGCGCTGTCCACGTGGTCGGACCACATGGTCTGGATCGAATCGATAATGGCCAGACGCGGCTGCTCCGCCTCCAGCGTCGTCAGAATATCGCGCAGGTTGGTTTCAGCGGCGACCATGACGGGCGCATCGGCAAGGCCCAGACGTTTTGCCCGCATCCTGATTTGCGCGGCCGCTTCCTCACCCGAGACATAGACAACCTTGGCCCCGTTTCGCGCATAGGCGGCGGCGGCTTGCAGCAGCAGCGTCGATTTACCGATACCCGGATCGCCACCCACCAATGTGGCAGACGCCGGAACCAGCCCGCCGCCGGTCACGCGGTCCAGCTCGTTTATGCCAGACAGCTCACGCGGTAGGGCGACGTCCTCAACACTCAGATCGGTCAGGGCAACCGTGCGGCCTCGCGATTTACCCAAGGCCTTGGGCGCGGAGGAGCCGGTGCCGCTATCCTCGACAATGGAATTCCACGCCGCGCACGCATCACAGCGGCCGGCCCATTTTTTATGGGACGCGCCGCATTCCGTGCATTTGAAACTGTTTGTCTGTTTTGCCATAGGATCGACTTATCGTGTGCGGAACGAAACCGCAACATCGCTGCGTCTAGAACGGAGCGCCCACGACCAGCAACACACCAAAGACGATCTGGAACAGCGGCAAAACCCGCTCCGCGCCACGCTCGGTCCAGATCAGGCTTAACGCGCAAAACGCCAACGCACCGCCCGCGACAATCGCCAGCGGCGGGGACATCAGTGAGATGGACGCCATGCCCAACAGCGTAAACGCCACCGCGCCAAGGTACAGCCAGCGGCGAATACCCGGTGCCGAGATTGCCCGCCAACCGCTCCAGAACATCGCCCCGAACGTGCCAAAGCCGATCAGAATGCCGCCCATCAATTCGAATATCGTCATTTCTTCACCATGCTCAGTCCGAGTGAGGTCAACACGCATCCTGTAAACAGCCACAGTCCCCACAGAGGCGTCACGCTG
>Ga0209309_10003579_pt1 | contig 13323 bp, 18 predicted proteins | sample COGITO_mtgs_1204_2_FD_184807 | JGI IMG/M metagenome (GOLD analysis project Ga0209309, IMG submission 184807) | Pelagic marine microbial communities from North Sea - COGITO_mtgs_120412 (SPAdes) (version 2) | ecosystem: Environmental > Aquatic > Marine > Epipelagic ...
GGCGGGGCGGCGCACCTCACGTTCCTGCTCGGCACCGTGCGCGACCTGAGCGCGGAGGAGGAAGCCGCACTCGCCGCCGTCGTCAGTGCCCCGACCCCTCGCTCCGACCTTTTTCACCCCGCCGTGCCAGCTGCAGCCACGCGCGGACGACCAGGCGTCACTCAGGGTGCGCTGGGCGAGGGCAGGCGGCGCAGCATGGGGTCGCGGTGGCCGGGTGCAACCTCGGGCGCTGCGCAGAGTTCACCTCCAAGATTCTGCACGCGCTGAATGCGCACGCCGTCAACGGTCGCCTCACGCATGCTGCGACGCGGCTTGCGCGCGAGGCGGGCTCAACTCGCGCGCCGCGTGGGAGCGGCTCAGAAGCCGAGGGGGCGCCGGCGGCGCACTCGTCGGTGCTTGAGAAGCTAGCGCCGGTGCACCGCTCCGCCGTGGCGCAGGCGGGGCCTGAGGGCAGGGCGCAGAAGCGCAGCATGGCTGCAAGTGCCGACCATGCAGCGGAGTGTCCGCGGAAAAAGAGAAGGGGGGATGAGGGAGGCCGTGCAGGGGGCGCGCGGCGAGTGGGCGTGATCCACGCTTTGGTGTTTGCACCTGTGGCCCTCGCTCAAGTTTCTCTAGATATGGAAAAGCGGGAGGAGTTGTACGTGCTGAGCCAGGTGGTGGTGTGCTCGCTATGGCGGTCTAATCTGGCTGAGATCTTGCACAAGACGCTGGAGGCGGGCGGGGGCGTTGCAGAGGGCGCCCACTCTGTTCGGGTGTCGCTCTCTTTCGCATGTGGGACTCTGCTCTCCCTCGATCAGAGCGTGGTCGCCGCCTCTGCTGCCGCCCACCGCGCGGCGCCCTCAGAGCACCAAGTCCTATCGACACTCGCTCAGGGCACGCCCGCAGCCGAGGGTGGCGCGGGCGGCGCGGGCGGCGCCGAGGCAGGAGGCCCCGCGGGTGACGCGACGGCGGCAGCCACCACGCGGGTGGAGGCGGTGTCCTCCAAGAAGGCGCTGCGGCACACGCTGAGTGCCTACAGCGCAAGTGACACCCTCGTCATAGCGCTGGCCGAGGCGCCCGCCCGCCCGCCCGCCCGCCTTTCGCGGTTGGCAGTCGTCGCGGCCCAGGCCGAGAGGGGGGGGCGTGCACTCACCGCGGCGCGTAGAGGCCGCACAGGTTGCCGGCGGGCGCTGCCCAGGATTCGTCAAGGGCGCTGAGCCGCCACCTCGCCAACTTGCTCCTCTTGCATACGCCGCGCCCTGCGCGTGTGCGGGACGCGCGCACGGCACGCCCACAAGCGAGGCATATAGAGAGACCTCGGAGCAAGTAGGGGGAAAGTGCGGCCGCGAGAGCAGCAGCGCTGCACCCCTTGCCCTCGTGGTCACCCTCGCACTGGCCCCAGATGTCATCACGCCCAAGGTGCCCCCGCAATCCGAGCCCCAGCGAGTGTTTGGGCAATCGCTGCAATTTCCCCTGGCTGCCGGGCCCTGCACTTTGCCTTCCTCTCCGGAGCCCTTGCCGCCCGATGCGCTTCTTCACTTCCTCCCTCCTCCCTGTATGATGCCCATTCTGATGTCGCTCGACCACGAAACGCCCGCCACCATTCAGATTGCGCGCGGAAATCGCCTTGCCGTCGAGTCCTTTTTCAAGCACCAGGGTCCCGCGGCCGCCGCTCATGTTCTCCTCGCCCCCCCTGGCCTTCCCCTCGCCCCGCACGCGTCGATCTCTCTTCTCCAGGCAAGACCCCGCGCCGTCGACGATGTACCCATCACAAACCTGCACCCTGTGGCTAGTTTTTGCTGGACTGGTGCGTGTGCGCTCGTCTCAGTTGCTCAATTGCTCCACGCAGCACTGGGCCTACCATGGCCGCTTGGGTGCCGCACTCGCTGCGCTCTTGGAGCAGCCGCTTGCAGAGAGCTCTTCACCGTCCGCTGTAAGAGCATCAGGGGAAGACAGCATGAGCAGGGCGGAGATGGCAAGAGGTTCCGGGGAGAGTAGCGAGTGTCTCTCGGCCGGTGCGAAGGCGTTCATCGTGGCGCTGCTGCCCTTGCTGGGTGCCAAGGAGCGTGTCGATCTTCAGAAAAAGGCTCACTGTGTAGGGATAGAAAAGGAGGGTGTTTAATGACAAGCGAATAACCGAGCGCAGTTTGCCATGCCACTCAGCCGCGCATCGACGACATGATGCACGTTACGATCTCGTGCTTTTCGGAGCAGCCAGATATGTTGAGCTTGCGCCTGCGCCAGCGCCGCGCGCTCAGCTCCCGCTTCATGCGTGGCGACTGGGCGCGACGAGGTACGGCACGAAGCAAGGCGCTTGCGGGGCGGGGCGGGGCGGGGCGCACTTGTCTGCAAAGTCGCGGAGGTCGCGGACTGAGAGGCGCAGCAGCCGCTCCTCCAGCTCGCTCACGCTGCCCTCTCGTGCAGGCCCTTCGCTCCCAGACGATGCGCCTTGCGCGGGCTGCCGCTGCGTCTCAGTTGGCTTCCCCTTCCTGCCTCCCTCGCATCCTCCCGCCTCCCTCCCATCTCTCTCCGTCGGAGAGGGGAACGAGCCCCCGGCGGCCCCAGGCCGAAACCGTGCGCCCCCTGCGTGCGCTGCGCCCGCGCCGCCCCCCGCCGTCCTCTCCGACCCAGCCCCGCTACTGCTCGGCCTCGCGCGATCCGCCGCCCTTTGAGCCCTTTGCCCCTGAGACTGCGACTGCCCTGATCCCGGGCGGCGCGCGCTGCCCGCGCGCTCGCGCGCGCGCTCCGACCCGCTGCCCAGCTGAAGAAACAGGTACTGCCCGGCAGCCATGAGCGCAAAGAGCACGCCAAGCCCCATGTTCCAGCTCGCTGAATTGGCTTCAGCGCTCTCCTCCCCATCCTCCTCATTCGGTGCACCGTTGACGTGGCGCTGCAATGTCCGCCACATGCTCTCCCACGGCGAAAGACCTACCTGGAAACCCGGCACCATCCCTTCCCAGCACCCCGCTGTCCCGCGCTCACGCACCGTCGTGCGCACCCACTTTTTCACGTCAGCAGTGCTAGCCCCAGAACCCTGCCGCACACAGAGCCAACCCAGCTCGGCGCCGGTGCCCCAGTCGATCGCAGCCAGCAGCACTGCATCGTCTTGTGCTGCAGCGCCCGCCTTGCTGCCCCACGCGAGTTCGATGACATTACCGAGCGGCGAGTCCGCCTCCAGCGCAGCCCACCCGAGACGCACCTTGACCGCACTAGCTTCGACCTTGTCCTCGGCCCCCAGCTGCTGCTCCACCTCGCGCAGCAGGGCCACCTCGCTCTGGGGCTCCGTCGCGCGCTGGGTCCCGTTGACCACCCGAATCGCGAGCACGCAAACCGTCTGACCCTCCCTGTCCGACGGGAGAAATCCCAGTCCCCCTGCAGGAGATGGGGCTCCGAGGCAATGCTCCCCGTAGTTGTCGACGGTGACGCGTGGGACGCCCATGCCGCGGAGGCGCAGCAGGAACTTGGCGAGAGCCTTTTTGGAGCGCATCCCGGCCCGCTTCTCCAACAGTGTCCCGTCGACCCCGAAGACAGCAACTGTGTACCCCTCCAATTGATCCCGCATATTCATACCACAGCGCCTCGCGATGCCATTTTGCGCCCCGGCAGGCGAAATTGCAAAGGAGAACTGTTCGCGAAGCGCGACAGCATACGAGAGCGATGAGAACGCCGGCCAGTTCCCAAAGACGACGACGTGCATCTTTTGCTTGTCCCGCGCAAACCACGCATCCTGGCAGCGGGTTCACAAACAATTTTAGCACCGAGCGCGCACGGTGTCGCGGATGGCGAGCACAGAACGCTGCGTGCAGGGCGCGCGTGCGAAGCCGCGCAGTCGAGGAGAGAGGGAGGCAACAAACCGCGACACTCGAGTCCCTGAGGGATGCAACATTGCCACGTGGAAGGTTCTTTTTCGCAAAATTGATCAATGCTGCGGACTTGTTCGAGCCCATTCGCGCAAGATCTAACATCTTGACGTCATGGCCCTGTAAAAGGAAGACGGCAGGGAGCGACTTCACGCGCAGACGCATACGGCCCAGTATGTGCATCTGCCGCTCATAGTTGACCCGGCCAAAGTGAACGGAGCCTGCGAGCTCTCGGGATGCGGTCTCCCAGGCGGGTGAGATCGAGACACACTCCAGACAGCTGAAGTCACGCCAAACCTGGATGATCCATGGCTTGGACCGTGGGTTCGTGACCAGTTCGTCGAAGTTCTCCGCAGTGAGTGTCTGCGTCACCGACTGGATCTGGTGGCGCTGGCGCGCGTTGTGAGTCATGAAGTCGAAAGGGTGCTCGTACTGGCGATAACGCTGTCGCTGGTCACGCTGAGCCTGCTTCCGCAAGACTTCTGGGTCGTCTGGGTCCTTGCCGTAGTAGTCGTAAATCTTGCGTTTTTCGGAATCAATCAGCACTTCATGCGCGCGCTGCAGCTCAACAAACTGTTGTGGGCTCGTCTTGCGATTTTTGTCCGGATGAAGTCGCTTTGCGCGATCTCGGAAGGCACGCTTGATCTGCTCAGCATCGGCGGTGCGCTCAACACCCAGAACCTCGTAGTAGTCCCCAGCAGCAGCAGACACGTCCAGAAAGAGAACAATTGCAAGAGCTATTGCAATCAAAAGATGCGTTCGCCCCATAGATTCCATCATTCTTCCCTTGAATCGGCCTGCACGCACGCACACTTGCCCATGACCTCGAGGGTTCTCCGTGAGGCCGAGGGCGAGGTCACGTTACTCCTCATCCCTTCTTGTGGCTTTACCAATCGGCTCCATTTTCTCCTGGCAAATCGGCCCTGCGACGAGGTCAACGCCTCGGTACGTCGGTGACGCCGGCGTGATCGTCGGTGACAACCCTCACCCGATTGTTGGACCACGTGGCAGTGCAGCAGTGCGGTTTTTACGTTCCATGCTACGTGAAGGAAATCCATGTTGAGTTGCCTCGCGACCTCTACCGTGTGGTCCACGGGCGAGGGGTCGATTAGGCACACAAGCTGGTGGCTTTAGCAGGGCCCTGGTGGTACTATGGGTGACTTGAGCAAGGCGCTCCTGATCGGTTCTTCTCAATCTCCTTACCTGGTAGGCGGCAGCATCGATGCAGTACCTGCGCGAGAGGGAGATTGAAAGTCGGGGCAGCGACTTCGTGGCGCAGATTCGTGCCAATGTGCTAGCGCTGACCTCACATGGCAGTCCTGTGAAGCAGCTTCGTCGTTCAGCAAAGCAAGGTGTAGATCGAGGGGCGGGAGCGCTCCCATCAACTCTCAGCAAAGAACCCGTCAAATTGCCCTCCTCAATATCGGCCGTTGGTTTCCTCATCATGCCCCATGGTGCCGCGCAGGTGGCGGCTCCGGAAGCGTTCTAAGAGGCTTGGCGGAAGCCACCGCGGGGCACTCGCCGCATGCTGCCGGCCTGTCGCTTCCCAGGCGGGAAGCTGTCAAGTGCTCGCGGGTGCCTAAGCAGCCAGCCTCTGGGGGTTGGGTGGTTGGGGAAGCGGCGGGAGACCAGGCTGCAGTGCCGGGTGGGGAGATGGGTGCGGGCGGCGAGGGCGGCAGGAAGGTGGACTGGATGGGGCAGGCGGAGGCGGCGGTGCTTGAGCAGCTGGCGTGGGAGGACCAAGATGTGCTAGGTAGAAAGTGGGCTGGCGGCGTGGGCACGCCGGAGGAGCGGCAGCGCGTTGAAGAAGCCTTACTGCGTGAGGGATTCCATCCGATCGTCCGGCAGCTACGCGCTGAGGTGCTGCGGCTGCAGCGAGGTGCAATGGAACACGATGCGCTGGTTGGTGAGATTCGTCGCGAACTCGAGTCGAGTGTCAAGGTGCTGACGGCCGAACTGGGCGTGGCACACCAGTCCATCAAGGAACAAGCGGTTCTCCTCCGCCTCACTCTGTCGCCCGTGCCCGCGCCCGCTTGCGGCTGAGGCCAGCGAGAGTTACCAGCAAGCACTACACTCGCTGATATGCCCGGGCTCGGGGGCAGGTCAAGACGCGCCTGGTGCAGACCAAGCTCGATGCGGCGACGCTTGCGGCGTCCACGCGGGAGGTTGAGCTGCGTAAGACGCAGGGGCAACTTGAACACGAGCGGGAGCAGGGCGTGCGGGAGGCACGGGAGGCGGCGCAGGAGCTGGCGCGGGTGCGCGCCGAAAGCGCCCAGCAAGTCAAGAGCACACAGGAGACGGTGCAAAGTCAGGCGGACGAACAGGTGCGACAGCTACGGGTGGAGGTACGAGAACTGAAGTTCGGGCTGGAGAAGTCGGCAAAGGAGAGCGCGCGGCTCCAGCAGCAGCGCAACAGAGTGCTGATGCAGATGCTCGTGCAGCACGACTCGCAGGGCCTTGGCGTCTTTTTCCGTTGCTGGCACGACCACACCTCTGGGCTTGCTGCGCATGCCACGCACGGTGGTGATGGTAGCTTCGACCTGGATCAATTGCAAGCCGGCAGCCTTGAGTCGCAAGGTAGTGCGACGAGTGAGGAGGAGCCAGACGAAGTCGCAGCATATCTGCCTCCTCAAGTCGACTTGAGCGAAGTCAGCGGGAGCACAGGGGCGTCCGCGGTCTCGGCCTCTCTGCAGAGAAGCGACGCTGCGTCTCCTCGCGCAGTGGAGCGCGGGCCATCAGGGCGTGACGATCCCGCCGAGGCAGCAGAGAAGGCAGCCAAGGAGGCGGAGGAGACTGCGCGGCTGCGGCAGTGGCTCGAGGACGCGCAACTGAGGCTCTCGGAAGCGGAGGAGCAAGCGCGCTCGCGCGCAGAGGAGGTGGCCGCGCGTGACGCGCAGATCGCGACAATGGGAGCTGAGATGGAAAGGCTGCAGCAGCAGTTGCAGGCGCTGCAAGCTGCGGAGAATGGCGCTGCAGCAGCAAAAGTCGAAGCGGACGAGGAAAGCGCTGGGACCAAGGAAGGAGCAGCCGCACGTGAACAGCGTGGGGGGGCGCTGGCCGAGGATCGGGCGTGGGTTGGCGGGGAAGTGTCGCGGCTGCACGCGCAACTCGCAGAGGTTGGTACCGCGCTGCGTGCCGAGTGCAAGGCGTTGTGCGGCGCGGTTGGGTCGAGCGGCGGGGCGGGCGACGAGGCGCGGGGGATGCGGGAGGAGCAGGAGGCGGCGGCGGCGGAGCTTCGGGTACTGCTCAAGGGGGCACAGGAGGAGCTCCTGGACGCGAAGCGCTTCATGGCCGTCATGCAGGTCCGCCCCGCCCGCCCGCCCGCCCGCGCCGCGCGCCCCTCGCACACGCGCATGACTCAGGTGGCTGAGGCGGAGGGGGCGCGGCGCGGCGGGGCACCAGCAAGACACGGATGTGACCAAGCAGCGGCTCGACGAGGCCGAGGCCGCGCGGTCGCGCGCACAGCAAGACGCGGACGAGGCGGCAGCGCAGCTCGCGGCGGCGGGCGCTAGGGCAGAGGCGGCGAACGAGCAGTGCCGGGCGCTCCGCGCGACGCTGGAATCGCAGGGAACAGATCCTGCGACATTAGAGGGCGCTGAGGCGCAGCGGCAAGCGCGGCGGGAGCAGACGCGGGCGTTGGAGGAGCTGGCTGTACTGTACAACAACTTTGGCGCCACGTGCAAACGGCATCACGACATCGCCAAGGCTATCACCATGTTCCGCCGCGCTCTCGCGTTGCGCGAGCAGCTGCAAGGCGACGCCGCCGTCGCGACGACGGCCATCAACCTCGGATCCGCACTACTCGACTCCGGCGCCATGGAGGAGTCTGAAGCGCTCTTCCGGCGAGCGCTCGCGCTGCGCGTGGAGCTCTTCGGTGAGGATCATGACTCGACGCAGACCGCAATGCAGTGGCTCGAGCGCTGGCGTGTCAAGAGCACCCATTCAACATCTCGGGCGGGGAGCGCCGCATCGCGGGTGTCGTCGGGAACAGCGCAATCGGTGCCCAGCCGCGGATCATCGGCCGCTAGCCTACCTGGGGCGCCCACTCGCTCCCCCAGGACCTCTCGGAGCCCGCGCGGCGAAAACTCGAGCGCCTCATTTACGGCTCGCGCCCACACGGCTGTTGATGGTTCGACGTCTCTCATGCGCCAACCGCTTGGCGAGTTTGACCGCCGCGTGCTTCGTGAGCCAAGTGGCGGTCAGGATTGTGCCCCCTGAGACACGACAATAGAATCTCAAGTCGACATGTTCTGGCGGCTCGTGCATGGGGCAGGCAGCTTGGTCCGCCATTAAATAAAGAACCCGAAAAATTCAGCACAAACAGCCAGGTTGAGTGATATGTCAAATTGCTTTCCCAGAGGGCCATTGGAGCCGATAGTTGCTCGCAGAGAGCTTGTTGACGTGGAGCGGCGATCCGCTGTACGCTGCGTCACAGGACCACTGAAACACTCAATCGCCAGCATTTCGTTCGGCGATCGAGCAGACTGGGCTATCTACGTTGAGGAGTGTCACCTCGCGTAAAGTACAAGGCTACTCGCGACCGCGGGGAGGGATGACTTCGTCCAGGGTTGGCATCGTATGTCTGCTCGGCGTCGTGACCGCAGCAGGCCATGCGACGTCCGGCAATGGCGAGGGTAGCATACAGCGCGGCGACTCCATCAGCTATGGTTAGTCCCTCATTCCATCTCAATACTAACCGCCGGGCACGCAAAAATGCGCGCCCAGCCATATGGACTGGGGACGCCCTGGCCCAGCTGCGAGGCAACCGACCCGTCTTGGCAGTGCACCCACCTGCAAGCACGACCATTATCACATAGGTCTAATTCGAGCACTGCTCTTCCAGCGAGGGAGCAGCAGCTAGCGAATGGCGACTTTTTCAAGCAGGCCAAGCGCTCAATCTCGCATGACAAGTCAGTTTTGCAGCGTCTCGAAAAGCATCCGCTCGCCCATGCTTCCGGCTGGCAGATATCTGAAACACAGGTAAACCCCACACGTCTTTGTGTGATTATGTCGATTGAGTTGACAGCGTGTGTAGAGGCGTATGGGTGAACGCACTCTGAGGGCATGATGCTGAGCAGGACTCTGGAAACGGGTGGACCGAGAATTCGGCGCCCGCGGCCCCACAGCTTGGGAGCAAGGAGTGGTCGCGCCAGAACGATGTGCTGGAAAAAGATCTTGAGACCATGTCCGACTCAGTGAACACGATGTTCAAGGACCAGAGCGACAAGCGCAAGTACCGCCGGGACGAGGACAAGCTGTTTTCGCAGGCCGTGGACGCGCTCAAGACGGCAGACAAGCTGTATCCAGATTCCCCAGATCAGGATGCTGCGGACCTCCGCTCACTTGGTGTCAATCCCGACGGGAGCTTCGCGCACGATGAGGGGCGCCGCAGCCGCCGCAAGCGCAGCGGCGCCGGCAGCAGGAGCCGGAACGGGGGTGGCGCGGACCGCGCTTCAGCAGCGGGTGCTGCCTTCCCCTCGCCGCGTGCAGCACCCGCCCGCGTATTGCGACCACAGCTCAATGACGGTCAAGGCTTGCTGTGTGCAGGGATGCGACTCACGTCGGGTAGCCGTATCGTGACGAGGAGCCGCTCTCCGGCGGACTGGTATAGCGGCCCCAACATGACCGAGGTCATGCTGATCCTCATCGGTGCGATGCCCCGTCCACCCCGATCACCCTAGATCGCCAACCCCCACCCCGCAGAATGCTGGGCGGTCGGAGCCCTTGTTGGCGCGCGCGCAGCATGGCTGAGATGTGGGCGGGCCGGGGGTGGCAGGGTGCACGCTGCTTGCTGCGGCGGGGTGGATAGGCTTCATGTTTTGCCGTCGCAAGTCTTACTATGACATCCGCGCGCGCGGGGAGGACAAGCCAGACGGCATCGAGGTGCCTTGATCGAGCACCTGCCAGCCTGGACCCTTGTGGCTGCCAGCGCGCCTGCTCGCGAGCCGCGCGCGATGTGAGGTCGTGGGGACGCGGAAATGTGGATGGGCGTGGAGCTCGTTGTGCGGTGCAGCGGTGAAGAGGGTCAGAGAGAGGAATCTTTGGGATAGAGAGTGCAGGAGGGCGAGGCGGTAGCAGGACGACTTGCACGTAAATTTGTGTTCTTGATCGCTGCGTGCGAGAGGTGGCGGAGAAGGATGCTTCCTTGCGCATGCCCCACTGAGCTCTACAGTGCTTTGCACATAAGCGCGCGCATTTTGGAGGCGCGGGCTGCAAGCTCCCTATCTCTTCAGTGAAATCTGATTGATCTCTTCCCAGTTGGGAGCGACACGAAACACCACTTCAGCAGTTCAGAGAGCAGCGTCTGCCTGGCGCGGTGAAATACGGAGCAGCCTGGCCGCGTGGGTGACTATGTGCGCCGCACGACCAGCGAGGAGGGCCGGGGATGGGTCGCCCTGCGCGGGGGCAGACGCTGGCGGGGCTGTGTCGAAGCGGAGTCGGCGAGAGGTGGCGGAGAGGCAGGGCAGGGCTCCGAGCGAAAGAAACGCAAGCCCAGCCAGCAGTCTGTCAAGCGCCTGCAGCAGCCCGATGCGGTTGCCGGGCCCCCGCGACAGGAGTGGGAGGTCCAGCTGAGGTGTCGCACGCACCCTCGAGACCTACCCAGCGCGTATTAGATGCGGTCGCCATAGACCGGCTGCGCTGCGGGCAGAGCCTCGAGAGAGAGTAGGCAGGGGCTGACGTCAAAGCCGTTGGCTGCGGCGATGGCGATGAGCTTGCGAAAGACCTCCGCGGGCGCTGAGGCGGAGCGCGACATGAGCCACAGGAACTGACCGCCGGGGTTACCTGCGACGGCGTATCGGTACGCGGGGTCGAGCCCCACGATGCAGAACCGGAATCCCACGAGCCCTCCTAGGAGAGTGTACCACCACACCGAATTGCGGCATCCCGCCACCGCCAGCGGCCACGCCCGTGCTGGCTTGCGTCGCACCTCTCCGGCGTCCCGCTCCCGTCTGCAGCCCGCCACGTGCCACCGACTCGCTGAGACACCACGGCAGAAGCGGCATCGAAGCCTTCAGTGTCAACGGTGACGCGACAACTGAACGCGGACACGGACCTGTACAACATCGTCGCCTGAATTTTTGGCGACCCGTTCCGGTCCCGCTGCAGCTCGTAGACACCGACGTTGCACACTTGTCCCGCCTGGTGCCCACTGTCCATGCGCCCGATCTCATGCCATGTTCCCATGAAGCTGTTGCAGCAAGAGCGAAGTTAGAAAAGTGCTGTCACTGGTGAGCACATGACAACGGGTCGCGCACCGATCTAGGTCCACGTTAGGAACAGGACGCAGCTGCCCGAGACTTTCGCACTCCCAAGACACGCTGCCCCATCCGCCTCGGAGCCTTTGCAGAAATTGTACCGGTCTCGCAACAGAATTCACACTCGGGGCAAGTAGGGCGTCGGCGCCAGCGAGAAATAGGCTCGCGCAAACACCGAGTCGTGCCAAGCTATTCCGCCCGGCGGAGCGGTGCCTGTCCTGGAGAGAGTCACGACTCGCCTCGCCCCGCCACCACGAACCTACAGCATCCTTGGATTGGTGCCCGTGAAGGCTGAAGCGGATGCGCCCGATCCGCGATTGCCCCACAGAACGTCTACTATCTTGGCCCGCACATCCCATGCTTTCACCGAAAACCGATATGTGCGACGCTTGTTCGCAGTGCAACCTGCTTTGCAAGCGTCTGCAGCCCCAGAGGAGCCTCGATGCGCGGGATTCCAACGCCGCAGAGGGAACCCGAGCCCAGAGCTGCCTTCAAAATCTGTACTCTCGGCGGGCCGTGAGGGACAAGCCGAAGTGGCTCAAACGACCATTGCGACGTCCAAGCCACAAAGTCGCGATCCCTTCAGCGAGGGCGTTGCGGGCGTCGCATGATGCCGGCTCAATCACGCGGTGCCGCTCGATTTTTGATCTGTCTCACAACTTCGGTAGCCGCCGTGGCTTTCTCGCCGGTCCCTTCCGTCGTCCAACGTGTCCAGAAGCCACATGCGCTGGCCCCTGGTCTGCGAATGCCGCGCGCCGCCCTGGGTACCCTGCGGGCGCAGGAGTCTGTGGGCGCCGTGGGTGCACCGGCTCCCGTCTCAACCAGCCCAGTCGCTACTTCAGCTGGATCTGCCGTGGACCAGCGAGCTACGCTGCTTGATCAGGGCGGCAGCTCACGGCTTCAAATCCTAGCGAGGCAGCCGCCGGCACCGGGTGGCCCAACGCTCAGCTTCATCTGCCCAGCGGTGCACGAGCCAGAGCTCGGGCCGGAGGATACTACCAAGCCACTCTTTCTCTTCCTTCCGGGGCTCGACGGGCTCGGGGCAACGGCTGAGCCTCAGTGGCCGGACCTGGAGAGGCACTACGAGATCCGCGTGCTGCAAATATCCGCAGAGGACCGCTCGTCCTGGGGCACGCTGCTGTCATTTGTGGCGGACTTCGTGGAGGGTTGGCTAGCGCGTGCTTCCGGAGCGGGCAATGCCGCTGCGCCGCCGGTTCTCATGGGCGAGTCGATGGGTGGCGTGGTGGCGCTCTCGGTCGCGCTGCGCGGGGATCTGCAGGACCGGCTCGGGGGGCTGGTCCTCGTGAACCCGGCCACGTCGATCGAGAGCACTGCGCTCCCGCAGATCGCAGATACGCTCGCTGCGATTCCTGGTGCGGTGCCGGCGGGCGAGCGCCCGCTGTCGGCGCTGCTCGACGCGCTTCCAGACCCGCTCGGGCTGCGCGGGTCGCCGCTCGCAGCGGCGCTCCCGAACCGCACTGTAGGCGACCTGGCGTACGGCGCAGTCGGCGGCGGCTTCATCGCAGCGACCGCGCTAGACCTCAACCAGGCTCAGCGCATCCTCGCCCTCGCCGCGGCCAGCGGCGCCGAGCTGGCAGCGCGCGTCGCGCGCGGCGACGGCGCGGCGGCTGCGCTCGAGGCCGCCGAGGTCGCGGCGGCGGGGATGGACATGCTGCTCGCGCTGCTCCCAGCGGGCGCCGTGCAGCACCGCGTGGCGGAGTGGATTGTGCCGGGGGCCCGCGCGCTGTCGGGGCGGCTCGGGGAGGTGCGGGTGCCGGTGCTGGCGGTGTGCGGCGACAGCGACAACCTGCTGCCGTCGAGCGACGAGGGCGAGCGGCTGCGCGCCGCGACGGACAGCAAGCACGGCGGCGTCGCGCGCGCGCGCGCCGACGCCGCACGCCTCAAGGCGGACAACGAGCGCCTCAAGGCCGAGGTGCGCGCGGCGCGCAGCGGCGGCACGGTCCTGAGGCGTGTCCGATTAGTACGGGGTGAGGGACGCGGCGTGTCCGATTAGTATGACCGTGCGGTTCTGAGGCGGGAGCGTGCCTCCGCGCAGGTGGAGAAGCAGACGCAGCACGCCGAGGCGGCGCGCGCGCTGCTGCAGGCGCGCCCATGCCCCCCTCTCCCGCTCTGCGGCGGGCCCGGCAGAGGACGCGCGTCTCCCCCAATCGGGTGTGTCATCGCGCGCAGCGCCGCTGACGCGCGCGCGGGTCGCGGCGCGCGGCAGC
>Ga0209309_10003580_pt1 | contig 13321 bp, 8 predicted proteins | sample COGITO_mtgs_1204_2_FD_184807 | JGI IMG/M metagenome (GOLD analysis project Ga0209309, IMG submission 184807) | Pelagic marine microbial communities from North Sea - COGITO_mtgs_120412 (SPAdes) (version 2) | ecosystem: Environmental > Aquatic > Marine > Epipelagic ...
TTTTACCCTTCAGAGAAATTTTTATCAGTTTCTTTTTTATATCTGTAGGTTCTTTATTGAATCTAGATTTCTTTTTAAGCAACTTCATATACGTTATACTTTTAGTTATTGCAGTTATCTTACTAAAGATGCTCATCATTACCATAACGGTGGTGATTTTAAGGTATCCTGCCCGCACTATGTTTTTAACGGTTTTTTCAATATTTCAAGTGGGTGAGTTTTCTCTTTTATTATCCACGGTAGGTTTAGAAAATGGGCTTTTACCTACCAATATTTATCAGTACTTTTTAGCAATCTCAATAATTAGTATGGCACTCACGCCATTTTTAATGAATTATGCTCCTAATCTAACTTATTTTCTGCTGAAAATTCCTGTTCCAAAACCTATAAGGAAACGGCTAATTAGTTATCATAATATCCAGCTTCAAAATCATTCCAATATAGAAGAGTTGAAGGATCACTTAGTAATTATTGGGTACGGAATTAATGGAAAAAATATATCTAAAGCAGCCAAAAGCACAAATATTCCTTATGTAATTGTAGATCTGGAACAAGATGCTTTTCTGGAAGCTAAGAAAAATAAAGAACCAATTGTATTTGGGGATGCAACTAATCCTGTTATTTTAAAACATGTACATATACAAGAAGCAAGAGTAGTTGTAATTGCCATTTCCGATCCCGATGCTACTAAAAAGATTATCAATGAAGTTCGAAACTATACTCAAACCGCATTTATTATTGTGCGTACCCGATATGTGAAAGAAATAGCAGAAAACATAAGACTTGGCGCAGATGAAGTAATCCCGGAAGAATTTGAAACTTCCATTGAAATTTTTAGCAGGGTTTTAAGGAAATATTTAATTCCACACGATGAAATTCAAGGGTTTATTAATCAGGTGAGGTCCTCAGATTACGAAATGTTAACCACCTTGAAAAACGGCCCACATGCTCCCTCCTATCAGCATTTAAATATTCCCAATAAGGAGATCGTTACAATTAGTGTAAAACAGGGTGCAAATGCTGTTGTGGAAAAAACGGTAATGGATTCCGGGATCAGTAAAAATTATGGGGTTACTGTATTAGCTATTAAACGAGATAATCATTACATCACAGATATCACTCCAAATGAGATTATAAAACAGGGCGATCTTCTATATCTCTTTGGTGCTCCATCAAATATAAATAATCTTCATAAGCTGCTAACTTTATAATTAAATGTTTTAAATCAACACAGGACGATTAGTTATAAAAAGATGTTAAGTTTTATGGGGCTAAATTGCGATTAAACCATTTTAAGATATATTTAAACATTCAACTAATTAATTCTTAGTTCAACTATGTCTATACTTCCCGAAAATCTTCAGCGATATCAGAAATTTATGGTTTTCATGCTGAAATATTGGAACAGCGATTTATTTGCTAAAACCGCTTCCAATGCTCTTAATGAAGATGATCAAGATGAAAAATATTCAGACGTTTATGATCAAACCCCAGAAGAATTAGTGGAAGATTTAAAAAATATGGGGCCTACCTACATAAAATTAGGTCAGCTTTTATCTACCCGCCCAGATCTTTTACCAGACGCATACTTACAAGCTTTAGCCAGTCTTCAAGATGATGTTCCTCCTATAGATTATAGTGTGGTTCAAGAAATTATTGAAGAGGAAATTGGAACTAAAATTTCCAAGGCATTTAGTTCTTTTGATGAAGAGCCATTGGCAAGTGCATCTATTGGACAAGTTCATAAAGCTACTTTACGCTCGGGAAAACCTGTTGCCGTTAAGATTCAACGTCCGGGAATTCGAAAACAATTCTTAGCAGATCTGGACACTTTAAAGGAAATGGCTGAATTTGCGGTTAAGCATACCGAAGTGGCTAAAAAATATGCTTTTGATAATGTTCTGGCAGAACTAAGACATATTTTATTACAAGAACTGGATTATAATCGTGAGGCTCAAAACCTTATAACACTAGGGACAAATCTGAAGGAATTTAAAAGTCTAATGGTACCTCAACCTATTTTAGATTATTCCTCTTCCAAAGTACTTACCATGGATTTCATTCAGGGAAAAAAGATCACCTCGATCTCTCCGATGAAAAAGCTGGAAAATGATCTTAGTCCTTTGGTAGATGAGTTAATAGAAGCTTATTTAAAACAAATAATTACTGATGGATTTGTACATGCAGATCCTCACCCGGGAAACATCCATATTACAAATCAAAACCAGATAGCTCTAATAGATCTCGGGATGGTTGCTAAATTCACGAATAACATTCAGGAAAAATTGCTACAGCTTTTAATAGCGCTTAGTCAAGAAGACGGGGAAGCAGCTGCAGATGTTTTATTGAATATGAGTGAGTTAACGGAACAGGCAGAGGTGAGGAATTTTCGGAGAACCGTTAATCAGTTAATAATGGACAGCCAGGTTACAGAAGCTAAAGAAATGCAAACCGGAAGACTGCTAATTCAGATGAATCGTATTGCTGCAGATAATGGGATCTTAATTTGTGTAGAAGTAAATATTTTAGGAAAGATCTTCCTTAATATGGATCAAATAATTGCAGTATTGGATCCGGAATTCGATTTAAAGGAAGCTATCAAAAAGCATGTTCATAAGATGATGCGATCCAAGATGTACAAGGAATTAAAACCTGAGAATTTATTTTCGGTAGCCTTGGAAACGAAAAAGTTAGCAGAGCATCTCCCGGAACGACTAAATAAAATTTCTGAAAATCTTGCTAATAATGAATTTAAGATCAAAGTAGACGCTATAGATCAACAACGTTTTACCGATGGGTTTCAGAAAGTAGCAAACAGAATTACCTTAGGACTTATAATTGCTGCAATGATAGTAGGGGCAGCTATGCTAATGCGAGTACCTTCTTCCTTTACAATCTTTGGATATCCTGGACTGGCAATTATATTTTTTATGATCGCAGCCTTTGGAGGGCTCTTTTTAAGCTATATTATTATTTTTAAAGATGAAGGTTTTAAATTTAAAAAATAATTATATTCAATTTTTGAAAAAGTTAGCATTATTTAATTAAAACTACTACATGAGAATTATTACCCTTATTAGCCTTTTAGCCCTATCATTTACAGTTTTTTCACAAAAAATTGAACTTCCGGTAGATACTATGGTAGTATCTAATCATAATGTTACCATTAATGAAAAAAATATAAATTATACGGTACAAACTGGTACCCAACCTGTTTGGAACGAAAAAGGAATTCCAGTAGCTAGTTTATTCTACACTTATTACAGAAGAAGTGATATCAAAAATACAGAGAATAGGCCTTTGGTTATCTCTTTTAACGGGGGTCCAGGATCTGCTTCGGTTTGGATGCATTTAGCTTATACAGGTCCAAGGGTTTTGAAAATTGATGACGAAGGATTTCCGGTTCAACCCTACGGAGTAAAAGAAAATCCATATTCAATTTTGGATGTAGCAGATATAGTTTATGTAAACCCTGTAAACACTGGTTACTCGAGATTAATAAATCCTGAAGAGAATAAAACAGATCGGAAAGATTTCTTTGGAGTAAAAGCAGATATAAAATATCTAGCAGAATGGTTAAACACTTTTGTTACGAGAAAAAACAGGTGGTTATCTCCAAAATATCTTATTGGTGAAAGTTATGGTACCACTCGGGTTTCAGGTTTAGCTTTAGAGCTTCAAAATAGTCATTGGATGTATTTGAATGGAGTTATTTTAGTTTCTCCAACAGAAATTGGGATAGAGCGAGATGGTCCTGTGGAAATAGCAAATAGATTGCCCTATTTTGCAGCAGCAGCTTGGTATCATAAAAAATTACCTTCAGTAATTCAAAATAAAGATCTAGATGAGGTTTTGCCAGAAGTAGAAGATTTTGCGATAAATACGTTATTACCTGTTTTGGTAAAAGGAGGCTTTATTCCTGAAGAAGAAAAAAGAGATATTGCGGCAAAAATGTCTAGTTACTCTGGAATTCCTGAGAAGGTGTTTTTACAAAATAATTTAGCAGTTCCTTTTCAGTATTTCTGGAAAGAATTAATGCGTGAAGATGGCGGATTTACTATTGGGCGTTTAGATTCTAGATATCTGGGAATGGATAGCAAAGTTGCAGGAGATTCTCCAGATTATAATGCCGAACTTACTTCTTGGCTACACTCCTTTACTCCAGCAATTAACTACTACCTGCAACAGGAATTAAATTTTAAAACCGACATTAAATACAATATGTTTGGACCAGTGCATCCTTGGGATAGAAGCGGCGATAACAGTGGTGAGAATTTAAGACAAGCGATGGCTCAAAATCCAAATTTGGATGTACTTATCCAGTCTGGGTATTATGATGGTGCAACCACCTATTTTAATGCCAAATACTCTATGTGGCAGTTAGATCCTAGCGGAAAAATGCAAGATAGATTGAGTTTTAAAGGATATAGAAGCGGACATATGATGTATTTAAGAAGTGAAGATCTTAAAAATGCAAATGATGATATTAGAGACTTTATACTAAAATCATTACCTAAAAATGGAGCACCAGCCAAGTATTTAGCTAAATAGAAACAATAAATATCTATATGTCCGATTTTATGGTTGTACTAATTTAATCTAGTTACATTTAAGTTTTTCGTCATGCTGAAGTTGTTTCAGCATCTCTGCTATTCGGGAGAAGACCCTGAAACGAGTTCAGGGTGACGTTATGATTAGGCATTTTGCTTTTTTAGCTTAGAAGATATGTTTTAAGATCCTTGTAATCTTTTATTTGAAGTGTCTTCTTCTCCTTATTCATTAAGGATTTAATAGAAGCTGGAATATCAAGTTTCTGCCCTATTGCCTTCTCAACAGTATCCAAAAACTTGACCGGATGCGCAGTTTCAAGAAAAACTCCCGTATAATCAGAATTTGAAGCTAAGAACTGTTGAAGCCCTAAATATCCAACGGCACCATGAGGATCTAATATATAATTAGTCTCATTGAAAACTTTTTTCATAGTATTTTCCGTTTCTTGGTCCGAGAAACTATAGGATGATAATTTTTCCTTAAGTCCTTTAAATGTTTGCTGAAATAATTCCTGAACTCTAATAAAATTACTTGGATTTCCCACATCCATAGCATTAGAAATGGTCTGCACACTTGGTTTGGGCTCGTAATTCTGGGAAGTTAAATATCTATCTACTACATTATTTGCATTGCTCGAAGCAACAAAATGATCTATGGGAAGTCCCATTTTAGCAGCCAACATTCCGGCACATATATTTCCGAAATTTCCACTAGGAACCGAAAAAACTAATTTTTTATCAATTTCAACAAGTTGCTGATAGGCTATAAAATAATAGAACACTTGTGGTAACCATCGTGCCACATTTATAGAATTTGCCGAGGTTAATTGTCTTTGTTTTTGAATCTCTTCATCTAAAAAAGCCTGTTTTACCATATCCTGACAATTATCAAAAGTGCCATCAACTTCTAGCGCAACAATATTTTTCCCTAGGGTAGTTAGCTGCTTTTCTTGAATTTCACTTACTTTTCCTTTCGGGTAAAGTATAACTACATCTATTCCATCTACCCCAAGAAAACCATTGGCTACTGCTCCACCTGTATCTCCAGATGTTGCTACCAAAACAGTTACTTTCCCAACGTTCCCCTTTTTAATGAAATAACCTAAGCTACCAGCCATAAACCTTGCTCCAACATCTTTAAATGCCATAGTTGGACCATGAAAAAGTTCTAAAACTCCAATATTATTTTTTAAGGTAACCACCGGAAAATCAAAGTCCAATGTATGTTCAATAATAGCAGTTAATTCTGAAGGGGGTATTTCATCTCCTACATAATTTTTAATTATTTGAAAGGCCAGATCTGTCTTAGAATATCCTTGAATATCCTTAAAAAAAGTTTTAGGTAAACTAATAATCTTCTCTGGAAAATACAAACCTTTATCTGGCGCAAGTCCCTTTAGTACTGCGCTTTCAAAACTGGCAGTATGCTCTCTGTTATTTAAACTGAAATATTGCATTATAAAATTTTAATTCCCTGAGTATTAATTTTTGATTGATGCATATCGAAATCTATTCCTTTCTCCTTATAAAATAATTGCATGGCTTCTTTTACGTGTGTTGCAGTAGCATCTCCTTTACACATTGCAAAAACTGAAGGGCCAGATCCTGAAATTCCAAAACCTAAAGCGCCATTCTTTAGTGCGATTTTCTTAAGATCGTCAAAAAAAGGAATTAAAATAGACCGAACTGGTTCTATGATTTTATCTTCCAAGCTTCGCCCCAATAATTCATAATCTTCTGTATATAAAGAACTTATAAAAGCCCCCAAGTTTCCCCATTGATTTACTGCATCTTTTAAATACACATTTTCTTTTAATATTGCTCGTGAATCTTTGGTCTTTAATTCAATTAATGGATGTAAAATAACAACTCTTAATTGTGGAGGTGTTGGCAACGAAAGCACTTCTAATGGTTGATAACTCTTTACAAGACTAAAGCCCCCCATTAAAGCAGGAGCTACATTATCTGCATGTGCATTTCCACTGGCTAAACGTTCTCCTTCCATAGCAAACGGAATAAGCTCTTTAAGAGTAAAAGGTTCTCCCAACAGTTTATTAACGGCATATACCGCTCCTGCAGAGCTTGCTGCACTACTGCCAATACCACTTCCCGGTTTAATATATTTATCAATTTCAATATCGAATCCCAAAGTAGATTTTAAATTTTTTAATAATACCTGCACAGCAACACCGGCAACATTTTTATCAGTTTCCTTGGGAAGGTCTTGTCCTGTAATACGAGTAATCCTTACCTGATTTATATTGTTTTTCCGAATATACATTTCGTCTCCAACATTATCCAAACAGCATCCCAAAACATCAAAACCACAGGAGAGATTTGCTACAGTTGCCGGAGCAAAGATTTTAATTTCTTCCATGAGTTATTTTTTACCTATCCTTATAACATCTGCAAATATCCCTGAAGCAGTAACATCTGCTCCAGCACCTGCCCCTTTAACAATTAAAGGTTGTTGACTATATCTATTTGTAAAAAATAAAACAATATTATCGCTTCCGCTTAGATTATAAAATGGATGTTCTGTGTCTACTTGTTGTAGTCCTACTTTGGCTTTTCCATTATCTAGTTGAGCTACATATTTTAATTGTTTATTATTAACTTCGGCATCCTTGTACATTTTTATGAATTTTTCTTCATCTTTTTTCAGTATCTCGAAAAATGCATCATTTGTAGTAGTATTTAGGCTTTCTTCAGATAAAAAACTATCGTTTTCAATCTCGCTCAATTCCATTTCCAAACCGCTTTCCCGAGCAAGAATGAGAATTTTTCGGGAAACATCTATTCCGCTTAAATCAATTTTTGGATCTGGTTCTGTATACCCTTCCACCATTGCCTGTTCTACAGTTTTGTAAAATGGCTGTTCTGCATTATAATTATTGAAAACAAAATTTAAACTTCCTGAAAGTACCGCTTGTATTTTATGAACTCTATCTCCTGAAGCTATTAAATTCTTTAGCGTATCAATTATAGGTAAACCAGCTCCAACATTGGTTTCATATAAAAAAGAAGCTCCATATTCTCTGGAGAGGTCTTGTAATTTTTGATAATTTACATAATCGTCTGCACAAGCTATTTTATTACAAGTCACTACAGAAATAGAATTTGTAAGATATTCTTTATACCAATTTGCTATCTCGGGACTTGCTGTATTATCTACAAAAATGCTGTTTCTTAAGTTAAGTTCCTTTACCCTCTCAAAAAACCCTTCTTTCGTAGCTTTTTCACCATTATTTAATAGATCTACCCATGAATTAAGATCTATACCTTCTTCATTAAAAATCATTTTTTTTGAGTTGGATAATCCTAGAACCCTTACTTTAAGTCGGAGTTTTTCCAATAAATAATTTTCTTGCAATTTTAACTGCTCGAGAAGTTTACTACCTACATTTCCAACTCCGGTAATAAATAAGTTAATTTCTTTTGAAGGTACTTCAAAGAACTGCTCGTGTAAAGTATTCAATGCCTTATTAACATCTTTCTTGGCGATCACTGTCGAAATATTTCTTTCTGAAGACCCCTGTGCTATTGCTCTTATATTAATATTGTTATTACCTAAAGCGCTAAACATCTTCCCACTTAAACCGTGATGACTTCGCATTCTATCTCCTACCAGTGCAACTATAGCAACATTATCTTCTATCTCAACTGGTTTTATCTTATTATTTAATATTTCTGTTTGAAAAGCTTCCTCTAAAGCTTCCTTGGCATGCGCAGCTTCATCCTCTTTTACTGCAACACAAATACTATACTCGGAAGAGGCTTGAGTAATTAGAACCACATTTATATTCTCTTGATATAAGATTTCAAAAAGGCGTTTAGAAAAACCGGGAATTCCAACCATTCCACTGCCTTCTATATTCAATAACTTGATAGAATCTATATGGGTAATGCCTGTAACCCATCTAAAGTTTTCTTTACTAGATTTAGAGATTAAAGTTCCCTCTTCTAAAGGCTTAAAGGTATTCTTAATATGAATTTCTATTTGCTTTTTCAATACAGGGTGCAGCGTAGGAGGATATAGTACTTTCGCTCCAAAGTGAGAGAGCTCCATAGCTTCTTCATACGAGATGTTTTTTAACGGATATGCCTGTGGAACGATGCTTGGGTTGGCTGTGTACATTCCATTAACATCGGTATAAATTAAAATCTTCTCGGTATCTAAGGCTCCTGCAAATATAGCCGCAGTAAAATCTGAGCCACCTCGACCTAATGTACTAGGTACACCTTGTTCATTCTTTGCAACAAACCCAGGAACAACAAAAAGTTTTGCCTTATGTTCAGAAAAATATTTGATGATATTTGAATTGGTTTTTTCATAATTTACCTGAACTTTCTCATTGATATTCTTACAAACGATAAGTTCTCTTGAATCTACCAAGTCAACATCCAAATCCATACTTTTAAAGTATTCTGCAATAATTCGAGAAGACAATAATTCTCCAAAACTAGCAACAACTTGTTTCGTTTTATTAGATAATTCATTCAATAAAAAAACTCCTTCATATAAAGTTTCTAATCTATTGAAATCGCTTTTAACCCTACTTAATAAAGAACTCTGAATATTAATGGGTAATAATTCCTTAACAGCATCTAAATGTCTTTTTTCGTTTTTATAAAGAATTTCTTTATAACTAAGATCTTCTTTTAAAGCAAGTTCTGCCATATAAAGAAAATCATTAGTTACTCCTCCAAAAGCCGAAAAGACAACCATTGTAGTTCCTTCTTTAATTTGAGATTTAACGATTTCTGATACTAATTTTATTCTAGTTGGAGATGATAAAGAAGAGCCTCCGAATTTCATTATATTCATGCTTATAACATTAAAATTGTAAAAAATAAAATGGGAAAAATAGGTGCGGAAGTTTTATATATAATACCCCATAGGGGTAATAGAAAACATATAAATAGCAGTATTACCTGAAGTGCCAGGAATAATGGTTGAAATGCTATTTGAAAGATTTTTATAAATCATGTTTTCTTAAAAAAACTGATTATAAATGTATACATAAAAGTTCTCTTAGAGACCTTTTATGTAATTAAAAATAAATATTAGAGTATTCTTTTTCAGTACATTATAAAATTACGAATCTGATAATTTATAAAGTATAAATTATCAGATTCGTATAATGAATGAAAAAATTTAATTTTAGATAGTCGTTTTTCTAACTTCTAAAGATGAAAAATTTATTATTTCACTGGTTTTACACCTAATTGTTTTAAAATTCCAAGTTCATCTGTAGCTCCCCAACGTTCCATTAATTTCCCGTCTTCGAATCTTCCAATTTGCATCCCTCTAACTTTAAAGGATTTTCCTGTTGGAGATACTCCCATAAATTCTCCTTTGTGAGTTCCTGTAACAGTATAAGCAAAACTTACATTATCTTCATCTGTAACCATATGCTCTACTTCTACACCAAAGTCTGGAAAGGCAGTTCTCATCATACTAAAAAAATCGATAAATCCTTGTGCTCCTGAGCCTTGAATATCTGCGGGGTCATGATCTTTTACTTTTTCTGAAACCACATCTCGAATCATCTCTAATTTCCCTGTATTTACAGCTTCACCAAATTTTTCTTGTGCTTTTACATTTTTATCTTTACTCATCCTACTTTTTTTTAAATTTTATTAATAAGCTTCAATTTATAAATCGAAGCTTAAAAATTGTCCAAACACAACGTTAAACTTCTCCTATAACCCACTTATATAGCTTCCGTAAAGGTCTTTAAACTGAATTCCTTCTGTAAACCTGTACTTATTGAGTTTTTTATACTCTACCAATCCCCACAATAAAAATTCTTTCAGAAAATAAGAATCTTCTTTTGAGATATCCGCTTGATATTTATCTATCAGCATATTTAAAGGTGGAATAGAATCTAAAAGTTCTTTATATTCCTTTTCTGAAAGATCATCAAGCAATTCGAATCCGCTTTCAGCAAAAAACCATTCTACTAAGTCATTATAGGGGTTATTCTCACTTTCTTTCTCTAGTTTTTCGATCTTCGGAAAATACTTTGGGAATAAAGTTTTTACAGCATCCGAAATTAATTCTTGAGCAACCACAGCACTTCCCTCCTGCTCACCTTCATAAACCAATTCTATTTTCCCTGTTATTGCAGGAATTACCCCAAGAAAATCACTAAACCTTAGTAAAGTTTTATCTTCTCCAGTTTTTAAAGCTCTGCGTTCGGCTGCACTTAATAGGTTTTCGAAAGCTGAAATACTCAATCTAGCACTAATCCCGCTTCTAGCATCTATATATTCATTATCTCGAGCTTCAAAACTAATTTGCTCTAAAAGATCTTTAGCCAAATCTGGTACGTGCACTAAACCAAGTTGACGTTGATCTAATTTAGCTTCTTGTTGGGTAATGGTTTTGGCAACTTCTATAGTGCGTGGATAATGTGTTAAAATTTGAGAACCAATCCTGTCTTTTAGCGGAGTTACTATACTCCCTCTGTTGGTATAATCTTCGGGATTGGCAGTAAACACAAATTGCATATCGAGAGGTAATCTTAGTTTAAAACCTCTAATCTGGATATCTCCTTCCTGCAATATATTGAAAAGTGCTACCTGGATTCTCGCTTGCAGATCTGGAAGTTCATTGATTACAAAAATACTTCGGTTTGCCCGTGGAATCATTCCAAAATGAATAACACGATCGTCTGCGTAACTCAACTTTAAATTTGCCGCTTTTATAGGGTCTACATCCCCAATAAGATCGGCTACTGTAACATCTGGAGTAGCAAGTTTTTCAAAGAAACGTTCTTCTCTTGCAACCCAAGAAATAGGAGTATTATCTCCCTTTTCTTTAATTAGTTCTTTAGCAAGTCGGGAAATTGGTTGAAAAGGGTCGTCATTAATTTCAGATCCTTCAACAATTGGAATCCATTCATCCAATAAATTAACCATAAGTCTGGCTAATCGGGTTTTAGCTTGACCTCGTAATCCTAAAAAATTAATATTGTGTTTAGATAGAATAGCACGTTCCAATTCAGGAATTACAGTATGTTCGTAACCGTGAATTCCTTCAAAAGAAGATTTTCCAGCTTTTATATTAGTTAATAAATTTTGTCGCAATTCTTCTTTAATACTTTTGGTTTTATATCCTGATTTCTTCAGTTCGCCAAAAGTTTTAATATTTTCTATTTTCATATGATTTGTTATTTAGTTCATTTAATAATTATGAACTCTATGTGTTTATGTTTTAATTAACCTCTAATTTTCTTTTTTCTATTATTCTCGTAATCTTCAAAAATCATTTCTCCTAATCCTTTTAATCCTGTAAAGAATGCTTTTCCATGATTGGCTTGTGTAAATTCCCGAACAAATCGTTCTAAATATGGATCTTGTGCAATCATAAAAGTAGTGATTGGGATATGTAATTTTCTAGCTTGACTAGCAGCATTATAACATTTTTCGATTATATATGGATCTAAGCCAACACTATTTTTATAATAAGTACCGTCTCTCTCTCTAATACAACTTGGTTTTCCATCTGTAATCATGAAAATTTGTTTGTTAGTATTCCTTTTTCTTCGCAAAAGATCCATTGCTAGTTGCAGTCCCGCCACTGTATTGGTGTGATAAGGCCCCACATTTAAATATGGAAGATCACCAATAGAAATGGCCCATGCATCATTTCCGAAAACCAAAATATCTAAAGTGTCTTTTGGGTATCGCGTAGTAATTAGCTCTGCTAAAGCCATGGCTACTTTTTTTGCGGGAGTAATCCTATCTTCCCCGTAAAGTATCATACTATGGCTAATATCTATCATAAGCACCGTACTCATCTGGGACTTATGGTGGGTTTCCTCTACTACAAGATCATCTTCAGTCATCTTAAATTCCCCGGCTCCATGGTTTATCTGGGCATTCTTTAAGCTCTCTGTCATAGAAATTCTGTCTAAAGAATCTCCGTAATGAAATTCTTTAAATTCTCCCGTGTGCTCATCTCCCAATCCTTGATATTTTGTAGAATGGTTTCCGGAGCCACTTCTTTTAATTTTACCAAATATCTGATTTAAGGCTTGTTGCCTAATGGCTCTTTCAGTTTTAGCTGTAATTCCCATGCCTCCAGTGCCATCAGGCTTTATCTCTTCGCGGATATATCCTTTTTTCTTAAGATCTTCAATAAAGTCGTCTATAGTATATTCACTGGTGGTAAGTTTATATTCTACATCTAATTGCCTTAGCCATTCTATAGCTTCATCAAAATCACCGGAAGTATGAGTAATCAACTCTTTAAAAATTTCAAATAATTTATCGAAAGGACTTATATCTTCCTCTTCAAATTTCTTAAATACAAAGCCTGAACGTATGTTTTCAATCTTCTTTTTCATACTTTAAAGTTAATGCATTTTATGGGTACTATGAAGTGAAACTCCTGTGAACAGGAACTAAACTTTTGTTAATTCCCAAAGCTAAACAGATTGTACACTTTTAAATTATAGTCGTAAAATCTAAAACCATATTCATTTTATGTTGTTATACTTTTCTTAAACCTTTTCACATTCTTTTAATAAATATGAGATTTGAAAAAAAATTAAGACATGATAAAAAAGACTTACCTACTTATAGCTTGTTGTTTTATTGCTTTTTCCGGATTCTCTCAAGAAAAAAAGGAATCTCCTTATGAAACTAACTTTGTGAAAGATGGAATATGGATTACATCTGCTGTTGGTTTAAATGTACTAGGTGTAAAATTGATTCAAGAAAAAGATGATTTAAGCTTAACCGATCTAAACAATCTCTCT
>Ga0209309_10003595_pt1 | contig 13286 bp, 18 predicted proteins | sample COGITO_mtgs_1204_2_FD_184807 | JGI IMG/M metagenome (GOLD analysis project Ga0209309, IMG submission 184807) | Pelagic marine microbial communities from North Sea - COGITO_mtgs_120412 (SPAdes) (version 2) | ecosystem: Environmental > Aquatic > Marine > Epipelagic ...
CCTCGCCTATGTATGTAAAGAACTATTATAAGGTATTGATTTTCTAAAATCTTTGATATTTAACAACTTAACCAATTGAGTCTATTGACTGGAGTAGAAATGGCTAAAAAAACACAAGCCCGCCAATCAAAAAAAACGACTAGCACTACAATTCACCCTGATCACACGAGACAACTCCCCAAACTCAATAGAGTTGAGGGACAGATTGCTGGCATCAAAAAAATGATTGAAGAAAATAGGTACTGCCCAGATATCATTCAGCAAGTTAGAGCTACACGAAAAGCTCTCTTTTCTGTTGAATCAATCCTACTTGAAGGACATCTTAATTCCTGTGTTTTTGATGCCATTGAAAGTAAAGTGAAATCTGAGCGGGAGCAGAAACTATCTGAAATTCTTCAAATTTTTAAAAGTGCAGACTCGCAAGGCATCGAGTTTTAACTTTTAAATATTCACAGTCTAAAATCATCAACTAACGCACAAAACCATTTTTAGCATCTTTGGCATGACCGCTAAGGATTTTAAGGACACCTGGTCGCAAGCTCTCAAAGATTCACATCTTTGCCGCCACACCAATTAGTTCAATCAAGCTCGGCTTAGTTCTCACCTTGATTTTTCATATTTGTGCTCATATGGTCAGGCTTCTAATAAAAGGAAGCTCTATGAAAAAAAAATCTAAACTTTTTGTAACAGTTTCCGTAGTTTCTTTTTTCGTGGCGTGTAGCTCTGGACTAAAGAATAAAGCCGATTACTTGGAGATTGAAGGCTTCGCCTCCCCTCGAATTAATGACACCCCTATTGTTAAAACTAAAAAAAGAAATTCTCTTATTCAGGGCCATGTCCATGGTAAGGGCTTAACCGAACCGCCACTTAAAGGTGTTCGTGTTATATTATGTGATAGACACAAAAAGGTTTTAAAAGAAATCAAGACAGACTCATTAGGAAACTTTAGTTTTCAAGAATCTTTGAAAGATGGCAACTACATTATAAAATTTGAATATGAAGATAAAATACAAGAAAGAATGGTGCCCCTCAAAGGATACAAAGCAAAAGTTTTAAAGGTTTATTTCGATTAAGCACATTATGATTCTTTAGCACTTAAGCCATCGCTTAATTCTCGATATAAAGTATTTCTTTCAACTCCTAATTTTAGAAACTTTGAGTGGTTTAAGCACATCAGAGCATACATTACACTTAGAGTTGAAATGACCGCATGTTTGTATTTTTTCAGACTAAAACACAACTTAATTCTATATTCTAAAGACTCTTCTTTTGAACATTTTATCCATATTAACCCTTACCGGTGAAAAAATTAATTATGTCTCTGATAAAACCACCAGTTCTCCTGTCTTTAGGTCTTGACGGTCTACTGACCGCTGTTGGCCTTAAGGTCGGTCGAGTTACGGCTTTATATATACCTGTCCGGCTGACTGAACGGTCAAAAGACACAATTCCGGGGCCGTAAATTCGATTTGTTAAATCAATATGGATGACTTTACTTTCTCGCCCGTAAACGCCAACTCCAGGAGGCGTCCCAAATCTTCGACGCATAGAGAGCGCAGCCTGAAGGGCTTTATTTTTTTCAGTAACTGAGCAAAACTCTATATCAATTGCCGAGCCATCAAGATGTCTACTCGAGCCAACTCCTCCCACAGCACTATTGTATGGTTCTGGTCTATACCAATTTCTTATCTCACAAATTTTTCCGAACTTAGACATACTCTGAGCCACAGACAAAAGCTGAACCCCTTTACTCCACGTGGACCGGTTTGGCATTAATATAAAAGGATTTGCCCGCGGGTAGACATTATAGAAAGTGTTGGTAGAAGCACTGTTTGGAGAAGTCATTTGCCTACACAAATTATTTTCCAACCCTTGAGATGTGCAAAAACTTGTAAAATCATTTGCGAGTCGAGGACTATGCAACGGAGACAATTGTAAAGAAGTGGTAGAGCGTGTGCCACTACCCAACTCATAAGAGGCAAACGCTTGTATGCAAAAAAGACTCATAAATAATATTTTTTTAAGTATTACAATCAACCGAAACCTCTTTAACGTAAATAGTTTTTTTATTTCTCTGAGCAGAGAAGCTTATTGCAGTTTTGAATTGAAACGGAACTTTAGAAAACTTTTTTATAGTTGTCTTTAAATTTTCTTCTTTGTGAATATTAATGACAAATTTATGTGTTTGGTTGTTGAAACTAAAACTAAAATCAACAAAATCAAATAAGTTCACAGTAGTTCCCTTCTTATTATCAGGAGATATTTGCTGTAAATCTGACAACAAACTAAACTCTTCAATTTGTAATGGATAGCTTTTATTTTTTTCGTCAATCCCAGCAAAAGAACACTTTATACTCTTTAAGGCCAATGGACTCTGAATCGTGTTTATTAAAAAAGATTTATTTGAAGCCAGGGTCATTTTGGACATCATACTTAAGCCTGTAAATAAAAACACCCCAGCAATGGCAATACTTTTTCTACTAATCATTAGTTATAATCGTCTTTTCGGCTAAAGAACTTTAATTTACGATCAAATTAGCCCGCATTGCTGTTTAGTTCTTCAAAAACACAGTTTTTCCTCTCTTTCATTTTATTTTCTAACGAAGAATCGCTAATATGAAGGCAGGTAAATCCTTACCTAAGAGGTCAAAGATGGCACTTGAAATATGAATTGCCCGGAGGTAAAACTCATGTCACTTCTGTTTCTAAAGATGAAAAACACGCCCGAAGAAACGCCAGACTTAAAGAGCGAGATCTTGCTAAGAGATTTTTTACAGAAAAAGAAATTTCTAAAATTCAAAGACTCGCCTTCAATTATAAGGCTGACGACAAACGTACTGAGCTTGATCAAACAATTGTAGCCTATATTAAAGCTAAGTCTAATGAAAATGATATAAGTCCAAAATATATTGAGGATGAATTTTTTAAAACTAAAGGCTGCATGGACTACTTCAAGAAATTAGAAGGCTTAATAGCAACCAGTGTTTCTATGATCCGAACAAAACATATTTGGAATTATTGAGATCACTTGCTATTTTTAATCTAGCACAAAAAAATCAAGCCCATCACAGCGAAAAACAATTTAAATACTGTAAAACGTTTTTTTTAAATTCTTGAAAAAGCGTTCAAGCATTGCGATTGATCCTTGTTTGGAAGTGGACACGATAAACGTTGATTTTTTTAAGGCTGCAAGATCTGTTTCTTTACCTGTTGATGCTGTTGAGAAAATCAACCAAACTGATTACAATCAACTTTATCATTTTCCACTAAAAGATTTTGTAGCCTTTTTGTTACTCACAGGTGCTAGGATTGGAGAAGCTCTTCATGCTGAACCTGAAGACTTTAACCTTAAGAAAAAAAATTGGGTTATTAAGAAAAAACCTAAATACCCAACTACTTTAGAGTTCGGCTGGAGACCAAAAAATAACAACCCTAGAATAGTGCCTTTAGTGGATGAGGTTATTGATATTTTGGCACCACTTATAGCCCAAGCTAAAAAGAGACAAATTGTGGGCTACATAAAGAGTCAAGAAGAGCCTGTAGCAGCCTCTTTTATCTTTTCTATGATTGATCGTAAATTGACCACTAGGCGGCGCGACGTGCGCGATAAGAAAATGGACAGCATCCAAGTCTGGAGAAGAGTCGATAAAAATTCAAAAGCCTGGAAAAGTCTATTTATAATAGCTGGACTCTGTGTTCTTGATGTCGACAACGAAGGGCGCTTTAAAGTTATTTATACAAGACATGACGCTCGTCGTGGATGGAATGAAGAAGCTGAAAAGTTAGGCTTAAATCTAAAAGAACGTTCTGCAATATTTAGCCATGAACTTAGAGTTAACCGCAGAAACTATAACGGGGAAAAGCACCTTGATCTGGAATCCATCTTTGAAAAAATACAAACACTTAGAGCATAAAAAATAATTCAACACTTGTAACCAAAGCAAAAAAAAAGCCCCTGACTGTTTACAGTCAGGGGCAGGAAATTGGGGCGACCGACGGGGCTCGAACCCGCGACAACAGGAATCACAATCCTGGGCTCTACCAACTGAACTACGGCCGCCACATATTTTATGGCTCAAAACTAATTGATATAGCTTTTAAGATCAAGTATAGACTTAAGAGAAGTGAATTTGATGACTTTTTAAACAGGTTCGTTCTTAAAAGCTCTTTGAATCTTCTAATTCTTAATAATCAGTCTAAAAACTGCCTCCGCTATCCTCACCCATCTCACCAAAAAGGATCACTTTTGGCAGCTAGAACAGTATGAAATCGATCTTGCCGCCATCACATGCGTGATAGGGCTCTTACAGATTATACAAGGTTCAGATTTCTTTTTTCCATAAACTTTTAGTTTAGTTTGAAAAGCCCCACTTTCGCCTTCAGCATTTTTATAAGAGAGTATTGTGCTTCCACCGTGATTTAGAGCCTTGTTTAAAATACTTTTGGTGTTTTTTCTAAGGTACTCCATCTCCTCAGCACTGCATGAGCTCGTTATTCTAAACGGTGAAAGTTTGGATCTAAACAGTACCTCTTGAACATAAATGTTTCCCAATCCCACCACATACTTTTGATCCATCAAAAAGCTGTAGATATTTTTTTTTGATTTAGAAGCGTCTTCAATTGTTTTTTTAAAATCTTTTTTGGGGCTCAATATTGGATCCCAACCGATTTTTTTAAATTCCAAATCCGAATAAGACACCCAACCAAAACGTCTGGGATCATTGTAGACAAGCTTGCTTCCATTTTTTAGGCGTAGACCGATATGATCATGATTAAGTGCTCTTGAACCTTTAACATCCACTCTAAGCATACCTGTCATCCCCAAAGAAACATCCAAATGGTTTGAGGAATCACCTAGATGAATAAAAAGCCTTTTTCCCCACCTTGAAAGACCTGAAATTTTTTGACCCTTCAAATGAGTTTTAGAACTGCAGAGCTCCTTTCTTAGATTTAAACCACTTTTATGAACGGCAACAATTTCTTCGCCTGTTACAAGTGCTTCAATTTGTTTTTTAACTGTTTCAACTTCTGGTAATTCTGGCATATGCTACCTAATTTATCTTTTTGATATTATTGAGGATTTATGGTTTTTAATCTAAGAGATGACCACATTTTTCTTTTTTTGTTTTCAGATACTTTTCACTGAACTCATTTGCTGGAGTTACCGAAGGAGTCCTCTTAGTCTCAAAGCCTGCGTTTTTTAAAGCATCAATTTTAAGTGGGTTGTTTGAATTTAAATCAACTTTAACAATTTTAAAAAAATTCAAAACCGCTACAGCATCATCGTAAGTTCTTTGATCAACACCAAGCCCTAATGCAATATTGGCTTCAACTGTATCCGCCCCTTGTTCTTGTAACTTGTAAGCTTTGATTTTTTCACCTAAGCCAATTCCCCGCCCCTCTTGCTTTAAGTAGATCAGCAAACCGCTGCCGCGCTCTTGAATAGTCTTAAGTGCCGTCTCAAGCTGATCTCCACAGTCACATTTTAGCGAGCCAAAGATCTCTCCTGTTTTACATTCTGAATGAATTCTAACAAATACAAAGGAATTCGGAGCGCTTTTATCAGTAAGTCCCAGTGAGACACATGCAGTCTCTTCTCCATGCTCAGATCTGAACACATGAAACTGAAATTCACCGAACTTTGTAGGAAGCTTAGTGTCTGAGTAGTGTTCGAGTCTCATTTTATTTCCAGCGGCATATAGTGTTAAGTGCAGTGTCTTAACCTTTAGCTATAACAAATAAGAACCTGAATCAACGAATAACGAATATAGCAATTATAACCAACACCCACTTTTAAGTGAGTCTTGGTTATCTATAAAGCTTTAATGGACTGTAACTTTTTCAGGGTTCATATCTTCAAGTGACGCCTTCAAGGCTGGAATTTTATCCTCATCTGAATTTAAAGCGATCATGACGGAACCTTTACCAACTTTTTCATCAACAAATTTAGCTTCTATTTCTGGGTAACCTAAGCCTAGAAGTCCACCCAGAAGACCACCCGTTGCACCTGCAACGCCTGCTCCGGTAAAAGCAGCTACGATAGGGCCACTCGCTAAGATGCCCCGGCGCCACCAGTTACAGCGACTGTGCCTACTGCTGTCAATCCGGCGAAACGGCACCTAAAGTTTCACCTACACCTGCGCCAATTGCAGCGCCTTCAGCTGACTTGTTTCCTTTATGGATTTATAGATCGTTTTCTTTGTTCCACGTATTGCTCGCCGATAAAAGCGTAAGGTCTTTTTCTTTTACTCCTAAGGCCTCCATGCGCTGAATCGCAACCTAAATTCCTAAGCGGTCATTGCGCTTCTAATCTGCTTAGCGTACTGGAACGGTGTTGGAGCTTTGGCATCTCTGTCTTTGGCCTTCATTTTCACAACCATCAAAATATAACTTTTAGGATCAAGCTCTACTTTTTTGCATGACTCAATAACCGTGTACATCGTTGATGCGACATCTGCACCGTTGATTGATCTTGAACCGTAAAAGTTTTTACGCCCCATCACACTTTGTCTTATAGCACGCTCGGCATCGTTGTTTGTAAGCGGGATCTTTGGATCTTTCAAAAACTTTGTTAAACCATCCCAGTGGTTCATAGAGTAGATGATGGCTTTCATCAGACCACTCTCTGGACGCGCTTTTACTTTAGCTTCCATCAACCAAGTCTTAATTTTTTCAACAATTGCTTTTGACTCCAAACCTCTTAACTCTTTTAAGTGCTCGTAATCTTCTGCTCTGTGCTCAATTTTTGACAATGAGCTCATCAACTTTAAAATCTGCTTGCACTCTTTAGGATAGTTTTTCTGGATGTCCTTAAACTTACGTCTTGCATGGGCCCAACAGTAGGACATCACAACTTTATCACTCTTCTTAAAGTGTCTTTTGTAACCGCTAAATCCATCTGTAAGTATCGGGCCCTCATAAGAGCCTACAAGCTCTTTAGCAATGTCTCCTGACCTTGTGGGTTCAAACTGATAAAAACTTCCTGCGGCATTACTCATCACCCACATGTACCCATCGTCTTGCTTAGGGATGTTGATCGGCCACGGAGTTTCATCTAAGTGAAGACACAGACCACACTCCATCATCTCTTTTTTTATTTCACCGCAAACACTTTCTAAATAAAAACTCACAAATGCAGACAGTGAGTAAAGCGTGTTCACAGCAACCGTTAAACCGCCTGACTTCATCATTTTTGTGATGCGCTCAAGTGGCAAATGATATAAATATTTTTTAACAGCAACATCAACACTCAATTCAACACCGTATTTTGAACCTGGCATGATCTTCAAAGCACAGGGGGCTGTTAAAATAACTTCTTGATCTGTTCCTTTTGTAACTTTTAATCTGTACTTAAAACGCCTCACTTTTTTTCTTACGTAACTCTCAACCTTAATATCAACAAAATCAGACTCATCAAAGAAGCCCGCAATCTGCTCCCACTCAGAGTCTTCTGGGTAACCATATTCTAAGGCAATTTTTGATAAATCATCAGAATTAAGTTTTTCATCAACTGTGATCTCAGGTAGCTTTTAAGCTCTTCATCAATCGGTGCTGGAGCAATAGACTCCGTGTGGATTGTTTTTGACTCGCCTGTCTTTGGACGATCCGTTGAAGGTGTTTTCTCAGAGCTCTTGCCGAACATTCTTTTTTGTAGAACACAAAGATTATCATCTAAAGATAAAATCTTCTGCTGCCTCAACTCTTCTTCTTTATAGTATTTTTCAAGAAGCTTGTCTCTGTCCTCAAGCACACTAAGAGTATGCTCTAAAAGCCCTCTTAAAATTTCAGGGTTGTTTTCTTTTTGTATGGCTTTTGACAGTCGAGACACAAAAAAAGTTTTTAACAAACAGCTCCAATAGGCAAGTCTTTTTTTATTTTAGGCTCAGGGCTGTAACGACGAAGCACAGAACCGTGTAACAAAAGTTCAAGTTCTGATCTTGTAATTTCTCTTCTTCCATTAAGATCAAAAACTGACATAAATCCACGACGCTTCTCCATGCGCTTTGTGAGCTGTACTAATCCTGAACCATCAAAATACAGCGCCTTTAGTCTTTTCTTGTTGTTTCCTAAAAAAATAAAAACATCGCCGTAGTTTAAGTCTTGTTTCATATCCTCTTTTATAAAATATGATAGTCGCTCAAAACCACACCTCATATCAATCGGCTTCTGGTAGACAAAAACTTGTGCGCCTTTTGAAAATGACATTGCCATCTTAAAGCAGCTCTTCTTTTAAAAGCTCTTTAAATTCTGTAAACGAAACGCCTTGAACCGTGAGGCCTTGTTTCCAAGAAAGTAAGATTTCAGAGGCTGTTTTATCCTCGATAATTTGAACCGGCTTGAAATTAGTTTTGCACAATGTGGAAAACTTTCGCCTCCAGGAAAAAACTGTAGGAGCGCTAATTTTAAGTGTCTCAGCCAACTCTGTCGTAGAGAGACCTGATTCAATTGCTGTCACAACATCTTTTTTAAAGTCGGTAGGCCACTGAACGTAGCGTTTACCAGTAAAATTGTTTCTGATCTCTTGTGTTCTTATTTTTAAGTTTTTTAAATCCATAAGCTGGCTTATAATCGATCAGCTTTTTAAGCGTAAGGGCAGCCTAGGAATTCAGGTTACGCTGAATCGCTCTTTCTGCACTCACTTTATTTTCAAAAATTACTATTACCATTTCGTTATTATTCGTTATTATTCGTTATTATTCGTTATTATCAATCTACACACTGATTGAGAAAACTCTTTAAGAGCACGTGAATCCTTGTGCATTATACTACAAAACTGTTTTGTCTCCAATGTCCCCAGTTTTATAGGTCACGTCATCGGGTTCCAAATCTTTAGAGAGTCTTTTGATGTTTTCTTTTTGTTGGTTAAGTTCAAAAATTCTATTCTCCACTTTGGAAATTTCTGAATCTGTTTCATTGATTTTAGCTGCAAGTTCTTTTTTCTGTTGCGCCAAATTTTTGGCTCTTTTTTTGAAAGGACCTAGCTTGTCATTGATTTTTTTTAAATCCTGACCTCTTTTGAAACTTTCTGCAAAATTAGTCTTAAATTCAACTGGACAGTTGTTTTGTTTGAGTGCCTTCTGGCCTGATTTACTCATCATAAAAGCATTTTTGGGTGAACAGTAGATCTCGATCCCCAAAAGCCAACCCTGTTTGTAGTCAACCACGGAGGCTGTGACACCCTGATCATCGCATTTTTGCTTTAGTTTAAGAACATTGGTTTCATCCAAACCTAATTTACCATCTTCAAGTCCTTTTTGAGTCCAGTTGATTGCTGCACAGTCTAAGCTTTTTTTACCAAAGCAGCCCACTAAAGTTAAAACCAGTAAGCTGATGCTTAAAATTCTTATCATTGTTGTTTTTCCTAAGCTTAAGCGTTGTCTCTTGGGGCGTGGTTGCTGTTTTTATCTATAATGTCTTTTTTTGAATTGTCATTCATAACTTGATGGCTTTTTTTGGTCGAGCCATTGTTTTCATGATCAGAAGGAGAACTGTCTTGAACGCCATCTTTAGGATTCTGACTTTTATCATTGCTGTCTTTTTTTTTATTCTCACTCATTTCTTTCTGCCTCTCTTAGTGAATAATGTTATAAGCTAATTAAGCTTAGTATTTTCAGTTTACACTCCAGCGTGAAAACTTGCTCAATTCGAGGTTATTTTCTGTGAACTAATTTACACATTAATCGCACAGCCCAAAAAAAAAGCATACTTTGTCTCGAAACATTACAGACTGTCCTCCAGTTCCATCTTATAGTTCTTTGGAAACCTCAGCACACCTACACCAGCCAGACTAGAATCTCCGAAAACATACCAAGTCTTGATAGATTTTAAGTTTGCTCTGTAGAGAACAAGACTCTCTTCTTTAAAATTGATTTTTTTTGCCATACCGCTATTTAAAAAACTGAAGCAGTTAAATTTCTCAGTGAAGGCTAAATTTTTAAAGCGCTTATCAACAAGACTCCACTTTTTTTCTATCGACTTTGTGTAAAAAGCTATTTTCCACGACCTTAATTTTGACTCTAAGCCTGTAGACCCACGCTCCAGACAGTCTTCAACATCAGCAATAAACTTATGATGAGCGGATTTAAAATTTGTAGGGTCTGGACCACTAGACATCTCTATCGTGATCAAGCCTTTCTGGTTTTTCACCACTTCGTATTTTTCATAAAGATAAGGTTTTTGATACTCACTTGAGTCCTCTTTTTTTTCTGAATAAGACCACACCCACGCAGCCCCCTCATAAAATCTTTCAGGAGCAACTGTAAATTCTTGAACCCCGGAAGCTGAAAAACTAAAGAACGTTAAAAAAACAAAGGCGGAACTGAAAAAAAATTTAATCATTTTTAAACCCTCTATAAACTTATTGCCTCAAAACTTTTAACTGGATGATCAATGATGCCACCATCAGATGTGTATTCATAAGTGTGGCCACCTAAAACTCCTAAAGTATGTCCAGGTATAGAAACAACTTGAGGAAAGCCTTTGTTCTTGTTTAAAAAGACGCCTGTGTGTGACCATGTTTGATCTTTCTGATTGAATTTATAAACATCATCAACATAGTTTAAATCATAAGTTGCACTGTTTTTAAGAATCATGCCTCCGACAAGATACAGGTCTCCATCAATCTGCCCTACTCCCGGAGCGAATGTTGCAAACGGTAGAGGAGGGAGCTCTCTCCATTTTTTTGTCTTAGGATTAAGAGCTGTGACATTGTCGACCCACTCAAAGTGACTTGCTCCCTCTCCAATTCCACCAAGTAGATAGATTTCATTTTTAACAACTACAGCTGTCATCGCTCGTCTTAAAGGTTGTGGAATCTTAAATTCACTCACAAATGCAGTTTCACTTTCTAAATTAAAACCATCTATAGACTCTAAAAAAAGACCTTCTTTGTCATTTTTAAATTTTGGAGTGCTGTTCCATCCACCAAGTAGATAAACAGTGTTGCCAACTTTAGCTACCGCATTAGAGGAGCGAGGAACTGACAGCTTTGTTTTGAGTGTCGTCCAACGGTTTGTCTTGATGTCGTAGCGCTCAATGCTGTCTAGAGACTTCCAAGCTGGAAGATGCTTTTCACTGTAGGCAAATCCACCGAAAACATAAAGATGGTCACCCTGTGCCACCATTTGAAAACCATGTTTGGCTGTGTTCATAGGAGCCAAGGACTGCCAGACCTGAGTTTCAAGATCATAGACTTCTAACTTATTTAAAAAAGACTCTTTTGGATACACGTGTCCAGGCCCCTGATGACCACCAGCAATATATATTTTGTTGTCGTGAAAAACAGCTCCAAAAGATGAGCGCTCAGGAGAAAGAAGATCAGCTAAACTTTTTATTTTTAAGTTATTTGGATTAGAAAATGAAGGCACATACTCTGCTGCTAGCGGATCATTTAAAAATGGTTTTGGTTTAACAAGAGTGTCGGGATTAAAAACTTGGTCTTTGGCAATATGATAGATGTCAATTAGGTTCTCGCCAGATTCATCTTCAGCAAAACGCGTAAAATAAATAGAGTTGTCTGGAGCAAAAACGGGTGTGAACTCAATATTGGCGTCACTTGTCACAGCTGATTTTTCACCGTTCCATAAATCATACAGATAAATGTCCCACTGACCGCTGTCTTTACTCACATAAGTTACATATCTTTCATCCATAGACAGGCTGGGAAACATTGCATGCTTACCCTCTTCAGTAATTTTTTTGAAATCTTTAGTGCCTCGATCAAAAAGCATAAGCTGCTTGGGCGCCCTCTTATCACTTTTGTCTAAAGTGCGGTGATAAATTATAAATGAAGCGTCCGAGGCAAGAGCCGGCGCGTAGCAATCATAATTGCTTTCAATAATTTCTGGCTTCGCATTATAAAAATATGTCAACTCACCATAAATTACGCTAACTTCAAAAGAAGATTCTAAACGTTCTTTTTTTAAATCAATAAGGTGAATATTTTGTTTTCCATTTCGGGGGTTCATTCCACTGTAGGCTAAAAAACGATCGTTACCTGAAAATTCAGCGTGGATGTATTGATTTCCTTTTGAGGACCAAACTTCAACTCTCGCCTCGTCTAAACTCCTGACAACAAGCTCAACGTTGACTTCTAGTCCTGGACGAATCGTTCCACGTGAGTAGGCCACGTAGCGGCCATCACTGCTGATGTCGGGGTGGTACGTGTCAAAATTTAAATTTGAAATCCTTTGCTGACGGCTTCCATCATCTTCGGCCACAACAATTGATCTTAAATCACCAGCTTGTTTTTGAAAAGCAACATATGCAAATGCAGACTGCCCCGTGAGCACTGCCAAAAATGTTAATAATACAGTTAGCTTAACCATCTCTCCCCCTTTAAATATTAAAACCCCACCAGACCCATTGATATTAAAAAAGTACTTATAAGTCGATAACGCGCTTATAAATTCTTTTAGGTGATCATATGATGACAATAGGCATGAATTAATGCCTATTAGGTGATCAAGGAGCTTCGTTATGGTTTTCTTTTTTCTTATAAATTTGATTCTACCGAGTTTTGCTAGGAACACCCTGCCAGTTGAGTTCAGTAATGAAACTCAAACCTGTATTTCTAAACGGGCGCTTTGGGCGGCCTTGGAAACTGTGATGAGCGGTTCAAGTGACTCTTGGCTCTGGCCAGAAGCAAAGTCTAGCATTTTAGGCGAAGGGCTTTTTGAAAACGCTACAATAGACGTCACTTACCATGCTGGTTGGTTTGCACCCACTTACACTTATGTTTTAGAAGATGTGATTCCACTTGAGACTTTTACCTATAAAGCTTTACAGACCAATCACCCCTTTGGAGGTGGCGCCACTATAAGTCTTTCTACTGTTGAAGAAATGACTTTGCTAAAGTGGAAGGGTTTGTACCTTACAGGCTCAAATGACTGGTTCAGGCGTAACTACTTCAAACGTTTTTCTGTTGATTTTTTTGAAAGTCTTGAGAAAAAAATAAAAGATAAAGAAAAAGTTTTTTGCCTTTAAGCTAACGAGGAAAACATATGAAAACAATTTTGAAATCATTTAGCGCAGGCTTTTTATCAACATTTATTTTTCATCAAGGCCTGTTTGGACTTTACTACCAATTAGGTTTAAAAACCTCCCCGCCTTATAACATGAGTCCCAACACTGTTGGTGTTCCGAGCGTTGTTTCGCTAGCTTTTTTTGCAGGGCTTTGGGCAGTTTTGATTTGGCAGTTGGTGCGCTCTGACACCAGTTTTAATCATTGGATCAAAGCTTTTGTATATGGAGCCATAGGCCCTACAGCACTTGCATTTTTGGTGGTC
>Ga0209309_10003599_pt1 | contig 13282 bp, 8 predicted proteins | sample COGITO_mtgs_1204_2_FD_184807 | JGI IMG/M metagenome (GOLD analysis project Ga0209309, IMG submission 184807) | Pelagic marine microbial communities from North Sea - COGITO_mtgs_120412 (SPAdes) (version 2) | ecosystem: Environmental > Aquatic > Marine > Epipelagic ...
ATTATCAATTAGAGTGTGACAGCACGCTGACGGGTGATATAGGCAAATCAAAAACCCTTAAAGCCGCCGGTACCGCCCAAGATTTCACGGTCGCGGTTGGCTCGTGTATTCTCAAGAACAAAAACGATGGCGTCGCCGTTGACAGTTTGCGTAACTGGAATCCAGATCTGTTCCTGCACCTCGGTGATTTTTATTACACGAGTTTGCAGTCGACTGATCCGGGAGTGTACGAAGGGCTGTACTCTGATCTAATCGGTACGTACCCTGGACTATCACAGCTGATGCGTGAAATCCCAAGCTACTACGCGGTTTCGGATCATGAAGCTGGAGCGGACAACGGTGATTCCGACAATGCCTGGGTGGCGGCGCATATCCAAACCTACAAACAGGTTGTTCCACACCGCATAGTCGATACCGCTCCAGCGCCACGTGGTCGCTGGCAATCATGGGTGGTTGGCCGTGTTCGATTTATTATGCTCGATATTCGCCACCTTGATCGCTCACCAGGATTAGCAACCGATGATGCGAGTAAGACTATGCTCGGTGCCACTCAAAAAGCTTGGTTCAAAAACCAACTGCTAGAGTCTGAATTGCTCAAAGTCGTTATTTCCGACGTTGGCTGGATGGGACCGGCCTCACTGGCAGACGGCGAAGACAAATGGTGGGCCTACTCAACTGAGCGCCAAGAAATAATAGATTTTATTACAACTAATAATGTCAACGTTGATCTCTGGCATGGTGACTCACATTCTATCGCCGTGGCTGGCAAAGCTACCAATAGTTATGGTGGTTTTCCGGTTATTTGTGCCTCGCCATTAGCCCAAGTAGGTGGGGGACGCTATCTCGGCGAGTTTGATAGTGTCTACAACAACTCTGGCGGCGAAGCGCGCCAATACATGCGAATTAGTTTCACCGACGACGGCACGACACTGACTCGATCTGCTTCGGGCTGGGACGCTGCAGCTGGTGTCGAACGAGTTGCATCCACAGAAACCTGGGGTACGCCACCTTCAAGTGGAGTGCTGAGTGACTATATCCGCGCGGTTGATGCTGTAGGATCTTCATCAAACAGCAGCAGTATTTCCATCACCATGCCCGCAGCTGCTCAGGTCGGTGATGTCGCAGTTGTCGACGGTAACATTGGTGCTGGTGCCGGCGTGACGATGACTGGTCCAGCGGGCTATACGCAAGCCGTGTATCAAGCAAATGGATTTAACACTACACAGCTAGGCTTGTATTACAAAACGCTGGCGCTCGGTGATCTCGGCTCAACGATCACACTAACTGCATCAGCCGGTAGAACACTCAACTTGTCTGTTATCGTGCTTAAAGATGTCACGTATGATACCGTTTCTTCGATTAGCGAAGCTGATGCAGCTACGACCGCAACACTGCCCTCTGTAACCCCTACAGAAGCCAATAGCGTGGCTGTGAGTTTTGTAAATGCGAGTGTTCTGTCGGCGGCTAGCATAACCTCATCGTCTGGCTGGACTGAGCAATCTGAAGTCTATGAAACGGGTGGCTCAAGTCCAAATGTCAACTACATCACTGCGCAGTTACTCAGCGGCGGTGCTGGGGTGCCAAGCTCAGCAGGCACTGCAACGTTAGCTAGTGACACTATGAGTTATCTGTCGGCGACGATGGCATTTACGCCAGTAGTCAGCGGGCCTAGTGTCATATCACTTGTCGACCAAGCTGACGCGGATACCTATGGGACGTCATTGACGCTCAATTACACCTCTACAGCTGGGAATACGCTTGTGCTATACGGCAACTCTGCAGGTTCCAATACTGTAACTGACACGGCGGGTAATACCTGGACTTTTGCAGAAGATACCGTTCCAGATGGTGCAACTGCTCAGCGTCAAGGACAGCTATATTACTGTGTGAATGCGGCGGCCATCACCAGCGTAACTCTCACTGCAGCAAGCAACAGTAATTACAATTTCAAGATTACTGAATGGGCTAACGTTGCTGAAATACGCGATACAAATTCTAATCTGTTAAATGTAAACCCAGCACCAGTGTTTGCAAGACAAGGTGATGTTTACTTGTCTAGTGTATTCCATTATGAGGCTTCGGGCCTTGGCATGAGCACGCCGCAAGATTTTACGGGTCTAGCTGTTGCCAATAGATCAGACATCGTCACGTCGAGTGCGTATAGAACCGTCACAGATGAAGGTATGAAAGCAACGAATTGGACAGGTGGTTCAAATGGAGTCATCAATATCAGTATGATGCCTGTTGGAGGAGCGCCAGGTGGGATCGAACTATTCAAATGGAATGGTGACAACGTTGAGCCATTACCGTCCAACACTGGTGGCCTCACAATTGTCAACGATGGTATACGCCCTCCAGCTTACCAGGCGGATAATTCGTCAGGCACACAGTCAGTTGGGTATTGGGATACGGGCACGCAGACCACATGTGCAGCCAGGGTGTATTTCAAAACCCCAACCAGTTGGGGCGGTAGCAATACGAAGATACTATCGTTTGTAGATACGGCGACATTTGCAGTTAGAGCATCATTTGCGGTTTCAGGGTCACTTGATCCAGGTGGCGTACGGTTCACTAAAGACGGTGGTGCTAACTCAGACAGATACTATGATGTTATTGAGCTCGATACCTGGTATCGACTTGAAATGCTGCTTGACCAGGACAACGGCAGAGTTAGGGCCTACTTGTATGAAGGCGATAGCGCAGTCGAAGTCCTCAATACTGGCTGGGTATCCGATACGTTTGGTAGTTTTTATGACCGAGTCTACGTCGGTATTGCTAAAGACACTGCGGATGAGGGCTTGTGGCTGTTTGATGACATAAAAGGTATCACTGGCTTAACGCTGATTGGACCGGCTCAAAAACCATACACTGGCCTGGCTCCATCCCGTACCAACTGGGTAGGTGGTAGCAACCAGCCAGGAAGTTATTTCGAGAACAACAACTTTGCGAAACCTGTAACCGCTAGTGTAGGTGACTGGATGATACTCACGTTGACCCATACTGGTGATACTACGGTAACTGACGCCGATGGCTGGACACTGATTGCTGAGCGCTACACGACAGGTACATTACGATCGACGGTCTATGCCAAAACCGTGCAGCCAGACGAATTCAACTGGGCGTTTGTTCAGAGCAACACTTCGGCTGTGACATACTCACTGATGTGGGGTATAGGCGCTGCACCTGTTAGTGAATGGGGGTATGGAGTCTGGCTGGAGCGTACCCGAACTGGCACGAGCTCGACCAACGTAGCAAATCCTGGAATAGCTACTTTTACTGACAATAGTTTAGTACTCACCGTTTCAACTGAGCGTACATCTGCACTAGAGCCAACTGGTATTACCTCTATGACCGGTGCAACACCATGGTTCTTCCAAGGTCACACTGCTGGAATGATCGAGACGCATTCAGTTGGCTATGCTCAAGTAGCAAGTCCTGGCGTTACGCCAAATGTCACCGTAACGTATCCAAACACAGTGACAAGCAACGGCAACATAATTCAATTTGCGCTGCCGCCAGATGGCTATACACAAACCACCATCGGTGCGGTACGGGCTGTTGCGAGCACGAATACTGGCGCAGCAAGTGCAACCTCACTCAGTCTGGCCATACCAGCTGCCGCAAAAGCTTGTGATACGGCTGTCGTCATCGGTAACTATGCTACGGGTAGCGGAGCAGTCCTGACTGGACCAGTTGGCTATACTCAACTAGCCAATCAAGCCTCAGGATTCAATAACTCATTCTTGGGTGTCTGGTATAAACACCTGAAAACTGCTGACTTAGGTACTAGTCCGACCATGACGGGGGACCTCAACAGGAGAATGGGCATGGCAGTAGTCGTTGTGCAGGGTGCTTCATATAATGCAGTATCATCAATTATCGATGATGGTTCACCAAAAGGCACAGCCTCGACGCCATCGGTGACACCAACCACAGACAATGCGTTTTTGCTCTCAATCACAAATGCTGCAGCGGCTGAGATAGTTAGTGGTGCGGACCAACCACTCCACTGGAATGAAGAATTAACTGATATCGCGGTGACGCCTGGCAGCACTGAACTAATGACATACATCTCTAGTAAGCATGTTAAAGCTGGTGCTTCTATCCCAACCTATGAATACCGTGGACTTACGATTTATAGTGGCGGAACCGCTAATAGCCTCACGGTAACCGTCGCATTTACCGAAAGTGAGTCAAATGGCACTACAGTCACCGTATGGGACGGTACGACTCGCTTGCCAGCGACTATAATTGGTATATGGGATGGATCAAATATCATTCCTGCGAAAATAAGTTGTGACCAACCGTTGTTGACTGGGATTCGTGACCCAGACGTCGGGAGTGCGACGCTCTCCTGGTCTGCTGGGTTTAACGGCACGACACTCGACTCCTCAGTTTGGACTGCGGTTAATGTAGCTGCTGGCACTACTAACAATGAGTTGCAGGCGTATACTGACCGAGCTAGCAATGTGTACGTGCAAGACGACATTCTTCATTTGGTGGGTCGTCAAGAATCGTTCAACGGAGCTGCATATACTTCAGGGAAAATCAGCACTATAGATAAACGGTTGTTCCAATACGGATACATTGTGACTCGTATGCGGATACCGAAAGGCCAAGGTCTCTGGCCGGCATTTTGGACACTCGGTCGTAGGGACGGCGATAGGTACTGGCCAACATCTGGCGAGATAGACATATTCGAGAGCGTCAACGACATGGATTTCTACGGTGGTGCTGTTCACGGTGGCGAGGACAATGAGCCACCTCAAGCAGGTGATCACTGGTCCCTGAGCCGAAGTCTAACCGGCCTAACTCTTAGTGATGGAGCGTTCCATTTGTTCGCAATCAACTGGCGAGCTGGATTAATTGAATTTTTCTACGACAACGTATTCATCGGTGACATTTCAGCGAGTGATACGCCAGCTGGTAAAGATTGGCCATTTGATCGTGTGCCACATTACTTGATGTTGAATCTTGCGATTGGTGGAGATTGGCCAGGTAGCCCGGATGGCTCGACGTCATTCCCAGCGACTGTTGAAGTAGACTGGGTTCGTGTGTACAACGAAGGCACAGGTATCCCCGTTACTACACAAAGTCCACCACCGGTTCCTGTTCCAAAATTAAATACGCTAACCGACGATTTTAGTGGTACTATCGCAAATTGGCCAAATGCATTTAACTCTCCCTCTGTCAGTGGTGGGCGAGGTGTAATACCGATCGATTCTGGAGTGTATAGTGGATTTGATACCGGACCTGCCTATGATTTTGCAAACTCTCAAGTCCACATGGAGTGGAATGAAATTCCAGCACTATCACCATCTCGTGAAACGCTATTCCAGCTCGTTGTTGATGCGGATAGTACGAACTACATAATGATGTTCCGTTCTGGCAGTAACACAAGTGTTACGGGTCGCGTAAGAAAAGCTGGTGTCGACACGCAGCAATCGTTTACGACTTCCGATCAATGGTGGCGAATGAGAGAATCTGCGGGCACGGCTTATTTCGATACTTCAGCCGATGGATCTATTTGGACGACTCGATACCAAGTCGCTCATGGACTAAGCGTGGCTCAACTAGCTGGCATGCGGTTGGTTATTTCCAGTGGTGACTACGGCTCTCTCGGACCGGCTACGACATATGTTGATAATGTAAACGTCTAGTCAGCGATGCATACCGTCACTACTTGTATAAAGTGATACGAAGGTAGTAAGAAGGTAAGTATCGCGATATAGTATGTACAAGCATAAGGAGAAAAAATGGGTTTTAACACTGGAGGCGGCGGAGGAATATCAGCGGCTACCGACGTAGCGCTCAATAGTCCTCAAGACAATCAATCACTAACCTACGACAACTCATCGAGTAAGTGGGTCAATGAGACGGTGTCTGGAGGTGGCGGTGGTTCAGGAGTCGCACCAGCAACGAAAGTAGTAGCCGCTAATGATGCACCAACTGCAGTTAAAGCATCCGCTGATTACGTGTGTGACGGTACCGCTGATGAGGTGCAGATCAACCAAGCAATTGCCGCAATCGCTAGTGACACAATTTCGCTTGGCTCTCAGGGAGGCACTGTTTTACTATGGGGTGAGCAATTTAATACCGCAGGTGCAATACTGATACGTTCGCAAGTGACGGTGAAGGGTTTAGGTCAGTTTTCGACTATAATTCGACCGGTTAATAGCTATCGTCCAGGTGAAAATGGAGGAGTAATCGAGCTCTTTAGCGCCGATACGCAGTACACAACGGTTACTGATCTTGGCATTCACGGTAATGGCTGGGGAGCCAGTGATTCTGATTGTTGTGGTATATATTATTTTCAAGGTGCAGGAACGCAATACGATGCAGCTCATCGGATAATAAACATGTATATTTATGCGACTTCACGCCATGGAATCCGACTGCGCGGTGGCTCTGGCTCACGAGGACGAGCTAGCTATGTTTCAAATATTCGTATTATCGAAGCTGGCACTGCTCAACACAGTGATGCCTGTGGTTTGTGGCTTGATTCGCATGTCGACTCGTTTTTCTTTGCTATTGATGTTGGTACGTCTGCGTCGCACGGATTCCGTATAAACGGTGCAAATAACCGATTCGTAGGCTGTAAAGGATGGTTCTCAGGCTCACTTGGCTCAAGCAATCATGATGGCAGTGGCTTTTATGTATCGGGTGTGCGGAATCAATTTGTTGGCTGTGAATCACAAGACAACTATGGAGACGGATTTTTTATAGGCTCGCCAGACAACACACTAAGTGGCTGTGTGGCTGATTCAAATGGTTACAACCGAAATGGGGGCAATGGCACTGGCGGATGGACTGGCTCTGGATACTACGTCAACACATCACGCATGACGCTACAGGGCAACGCGTTTGACAAGACAGAGAGTGGTCGTCCGTTGTACCAAAAACACGCCGTTGAGATCGGGAGTGGTAGTCTGACTGGACTTATCATCCAGGTTGCCTCAGGCGCCTCTGGCTCAACTAGCCTGGGTGGTACTGCGGGCGGCGGTAACATCGTTAACGTAGTATAATGCGACGAAAGGGGAGATAAAGTATGGGATTCAATCCAAGTAACGGAGGTGGTATAGCAGGTGCGGATGATGTTGCACTGAGTGCTGTGCAGGCTGATGAAGTGCTTAGCTATGATGACTTATCTGCCAAATGGCAAAATAAAGCCGGCTTGATGCCGACAGTCGAATCTATTCCAGCTGGCTCGACGATTACCGTGCAAAAAACTGGTGCAAGCTGGCCAGCTAGACCAACATCACGTGCTGATGTGACGGTTATCTGGAAGGGTCCCGATCCATCACCATCAATTGCTGCCACTGGCACTAGCGGTATGCGCGATAATATTGATATGCGATTTGTGACGGATTGATCGATGAGTGATCGAGGCTACTGGTATGTTCAAAACGGTGCTGAACGCCGTCGTGGTTTGGATCCACGCAACGTAGCTGATAGCGGCTATGTTGAAGGTTGGGGATACCCAACCTGGCGTGATGAATTTGACGGCAGTAGCGTAGATCCAGCCAAATGGTCAGTCAAAGACCAATCGTTTTTTGGCAACACGCCGGATAGGGCAGTTATAAAAACAGAAAATACCTCTATAGTTAACGGTGAGTTGCAATTGAGAGGCGAATGGCGCGCGACCGCAGATGGCAATCGCTGGCACGATACCGGTTACATAGATCATCGAATTGGTGGCGGGGGCACGAACTCCTCACAGACAGTTTATTCGCAACAATACGGCCGTTGGGAGATTCGAGCCAAAACGCCAACCGGCCCGAACACGCTTGGTACTTTAGCTGCCTTCTGGCTACGCTGTAATGGCAATTTAGGCGAGATAGATATTATGGAAACCTGGGGTTATGCCGGAAATACACCTACTAGTACTGGGCAGCTGCCTGGGTCATCAACACTAACGTTTCACTCGTCGACTATGGCAGGACCAGTCAACGACAAGCCGTATATAAAGTCATTTATCCGCTACAACGAAGCGGTAGGCGACTACTCAAACCCAGCGTGGTCATATATCAGTAACAATTTACCCGAAAACCCAGCCTTTGATGGCTATCACACCTGGGTATTTGAATACATGCCAACCTATATTGCAGCCTACTATGATGGGCAACAAGCCTGCTATCTGACACCGACAACGACTGATCCACAGGACAGCGGCCGAACCTGTGCCTGGATGTGGGATCCTGATTTCTTCGGTAGCGCGTTTCATATGCGCTGTAATTTGCATATCGGTATGTCCGAGATCTATTGGGGCGTACCAGATCCAAACAACCGCTCAATAACCCAAACACCACTGGATTATCGAGTCCAGCATATTAGAGCTTGGGAATACCAGCCATGATTACACTCGCTGGACAGACTGATGCTAATGACTATGGCACATCGATAACTATTCCTTACGTATCAACATCGGGTAACACACTAGTTTTGTACTGCCAATCACTGGGCGAGTTGGATGTATCAGATACTGCTAATAACACGTGGCAATTTGTCAGTGATACTGCTGCTATTGGCGCAGCGTCTCAGCGTGAAGGACAGCTATTTTACTGTGTGGATGCCGCCAGTGTGTCAAGTGTGACACTCAGTCGGACAGAAAACACAAATTATAATGTGAAATTAACTGAATGGACAGGTATTGAGCAGTTTGTAGCCTCGGGCACTGGCAATACTAACACTCAGGCGGCTGTAATGGCCGACGAAAATGATCTAGTTATCTCAGCAGCATTTGCGTATAGCTCATCGAGCACTCCGAAGGCGACACCAGCTAGCTACACCGGCCTCGACCCAGCAATACGAAGTGCCTTTGTAGTATCAAGCGCATATAAAACAGTTGCTACAACGGGTTCGACGGAGCCAGTCTGGAGCGGAACGTTTAGCAGTATTAATGCGGTGTTTCGAGGGGCGGTGCAGTTGAATATCAACGCAGGCGCTGATCAGACCGTCACTAGTTACGACACAGTGGCACTACAAGCAACAACCTCTGGCAGTAGCTCATTAATCAGTTGGCAGCAGACAGCTGGATCACCAATGGTCAGCTTGAGCGGGAGCGGCTCGACGAGTTCATTTGTAGCTCCAGCTATCAGAGCCGGTACCAGTCTCACATTCGCGGCCTCTATCAGTGAAAATGCTCAATCAGCAGCTGATTCGACGGTCATAACCATTGCGCCTCACAATGAATGGGCAGTTATTGGTGGATCTCAGGTTGCTATCAACACGAATGGTTTTGTGTGAGGCTGTCATAGCTACATAACCGTCCATGGTATTATAAATAGCATAAGCGGAGGAAAAAACTATGGGATTCAATCCAGGCGGTGGCGGCGGAATATCGGGTGCAACAGACGTGGCACTTAACAGTCCGCAAGATAATCAGTCACTAACGTACGATAATAGCTCAAGCAAATGGGTGAATGAGACAGTGTCTGGCGGCGGAGGATCTGGCGGTGGTGTCTATATTACGGTTGCGTCGAGTACTGCAAGCGCCACGATTAGAGCACGGGCTGATTATGTGTGTAGTGGCTCTGACGATCAAGTTCAAATCAATAATGCGCTTACTGCTGTACAAGCCGACCCAATAGGCTCTGGTGGTGCCGGTGGTACCGTTATGCTTTCGGCTGGAATTTTTAGTATCACAACACCTATTCTCATGCGGTCACGTACGACACTCAGTGGTTCAGGCTGGGGAACGCAACTAGAGCCAACTGGGACGAATTTGCAGGCAGTGATAATGCTGGGTGATGGTGATGCGACGCATATGACTATGGTAAAGGACCTGACTATACACGGAAATGCGCGTGGTGCTCATGGTATTCATTACGAGCAGAATGCAGGACCATTTCCTGATATATCTGCACCTGATGGCTATCACCATTTTTATAATCTGAACATTTTTAGAGTCGGCAGTGCAGCAAACCCACGAGACGGTATATTTTTAGATGGCATCAATGGCGGTGGACGAGGATCTAGGATGACGTTCATTCGGGTTCGTAATCCATGGCGACATGGTATAAATATCCAAGGCTTTAGCGATAATAAGCTCGCGTACTGCGTCACGAACACTCGTGCTGAGAGTGTCGGCCATGGTTTTGTAGTTGGTGGTGGTAACTGTGAAATCTCCGGCTCAAAGGCCTTTTACACAACTGGCGATGGATTTCATATCACATCATCTCGCTCATCACTCTCGAACTGCACCTCGCAGGATGCAGGTCGACACGGATTTTACTTGGCGAGCAGCGGCACGATTATCAGCGGCGGACAAGCCGACTCCAACGGCCGACTTGAACCAGGTGATGGTTACTATATGGCAGGCAGTGGCTACACCATCAGTGGAGTAAGGGCTGCTGACAGAGGCCAAACCCCGGGAAGTCCACAGCGCTATGGGTTTAATTTTGCTGGTGGTAGTAATAAATTCGTGACTGGTACAGCTTCATCAAACGGCGTTTTAGATAGCAATGGATCGCCAGGAGCTAATTCATATGTCCGGATTGCAACTGAAAGCTCGGGGGTAATCTCCTTCGGGTGATAAGTTACTTTTATCGCTGAATTACAGCGTGTTGGAACATCAAAAGCTGGATCGAACTATACTCTGTATGGTGATATGAACCGTATAAAACTCAAGACCTCTGCAACATCCCTCTAGGTGTCCGCATCTGTATCCCTAAGTGTACACGCTTTTGGTTGTAGAAGTCGACATAACGAGTCAGTGTCTCTCGCTGGCGGTGGAGCGGTACGCTCCGCCGCCAGTAATACCCAATACATTCCGTCTGGACGGTTCGGTTAAAGCGCTCAATGTGGGCGTTGTCGTTGGGTCGGTGGAGTCTGCTGTGCCGGACACGTACTCCAGCTTGTTTCATCTGTTGCTCAAAGTAGCGCCCATACTCTGGGCCGTTGTCGGCCTGTACCATGGCAATGGAGAATCCCCATTGCCGGCTTGCCTCCAAGACAGCCTGTGCAGCTAGTCCTGGACTGAGCTTCGGTCCCAGGATGACATGGGTCATCCTGGTGCATAGGTCAATAACGGTGTAATAGTACAGTCTTTTCCCGCTACGAGGATCTACATGGTGAATCGTATCGGTCTGGACTAGCCCTCCTGGCGTACTGACATGTGGTCTGCGTGGGTTATCTCGCCTGACTCGTGGCTTTCTGGCTCCGTCGAAGCAGTGGTGGCGTCGCAGAATGCGACGAACACTGCTGAGACTAACCCGTACCTCAAGCACAGTGACAAGATGGTGCCAGACTACTTCGGCGCAACGCTGTAGTTGCTTCCGCACTGCAAGTACTTGAGCGGTGACATCGCCAGGAATTGACCATGGATGGTGGTGCGGCCTAGAAGACTCGGTGGGGATACGCCAACGGCATTGCGCGAGCTTACTGGCACCGACTGGCCGTGATGGTCGGTTAGGATTGTTGAGCTGGCGGTGTTCATTTAGCTTCTGCCATTTTTGCAGCCAACGCCATATCGTCGTGCGATGGACGCCGCACTTGTTAGCAACAACTACCGAGGGCAATCCCTCGATGAGCAGTAGCTTGAGAGCAGTTGCTCTCGCTTTGGGGAGGTTAGGGTTGGTAGAATAGGCCATAGCAGGCCTCCTTTCTGTGATTAGTGATGTAACTACAGTATACGGAGCGCCTGCTTTTAGGTTGCAAAGGTTGTGGATTAGTACGGTTAACTAGACAGCATCTCAATAGTTATGTTTAGATATGTAGATGAAAGTGGGCAATAATTGTAGGAACCAGGGGTTTACGATAGTTGAGCTACTGATCGTCATCGTAGTGATTGGTATACTAGCTGCGCTTGTGCTAAATACAATCTCTGGAGTGCAAAAAAGAGCTCGTGCAGCGTCGATGGCAGACGGCATTAGTAAGGTTGATAAAGCTTTTAAGACCTGGATGATTGCCGAAGGTTATACCACGTGGCCGAGAGAAACCATGTTTAGTACGGCAAATCCTACGCTTGAGCAGATGCGCAGTGAAAGTAGTTTTAGTGATCATCTTCAAGAGGCGCCAGTCATTTCTGGTGTTGATAGTGAGCCGTGGGCGTATGATAACGACAATGACATTAAGCCGCCTAATTGCGGCGATAAATATAATGGTGTTAATTTAGTAATCAAACCGGTAAACGATCGGGATATGGCCTTAATGGTAGACGAGCAGCTTGACGATGGTGATTTTGATTGTGGGAAAATAAGAGTCACAGGTGACAATCGGTTATTCTACTCACTTAGTTACGACCAAGAACAATAGACTCGCATAGACTATACTGGTAGCATGCCTGAACTACCTGAAGTAGAAACGGTTCGACGCGGACTACATAGATTGATTATAGGTAAAACTGTACAATCAATAGATTTTGATACGCCGAAAAGTTTTCCAAACCCGCCTGGTGATGTGAGCTCATTTTTAGTAGGCTCTCAGATAAAAGATGTACGTCGTCGTGCCAAAGTGCTACTAATAGATTTATCAACTGACTACACTTTAGTAATTCATCTCAAGATGACGGGTCAATTAGTGTATGTGGCCAAAAACGCACATAGCAGATGGAAGGTGGAAGATGGCCAGGTAGCAAGTGCTCGTGAGAAATATGATCGCAATATTCCAATAGCCAATAGCAGTCTTTTGAATGCCAAAACTGATAATGTCCGTTTTGGTGCGGGTCACCCGAATGACTCGCTAATTGGCGTGCTACCAGATCGTTCAACCCGAGTAACAATTGATTTTATCGACGATTCTAAGCTTTTTTTCAATGATCAGCGTAAATTTGGTTGGGTGAAGCTATTTCCAACAACTGAGGTGCCAAATATAGATTTCATGCGTCGTGTTGGTCCAGAGCCACTCGAAGATAGTTTTACAGCTGAAGACTTTATTTCGCGTATTATTAGACGTAAAGGTACGACCATTAAAGCCGCCATACTAGATCAGACAATTCTCGCTGGAGTTGGCAACATTTACGCAGACGAAAGTCTATGGGGTGCAAAAATACATCCAGCAACTCGGGTTCGAGATGTAACGCATGAGCAATTAGCATTCCTACTGCAAGAAATCAAATCTGTCATGACACTTTCAATCGAAAAAGGCGGCAGCACCAACCGTAATTATGTCGATGCTGAGGGTAAAAGGGGAAGCTATATGACATTTGCTAATGTGTTTCGACGAGAAGGTCACCCGTGTAATCGCTGCGGTACCGTTATCACAAAACATAAAATCGCGGGACGTGGCACACATATATGCCAAACCTGCCAAGTTGTGCCATAAATCGAGCTACAAATACCAG
>Ga0209309_10003602_pt1 | contig 13280 bp, 10 predicted proteins | sample COGITO_mtgs_1204_2_FD_184807 | JGI IMG/M metagenome (GOLD analysis project Ga0209309, IMG submission 184807) | Pelagic marine microbial communities from North Sea - COGITO_mtgs_120412 (SPAdes) (version 2) | ecosystem: Environmental > Aquatic > Marine > Epipelagic ...
CTGAAAAACAAAAAATAAAAAGTGATGATGCTGATAGTGGCAACAGTGATTCATTAAAAGATCATGATTTAAAAAGTGAACAAATATTAACTGTACAAAATTTAATAAAATTATTATCAAATCAATTATTAACATTTAAAGGATTACGTACAGCTAACGAATATAAAGATAAACTTAATAATATTAATAAAAAAAGAAGTAATGAAACAGAAATAGAGTATCAAGAAAGAGTAAAAAAAGTAAATGAAGCTAAATACCCGATATTAAAGCATGTTGTATTATTTGATAGTAAAACAAATAAATATGAAATAAACCAAGGATTAGTTGATTATTTATCTGTTAAAGAAGAAGAATTAAAAACATTGCTTAGAATTTTACAGTTATATAATAATTGTAAAATGTTGGAAAGTAAATTAAAAAAGGCAGGAGAAGAAGGAGAAGAAGGAGAAGAAGGAGAAGGAGGCGAAGAAGAAGACGAAGAAGACGAAGAAGAAGGAGAATAAGAAGAAGAAGAGTAGTGGTAAGAATTAACATAATATTAATCTTGTATAATAAAAAAATATAAAATATATATATAAGTAAATATATAATTGAATTAATTAATGGCAGATACTGAATTAACAGATTTAGAAGAAGAAGTTAAAACTGATAAAAATGATGAAGGAAATAAAGATGTTGAAATATTTGATGATGATAATAGAGAAGAAGAAGACAGACAATATTTACAAGATATAGATTATGATTATGATGTTATAAGTGAAAAAATAAAAGAAAAAAAAAAAATACTAAAACAAAAATTTGATGATTTAAAAAAACAATCAGCACCTTTATATTCTCATGAAACATGTAAACAATTATTTGATAGGATTGATAAACCATCAAATAGTGCTGCAATTGGTATAATGCAACAAACAGAAGTTGCAAATTATTTAACAGAATTACGGCATAAAAAAGATAGAAATAAAATTGATTATATAGATAGAATATTCTTAGAACGTGTTAATTTAACAGAAGAAAATATACCTACAGAAGAAGGTGATAGGCAACAAATTTTAGGAAAAATAAGAGATGAATTTAAACAATTAGGATTTCACATAGATGATAGTTCAGGAATAAAAGGTGCAAATTTGCTTGAATTTATAGAATTTATGAATAAAGATAAAAAAAATCACAGTAAAGAAATTTTATTATTAAATGAAATTATTGATATCGCACTGGAAAAAATAAAATATGAAATTGTTCATTTTAGACTAAAAGGAATAAAAGGAACTATTTTAATTTTAAAAGCTAATATTAAAATATTAAATTTTTTTAAAAAATTTTTAGATAAATTACAACAAGCAAATATTAAAGATATTATTTCAGATTTTGAAAAAGATTTTGAAAAAGAATTTATACCAACGAGTAAATCTAAAATTGATTTAGAATATCAAGATGTGAGTTTTGAGTATGATGCAATAGAATCTTTATATGATAAAGATAAAGATGTATTAGTAGATATACTAAAAAAACAAGCACAAGAACTATTAAATACGATATCATATATGAAAAAAGATGGTAATTATGATACACCAATATTACAACAAGTTAGTAGTATAGTTCAACAAATATTAATACCCGAACAAAAAGCAACATTAACAACGGAAGTAGAAGCAGAAGGTAAGAAAGATGCAACACAATTAGCAATTGTAAAAAGTACAGAAGATGAGGCAATGGAAGAAGATGCAGATGTTATGCAACAAAAAATAGATGAATTAGATACCCAATCTAAAAAAAAATTAGAAAAAATACTAGGTATCTTACAAGATTTTATATACACGGAATGTATTAATGTTATTAAACCATCGTTAGCTGATAGTATATTTACTTTAAAATTATCATCAATTAAAAAGAATTTTGAAATAGAAGTTCAAATTCAAAAATTAATTGAAGATACTAACGAAAAATATATTACTGATAAATATTCAAGAGAACAAACTCCTTTTACAGTTTATAGTGCTACACAGCGTGATGATGGAATGCAGCCTAGTGATGGAATGTCGCTTGATGGTAGTGCTATACCGCTTGGTGCTAGTGCTACGTCAGGTGATTCTAGTGCTAGTGCTAGTGCTACACAGCGTGATGATGGAATGCAGCCTAGTGATGGAATGTCGCTTGATGTTAGTGGAGGAAAAAAGCAAAAGCAAAAGAAAAAAAAATCAAAAAAAGGTGAGATTCTTACATTTAAATTTTGAGTACATAATTTTATTTTTTTACAATTTTATAAAACTTTTATAAATTTAGCTTTTTGAAAGAATTATGTACTCAAAATTAATACACTTAACATACTTAACATACTTAATATACTTAAATATATCTCAACTATATCTATATGTATTACCATATCATATCATGATAAATTATGATTATATTCAACATATAAAGTATATAGATTATAATTGTATAAAAGGTTTTCAATATGAGAAATATGTATTAAAAAAATTACACGATTACTTTGATATTGATGAGATATATTTATGGAAAGATGTCCCTGACCATTTATTAATTGATTCTGGAATAATTCTAAGCAATGACCTTATTTCTGTTAAAGATAAATATAAAACGAATAAATATTATAGAAATTATAATGTTTTGCTCGATACCGGTATTGATATTATATTTAAAACAAATGAAGATATAATTTACCTTGTTCAATGCAAAGCATATAACTCTATAATATCTCAGAAACATCTATCAGGGTTTTTTAGAACATTACTAGATAGTTATGTAATAAATACGAAAAAAAATAAAAATAATATTAAAGGTCTAATAGTTCATACCAGCTCTATATCAGATTTAATTAAAGAAAGCTATTGTTATAAAGAAAATATAGTAAACGATATCCACATTCCATTTTATTCTAAAAATCCTAAAAATAAACTAATAAAATACAAACGTATAAGTATAATATTCATGATAAACTTTAACTGCATTATGTTATATATCTTGTATATTATACATATTTACGTTAATAAGTTATGATAATATGATAATATGATAATATGATAATTATGATAATTATGATAATTATGATAATTATGATTTTTTAGCTTTTGTTTTTTTTCGCTTAACATTATCCTTTTCTTTTTGCTTTTTAAGCTTAGCTTTTTCCTTTTCTTTTTGCTTTTTGAGCTTAGCTTTCTCCTTTTCTTTTTGCTTTTTAAGCTTAGCTTTATCCTTTTCTTTTTGCTTTTTGAGCTTGGCTTTTAGCTCCTCGATTAATTTACTTAGCTTTGTAATTTTAACCTTATTTTTAACCTTATTTTTCTTTAATAGTTTAAGCTTTTCTTTAATATTATTAATTTTAGTTAAATATCTATTTATGTTTTTACCTCCTGCTAGTCTTGCTGCACTTGTGATTGCTGTCTGAATATCTGTTTTTAAATGGTTAATAAAATCTTCTAATGGGAGGGAGAGGCTGTGGCGTCCAAATTCTTGTTGTATACAATCTATTAAATCCACGTGCTGTAAGGCTATATTCAACAATTGATTTTCAGGAAGCGAGTAGCCTACACTATCAATATTTTGTCTCATAGTTAGCGCAACAACAGAAAAAACTCTATCTGTCGTGTAACTCTTCGCAGTTATTAACTGATACATTGTAAGTAACATTAATTTAGAAACAATTCCCATAATGGGAACTTGGTCTTCTTTAGAAGAGACTAAATGTAGTCCGCCCCTCGGCCGCGCCGCCATACCATGATGAACAGGTCTAATTAAACCATTAATATATTCTGTGTATTCAAAGAACATACGAGTTTTAGGGATGAATGCTCCTCCTCTTAGGGGTCTATACTCGTTGAGTGTAAAATGTAATTCTGATACTTGACCAGTGCCATCAATGGGCGCGCCATCATGAGTATGTACATCAAATGAATAAAATATACTCCAATGTATATAATGTGTAAACTCAAAAAGTACCGAATATGCAATATTAGTAATTCTACGTACCGCATCATTTCGCGTAACACATCTTAATAATATGGAACAAACGCGGTTTCCAGATATGTACATAGGAGGCAATCTTACATTTAAAGGTGTTCTATCGTATCGTCTCGGCCTTTCCCTTATGTTAAGATTAGGTGCAAAGTGTTCCCATATAATTAAAAAAAAACTTCTATGTAAATCAAAATTATAAGGGGGTGCACTTTCGCGCGTTTGTCGGGCTCGCGCATCACTTATAGAAGCAGAAATTCGCCGTACAAATGGGGCACCTCCCCGCGCGAGATAATTTCCACCACCACTTGGGCTACTTGGGCTACCTGGGCTACCTGGGCTGCGCGGGCTGTCTTGGCTGCCTGGTGCTGTCGTGGCCTTGCTGGCCTGGCTGGCGTCTAGGCTATTTTGTGCCTCCGGGGGCACCGGGGCCACCGGGGGCACCGGGGCCACCGGGGGCACCGGTGTCCCCTTTATCGTTCTTCGTCGCTTGCTCGCTCGCTCGCTATCTCTCTTTCTAACCACCCTTATAGCCTCTTCATTCTTCTGCCCCAGCCAGACCGAAAGAGAATTAATGGGCGAAGCCTTAATATTAAAAGACTTGTAATTAAAATCAATTACCAAGGTATTTTCTGTTGTTTCTTCACTATCATCAAACGAATTAAGAGAAATATTCTTTGTAGTGTCTTCATCGTCAAAAGTGTCTTCATAGTCAAAAAGATATTCGTAAAGAGAATCATCATGTTTTTCTCCAACTTGCATATTTTTTTCAGGATCTTGTTCAGTAAAAAACTTGTAGTATGGTGAATCTTCATTTAAGGTGTCAAAGGGAACTTTTTCAGGAGCACTCATTTTAGCTTCACTGGGATGTAAGGGGTTTTGTGTGCCTTGAAGTCCCAAACCACTCATTATATCAATCTATTTAAAGCTAATAATTTATATGATAATATAATTCGCCCATGATACCATCGTTTTTATTTATTATAAATGCAGTATAGTTTTTATAAATACATATAATATCCTCCTCAATTAATGTCATGAATATTACATATATAATTATAAATATAACACTAAATATAATATCATTATAATTAATTTTATCACGATATACCATAAGTAATGGTGGTATTTTTAATAAAGTATTAATAATTATATAATAGAATAATGATGTATGTTCATTATAATTGTATGCAATATTGGCAATATTGATTATATAAAATCCAGTTGCTATACAAAGCAATATTATTGGATTATAAGGAAATATCTTAGCAACATATAAATAACTATAAAGTACTATCCAAACAGATAAAAAATATAAAATAGGTATATATTCTTTATCCATATTTTTTGTTTACTTCTATATATTAATAGTCATTATAATCGTCGTAGTAGCTATCATAGTAATGGGATTGTTAGCATCTGCTTATATATAAATAATGTAATTATCTTTAATTATCATAGTATATTTAAAATTAAAAAATTGTGTTAATATAATATAGTAAAGCAATGAAAGATAAAAATACTAAAAAAGATAGCCCGAATAGAAAACAAAAAGCAAGTAAAAAACAAAGTGTGGATAGAAAAAAAGCAAAAAAGGTTATGACAAAATCCCAGTACTTGGAGCAAATAAAAAAGCATAAAACTAAAATAAGTATGTTAAAAAAAGTATATACAAATATGATTGTTAGAATGTCTAAAACGGATTATCATGATAGAATCAGTAAACTTAAAAAAAAAATATCTAATATTAAAAAAAAAATGAAAAACATATAAAAGAGTAGATAGTATTTACTCGCCCCCATCAATTATAATTAATAATCATTATAATCATCGTAGTAGCTATCATAGTAATCAGCGAGTTCATCGTAATAAAAGTCGTCCTCGCAAAATGATTCTTTTTCCTCGTATTCTTCTTCATTCAGAAAATTGTTAATACCACCTAGATAGAAATAAGTATCAGTAGACTTTTCGTCGTCGAAAGCAGGGGAAGCAGCGAAAGCAGGGGAAGCAGCGAAAGCAGGGGAAGCAGCGAAAGCAGAGAACATTGTGTTATTAAATATAACAAGAACACCAATCAATTTTTTACAAAATTGGCAATAAATTCTTCTGTTAATTTATAATCAGGTGGCCTAACAATATCACCTAGTGCACTATCACAATTTAATAGAATATCCATATTCTCCCGCGTAATATTATTTTCAACAATTTTATCATAGCCATAATATGCTCCTAATAATGCACCAGCAATTGCTGCGTTTGTATCCGTATCACCAATAATAACCTCTGATTTTTTCCATTTACCCCGTACACATATCATTGCAGGGATTCCTTCTTCGGGCCCCAAACTAATAATGGCATCTATCGCATCTTTGTAATTATCAAATTGAAATAGTCCCCAGAATGCGCAATAATAAGCATTTATAATATGCCCCTTGTTAATAGTAACATTTCTAAAAGTATTGCTAGATGCTTCATCAAATGCGATTAATAATTTGTCGAACTTTATCATATCTCTTATTTTTACCATAATAATATGCTTTGGAGTATTTTCAATAGCCATTTTTATAGCCTGTATATATGTATATACTGCGTTATATACAAGTTCTGATGGATTTGTAATAAATACATCTTCGCGAATAATATTTTCATCTTCGGCAAATATATGCGCATACGCTCGCATTAAAGCACCATTGGATTGTGAAGCTTCCATAGTTTCAAAATCGGGATAATGCTTGCGAAACCTATTCAGATATAATTCATAATTAGATTTTGGGGCTATAAAGAGATTTCTAGTATTTCTTCCCATAAATGGCGAACGCCCCTTGCAACCATCAAACTTATTATTTGCCCAGGTCATATAATTGACAACAGCTCGCTCTTTTGTGTAACCATCCCCGATAGTTTTTAAAAGTATCATAGCCATTTCAGTATCATCAGATACTTGTCCAACAACACCAACTTGTTTTCCATAAGTTCTTGAATATCTAATAATCGGCGTTTCCAATTTACCATTATAATGCGCATAAGGAAAGAATTCCACAGGAGTACCCAAAGCATCTCCTAATGCGTGTCCAAGAATAATACCATAAACCTTATTCTTATCAATCAAAACCATTGTTATAAAAATAATAAAAATAAAACGCAATCATTTTTTATAATATCTCAATTAAATTTTCGGAAATTTCGGATATTATAATATCATTAAAATTATTAGAATAATAATCTTTTATAGAAACCATGGGATATTTATCCCAATCACAATCTATATTATGAATATTTGATGTATTTTCGTTTTGAAGCATAAAAAAATATAAAATAACACAGATATCAATTTTTATAGAATATTGCACTTAATACGAAAGCATCATGAGGAGAATATCAAAGCTATCTGCGATTTGATATTCAGTATACAATCCTTCAACATACCACAATTCAATATTACTATCAAACTTAATATAATAATGCCTGCTACAATCACGATTATATAGAGAGATTGTGTCATCGGACACACAACCAGTAATCTGCATATTATTATCAGTAAGTTTAGCGACATGTGTCTTCAATAGATTGATGGATTCGTCGCTCACTCCTTGCCAGTCGTTATAGCATTCCCTAAATACTTCTGCAACATTATTATCAAACTCTTTTTTATACTTGTAAACTTTAATTCGCCTATTCTCGTTATTGATAAGGAGATCGAAGTTGTTGTATTCCATTTCTTAGATGAAATAAAATTAATCAATATGCCTATCAATTTTTGAAATTAACTTAACATTTTTATTATATAGTAAATATTAGATAATGAGCTCAGATACCAATATATGGGAAACTGGTGTTAATGATAATGGCAATGGAACTGATAACAATCAATACTTTATATCCGATACATCCGACACTGTAAAACGACTTACTATTCAAAGAGGAACAGGAAATATCGGTATAGGTACTAATGAACCATCGCAATTATTAGATGTGAGCGGTAATATTAACTTGTCAGGTAATATATATTTATCAAATACAGGGACAATATATAAAAATGGTCAAGAATATGCTGGTGGAAGCGAAGGCGGCGAAGGCGGCGAAGGCGGAGCAACTGTATGGCAAGAAAATGGTACGAAAATACATTACAATGCTGGTAATGTTGGTATAAATACAAGTGATCCAACAGAAGCATTAGAAGTCGTTGGTAATATCAAAGCTACGAGCTTAGAAGGTACAGGAACCAATATAACAGCATTAGATGCTGGTAATATCACATCAGGAACTATCAGTAACGCAATATTACCGGCAAACATATCTGCGACAAACATATCTGCGACAAACATATCTGCGACAAATATATCAGGAGACGGTTCAGGGATAACTAATTTGGATGCCACGCAATTAACAGGAATTATCAGTAATAATAGATTACCGACAAACATATCTGCGACAAATATATCTGCGACAAATATATCAGGAGACGGTTCAGGGATAACTAATTTGGATGCCACGCAATTAACAGGAATTATCGATAATAATAGATTACCGGCTGATATATCTATAACCGGTGATTTAACAGCTAAAAATTTAAATGTAACAGGCTCAACAACAACTATTTATACAGATACTTATCAAACCGAAAATCTTGAAATAGTAAGTACAGGAGCAGATGTCCCATCGCTAAAAATAACACATAATACAACTTCTAGTATCAATATAATGCAAGTAACGGATACTACTGGCACACAATCACTTACAATGACTCATGATGGCAACATAGGGATTGGCACGCATAATCCTTTGGCACCACTTCATATATATGATACAAGTGATGTATTAAAAGTATCAAACTCAGAAATAACTATAAATAGAAGCATATTACCCGAAACAAATGACTCTGTTGATATTGGAAGTGCAGAAAGAAAGATTCGTGATATGTATATTAGCGATAATTCATTGTGGATAGGCGATGACCATAAGCTTGCAGTATCTAGTGATGGCAAGATGAAGTTTAGAAAAAGAAGAACATCAACATTACCAAAAGTATTAAGAGATGCTTCTGGGGATGATGGAGCAGCTGTGGCATATATTAATTCATTACATGGTACTTCATATCAGAATGTAACAGAGTTAAAATTAAATCATGTATTATCATATGCAAAGACTATCAATCCTGAATATAAAACATCTGATATTTTCGGAGATGAAACAGAAGACTATGATCAAGATACCGCAGCTGATGCTTGGCAAATTAATAATTCAAAAATATATCTTGGTTCTGGATATACAAATATAGGTATTGGAACAAATGACCCAGATCCTAACTTTAAATTGCATGTAGATGGTAATGTACATACTGATGGTACTATATCCGCTGATGATATAACTATAAAAGGTTCTGCTGAAACTGGTTCAGGTGCTATAAAACTAAATTGCGAAACGAACTTTCATGGCGTAACTATTAAAGGTCCACCACATGAATACAACCAAAGCTATACACTAACACTTCCATCAACAGCACCAGAAGCAAGTAAAGTATTATCAACAGATGCATCGGGAAATTTATCTTGGATTGATCCAGGTTCATCATCAGCATCAGCATCATCAATTCAAAATATAACAACAACCGCATCAAAAGTAACTATTGATACTGAAATGGATGTTACTAATAATGTTACTATTAAGGGGTCGGGAGATACTGGTTCGGGGTCCATAAAACTAAATTGCGAACAAAATTCTCATGGTGTTGTCATAAAAGGTCCACCACATGTATACAACCAAAGCTATACACTAACACTTCCATCAACAGCACCAGAAGCAAGTAAAGTATTATCAACAGATGAATCGGGAAAATTATCTTGGGTAGAACAAACATCAGGGGGTGATTATTATACCAAAGCAGAAATAAATTCAGCAGGTTATTTAACAAGTCATCAAAGTTTAAATAATTATTATACCAAAGCAGAAATAAATTCAGCAGGTTATTTAACAAGTCATCAAAGTTTAGATGATTATTACAACAAAACAGAAATAAATTCAGCAGGTTATTTAACAAGTCATCAAAGTTTAGATGATTATTACAACAAAACAGAAATAAATGATGATTATTACAACAAAACAGAAATAAATTCAGCAGGTTATTTAACAAGTCATCAAAGTTTAGATGATTATGTAAATAAATCGTTTATATTTAATGAAGCTGTAGTTAATACGTATGTATTGGATGGTTCTCCCCAAGGGCCTTGGAGTGGTAGTGATAAAAACGGACAAATCCAATCCGGGGTAACACCTGTATATTTAAAAAATGATATAATTCAATTTACAAATCTGTATTCACAATATCGAATCCGTCATCATTTAATACTACCTGACTCAACATTAATACAGATTGATGATAATGAAAGTATAACATTAACACAGATAGGAACTTATGGATGGAGTTTTAAAGATCCTGCTTATACTTATGAATATTTCTCATCAACTGAAATATTAATAGTTATAAATAATATTACTGATGAATTATTACCAATTTTAACCTATGGAGATAACGATGTTATAGAATTTATGAATAGTAATATAAAATTACCACCGGATAATCTATTATTAGGATCTGTTGAAACGTTAAACTTTACAGCAAATCCTAATGATTATATTAATGGAACTCAAAGAAATTTTGAAGATGATACAGTAATAGCAATTGACCAACCAGGATGGGTTGGTGATAATTATATAACAGGAACTGCTCGGCTTCCTTTTGGATATTATACCACACATAATTTTACATCATTACAACCCAATAATATTTTATATGCTTATGAAGGTGATACAGTTATTATACATGATGAATTAGATAGATTAACCACTTGGGAAAATTCAGCAAGCTATTGTTATCTTACATTATTCTATATTAGAAAAGATGAAAATGTATCATATTATAAACTACGCAGATATGCTGATATTTCAACAAATTACGCGGGTCAAGTTGGAGAATATGTAATTGAGGGAGGACAATACATGTATCAGAGATACTCTAATATAAAAACTACAATTACATATACATTACCATATTTTATTGATCCAGAATACGAGTTTAGGTTCGGTTATGGTAAAATTCATGATTTAACTAATGATAACTCAGATTTTCGGATGTGGAGAATACAAACCAAATCTAATAATTTGTTTAACAATAATTTTATTGAAGATCTACCAATAGAAAAGGTAAAGTTTCAAAATACAACAGGTTTTTTAAAAATTACTAATGGCAATTTAAGTTATGATACAACAGTTAGTTATCTAGAAGAAAAAATAAATATGATTTTGGAACATTTAGATCTTAATCAATAACGAGTACATAATTTTATTTTTCTAAGATTTTTATAAACTTTTTAAAATTCAAGAGATTTTTAAGATTATGTACTCATTTTTAATATTGATAATTAATAATTGTATTTTGAGTAAACCTAATATTGTAAGCGCGGTTTGATATGGTATTAATATATGTAGAATATCAATAAAAATCCTTAATAGGATATGTATTATAAATATTAATTTAAAAAATAAACAATATTAATAGATTAACTATATATATGGTATTAAAAAATTCTTACGAAAAAATTGTATTAATTTTATCATTAATAACACTTACACTTGTGATATATTATCTAGCTAAAACATATTTCAAACATGATAATATTCTCGAAAAATTTAGCGAAAAAATATTATATAAGGATGTTAAATTCAGGGATTGTGAAATATATTTTACTAAGGATAAAGAAGGATGTGATAGAGACTATGCAGCAAATGACAAAGATACATGTAAATATAAGTTTGAAAATTGGAAGGAACTAGATAAAATAGGTGATGGTGCAATAAAAAAGCATAAAGTTTATGTTGATAATAAACTAAATGAAGGTGATTATGCAAATGTCAAAGAAGAAACTAGATGTTTTTATAAATTAGGAGAAGATGATGACAAAAGCGGAGACAATATCATGGTAATAGATAATAATTATTATGCATATAATGATTTTTATCCATTTAACATTGACAATAGTATTTGTAATACCGTTGTGCCAATTAAAAAAGGTATAAGTGGTAAATATTTTTACGAGTTTATCTTAGATAAAGACAATAATTTGGTAGATATTAAAAAGGTAAGTATTAATGCGCAGCAAAATAGTTTCATAGTTGATTCTACATTTACTATATCTAAGTTTATAGAACAATATGGAAATGGGTTAGAGTACTATAACGAAAAGGCTTTTAAAATTTATAAAATATCTAAATTTCCAGATTTTGATGTAAAAGTGCACAAATTTACTTATAATTATTTATGTTATAACACACAGATAAAGAATTATAGCATAATAAATGCTAAATTACAATTAAATAATTTTTTGGCCTTATCTTCTGCCGAAAAACTTATACAATTACCCGACATAGATACTAATATAACAGGGATACGATGGGATGATTATAAGAATAGTGATAGTAATATCAGAGAGGATAAAAAAAGCGCAATAATAAAAGCATTAGAAGATAGAAAAAAAGTTATCCAAGATGAAATAGATGAAAAAGATTCAGCAACATCAACAGCATTATCAATAATAAAACAGAAAATTATAGACAATGATGTGATTGGAAAATATCAGCTAACGACATATTATGATTCAAATAAGGAGAAATGGAATGAAGCCAAATTTTTAAATCAGTTTAGTGTTCACAATTATAAAAGAGAATATTTAACTAAATCTGCTGATGCAATAATTGATACTACAATAGAAGATGTAACAATAAGAATTAAAAATAATTTTAAAGAAGGTTTAAAATGGTTCAAAGTTGATGGTTATTATAATGATAAGATAGAATATATCAGAAACAAAGATCAAAATTATTCAATTCAGGTGGAATCTGGATCAAAAGCAACAAAGTTTAAAGGATTGCGTCAATTAACAAATGATAAATTACAAACAAATCAAGATAGAACCTATACAATGTGGTTTACTGGATATTTTTACGCACATGACGCAGGTAATTATATTTTTGGAACAAAATCCGATGACGCATCGGATGTTTATTTGAACGATAAATTAATAGTAGATAATGGTGGAACTCGCGCAAAGAGAAAGAGAGAGAGAGAAGAGCGAGCTGCTAGGAAATGGTGGATGAGGGGTTGGGGAAGGGGGAGAAGGGGAAGGGAAGGGGTGATAATTAATATCACAACAATATATCTATTGCATTACTATTCATACATCCTGTAAATATATTCTGCCATTAAAAACCATGCTATACATAAAATATACATTATCCTTAGTCACTATGGT
>Ga0209309_10003626_pt1 | contig 13235 bp, 12 predicted proteins | sample COGITO_mtgs_1204_2_FD_184807 | JGI IMG/M metagenome (GOLD analysis project Ga0209309, IMG submission 184807) | Pelagic marine microbial communities from North Sea - COGITO_mtgs_120412 (SPAdes) (version 2) | ecosystem: Environmental > Aquatic > Marine > Epipelagic ...
GCTTCGTGGAACTGCCAAGCGGGGTAGCGGGGTGAGCGGCGGCGCGAATGCTGCCGCCACGAGCAGGTGGCATGCGATCAGAGCGACCCTCATGTCGAAAGATAAAGAACCAAACTCGACAGTTCGGAGTTCGGAGTTGGGCGAAGTTGGGAACTCCGATCCCGAATTTTTTCGAAGAGAAATCACAACAAACCGACCTGGCGGGATGGAGCAGCCAGACATGGTGCGCGAAGAAGTCTTGTTGCGCGAGTCGCTGGACCATTCGATGGATAATTACCTGCCACCCTCACCAGCAATCAGCACGAAGGCAGGCGAGGGCGACATGAGCGTGTCGGACCTCACGTCCATCGGATTCGACTCCAATATGAGCGGCGACTTCCAGATGATGCCCAGTACGCCGCTGAAGTCTGCCCGAGGTGGCCAAGATGAAAACGACCCCCTCTCGTGAGTAACCACATCAGATTCCCTGCCGTGTGCGTGCGAGGCTTCGGGCCATGAGTGTGCGGCATGAAGTGTTGCAATCGGTGCTGCTGGCAGGGCATTGCTTCGCGAGCATCACTATCGCGCGCTGCTCATGATCGCCAAGCTCATGCAGGACGCTGTAAAAAGCCCCTGTCATGGTATCGTACATGCACAGGCGCAATTCAGATATGGTGCGCTGATCATGGCGTGCTCGTCGATGGGCACGCTCGCGCTGCAGCGGGACGTGCTGTCTCGCGCATCTGCGCTCCACGCGTTCACAGAGGGCATATCTGGTTTGGCTGAGCGCGGGGATTACGGCACGCTTCGCAGCGAGCTTCGGTTGCATTCCGGTCATGTGCGTGATCTTCGCACGCTGCGCGCTCACTTCCTCGCAACCCTTCCTTGGATCTCCATGCCTTGCTCTCTGCGCGCAGAGGCCAAAATGCACAAGGACGCGCTAATGGCTGCATCTATCGGAGCCGATTGCGTGCTCGAAACCGCTCAAGCAGCTGCGCTCCGAGCTCTGGCGCTTCCTGGGCCGTTGCTGGTCGACGCATACCGCTCTGCAGTACACGTGGCGCAATTGCGCGCGGAACTGAAGGTCCAGGAGACAGAGTGTGCCGCCGTTGGAATCGTTGAAACGGTTCCTATGGTCGCAATGCATCGAGAAATTCACGGTCCCCAGATATATACGGCGTCAGCTTGGCGGAGGCCAGAGGCGATGTGCGCGCGGGGATGGCTTGCGACGATTGCGGAGGCGCGCGCCGTGACAGTCTGTGAGGCGTCAGGGACGGGGGGGATGGCCGCCTCAGGATGCACTGTATCGGCAAATCTGCTGGTTACTACCTTGGCTTCCGAACGTTGGATATCGGACGCGCCTAGCGCCCTTGCACTTGCAGCAACAGGAGCGATGCGAAGCTCGCAAGGCGCAGGGAGCATTGAAGGCAGTGTCGCGCGCATGCCACTCTGCGGGTGCTGGGTGCCATGGAACTCCGACATGTGTGGAGCAGAGGAGGCCGTGCAGGGAGGCATCGCGAACGAGATGGGTGTGCTACGGCTCTTCTATGATGAGCAGTTCGTTTCGGCACTGGGACGCCTCCTGAGTGGCCCGCGGAAAGGGAGAGCCCGAGCCGAGCAGCTCCGCTCTGTGCCACAGCATGATCCGGTTGGTTCTAAGCTTGGACTCAGTCAAGCACCTCCTCGCAGTTCAGGCTCTGCGCGGCTGGGCTCGGGCAATAGATCGCGCGCCAGGGTCGATGCATTGGCTGCCGCGAATGCATGGCTCCTAGAAACCCACAAAGTGGATGAATTCGAGATCGCAAGCGCGAGGGCTTCGCGGTGGTGTGAGATGGCCGTGCAGCGGCGTGTAGACCCATCAACGCCTGCGCCGAACAAGAACGGCGAAGGCGGGGGGAGATGGGGTGGGGGTGTTGACGCGCTGCTGAAACAGCTCTGCAGGGTTGGGGGCGACCGCCGGGCATGTGCACGCCAAGACGCGGCGGCAGCGGGTCGTCTGGCGCAGGTGTCGGCAAGCTTCGGCGCGTGGGCTGCACGGCAGGCGCAGCACTCTCCTCAAAGTCGCGATCTGAGGATACTCTGCGCTTTGCATGGCGAGTTGGCTCTGATGAAGACAGAGGTTGAGGCTGCGCTTGCGAGCGTGACGCGCACAGCTGGGCGCTGTTCAGGGAAACTGCTACGTTTTGGACTCACTAGCCAGGTGTCTTGCCCTGCCCCGCATGCGTGGAGCCTATTCGCTGTTCTCTGTGACGCTTGTTTGGGGCCCAGATTGGGATCCGTGCGCTGACAATCAGTGTCGGGGCATTGGCGCTGCACGAAAATGCTGTGGCGGACGCAGTCACGTCAAGGCTCCGCGATGCCGCTTATCCAATCCTGGCGCTCGAGAGGGCGAGTCGATGGACAGCGACAGACCCCCCTGATGGGCCATCGCCGTACATGCAGCAGCTTGTCAAGGACCTGCTTGGTCCGGCCATGGCCGCCACTGCCGTGGAGCGCGCGGTGCCCGCCACCGGTGGTGGCCTGTCCGCGCGCATTGTGACGGCACTGCTCGAGGCCTTGCTCGCGCACCTCCTGGATGCGTGTGCCCGTATCTCGCCCCAAGGCGCACAGCGCCTGCAGGCAGACGTGGCGTATATGGGAAACTTCCTCGCAACGCATCCGTCGGCTCAGCCCGGCGGTGCAGCGCTCGCACAGCTGCCTGTGTTCGAGCGCGCAGCGCGCGTGCTGCAGTTTCTTCTTCCGGTGCGGCTCTCGATGTCTGAGGTGGAAAGTGCAGGTGTGGTGTTACCGGATGCAGCACAATGGTTAGCTTGTCGTGCTCGTTCTGAGCGCACATTTGGCTTCTGTTAAGGATCATGTGTTGTTTAGTGAACTTGAGGACTGAGCGTCAAGTTGAGGTCCGCCATCGAGGGCGCTCTTGGTCAACAGAGTGCCCAGCGAGTAAGATTAATTCCGCTGCTCTGCTTCTCGTTTGTCCGAATGTATGTGCACACCGCTTTGGGTTGTGTTATCCGTTTGGCGGTTCATTAATGAGCCCTGGCCCCGAATTTGGGGCGAACACGTGCCGGCACACGCTATCACACCTTATCCTTGTACTCTTCGATGAGCTTTTGCATGCCTTGAGGATCCTGCGCGTACTTCTTCACCTTCTCCTGGAACTCCTTGTTCTGCATCAGTTCCATCGCCTTCTCGAGCTCCTTCATCTTCTCCGGGTCCTTTTTCATCTCCTCGACCATCGCCTTTGCCTGCAGTAGACCCATGAAAACACATATCACGAACTTGCTGCTGACAGCACTAAATGGATAGGTGACCTGGCCTGCACAAACGCGCCAAGCTGCCTAGATTGTGGGTGTGGTTGCAGAATGAACTGACCTTCTCCATGGCATCCTTCATCTGCTCCTCTGCTTTGGGATCCATCTTGGGAGGTTCGGGGACGACCCATTCCTCAACATCTTCGGTAACACTTTCGATCAACTCGACAATCTCCGTCATCAGAGGATAACGTTTGTCAGTGACGAGGCCGCCCATCGACGAAGGCTTGGTAGCGTTGCGCATGTTGCGGATAAGATCCAGCGGGCGCTCATTCCGCTGAGTCCGCAGCTCAGGATCTGCCCCGTTCTCAATAAGAAGTCGCGCCGTCGACGGCCGAACGTATCCAGCGGACATGTGAAGCGGCGTCAAACCCATGTTGTCCTGCCGTGATGAGGATGCATAAATCAGTTAAAGTGTTCTCGCACATCTGGGATGGTTGGGAGACCTGGAGATCAGGGTCAGCGCCCTTCTCAAGTAGAAGAGTGGCAATCGGCGAAGCGCCATAGGCCGACGCCATATGAAGTGGCGTGCGCCCCGCAGTGTCCTGCACGTTCACGTTCGCGCCCTTCTTGATCTCTTCCTCCGCAATGTCCAGAGCGTAGTTGTTTGTGCCGAAGAACTGCGCAGCGTGCGCGAGCTCCACACTCGCACTCTGAGCGTCGAAATTGACGCTGACAGTCGCACCCGGGGAGTTGAAGCCGATAGTCGGATACAGCGCGCCGTGGTACTGCCTTTCGACAAGCACGCTTCCAAGGTAAACGCCGTTTTTGGTAAAAAATACGCGGCGCGGATTCATGGACGCGTCCTTGCCCATCTTGTCAAACTCCACACCGACACCCATTTTGTCGCCCTTGGCCGCCGGGTGCGGCTGGCCAGTGAGCGACATGGGCTGCGGGCGCCCGCTCTTGCTCATCTCATCGGGGATCGGAGAGCGGTACATCATTCCGTCGTCAGCATGATATCCGATCGAAGCCTGATCCCAGCCAGGCTGCTTGTCGAGAGGGTAATTCATATCTGCCAATCCGACGCCGATCCAGCTTTGCGTACCGCCATCGACGACGGTTACCTCGAAATAGGGCTTCTCAGGAGTAAGCGCTTTCGTTGCCTGAATAACTCCCACTTCCAAGCCCTCCTCGTTGATCGTATACTTCAGATTATCGCCCGAAACCTCGACACGGTCCATGCGCCCCCAGGTACCGTCCGCTCGAAGCGCCAACGACCCAATCTGGGCGACTCGCGCGGCCGCCGGGATGCGTGACTGCGCAGGGGAGAGGAGGCCGCCTGGTCGCGAGGAGTATGAAACAGCCGCTTTCCGCAAGATGGGAGCAGCCAGCGGCGAAAACGCAGTAGCAGGACCCATAAGGTAAACCGCGAGAACTCCGAGCAACAGCGGTCGCTGACGCAGCATCGTCATCGCCATGGACAAAGGGGCCAGCGTGAACCTTACGATCGGGGATCGTAAGAAATTCTCGGTCGAGTTTCTGGCCGAACAGTCGGGCCCGCCTCAGAAGGCATGCTGGATCGGGGGTGAGGTGCTGGTGCAGGGGCGGTTGCTGCGCCTACAGCCACGGCGACTCCCCAAGCCCAACTCATTACAGTGAAAAGAGCATATTGAGATCGATATCTTCGCTGAGATTCGTCTGAAAAACTTACAGAAGGACGCAGGGACTGGGAGAGCATGGTGTGAGGATTAACACGGGTTTGCAGCAGGCCATGGCTACGACAAGCTGTGGAAGCCTCGCACGCATTCGCAAGCGCCAGGGGTACACACGGCCGCCCTGAAACTAGTCGAGAGTACGTTTTCTTCCCAACGTTCAAATGAAATCACTTATCTCTCTGCGTCTCTCAGCTCACAAACTACATGCCCCATCCTTACTCGCCAACACGCTTGCTCCAGCGAGCAGCCAATGCTGAAGCCCCGTTCGCCGAGAATTCCATCCTGCAATGATTGGTGGTGAGCAACCAGCCCATGTACCATCATTCGAATACAATCGCATTTGCCCTTCATCATCGGCGTAGATGCCCTGCCCTGGATGCAGGAGCGCGATGATACAAGGAGGGGGGTTGCTTACATTTTCCTCTCCGATTGCACCTTCTTCATGTGCGCGTACACAGCTTGCACGTGAGCGGGGGAGTCCGGTGTCTGGCCCTCGACACACATGGGCGGCAATCCGTACTTGATCGGAAACGCCATCACTGGTTGCATTGCAGGAGTTAGCAGGACCCTTTTCAGGGAGCTCAAGGTTGGCAGGTCCTTCAGGTTAGCAGCGCAGTATTTGTACGCTCGGAATTCAGATATACGGGAGGCCACCGTAGCACTTCCCCGCAGGTGGCGGCGGAGGACCCGATTGCTCTGATAGGATCCCAAACACCTGCTCACGGGCTGCTGTGAGCTTCCAACCATACAACTACGTCGAAACACCAGTGTGTTATCCAAGATTACTCGCAAACGCCGAGATGGGGAAACAGAGTCATGCTGAGTGTTTCGAGAAAACGTTTTGCTAGCAGACACAAGGCCGTGTGCGACTGGGGAGCAGCTTTGCAGCGGGCAGCCGCACCATATTTTGGGCTACTGTTAACTGATCCCTGGCTTGGAAGAGCACCCCTGATACACTATTCGAAATCCTACCCGGGAAAACCCCGGCCAGCTCGCGTGTGGCACACGGCGGAGCCGGGGGAGTCGTCCCCCGCGCGCACCGACAAGTGGGACCCGTGCATCACCCAAGCCTTTACGTCGACCTAGTCTCGATAGTATCCATTGGTGTGAAAATTGCGCAAGGTCGCGGGGTTTGACACGGCGGCTGTTGTCGCGTCCCGTTGCTGCAACTTGACGAGTGGCAGGCTGAGCCCGTGTGCCGATTCCCTGTGGAGCCTGGGTCGGTGCGTGGTGGTGCAGGATCCTTCACGTTGACGGTGCATCATGTTCTGGCGACTGGGCTTTGCCCACACCTCGCCGGTTGAGCAGCTGTTGGAGACGGAAGACTTTACGCTCCAGCAGCTCCTCGAAGAGGATGATATCATCCAGGAGTGCAAGCAACTCAACAAGAAGCTCATAGATTTGTGATGCCCGCTACCTCCTTCCTTGTATATTTTCGAGACCTCATCTGAATTCCTGCAGTGATTGTTGACCACGACCATCCTCTGCCGCGGGCGAGCATCCACTGATCCATTCCCCATGGATGCAGCCTGGCGATGCCAGAGCAGGTGGAGGCGCTGATTGACTACGTCACGGTGGAACCAGAAGAAGAGAGCGAACAAAAAACCAAGTTTTTGTATCCCTACAAGTCGAGCGAGGTACACACTGGCTCTTGTGATTGTAAACGGTTTCTGCAGGGCATCTCAGGGTTGTCCCGAGTGCTGAAACTTTTCCGTGCCAGGTACTTGCGGCGGATCTCACCGCGGTTTACGACTGCATATTTTCCAATGACAATCTTCTCGACAAGCTCTTTGGGTTTCTCGAGAAGGAGGCGCCGCTAAATACCCTTCTTGCAGGCTATTTTTCCAAGATCGTGTCAACCCTCCTCACCCGTAGGCCAGAGGAGACTCTCAAAGTGATGCAGTCAAGAGGTGTTATGGCACAGCTACTGCGTCACCTCGAGGCCTACTCAATCTTAGATCTATTGCTCAAAGTGGTGTCAGAAGCGGAGGAGAACGTTTCAGAGTCGCAGATGGAATGGATCTACGAGCTTGACTTGGTCGAGAAGCTTGTCAACAAGCTTGACCCAACCCTCGATTCTGATGTGCACGCCAACGCATCAGCAGCACTAGTGGGTTTTTTGTCAATGCAACAGCAGGTACAGTGGCCGTCATCGCTGCCGTCCACGCAGTCGCGCTTCGTTGACGTGCTTCTCTCTGCCGAGTCTGTCAGAGCGCTACTGGAGAAGCTTTTGTCGGGCTCGCCATCAACCCTTGAGCATGGGCTGACCGTACTGGTTGAGCTTGTGCGGCACTGCGCAAATATGGCGCGAAGTGGGAACGATGTCATGCCCACCATCGACGAAATGTTGAAGCGGCTTGGGGATCTGGTTGCCGTGCTCCGGTCACCACCTCCGATTCCGGTCATTGTGAACACCACGGGTACGCTGGATCCGCCGCTGGGTTCAAACCGCCTGAAGATCTTAGAGGTTATGCATGCACTGATCGGGCTGAGAAACAAGGAGGTTGACAAGGTGATGATTGAGCTGGGGGTGCTGCCAACCTGCTTGGACCTTTTTTTCAAATACGAGTGGCACAACTTCCTGCACAATCTTGTGAAAAAAGTTGTTGAGATCGTCGTGAAGGGGGAAAACGAGGAAATCAAGGGGTCGCTCTTCTTTGATGGCCAGATCCTTGAACGAATCATTCGCTCGCACGCCGAAAATGAGGAGGCTGAGAAGCAACCCAAAGCCACGAGGAAAGGCTACATGGGGCAGCTGCGCGAGATGGCGAATATGATTGTTACAGAGTCATCCAACGAAGCCAATGGAGGGGCAAAAATGATGCAGTCCGCTCTCGATACGGATGCCTGGCGCGAGTTTGTTGCCGAATATCTGGAAAAGCTCAACGAATTGCATGAGAAGCTCATTGGGCGGCCACAGCCGGGGGGATTTAACTCGGAGGATGAGGATGAAGAAATGGCTGGTGGGATGCAGGGCCTTGGTGGCGGCCCAATCGCATTCGAATTCAGAGCAACGGACGATGACCAGGAGGACCTGTTTGGCAAGGACGATGAAGATGATAGCGACCCCGAGGAGGCGGACGTGGTGGACCAGGATGAGGAAGGGGACACGGAAATGCACATGGCGTCCATTTCCGCAGTGGAGCCATCGGCGCTAGATGACGAGACGATCGTGTTGTCTGATTCGGTGAGCGCCATGCATATTGACGTTGCTGGCATGCCTGGTGACCCGGCTGACGAGGTCGACTCCCCGGAATACAACGACGTCAACTTCTGGAAGCCGAAGATGAACTGGTTCCAACCTGAGCCTCATTGAGCAATTCTGGGACATCGCCTCTCACTGCGCAGTCTCTGAGAGAGTGAGATTGGAGGATGGGCGGGGCGGTGGTAGTACGGCGGTGGACAGAGTTGCGAGGGGTGCGGGGGGGCAAGAAGAGTGCTTAGTGAACCCGATGAACTTGCGATGAGCGCAGTGTGTGATGCATTGCTTGTCTGGATCTTTGCAAGCCCGTTCATGCAAATCCATAATCGGCCCCACAGTTGGCGCAAGCTGTCCTCTCAAGACTTCGCAACATTATCGAGAATGAGCGCTGCGCCAGAACGCTGTATCGCTGGTGACCTGGGCTGTGGAGACTTGAGCTAGTCGGGCAAATCGACACATCGTCAAGAGCGCCGTACCTCAACGCTACTCGTACCCAAGGAGCTCTTGGAAGAGGTTGACCCTCCACGAGAACGCTTTCCGAGCTTTTCAATCTCGAACGGTGCCGCTCCCCCGGCAGATCTTGTCGGCGAAAGTCCAAGGCTAGAGACCTTGTCAGGCTCTACAGTCCACGAATTCTCCCCCAGCTTCACGTGAACGTTTCCGACCCTGTTAAAATTTAGCCCACTGCCTGAAAGGCCACTTCTTGTTCGTATAGGCCCGTCGACATCCAGAAATGAGCCATCAGTAAAGGTGGCCTGCTCTACCAGTCGTGAAAGCGAAGGCGACTTCTCCCTGGACAGCTTTTCCAAGACAACGCTGGAAGTCTGGTCAAGGGTGGAAACCCGGTCATTGCGCACGGTCGGAGAGGCCAAGCATACAATTGCTCCGAAGCTTGGTTCGCATGATGAAGAAGGAAGTTGATTAGAAGGAGCAATCCCCGTGACGGGTTCCGTTCCAAAATGCGGCAACAGCTGAAGCCGCTTCCGTTCCGTCTGCCGGACCGGCAGAAATGTTTCATGTGCCGCCTGAGTATTGTCGGAAGACTCGGACCCTACAGTTGAAGCCTGAAGACCAGGGGTCGAGGTAGCTGTAAAAAGCGTAGAACGCTGCGCGCCACCCTTCTGGATGGCATCAAGATTTACGTTTCCGTTGTTTCCGTTGATACAATCAGAACATACACAATTCGCCGTACACAACAGCCCTGCACCGAAACACTCGCAGTATTTCTTGCGGCAGCGCGAGCGCTTGCAACGGCAGCCACGAACAGTACGTAAAGAACCACCCGGGCTCTGCACTTCTTGGTCCTCGAGTTCTAGCGCCGTGCCCTTGAAAGCCCCAGGATTGTTCAAGCGGATATGTCTGATCGCGTTGATGCGCTGTTCCTCATGTAGCCCATCGTTACGACAATCTGTGCATACACAATCTGGGCCGCACCGTGTGTCGTTTCGAAAGCACTGGCAGTATTGCTTCAGGCATTTTGTCCTCCCGCATCGGCAGCCACGCTCCCTTCCCCTCCCTGCGTCGCTCCGATCGTTCTCCTCCTGCCGATCGCTTGAAGTCGACAAGCCCCAAGTTTCAACTAAGGACAGTTCTGGCGGCACCTTTCGTTTTCCAGGCCCAAACTGTGAGCTGTCCGTGCAATTCTCCTGCACTGGTGGATCTGCGAAAACATTTCTTTGAAATCGCAGACTCAAGTGCGTTTCTGCAGCACTCTTTTTTGCGACTGACATCACCTTGGAATCACTGCCGGTACAGAGCATCTGATCGTAGAAACAGTGACGAACCCCCCTTCTCCCACACTGCAGTTGTGTCCCTCCCTCAGCCAAGGATGATTTCAGGATTGTTTGTGGATCGTTTTTGGTCCGGTTTGTGTTCAGCCAACTCGTCGACTTTTGATACCCGCGTTGTGCCGCGAGAGATGAGGGCGGCTGCGCTGCGCCGCGCGGTGATCGTGCCCGCGTGTCGGTCCACAGCGGCAATTACCCCGGCCCCCGCTTCCCATACTACACGGCCTTCTGCGTTGGCGATTGGAGTCGCTGCTCGGCGCGATAGGTCTGCCGGCGCGACGGGGTGGTCCCAACTGCTCGTGACCAGGCCGCTGGGTCCGCCTGCTGCTTTGTGGCTTCCGCGCGGATCACGATCGCTGAGCGGCGAGCCTGCTGTTGAAGATGAAGATGATGTACGTGGTATTGCTGCCGCTGCAGCAGGCGGCTACGTTCTGGCTGATTCAGACCCCAGCACACACCGCCCTGGTGACGAGGGCAAGGTTTACCCGCTCTACAAGGAGGCACTCAAAGAGGCAATGCCCGAGGGGCTTGCGGGGTTGATGCACCGCATGATGTTTGGTTCACGAAACCCGTATGCTTCGAAAGAGCGTGAAAAGTGGTATGACATGATTCTTAAGAACAAGCCGGGGATGCTGATCCGCAAGCAATCCACGGAGCTCATTTCGGCGCTGCACTCCGTGTCGCGGCAGGGCATGAAAGCGGGCAAACCGACCATGGATACCCCAGGGTTTTTACTTGACGGTCCGCCGGGTACAGGCAAAAGCATGATCCTGAACCACGTAGTGCACTGGGCGCGCGCGAGGGGTGACTGGATCGTGGTGTTCATTCCGGACGCCTCCCGCCTTGTGATTGGCTATGGGTTTTATCAGCGGGGAACGAACGAACATGGGCCGACTATCTTGCAGCCTGCATACGCGCAGACAGTTTTAGAGCAGATGATGGCCTCGAACGGGGAAAAATTGAAAGAAATCGAAGTGGCGCTGCCGGACGGAGAAACCAACGCAGCAGATGCAATCGGCAAACTTCTGGCGCTACCTATGCAAAGTCGCGAGGACAAGGCTGTGGATACGTTTTTGGCAGTCATGGAGGGGCTCCGGAAGCAGACCAAGTACCCACTGCTCATTGCTGTCGATGAGATCAACGCGCTCTGCGGCATGTCGTTGTACCCTACAGAGGATGGAATGGATACAGTCCTTTCATCCCAGATCGTTGTTGCAGAGCAGTTTTCACGGTTTCTAAACAACGATCTTGCTCGAGGCGTCGTGGTCGGCGCTGCAACGCGCACGGGACAGTTCGAAAACCTGAAACTCCCAGCATTTACGCGGAAGCCAATCCAGGTTCGCGGCTTCACTCGTGAGGAGCTGTCCGCGTATCTGTCGTACACCTGCCACCAGAAAGAGCTGTTCACTCCTGCGACTGACGATCTTCTGGACTATCTCCTTTTCACTGCAGCTGGTCGGCCGGCACTTGTCGAGCGTTTGATCGCGAGCGAGCTCTTCAACATCGGTCAATTCAACATGCCAAAAACAAAGAAGATCGGCCGTTGGTATCGCGAGACGGGCGGAACCTCAGGCATGTTCAACACGGAGCACCTCCGTATTCCGGGTATGATGAAGGATACTCTCAAGGACATGGTCGAGGCGGCCTCCGCTGGCGCCTCCGTCCAATCCCCGGGCAACGAAACATTTATGGGAGAAGAAAAACCGATGGTAGAAGAAAAACCGATCAATGAGGCTGGTTTCTGGGCGAAATTCTGAACTTCAACATAGTTTTGCACCAACGAGGTAGGATTGCATTGCGGGAAATGAAGCGGCTTCTTTGCCCGAAGTATGCTTGTGTTGCGTGTGCTTGCTCCTTGCTCGGCGGGAGGGGTCTCTGCGTCTGTTTACTCAAAATCACCACGGACCCCTCACAAAAAACTCGTACCTGAGTCTCGTAAACCTGCACTCCGACACGTTTGTCGTCGCCATGCGGCGTACAGAAAGTAGCGCACTTAAGCAGCGGATCTTCTTACTGTCCATTCACTCATCTTTTTCGTCTTTCTTTTCCTCACTGTTCGCTTCATCCTCCTTGTCCTCCTTGCCCTCCTTTCCGTCCTCGTTCTTTTCCTCCTCATCTTCCTTCCAGTAATCGTCCAGCTGCTTGTCAAGTTCCTCCGAGTTCAGTTTCGGGGCCGGGGCACCGCGCCCTCCGCCACGTCCGCCGCCCCGGGGCCCTCCCCTTCCGCGCCCGCCAGAGCGGCCCTGCCCCTGAGGGCACTCGCGCGCGAAGTGCGGGCCGCCACAGACGTAGCACGCGCTGTCCGGGTCCCGCGGACCAGCGTTCGGGCATTCCCTACGCATCACGTCAAGGGGGATTAGTGCCGAGCCTGTCATCAGATTTGCATTGATCATGCAGGGATTGGAGGTGCATTTGGCTCACCTCGCGAGGTGACCCTCTTCCCCGCAGCGGTAGCAGCCGCTGCCGCCACGCATACCACCGCCACGAACGCCTCCGCCTCCACCCCAGGCGCGCATACCGGAATCGCCGCCCCGAGAGTAGGGCTCAAAGCGCGCTCCGCCGCGAGGCCTGCCCATCCCATCTTCGTCTGAGCGAGCTCCTAGACGCGACGAGACGTCACCACGCTTGCTTTCAAAGAAATCGCGCTCCAAGTCCCGCGCATTGCGACGGCCGCCACCGTTGCGCTCCTCCCTGTAGCTGTCTGAGTACATGGGCATCCTGATGCACGTCTGTGATCCTCCCGACTAGATCGACACGAGGCACCGACAGCGGAAAGGAAAAGGGCTCAAGGAAGGGAAAAAGGCTCCAGCGACACATCTTCTGGAGGGCCCAGCCAGAGGCCCGGGGACATGGTGCTATCTGTGAGAGGGCTACTCTATGGGCTTGTGCTCGCCTCGTTCGTAAGCATGCAATGTGCTGCATTTGCTGTTCCACCGTCTGGTCGTGTCTTGATCAAGGCCGAGCCGGCACCGTCGATGTTGCGTGCGAGGGGTCCGCGGCCTTGCTCCCCGCGTAGAACACGGTCGGAGCTGGGGGGCAAAGAGTTCTCGTCGCTGCAGATGAGCACCCCAAATAACGAACCGACCGACACCGAGATAAAGAAGGCTGATGACGGACAGAAGAAGAATCCGCTGCAGAGGCTGCTGGCTTGGCGTCCTAAGAAGGTGACAACAGAGCAGCTTGCCGCGATGGGGGTGGCAACGCTCCTGGCGTACGGGGCAGTGTCGAACGTTAACATGGCGGTGTGTGTAATGATATCCTGGGTCACTTTTGGGAAGGCGACGGGAAAGTCGCCTCT
>Ga0209309_10003637_pt1 | contig 13211 bp, 13 predicted proteins | sample COGITO_mtgs_1204_2_FD_184807 | JGI IMG/M metagenome (GOLD analysis project Ga0209309, IMG submission 184807) | Pelagic marine microbial communities from North Sea - COGITO_mtgs_120412 (SPAdes) (version 2) | ecosystem: Environmental > Aquatic > Marine > Epipelagic ...
TACTACCACCATAAACTATCAAGCTAACTTTATTCATAAAGATGCTGACGATGCATTGGATAGTGTAATTAATTTTTGATTTCCAGTAATGAATTTGGAGTGATAAAAAATATACTAAACCCTTAAAGGTTCGTTGATGCTCAATTTTTGCATAGTATTTTATATCATCGATGGTTACCGGTCGGCCATTAATTTCCCGGTTGAACGATTGCAAATAATCTTTCATCAACTCACGGGTGTATTTTTTTAAGTCTTCGCTGCTGTTCTGTAACCGGTTCAATTCATACTTCGACGGACTGACCGTAATCGAATAGAATTTCGGTTCTTTCTTTTTTAATTTTGCACCATTTCCATCAATATCTTTTACCACTTCTTCCGCTGAAAATTCATCGCCATATTGATTGAAAAAGTGTTCCATTTCTTCCTGCTCCAGACCTTAGTTTTCCTTTTCCAGATAGCCCACAAAATCGGCCGAACTTTGGGAATAGTTCCCGCCCAGTTTTTGAGGTGTGATCGTGATATACATAGCTCAAAAATTTACAGTTCGTTGTTGTGGTTTTGTTTTTCTTGAAATTTTACTTTCGGCTTTTCTTCCACAAATTTCTTCTCTAAAATCAGGGGTTTCTTTTTGGGTTCTTCGGTCTGAAAAAGGGATTCGATCATCGCCACGGTGGGTTTGGTCTGGGTCTTTTCCATATCTCTCATTATGGCGATTACGGCATTGATCCGTTTCTTTAAATTGGCCTCGATTGTCCTCCCGGTCGGGCCCAGTTTCTCCCGTGGGGATATCTCGTTGTAGAAGAAAAAATCGAGCATCGTGGCCATTGCCTCGGTGAGCGATTTAAAGTGTGTTCGTGAAAATTGCTGGAAACGTTTCGCCGTTTCCTTTTTGAACCGAATGCCAATAAATGAGTCCATAATTCGCCGATTTGTCGCAAATCCTTCCCTAAAATTGGGCGCTTACGGGGGATTTGTCGCAAATTGTAGAAATCTAAATAATCAACTTATTTTTAAATACTTATAAATCAATTGATTAACTAGAAATAGGAGTGCTTAACATCGCATCGCGTGTTACCCTCTTGCTACTCCTTTTCGTCCCGCCCAGCGGGACAAAAATTTCGTACAATCTGGCTAAAAAGCCAATTGCCATTTTGGGAAAATGGATTTCCGATATGTTATTTTTCGATGTGTACGGTTATCGGCGAAAGTGAAAAATGGATAACAATACTTAAAATTGAATGCTGAATTTCAGCGAAATAAAGATACGTTTTTTATTTGATTTGGAAGGGTCAAACCTCAAAAACACCCCTAAAAATTAGAGGTGCTTCATCATTAAGTTCAGAAAATCATATGTTGAATACGAAGGTGTAGGAATACAAATTTCGTAATGCTTCTTCCTCTATCATCGTTTCAAAACAAGTGTAATTTTCTCTCACGTATTTGCGAATACTATCGCCAAATTTACGTTCTACGTCCTTTTTAGAATCTTCCAAGATTCGGTTTTGAGCTTCCTCGCTCAAGTCTGTAAAATTTAGATATACCATAGCTTCAAAATTTAATATTCGCTTGGCAGCATCAGCGTATCGTTTACAAAAAACAACCGCAGTTCATCGAGCGGAAAATCGTTCGCCCGATAGCCGTGTTTTTCCAAAACGTTGTCGTTCCCATCGGTGTAGGTTATCTCGGCTTCGTAGCCCGTAAAATCCTGTCTTTCCTCGGGCAACCTTTTAAAGTCTATGGTTTTGAACTCGCTTCGGTTCATCAGACTTTTTGCGATTACGGAAGTGTCCGTAATGAGCCAAAAACATTCGGAACCTTCCGCCAAATATTTCAGTCCGTTTGTGTATCGGGTTCTTAATAATGCGATTTGAAATATGGTTTCCGAACCGTGAAAATGTTGTAAACCCTCTTTAATTTCGTTAACTTGTGCTTTCATTTTGATTTCTATTTCAGGAGTTAATAATGAAAAAAGAGGGCGCAACTTTAGACGGAAACGCCCTCTTTATTTTTAAATTAATCGGCTGAATTATTGCCGTTCTTAGTTCCCAACAAAAGGATTTCGTTGGCTTCCAATTCGGTAACATATCTTTTGATACTGTCCTTGTCCTCGTAGCTTCGGGATTTCAATTTCCCGGTTACCCCGATTTCCTTGCCCTTTCCGGCATACTTCTCGATGATTTCGGCAGTTTTGCCCCAGGCTACAATTGTGTGCCATTCGGTATTTTGGACTTTTTCGCCCTTGGCATCTTTGTAATACTCGTTCGTGGCGAGTGAAAGACGGGCTACTTTTTTACCGCTTTCAAGGTTCGTGATTTGTGGCTCTTGGCCAACGTTTCCGATTAACTGTACGTGATTTTTTAAAGTGTTCATAATAAAAGAATTAAAGATTAATTAAGGCTACCCGAACCCTTCGGATAGTTTGCGTTTATGTTTTTTTGAAGTGATTTACTTATTATATCCAGAGCGTTTTCCTTTTTTTGTTTTTTTAGTCCCGCTTCCTTTTTGATGTTTTTGTAAGATTTCATAATATTCAGTTTAGATTTACTTCCCATAGAGCCGTCCGCTGTTACCTTTTTTTGTTGCTGATACATTTTCAATATTTGGAATTAATAAGGAGTTATAAAAGGGAGCCACGACCGGTTATGCACTCCGTTTAACTTCCAAATGTTGGTATTTTGCCTACAAAAAAACGGTTGGGACAGCGGTGGCTCGGGAGTAGGTCTAAATGCCTTTTGTGAAGTATAAAAACATAGGAAGCGGGACTAAATAATTAAATGGAATTCCGATTTGGCGGACTTCGTTCACGATTTCGTATTGGAATGGAGTGCGCTTCCCGGCAGCGCGGGAAGGGCAAACGGAACGGAAAATAGCAATCGGGGATGGTGTCCAAGACCTATGTAGGAAAGCTCTTTGCCCGGAATGGAGCGATTCCTGCCCCTTCGGCAGGCGGGCGCGGAATGGAGCGGCAATGTGCTGACCGGGTTATGGAAAAGGATAATCCTCTTGAAGTAGGATTTAAAGCGGACTTGACTTCAAAGCTGTAGATTGAAATGGAGTTTGGCCGCTTCCCGGTTTTTCCCGGGAATGAGCGGGCAAGAGGAATGGAAATCGGAAGCTTTGGAGTTGTGTCCAAGACCTCTGTAATGAAGCGCTTTTCCCGAAATGGAGCTTTTTCTGCGGAATACAGGGGAATGGGCTGAGTGTAATTAGTGTCTCAATTAATAGAAATTAGATAGCTTCGGATAAATAGAGTACAGCAAACGTAAGGACAACCATAGTTAAAATCCATAGGATTACATAGACGCTTATTCTTGTATTGAAATATGATATTTCATCATCAAATTCAGAATCATTTTTTAAAATTCGCTCTATGTCTGATTTTTCCATTATATCCAGATTTTTTACCTTAACACTTCGATAGTGTTTTTTTATCCTATCTCTCATTGTGATAACCGACCAAATTGTGTAAATAAGATATATTACGGATATTCCTATAAAAGCGAAGAAAAGCACGGTAGTATCTTTGGTAAAAATCTGTTCAAAATCCTTCTTAATTAAGGTTCTAAGTACGTAAACAGACATAAAAAAGGATATGTAAAGAAAATTACTTTTTTGGTAATTTGTTCTCAATTCTTGAAGGCTACTCCTTATTTCTTTTAAAATATCGGCTAATTCATCATTTATTTTGGATCTAACTTTAAGGTATTGAGAAACATTTTCTTTGAGGTAAATTTTGTGTCCAGAGAGAATAGAGCTAAATACTGAATCATTTAAAAGTATGTTGTTTTCCGTGATATGAAGGGATATAATGTTTTTCGATATGCCTAGTTTATCAGCAATATTGGCACTGTCGTCAAAAATCCATTTATTAATTTTTGAATATATATTGTAGTTTTTTGTTAGATCCTTAACAGGTAACTTTCCTTGAAAAAATTTATAACCTTTTAACTGGTAAAATAAATTATCTCCCTGCAAATAGGTAACATCAAAAAGGCTCGTAATTGAAAACAAATTACTCAAATTTGTGAGACGAGATGGTAAAAAAAGACAGCTCAAATTTTTCTCTAAAACTTTAAAGTCAGTTCCTATATAGGGATATTCATTATTTTGATCAAAATTTGAATATTCAGGATATGCTTTTAAATTTTTATTTACAGAAGTTGAATCATTTACTCTTACACGCTTTGAATATAAATGAGCCTGATTATTTTCAATTATATTAAAATTGACAAAACCATTTTTTTTTATATCATTAGAAATTGTCTTTAACAGATCAATCGCCGATCTAGATTCAATCCACTCGTTAAAAGCTTTTTCACAATATACGTTTCTATTAACCTTCCTTGTATCTTTATAGATTTCTAATTTTAGAGATAATTCTTCATCTTGAAGAAGTTGAATCGCGTTATACTCACTAACAAAATTTTGATCTATAGAATTCGAACAGGTCAATAGATTTTCATCCCCATTTAGCGTAATTGCCAAACTCCACTCATCAGAAATACCATTAAAAAAAATATTTAAATTTCCTTCATTTCTTAATGATGTTTTTTCCTTGACAATCCCCGAAATAATGGTCTTTTCATAGCGATCATCGCAAATAAGATCGTCTCCATTGGAAAAAATAAAACCTACTATTTCTGAAATGCTATTCATCTTCATTTCTCAAAAACTCTTTATAAACATCTTCATTTTCTGTTAAAATCTGCAAATACATTTGACCACTACTGGTTTTACCTGAGCGTAATGTTTTTCTGAAATGTGGAACGTCTGTCTTTAGGTACAGATCAATTGCATCAGATACTTTGACCCTAGTGGACATTCTTTTTTTAATGTGTTTTTTTGAAATATCAAATGCTTTATCAAAACCTAAACTGGATGGTAAAGATCTAATTTTAGCAACCAAGGGATCAATTTTTAAATTTTCATCTTCAGGTTCATAATTTGAGAAAAGAGTTTCTATAAAATCTTCTATTTCAAATATATCCTTCCTGCGATAGTAGCCAACGAAGCTGTTTCTGAGGATACGATAATCAGCTGGATGTTTCTTTTTAATTCCGCTAAAAACTCGAGTATCAAAAAAATCCATAGATTTTTCTGTATTAAAAGCATCTGTATGTTTAGCTTCAAGCTCTAAAAATTCTCTCCACCAATATTTAGATAAGTTCGCATCCAAGACATCGACTTCATCTGCAACAATTCCATCTTTCAAATGTATCAACGCTGCTTTAAAAATTTTTTTATCCCAAGGCAATCCACTACGAATCGTAAGAGAATTTTCATCAAGAAATTCATTATGATCGGCCTTACAAATAATAATATTTTCCTTTCCATCTATTTCAATATATGCTTGGAACAAACTGCCCTTTAAAATATCTACTTTTAATTTCTTATTGTCAAGCTGTTGTTGGGCATCTTTTTCTTTATTTAAGAGGCGCTGGGCAGCCAAATTAATTGATTTTTTCCGGTTGTTATCTGTAACGATATCATCTAGAACATTTCTTACCTCTGATTTTGAACTAGAAAATATATACTGTCTTTTTCTGGGACTATCCGTTATTTCCTTAAATAGTTTGTCTGTATATTCCTTTAAGGAGTCGCTATGTGTAATGTTAATATCTCTTATTGAAGAGTCTCTATGATTTATATGGTTAAGGGAAGCATATTTTATAGTCATAAATAAAAAATTTTGTTAAAGATATTAATATTACGGAAAATCAATTCTTTTCTTCAAAATTATCTTGATAATTACAAATAGGCATTCACTTTTATCAATGGTATTTTACGAGTTTACCATTGATTATAAGCAAACTTTACCACTTATATTTTTATATAGATTTAAAACCATAAACGAAAATTTACATTTGCTTAGTAAGCTTCCTATTTTAAGGATATAAAATGACTTAACACAGAAAATTATGGCTCAATAAAAAACCAAAATCAGCAAGGGATTAGACTGGAAAAAATAAGAGTGCCGACTGGATTAGAACCTAAAAGGTGTTTTCCGAAATGAATTATTGATAATGCACCCTAGTTTCAGCTTTGTCCTTGGTGTTTAATTTACCGCGTAACGAACGCATATCCGAAGATACTTTCTGCTCGATGACCCGGGCATAGATTTGCGTTGTGGAAAGCTTGGTATGACCCAGTAGTTTTGAAACGGTCTCAATGGGCACACCATTGGAAAGCGTAACGGTAGTGGCAAACGTATGTCGGGCTGCGTGGAACGTGAGCTTTTTATTGATTTTTAGGATTGCCGCTATTTCCTTCAAATATTTATTGATCTTTTGATTGGAAAAAACCGGTAGCAGTTTTTCTTGCTTGCCTTTAGGTTCTTGATCATATTTTTTCAGGATAGCAAGCGCTTTATCCAAAAGAGGAATTTTTACCGCTTCATCATTCTTTTCCCTTTTTGTGAATATCCAGTAATCCCCATCGATTCCACGTACAATATGATCATCGCAGAGCAATTTCACATCGATATAGGATAGTCCCGTATAACAGGCAAAAACAAAAACATCCCTCGTTTTTTGGTGCATCCCTTTTAAAAGCTGACCAGATTCCAAAACTTCAAGTTCCGATTGTGATAAAAATGCCCGTTGGTGTTTTGTGAACTTAAGTGAGAACCTGACAAAAGGGTCTTTCTCGACCCATTCCAACCGAAGGGCAAGGTTCATCATCTTTTTCAAACGTTCCAAATGTTTCATAACCCCGTTGTTCTTTAAGGGCTGGGAACGGTTTATGGATTTTCCGGTGCGTAGGAACTGTTCAAAGTCAATGATGAATTTGTACGACAGCTGTTTCAGAAAAACGTCATTGGTCTTTAGTTTGCGCTTCAAATACCGTTTAATATAGCGTTCCGTTGTGAAATAATTTTTCAACGTGCCGGGCTTGAGTACTGAAACCATATTCTTATTATGGTAGGTAACCAGTTGAAGCAGCGTTTTGTGCTGTTCATCTTCCCCGAGATAACGGGCTTTGATAGCTTGGGCGGTAACGTATTTGGATTCGCCCAGAAGCTGTTTGTGGCATTCCAATAAATCGGAATAGACCTGGTCTAAATAGACATTGAGGGCTTTCCCCTCAGAAGTTCTCGAATTTACCCTCTTGGAACGGGTATCCCAATAGGTAACCGATGTGGATCGTTTTAAACTGATCTCGGCACGTTTCCCATCTACCGTAATACGGCCATAAATGGGTGCCAAATCATCTTTTTTCTTGGCCATACTCAGCCAAAAATGAATACTAAAAGTCTTTGAAGTCTGCATAAACTCTCGCTTTAAGTGAATAATCGATTTGTTTACGAAAGTCAAATCGCTGCGAAAGTCAAATCTATTGAATTACCAATGTAGTGAAAATTCTGGTAACAATTTAGGTAACCGAATAGGTAATCTTTGAATTGATATTAAAGCCAATCTTATGATTTCAAGAAAAATGAAAATCCTTGATTTTCATAAGATTAGCTATATTTTGATGTCTATTGACACCGTAATTGTCGGGGTGGCAGGATTCGAACCTGCGGCCTCCTGCTCCCAAAGCAGGCGCGATAACCGGGCTACGCTACACCCCGATGGTTATCTTTGTGATAAGCAATAAGCGCTTATCGTCATAGCGGCTGCAAATATAAGAATTACTTTTAATGTACCTACAAAGTGTAAAGAAAAATTAAAAAATAAGAAGAACGCCTTAACACTTGTTTCACAGACCTCTACTTCTATTTTTAGTAACTTCAGCTCAAAATTATCTTATGAAATATTTTAAGATCACATTTTTAAGCTTTCTAATAAGCACATTTTCTGCATGTGCCCAGAAAGATAACAACATAAAGCCAACCTCCTATTCTTATGATTATGAAATGGTGGTAGACGGACTTCAAATTCCATGGGGAATGGCATTTTTACCGGATGGCAGTATGCTGATCACAGAAAAAAGCGGAGAATTAATTCATTTTAAAGATGGTAAAAAATCTGAGGTTTCTGGAGTGCCCGAAGTATATGTGAGAGGTCAGGGAGGATTATTAGATATTGCATTACATCCAGATTATGAAAATAATGGCTGGATCTACATGACATATTCATCTCAAGACGGCGAAGGTGATGGAGGAAATACCGCAATCATGAGAGCAAAATTAAATGGAGATCAGCTTACCAATCAGGAGGTGCTTTATAAAGCTTCACCCAATACCACTAAAGGGCAACACTTTGGATCTAGAATAGCTTTTGATAAAGAAGGATATCTATATTTCTCTGCAGGAGAACGTGGAGAGCGAGATATAAATCCGCAGGATATTACACGGGACAACGGAAAGATATATAGATTGAATGATGATGGAAGTATTCCTGAAGACAATCCATTTGTAGATCAAAAAAATGCTAAATCTGCAATTTATAGTTTCGGGCATAGAAATCCTCAAGGTTTGATACTAAATCCAGAAACTGGAGAAATTTGGGAGCATGAACATGGTCCAAAAGGTGGAGATGAGATCAATATAATTAAAAAAGGAGCTAATTACGGCTGGCCTGTCGTTACCTATGGAATTAATTATAATGGCAGCAGCATCACCGCTGAAACTTCCAAGCCTGGGTTAGAAGAACCAATACATTACTGGGTTCCTTCCATAGCTCCAAGTGGAATGGCATTTGTCACTTCAGATAAATATCCACATCTTCAAGGAAATTTATTGGTGGGATCGTTAAATTTTCAATATCTTGAATTAGATATTCTAGATGGGAACGAAGTTATTGGTCGTGAAAAACTTTTAGAAGATCTGGGAAGATTCCGTGACGTGCGGCAGGCACCAAATGGTTATATTTACGCCGCAATAGAAGGAAAAGGAATAATTAGATTAATAGAAAACCAAACCATAAAAACTGAAGAATGAGATCAATATTAAGCATTTTTTTAATCGTCTTTATAATAGGTTGCAAATCTGATAAGAAGCAATCTGTAGATTCGGAAAAAATAGTGGTAGCAGACGAAGTGAAATCTAACTCAACTTCCGCAGAGAAAATGAACGTTCAAGGCAAAGAAATTTATAACAATCTTTGTGTAACCTGCCATCTACCTTCCGGAAAAGGAATTGCCGGCAGTTTTCCTCCACTTGACGGTTCTAACTGGTTAACAGAGAAAAGAACAGAAAGTATACATGCTGTAAAATATGGGTTGAATGGTCCTATAGAAGTGAACGGCCAAGCTTACAATAATGTAATGGCTCCCATGGGGCTTACAGATCAAGAAGTTGCAGATGTTTTAAATTACACAATGAGCTCTTGGAGTAACACAAATGATAATCCTATAACTTTAGAAGAAGTTCAGGCGGTTAAGAAATAATTAATTTATTTTCTTCATACTACCATTAAATTAAATTCCAAAGGCTGGCTTTTAAAAGTAATAATTAACTTTGCCGCTAAATTTTAGTATTTATGTTAATTATAGGAATTGCTGGTGGAACTGGAAGTGGTAAAACTACGGTTGTAAGACAAATTTTAGATGAATTGAATAATGATGAAGTTGATGTAATTTCTCAAGATTCATATTATCAGGATACCAGCCATCTGCCAATGGAAGAACGAAAAAAGATAAATTTTGATCATCCAAAATCTATAGATTTTGATCTTTTAGTCTCTCATTTAAAAGATCTTAAAGCGGGAAAAACTATTGAGCAACCGGTATACTCTTTCAAAGATCATAACCGCACCGGCGAAACTGTTACCACGCAGCCAAAAAAAGTAATTATTGTAGAAGGAATTTTAATTCTTACACATACCGATATTAGAGACATGTTCGATATTAAAATATACGTACATGCAGATAGTGATGAGCGATTAATTAGAAGATTGAAAAGAGATATCAACGATCGTGGGAGAGATCTGGAAGAAGTGCTTTGGCGTTACCAGACCACACTAAAACCTATGCATCAGCAATTTATAGAGCCTACAAAAGAATTTGCAGATATCATTATCCCAACCAACAGATATAATACAGTGGCGGTAGATATCGTTCAAACCATTATTAAAGAGAGATTGGGTTAATTTTGTATCTTTAAAAATTATGAATCTAAAACAGCTCCGACAAAAAAGATGGTTTAAAATCATTAGTAATAGATATGTCCTGTTGCTCTTGATCTTTACTTTTTGGATGCTTTTTTTAGACAGTAATTCTTGGTTAATTCAGCGAGAACTCAATCAAAAAGTGGATGAACTGAATACCAATAAGGAATATTATAAAAAAGAGATTGCCAAAGACAAAACTACCATTCAGAGTTTAGACGATTCTTTTGAGCTGGAAAGTTTTGCGAGGCAACAGTATTATATGAAAAGGCCGAATGAAGATATTTATATTATTGAATACGATACTATAAATTAGAAGCTAGTCTTATATTTTCTTCTGCCTAATCTTAAAAATTGAAACAATGAGTCAGCCTTTATTTCAGGAATTTGAAGAGGTTTCTGCCAAACAATGGAAACAAAAGATCCAAGTTGATTTAAAAGGAGCAGATTATAACGAGAAGCTTGTTTATAAAAGCCGAGACGGAATCAATATTAAACCATTTTATAATGCTGAAGATCTTGAAAAGACCTTTAGAATTGATTCTCCAACAAAGTGGGAGATCTGTGAAAAGATCTTTGTAGTTTCAGAAGAAAAAAGCAATAAAAAAGCTACAGAAGTACTTACTAAAGGTGCCGAAAGCTTGTGGTTTATTATCTCTTCTGAAAAAACCGATTTTCAGAAGCTATTTAAAGATATTTCTCTGGAAGAAGTTCCTGTATACCTAGATTTTGAATTTTTACCAGATTCGCTTTTTGAGGAATTATCTACTTTTCTAAAAGACAAAAAGCATCAGTTTAGATTGCATATTGATATTGTTGGAAATCTTGCTAGATCCGGGAATTGGTATTTTGATCTTAAAAAAGATCATGCCATTTTAGATAAGGTCGTTTCAAATTCTGCTGATTTAAAATCAGTGTTAAGTGTAGATTCTGGCTTATACCAAAATGCCGGTGCAACTATTCCGCAAGAATTGGCCTATGCCCTAGCGCACGCGAATGAATATCTAAATCTTTTTTCAGAAAATAAAGATCTGGAGATCGATTTTATTGTGGCTTCCGGAACCAATTATTTCTTTGAGATCGCTAAGATCAGGGCACTTCGTATTCTTTATGCCAGCCTAGCTTCAGAATATGGGATCAATGAAAAATGTCATATTTTGGCTCAACCTACAAAACGAGATAAGACCTTATACGATTTTAATGTGAACCTTCTTAGAACCACCACGCAGGCTATGAGCGCCGTACTTGGGGGTGCAGATGCTGTTTACAATATGCCTTATGACTCTATATACCATAAGAACAATGAGTTTGGAGATAGAATAGCCAGAAATCAGTTATTGATATTAAAGACTGAAAGCTATTTTGATAAAGTTTCCAACGCTGCGGAAGGAGCTTACTATATAGAAAGTTTAACTCAACAGTTTGCTGAAAAAGCCTTAGAAATATTCAAAGAAATTGAAGCCGGTGGTGGATTTTTAAAGGAATTAAAAGAAGGGATCATTCAGAGAAAGATTGCTGAAAGCGCTAAATTGGAGCAAGAGAAATTTGACAAAGGAGAATTGGTGCTTATAGGTACTAATAAATATGAGAATCCTGAAGATAAAATGAAGGGTGACCTAGAGTTGTTTCCATTTTTGAAAATGAATCCAAGAAAAACCTTGATCTCTCCAATTTTAGAGAGAAGACTTTCAGAAAGATCTGAACAGGAACGATTAGAAAAAGAGTAATTTCAATTTAAGAAATACTATCCAAACATAACTGCTGATATTTTCAGCAAGAAGAATTTACAAGCAATGCCTAGAAAAAATCTTCAAAATATCACTTTAAAGAATTCTGTTTCCTCGGAAACTAAGAATTCTGATGAGCCTAAAATTTTCAAAACTGCAGAAGAGATCAAATTAAAACCGATCTATTCAGCAAAAGATATAGAGAAAGCGGAGCATTTAAATTTTGCTGCAGGAATTCCTCCTTTCTTAAGAGGACCTTATAGCACAATGTATGTGAGCAGACCTTGGACCATTCGCCAATACGCAGGATTTTCTACCGCAGAAGAAAGCAATGCTTTTTACAGAAGAAATTTAGCTGCAGGGCAAAAAGGACTTTCGGTAGCCTTTGATCTTCCAACGCATAGAGGTTATGATAGCGATCACGAACGCGTGGTAGGAGATGTTGGAAAAGCCGGGGTTGCCATAGATTCTGTGGAAGATATGAAGATCTTATTCGATCAGATCCCATTAGATAAAATGTCGGTTTCTATGACCATGAATGGAGCGGTGCTTCCTATCATGGCCTTTTATATAGTAGCCGCAGAAGAACAAGGTGTAGACAAAAAAGACCTTTCAGGAACCATCCAAAATGATATTCTGAAAGAATTTATGGTGCGTAATACTTATATCTACCCTCCTACGCCATCTATGAAGATCATTTCAGACATTTTTGAATACACTTCTCAAAACATGCCAAAATTCAACAGTATTAGTATCTCTGGATATCATATGCAAGAAGCAGGTGCAACTTGCGATATTGAACTTGCTTATACCCTTGCAGACGGATTGGAGTACATCAGAAAAGGATTAGAAGCAGGAATGGATATAGACAGCTTTGCTCCTCGCCTTTCTTTTTTCTGGGGAATTGGAATGAACCATTTTATGGAGATCGCCAAAATGAGAGCTGCACGTATGTTATGGGCGAAATTGGTAAAACAATTCAACCCAAAAAATGAAAAATCTTTAGCACTTAGAACGCATTCTCAAACCAGTGGATGGAGTTTAACAGAACAAGATCCTTTTAATAATGTTGCCAGAACCTGTATAGAAGCAGCAGCGGCTGCATTTGGGGGAACTCAAAGTTTACACACTAATGCCTTAGATGAAGCAATAGCTTTACCTACAGATTTCTCTGCGCGTATTGCAAGAAACACTCAGTTATTCCTTCAGCAAGAAACCAAGATCACCAAAACGGTAGACCCTTGGGCGGGAAGTTTCTATGTTGAAAGCCTTACGAATGATATCGCTCAAAAAGCTTGGAAACTTATTGAAGAAGTGGAAGAACTTGGCGGAATGACCAAAGCTATTGAAGCAGGAATTCCTAAATTGAGAATTGAAGAAGCTGCAGCAACTAAACAAGCGAGAATAGATAGTGAAATTGATATTATTGTAGGTA
>Ga0209309_10003638_pt1 | contig 13207 bp, 13 predicted proteins | sample COGITO_mtgs_1204_2_FD_184807 | JGI IMG/M metagenome (GOLD analysis project Ga0209309, IMG submission 184807) | Pelagic marine microbial communities from North Sea - COGITO_mtgs_120412 (SPAdes) (version 2) | ecosystem: Environmental > Aquatic > Marine > Epipelagic ...
AGCGACTATTCAATGTAGGTTAATCGTTTATTGGTATGGTGATTTTAAGTTTTTAACGTTCATTAAAGAGGTTACCTATGGCAAAAGAAAAAATAGTACTCATAACCGGCGCTTCTAGTGGCATTGGTGAAGCAACGGCAAAAACCTTAGTAAACAACGGTCATAAAGTTATATTAACCGCCCGTAGAGAAGAGCAACTTAACCAACTTGTTGCCGAGCTAGGATCAGATAACGCACTGAGCGTAGCCGCAGATGCAACCGACTTTACTGCGCTTGAAAACGTAGTTGCCAAAGGCATTGAAAAGTTTGGCCGATTAGATGTAGCCTTTGCTAACGCGGGTATGGGTGTTTCAACCGCAGGCACCGAAAAAGGCGACCCGGATGAGTGGTCAACCATGATTGACATAAACATTAAAGCCCTATTGTGGAGCGCAAAATTAACACTGCCGCATTTACGCCAAAACAAAGGTCACTTTATATTAACCAGCTCTGCCGCTGGTCGTAAGCCAATTGGCGGCTCTATTTACGGTGCAACTAAATGGTTTGCTTATGGCTTTGGACAAAACTTAGCTGAGGAAATGAGCGAGTGGAACGGCCGCTGCACAACTATAGCTCCAGGCATGGTAAACACCCCATTTTTTGATGACGCTAAACCCGACAAACTCGACCCACAAGATGTAGCCGACGCCGTACTGTTTGCTATTGAAGCAAACCAGCGCAACAACGTACGCGAGATATATTTAATGCCGACTAATTAACGTTGATTGGTTAAATTTGAGCTGTCAGGTTTAATGCCAATGGCGTTAAACCTGATGGTTGTTTGTATTTTGAGGTTAGATTTTAATAGCGTAAAGTTGAACACTGCATAATTAAAGATCAGATTAGCTGCGTACTTCTACACGCCAAGGTGGATTAATCCTATTTTCACCAGCCCAATAAAGCTTAATTTTATGACCTGACGGATCATGCAGTACGGCCTCTCGCCATAAATAACTCTGGTCTGTAGGTTCTTGTATAAATACAAAACCTTTAACTTTTAAAGCCTCAACCAGTTCATCTAATTGTTCATGTTCAAAATATATTACCGTGCCACAATCAAACTCACCTCGATCTAAAGACAATGAGAAAGTTGAATCTCCATCTGGGCATTCAAAGCGAGCATAATGTGGGGTATCTACAATTTGAGTAAAACCTAAGTCGCGATAAAATTTAGTCGAAATTTCCATGTCTTTAACGGGTAATGTAATTTGATTTAAGTTCATTTAAGTTCCTTTGCCCCTAACATTCAGCTAGGGCACTCCACCGTTCAACTATAGTTGCATCGCCCAATAAGTTCATCTAATTCCGCCTGAAGTCTCGCTGTACGCTCGTTAGTTAATGACTCAAGTTCAGAAGCATAAATAAATGGGTAAATGCTACCGCCTTGATAACGAGCTGAAGCAGCCTCTGCCTGACTGATGCTGTAGCTTTCCCATTCTGTTTGGCTGTTCATTAAAGATTGACTCACAAAATCACCTACTCGATTATCTATTCCAGCAATGGCACGTTGCATTTTCTCTTTTGCAACTTCCAGTCGTTTCGCCGCTCTGTTGTTCAATTCAAGCTGGGTAAAATCTTCTGATTCGTTCTCTTCGATTAGAGGTGAAGCTTCGGCTTGAAGAGCCCGATTTTTTGTTAGGATAGCTTCAGATTTTCCGGTAATCATAGCTTCTAGCTGCTTTAAACCATTAATATCTATTCTTTGCTCATTCATTTGCTTATGAATATCGAGAAGCTTCTTCTGTTTATCTAACGTTTCAAGTTGAGGCTTACTCTCAATCTTGCGTTTAAACAAATATCCAATGACACTAATAACAACACCAAGGAGCACTAATCCAAATTTTTCAGTTATATTCATAAGCTCGATTCTTGTTTAGCCCTAACGCCACATGACCTGCGGAGCAAGCTGGACGATTTTTTGCGCCCTTTGTTTTATGCAAAAAATCGGAAAGTTTGCGGAGTCAGATTTCATGCGCTTGTTATATTTTTAATTTTCACATTCAAAACCAGTTAATCCGAGGCTTTCATTTAAGGATGCTATAATTGCTTTGATTTGCTCTTCCGCCTCTTCCATTTCTTTTGTTACAACTTCATCTACGGCTTTAAGTGCAAATGATAGCTTGTCAGTCAAAATTATTTTACGCCTTTTACTCACCCGTTCCTGAAACTCTTTTTTAAGCCAGTCATTTAAATAAGATTTTCCACCATGAATTGCACCGTAATCAGTATCCCTAGTAACTATGATAATTTCCTTATCTGTTTGATTTGCACACTCAATAATCCACTCCCAATTTATTGCATCACCAAATGAATTATCTGCATCTTTTCTTGGAGGGTAGCCAAGGGAAAACCTTTTTCGAGCTAACCTTCTAATTTTAAAGCGGTCATCCGATTCTCGATCTAGATTGTAATCAGATTTACGTTTAAAAATTCTATTTAATTTTTGAAAAACCGGATCGTTAGAAGATGGGTTTTGTAATATCTTTTCAACCTTAGCTTTTACTTTCTTTTGTTGTGTAGATATTTCTTTTTTGTGTTTCTCAATCATCTTCGATGGTTGGAAGTCAGCTAATAAAGCTGGAGGGGTAAGCTTCCCCCAATCAGGAGAGGTATAAGTTTTTAATGTTTCAAGAATTACTTTTTGTCTGTTTTTCTTAAATTCCATTTCAACCTGAGAGCCTATTATTAGGCGATCTTTGCAATCTTCTAACCTGTCGAGGTATGCAAGGCTCACATCGCTTTTCCTTATTCGATATAAATCTAGCAAAATATTTGTATCTACAAAAATCAAAGCATCCAGTTGCACTAAACTCTCCTACAAACATAACAATTTAGTTTACGACATTTTTCTTTTTACAAATCGGCAAATGTCCCTATTTTATAATAGTTTTATCCTAGCTATAAAATAAACAACTGTAAACAGTTAGTTAGCTTCGCCTTACCTTTTCTAAATGCAGCAAAACCCCAAAATGGTGGAGATCAGTAATATCAGACAAATTACTGTTTAGTTATGCAGCTTGATTATTAATTAAAAGATTATATTTTAAGTACCTGTGTTTAAACTAATAACACGTTCACCCTTTAACCCTTAAACTTGTAACTCGTTATTGCTTATAAAATTAGTTAAAAATCACAATCACCTTCTATTGAATACTGTGTATTTTTACTTCATATTAAATACTCTTATTTCTCACTTATTATGCTGTTATGTCATTTTTAAAATTTAGCCATGCACTTATTCTCACACTTGCTAGTACCTTACCGCTTACAAGCCATGCGGCGCTTGATAAAAACGAGCGTGAAATAGTAAAACAGGTCGATAAAAACATTCCCCAAGCACTTAAAGAAATAGAGCAAGCCGTAAATATTAATAGCGGTTCGCTTAATATTGAAGGTGTAAAAAAAGTAGGGGCGCTGACAAGCGAGCAGCTTAAAGCCATAGGTTTTAAAGTAGAATGGCTTGATGGCAGTGCGTTTAACCGCGCAGGGCATGTACTGGCAACGCATGAAAGTAAAAAACCCGATGCAATAAAAATACTGATGATCGGCCATCTAGATACGGTATTTGCCAAAAACGATAACTTTACTACCTACAAACAGCTTGATGCCGATACGGCCAGTGGCCCAGGTGTAGCCGATATGAAAGGCGGTAACACGGTAATAATTACTGCACTTAAAAGCTTACAAGCCCTTAATTTACTCGAAAATGTAAGCATAAAAGTGTTACTAACCGGCGATGAAGAAAGCAGCGGTCGCCCGCTTAGCTTATCTAAACAAGCTATTGTTGATGCGGCAATTTGGGCTGACGTAGCGCTTGGTTATGAAAATGGCGATAACAATATAAAAACAGCTATGGCGGCGCGCCGTGGTTATACCGGTTGGACGCTAAACGTAACGGCAAATGCGGCGCATTCTTCGCAAATATTTAGCGAAAACGTTGGTTATGGCGCTATTTACGAGGCATCACGTATTTTAAATGATTTTAGAGAGCAACTTGCCACGCAACCTAATTTAACGTTTAACCCGGGGCTTATTGTGGGCGGTACAAATGCCGATTACGACAGTGCTAATTCGTCAGCAACGGCGTTTGGTAAAAGCAACGTAATAGCACAAACCGTGCATGTAGCAGGTGATTTACGCGCACTTTCACCAAAACAATTAGAAAACGCAAAAAGATCAATGCAACTTATTGCTAGCAACAGTCTAAATGGCAGTAAAGCAGAGCTTATTTTTGAAGACGGTTACCCGCCAATGGCATTAACTGATGGCAATAAAAAGCTATTAGAATTATACAGCGACGCAAGCCACGATTTAGGCTTCAACAAAGTAGTAGCCGCCAACCCTCGCAATGCAGGTGCGGCAGATATTTCATTTGCCGCAAACCATGTTGATATGGCACTTGATGGTTTGGGCTTAATGGGTAGCGGTGCGCACACTAAAAACGAAACAGCCGATTTAACCAGCCTTGATAAAAACATTAAAAAAACTGCATTACTCATTTATAGATTAGGGCAGTTATAAACACCTTTAAATTGGTTCTAATCGGTTAGCCGCAACTTGCATTGCAAACTTACGCAGTGCTTTAAGTTGCGGACTTTCACTTTGCCAATAATGCCAGTACAAGGGCGTATCAATATAATACTCTGGAAATAAGTCAACTAACTCCCCTTTTTGCAAGGAATCGCCAAGCTGTAAAGTCGGCAATAAACCATAGCCTAGGCCTGCTATCATGGCTTGTTTAAATCCCTCTGATGAAGGATATATATGCATATACTCTGGCGTTGAGCCGTTAATGTCGGCTAAAAACTGGTGCTGTAGCTTGTCGTATTCACTAAAAACTAAACAGGGCAGCTGCGCCAATTGCGAAAGCGAAGTGAGATTATGCTGTTTAATAAAGTCAGGACTCGCAATTGCCTTGTAACGTATAGCGCCTAATGGGCTTGCTAGCCCGCCATTTACAGGCTCAGGAGATGAGCTGATACACACCATTACCTCGCCGTCTTTCATTCTTTTATGGGCGATAGATTGATCCTCTGAGATCACTTCAAATCTAAATTTACAATCAGATTCTGTGTCTAGTATGGCAAGGGCTTCTGGCAACCATGTAGCTAGTGAGTCAGCATTGGCTGCCAACTTTACACTAAGAGGTGTATTTAAGCTGGAGTGCTCGTTAAGTGCACCTACGTTTAAAGCAACTTCTAGCTGCAGCACTTGTTGTAAATGATTAAGTAAACGCTTTCCAAGAGCGGTTGGGCGCGGTGGCTGCGTTCTAATAATTACAGGCTCTCCAAGTTTGGCTTCGAGTTGATGAATACGCCGACTTACTGCCGATTGCGTAATAAATAGCTTTTTAGAAGCTTTTTCAAACCCGCCTTCACTAATAACCGCTGACAGTGCATTGAGTAGTTGATAATCAATCATGAGTTTTGCGCATATAACCCTAAATATATTCATTGGATTTGTAACAGAATTACCAATACCCTGCAAGGCATTGAATGATTGAGTGGATTTAAAGTATGTCGTTTTTATCGGGTGTGATGCTGGGGCTAAGTTTAATTATTGCTATTGGCGCGCAAAATATTTGGATTTTAAGCCAATGCATGGCTGGCGCTAATCGGTTTGTTTTAGCCACAGTATGCATTATTTGCGACGCGACTCTTATTTTAATAGGTGTATTTGCAGCAAATGAATTACAGCAATTATTACCGGGCTTACTACCTTGGTTAACATGGGGCGGTATTGCGATGCTATTGTACTTAGCGTATGGCTCTGCAATGCGAGCAATTAAAGGAACTTCGGGTTTAAAGATAAGCCAAGTAGAAAAAGTAAGCTGGTGGAGTACTGCACTTTCGGCCTTTGCAATCAGTTTGCTAAATCCACATGTGTATTTAGATACCGTGTTATTACTTGGCAATATTGGCGCTTTACAACCAAACCCAATGCATTTTGCACTTGGCGCTTGTGTTGGGTCAATAATTTGGTTCAGCACTTTAGTGCTTTTTGCACCTAAACTCAAAAGTATATTAAGTTCATCATTTAGATGGCGAATATTTGATACCACAATTGCAGTTATCTTATGTTTTGTGGCGTTTAGCCTTTATAACGTACCTAGCCAATAAAATAAAAGCAGCGACTTTTAACAAGCGCTGCTTTTATTATATTCGCTTAGGCTGATGAGTTTTACCGTTAGCCTTAGAATTAATAACTTAAGACATTATTTTGAACAATAAGTCTTTTACGGTTGCTGGCTCAAACGGTTTATCACAAATTGCATCGACCCCTGCTTGGGCTATGTTTGCTAGGTGCGTTTCGTTGGCTTCTGAGCTCACCATTAAAATAGGAATATGCGAGTAGCTATTTGAGCTTCTAACGGTTTCGGTTAGTTCTCGCCCGTCCATTTCTGGCATGTTGTAGTCGGTTACTATTAAGTCGAATGATTGGTTGTTTAAGTGCTCAATAGCTTCTTTACCATTTTCGGCTTCTACTGGGGCAGGTATTCCCATACCCGCAAGTACACGAATAATGTGTTTACGCGCAAAGCGGCTGTCATCCACAACCAGCACTCTTAGCAATGTTACATCAAAATGTTCAAGGTCTACTTCTTCTTCACTAATTATATCTAGCGTGGCTTTAAGAGCGCGTGTAATAGCGGTTGCACTAAAAGGCTTTGGTAAAATGGCTAATACACCCGATTGACGTAGTTGCTCTAAATACTTTTTATTTCGCTCGCTGGATACGAGCATAAAAGGTTGATGTTCGGTGCTTGGGTTTGATCTGATTTTTTGCAATAAGGTGTCGGCTGTTCCATCGGCCAAATACATTGCGCTTATTACTAAATCTGGTTGATATTTAATAAGGAGTGCTAATGTTTGCTCTTGTGTGGTTGCCGTTTCTACTTGTTTAACGCCACTATCTAATAACGATTTTATAATTATTTTTTGTTGAACGTCTGAAGGTTCTACTAATAATATTGATAAATTGGCTATTGCGGTTAAATCACTCATTTATGTCTCTTATATATTATTATGTTTTTAAAGGCGATTACTTTCATTATAGAACAACATGTATAACTGGAGAGATAAAAACTTTGCAAAATTGTAAATAACATTAAATATTGCACGTTAAATGCTCATAAAATGCTTACTTTAATTGTTTTGAATGTATTCCCGTGCCGTCATTTTTTTATAGCTCACATTGGGGTGTAAAATATGAGCTGGCTCGGGGTCTACAACTTCAATGGGAATATTGTAATCGCGGGCTATTTCAATCGCCATTTGCGTAATGTTAACGCTAAACGAGGTACCCATAAATACGATTTTATCGGCATTGCTCATACGCTTTTGCGCTTCGCTAATTCTATAAAGTTCGGTGTAGTACTCATCAAACAATAAAACAAAGGGTTTAAAAGAGTAATTAAGCTCAGGTGCTTGGTTTTGAATATTAAACACATCAAATAAAGAGTTGTGCAAGCAGCTTTCATCGACCTTTTCCCACGGAGCGGTAAAAGGGGTTACGTCATCGCCTTGATGGTGAAATAAGGTCATTTGATCAAGCCTGCCATGAATAGCAATGTAGTTTTTATTACCTGCTTTGCCATCAAGCCCATCTATGTTTTGAGTAATTAGGTTTTTGTTACTCAGCCAATGATGCACGTCATTTGGGCCGTGGTTGCGATACGTTGCAAAGCGATGGTAATACCATGCTAAAAACTCTTTAGGGGCATTTTGATACATTGCGCGTGTTGCCATTTCCATAGGCGTATAATTTTTACTGCCTATGGTCCAATAACCGTCCTCACCTCTAAAAGTGGGAATGCCACTGGCTGCGCTTACTCCTGCGCCGGTAATGTAAAGGGTGTTCATTTTTCAACCTTATAACTGAGTACGTTAGCACTTACTTGCTGGTTATTATCAATACCGCCAACTCGGTATAAAACACCTTTGTGCTCAAGTAAACCACGGTGATCCATACTTTTTACTTTAGCCGGTGATAAAACCTGCCATTCGTTTTTATCCACACTAAAACGCCAAACATGATCACTTGCTGGTGCAGGCTTACCGTCGTAACCTATTGCGCTGTAGTTATATGGGTTATTAGAGCCTGCCATCATATAAATATTGCCATTATAGCTGCTAGCTGCCATTCGATAGTGAGCGATGCCCGTTGGATGAGGCAACGTACGCCAATCTATTTTTTGTGGATTAGTTGAATCTATTGTGCCTTTTAAGCACTGTGCTACACCTGCAAACGAGCGACGCGAATCAGGGTTAGCTTGTGTTTTAACGCCATCACAAATAACAATGGTATTCCCACTAATTGCAGCTGCCTGACCAAACACGGGTTCACCTAAAAATGGCGAGGCTTGTTGCCATGTATTATTTTGCGTGTCGTATACTTGCACTAAGTTTACGTTGCCATCGTTATGCCAACCGCTAATTAGATAAATGTAACGCGCTTTGTAGCTCAGCGCTACGCTATCGTCTACGGGTACTGGCATGCTCGCAAGATGAGTGTAAGTATCTTTTATTACGTCGTACTTATAAACGTCTGGGCTTGAAACTTCAGTATGATCTTCTGCTACCGTGTAGCCGCCAAATACATAGGCGTACTCGCCTAAACCGACTGCGGTGCTAGCTAAGCGCCCTTTTAATGGCAAGCTTGAAGGCACACCAGTTTTAGATTGCCACTGTGAATCGCCAACTTTAAGCGCCCACACTTTGTTATGCACTGACGAGTGCAGCTTATCGCTGCCTAATCCCATAAAGCTTAAAAAATAGGTTTGGTTTTGTACTATAACTTTAGCAACAGCATTATTCGCAACTGGCTCAGGTAAAGCGGGAAGACTTGCTAACGCAAAGGAAAAAAGAAGGCTCATAAGGCAAATAATTTAATAAGAATTAATACGCTCAGATTAAATTATTTTAGCCTTATGAGCCAGTATTGTTATATCTAAATAATCAAACGCTTTTGATTAGTAACCATATTAGTAGGCAATACTAATATGCTGATTTACGTACGCTGCATTTTGCGCTTCATCAACCATTGCGCTTGCATAATCAGTGACCAATATATTGCTTTCGCCTGCATCATTAGTAAAAAACGTATTACTGCCGATACGGTAATTGTCTTCATTATCACCCAAACATAACTTGTGCAGTTTATTTATCAAGGAACTACCTACAAACTGCTGTAAGAGCATTTATAGATTTTTTAGCGCAGCACTGGAAACCGATATTAAAAAATATGTCAGCAAGTAAGGCATTGTAGTTAAGGACGCTGTGACTATTGTTTAACCTAAGGTGATAGTTCAGCTTAGTTATTGAGGTAAATAGGTTACGTTATCTAAGCCTCGTTGTTTATTTTTGTACATAGCTTGATCAGCATACTTTATGAGTTCGTGATCTGTTTGGCCGTGCTCGGGGTAGTTTGCAATTCCTATACTGGGTGAAATATTTAGTAGTACGTCATCTAACTTAAAGACGGCTTTAAACTCAGTGAGGACTTTATTTTTTATTCTGACGGTTTCGTGGCTAGAACTTAAGTTATCTAAAATAATTAAAAATTCGTCTCCGCCTAAACGCCCTACTGTGTCGTAATGCCTTACTGACGCTGAAAGCCTTTTTGCTATAGCGCATAAAAGCTTATCGCCAATTTCATGTCCGTGAGTATCGTTTACTGCTTTAAAGCCATTTATGTCTATAAACAGTAAAGAAAAAAACGTGTTGTCTCTGGTTGCACTAATAATTACTTTTTCTAATCGATTCATTAATAAAGAACGATTTGGTAGGCCGGTTAACACATCGTGCCGTGCCATATAATGGAGTTGATCTTCCATTACTTTACGTTCAGTTATATCGTGCGCGACAGCGATTCTTACTTGATGTTGCTCTGACCAACGAACAGACCATAATATATGAACTACTTGACCATCTTTTCTCATCCAACGGTTTTCAAAGCGAGGGTTCACCATTTCGCCAGACAACAGCGAAGTTACGGCATTATGCGTTTTATAATGATCACCTTCGTAAACATAGTTAATCATTTTTTTGCCTACAACTTCGTCGGCCGTATAACCAAAAATTTGCTCAAATGCTGCGCTTACAAAAACAAATGTGCCTTGTTTATCTACCACGCATACCGCATCAAGCATTAAATCGAGTACTTCTTCTACATTAATTAATTCATTTTTTTTCATACTTTGGTGCCTTCAAAGCAAAACCAAGCGAATTTAAGTATTCTATATACCTTTAATAAAAGCAAAGGTAATTGAAACTACAATAATAGTTAATACAAAGTTAGATTAATCGTGCACGTATAATTAATATCGCCCTTGTAAAAGCATAAAATGCAAAGTTAAATAATCAATAAGCGTAAAATACTTTGAAGTCCTTCAAAAATAGACTAAATTTTAAATAGTATATAATAATATAACTCTCAGTAACTTCTATTTTTTGACTCTTTAATAAATGTAATTGTATAAAATGTATCTACTTTATTTTTTAAATTTTACTGTTTTATTGGCCTAAGTTAAATTTTTTAACTACTACAAAATTAGTTGTTTTGATTTAATCGCATTTATACTTTTACGCTGTTAATGTATGTTAATATTGTGTGATATCACATGTATTACAAAAACAGTCATTGTTTTTGATTTTTTGATTGCGCAGGAGACTTTTGGGTGAAAATATCACAACGTTTATTTTGGCCATTACTTTTTGTGTGCCCTCTTGTAACGGCTGAGCCGTTTGAAGATGAAGACCTCGATCTTGATGCTTTAATGGGTATGGATGTGCAAGCGACTTCTGCGATGAAAAGAGCACAATCAGCATTTGATACCGCTTCATCTATTTATGTATTAAGTAAAGAACAAATTACTAAATCTGGTGCTACATCAGTACCTGAAGCACTAAAAATGGTGCCGGGTTTAATTGTCCGTCAGCTCGATAACAATCAATGGGCTATTTCCTCAAGAGGCATTGCCTCTCGCTTTTCAAGCAAATTATTGGTTATGATTGACGGACAAAGCTTATATACCCCAAAGTTTGCCGCTGTTTATTGGGAAACACTCAACGTTCCTTTGTACGATATTGAACGTATTGAAGTTATACGCGGACAAGGCGGATTACTTTGGGGAAGTAACGCAAATAATGGCGTTATTAATATCATTACTAAAAATAGTATTGATACTCGCGGTGGATACGCAAGTGTAACAACTGGTAATCAAATAAATGTTGATGCTAATCTTCGCTACGGTGGTGATATAAGTAACATAGGCAGCTACCGTGTGTATGGGCACTTAAAAGATGCTAATGAATCAAAAAAAGGGATCTCACTCGCTCCTAACGACACAACCAAGCAAAATTCTTTAGGTTTTAGAGCTGACTTTACCCCTAATGATGAGTGGTCTGCGCTACTTCAGGGTGATGTAACTCATTCCACACTTGGCCAAAACTACCGAGGTGTTGTTGATGAAACCAACGAAAACATTTCATTTTCAGATGATTTAAAGCGAACAGACTCGCGCATAATGGCGCGCCTTGAAAACAGAATGTCGCCAGATGCCAATCAAATGCTACAAATTTCTTGGCTTAAACAAAATGGCTCTCAAAATTATATTAAAGAAGACTTTGAATCGATAGATATTGATTATCAAATGAACTTTATATATCAATCTCTACAGTTAGATTGGGGGTTGAACTACCGATACAATTCTATATCTTTCGCAGAAAGTGTATTTTTAGATAGCGATAAAAACTTTGATAGCCTCAAACAATATGGTGCACTTGTTCAAGCTCAATATAATGTGACTCCTGACACTCTCGACTTTATTATTGGTACTAAGCTTGATCATAACGATTTAACTGGCTGGGAAAATCAACCATCAGCAAGACTTATATACAAACCAGTAGATAACCATCTTACTTGGGGCGCAATATCGCGAAGTGTGCGTACACCAACATTAATTGAGTTTAACGATAATTTTAAAGTTAATGGTACAGAAATTAAAGATCTTACCGGTTTAAGTTCAGGCTTTGACCAAATAGACGACTACCGAATTGCAACCTACCTAAATGGTAATGATAAAGTTAAATCAGAAAACTATCTATCTTATGAATTAGGTTACCGTTTTACTGCTAACGATTGGTCGTTAGATTTATCGTCTTATTATACTGATGCTAAAAATGTAGCGGTTATTGATATGAATACTCATGCTGAGCAATTCACTCCCATACTCGATTTATTTCTAGCAGGGAGAATTCCAGAAGTCTTTCAAGCACTAACAATGACTCGCTTAGATTTAGACTTTGCATCTGTAGCAGACACAACTACTAAAGGGTTCGACCTAGTTGTATCATGGCAACTAGGTGATAATCTCAATACTGAGTTTGGTTATAGCTACACTGACTATAATTACGATTTACCTCCAAGAGTAGAACCTGCTATTGGCTATGACTCTAAAAACAGGCAGCTATTTGTAAAAACCGATTATACATTCTTAGCTGACCATAGTGTATTTGCGACATTGCGAGCAGTAAACTCAAATGCATATAATACTGATAATTACACAACGTTAGATATTAGTTGGAATTGGCAGGCTACTCCGGTGTGGTCTACTGCAGTTTCGGGTAAAAACCTATTTTCAGGTTCACATATTGAGTACAGTAATACGCGCGAAACCTATACATTACCAAACTATATTGATGAATGTATTACGTTTACAATTTCAGCAAATTTCTAAGCTAATTAGATGATTAAATTAAGAAGTCTAATTCACAGAAGCTTAATAGCCTTGGTACTTTTAAGTACCAGCGTTGACGCTGTTGAAAAAGAATACATGCTAAAAGCAGGCTTCTTATATAACTTTGCACGTTTTGGACACTGGGACTCTCATTTAGAACCCCTTGATCAATTTACTATTTGTAGCCCTGATAAATACTTTATTGATGTGGCTAACACCGCTCTAAAAAATCGCACTATAAAAAAATTACCTTTACATAATAAATTAGTCACTATTGATGAAGTCACAACATCTGCGTGTAGCATGCTATTTATCACCTCAGATACATTTGCTCAATGGCAAAAAATGATGCCCTTAGAGCTAAAAAATATTATGGTCATCGGTGAAACAGACTTATTTATTGAAAATGGCGGCCATATCAAATTCTTT
>Ga0209309_10003640_pt1 | contig 13204 bp, 10 predicted proteins | sample COGITO_mtgs_1204_2_FD_184807 | JGI IMG/M metagenome (GOLD analysis project Ga0209309, IMG submission 184807) | Pelagic marine microbial communities from North Sea - COGITO_mtgs_120412 (SPAdes) (version 2) | ecosystem: Environmental > Aquatic > Marine > Epipelagic ...
TGTCTGGTGCAAGAGCCTAAGCTTTTATTGCTAGATGAGCCCACAGCAGGCATGGCGCGGGCCGACACTAATAATACGATCGACCTTTTGAAAGAAATCAAAGTGAAGCGCGACATCACGATGGTGATCATTGAACATGATATGCACGTGGTATTCAGTTTGGCCGAGCGCATCACCGTCTTAGCCCAAGGCACGCCCTTGGTCGAAGATACGCCCGACAATATCAAAGGCCATCCCAAAGTACGCGAAGCCTATTTGGGCGAGGCGCAGGTCTAACCACCTGCCACCCCATCTGCCCAATCGGCAAGGAGAAGAAGATGAATGTGCCTTTTAACAAAAACCCCAATAATGCCACGACGGATAAGAAATTCCTGAGCGTCTGGGATATTCAGGCCTATTACGGCGAAAGTTATATCGTCCAAGGTGTGAGTTTTGACATTAACGAAGGCGAAATCCTAGCCCTTTTGGGGCGTAATGGGGCAGGAAAAACCTCGACCTTACGGGCGATTGCGCGTTTAGATAATCCTGCGCTGCGCCATGGAGAAATTTGGCTGGAGAACAAGCCATTACATCTCATGCGTGCACACGAGGCCTCAGCGGCTGGGATAGCCTTAGTGCCCGAAGATAGGCGCATCATAGCCGGCCTAACCGTCGAGGAAAACCTACAGCTGGCCCAGATTGCCCCACCCATTGGGTGGTCACTTGAACGTATTTATACGCTCTTTCCCCGTTTAGCCGAACGGCGCAAGCAAGACGGCGTAACCCTTTCAGGCGGCGAGCAGCAAATGCTGGCGATCGCCCGCGCACTCGCCCGCGACATTAAGGTTTTGCTTTTGGACGAGCCTTATGAAGGTTTAGCCCCCGTGATCGTGCAAGAAATCACAAAAACCCTGAATGTCATTCGTGACCAAGGGATCACCACGATCATCGTGGAACAAAATGCCGTAGCGGCGCTCAAATTAGCTGACCGTGCGGTTATTTTAGACACGGGCACTATAGTCTATGATGGTTCCGCACGAGAAGTATTGGAAAATGAACAGCTACGGGCTGAATATTTGGCGATTTAAAGACCGTTAATATCCTTTAAAAATATGCCCCTACCATAGTGGGGAGTTTTCATATTAGCATAACAGCACCGCGTTATTTTTCGGCATACCATTGCATACCACACTTTCCTTTTGCTTTAATTTGTTGTAGAGCGTCTTTCAAGAGATGCCTTATAAAGTCGAAGTCTTGAATGATGCCTCATGGCGCAAAAATAGCCTCAAAGAAAGCAATGGTCACAGCAATGAACCCCGATATCATTTACACAATCGTCGACGAAGCCCCCGAACTTGCCAGCGCTTCGCTTTTACCCATCATCCGCTCTTTCGCGAGTGCGGCTCAAATTACAATTGAACAAAGGGACATCTCACTAGCTGGCCGCGTGCTAGCTACATTTCCTGAAGTTCTGACAGCGGAGAAACGCCAAGCAGACGATTTAGCGATTTTAGGAGATTTGGTTAAATCGCCAAATGCCAATGTGATTAAGCTGCCAAATATTTCAGCTTCAATCCCGCAGCTCAAAGCCACAATCGCTGAGTTGCAGGCACAAGGCTATGCGTTGCCAGACTATCCAGATATGGCCACCGACGCCGCCCAAAAAGCCATTCAAGCCAAATATGACGCGATCAAAGGCAGCGCAGTTAACCCCGTATTGCGTGAAGGTAACTCAGACCGCCGCGTGGCCAAAGCGGTAAAAAGCTATGCGATGAAAAATCCCCACTCAATGGGCACATGGCACGCAAATTCAAAAACCCACGTCAGCTCAATGGCGGGAAATGACTTCTTTGCAAATGAAACCTCTATCACAATCTCGCCATCCCAAGCTGGCGAAGCGAAGATTGAGTTCACAGCCGCAGACGGTTCCGTCACAGTTATGAAACAAGGGTTAAAGTTGCAATCTGGCACCGTAGTTGATGCCACATTCATTTCGGTTGCCGCCCTGCGCGATTTTTATCGCGCCGAGATTAAAGACGCCAAAACCAAGGGAATTTTGTTTTCCTTGCACCTGAAAGCCACTATGATGAAAGTGTCTGATCCTGTGATCTTTGGTCATGCGGTTTCGGTTTTGTTGGAAGATTTTGCCGCCCAAAACTCTGAAGTTTTGACGAAATTGGGCTATAAGCCCAATCTTGGCCTGATCGACTTGGAAGAGCGTATCGACACCCTGCCCACAGAACAAGCAGTAGGGCTACGCAAAGCCCTAAAAGATCATATGGCGAACCAGCCTGAACTGTACATGGTCAATTCCGACAAAGGCATCACCAACTTGCACGTCTCGTCCGATGTAATCGTTGACGCGTCAATGCCGGCAATCATTCGTGCAGGCGGCAAGGGTTGGGGCCCAGACGGCAAGGAACAAGATTGTAAATGCGTTATTCCTGACAATTGCTATGCCTCCGTCTATGATGAAACGATTGCCTATTTCAAAGAAACTGGCGCGCTTGATCCAACGTCCTGCGGGGCCGTCTCAAATGTTGGCCTTATGGCGCAAAAGGCCGAAGAATATGGCTCGCATCCGACCACTTTCGAAGCGCCGTCCGCTGGTGTCATGCGCTATATTACCGCCAACGGTGATATAGCTCACAGCCACACGCTGGCTACGGGAGACATCTGGCGCTCGTCCAGCGCCAATCAAGCGCCAATCGAAGACTGGGTCAAACTGGGAATTGAGCGAGTGAAAGCCACCAACGCCCCCGCCGTCTTTTGGCTAAATGAGAATCGCGCGCATGATCGCGAAGTCATCGCATATGTCCACAAAGTTTTGGCGCGAGAAGGGGCCGACAAGCTGGGCATCCATATTCTCCCCCCCCGCCAAGCTACCCGCTTTACCTTTGAAACCATGCGAACGGGCCAAGATGTGATTTCTATCACGGGGAATGTACTGCGCGATTACTTGACCGACCTGTTCCCAATTCTCGAGTTGGGCACGTCTGCTAAAATGTTATCTGTCGTAAAATTAATGAATGGTGGCGGCATGTTTGAAACAGGTGCAGGCGGCACTGCACCAAAACATGTTCAGCAGTTAGTTGAGGAAGGGCACTTTAGATGGGACTCACTTGGCGAATTTTGTGCTTTGGGAGAATCGCTTAGCTTTATCGCCATTAAAAAAGATAATTCAAAAGCAGCTGTTTTGGCTGAGGGCGTAAATTACGCCACCCAAAACATCTTAGATAAAGGCCACTCCCCCAAAGGGCGTGTGGGCCAAACAGATTTGCGAGACACGCATTTCTTCTTTGCGCTTTACTGGGCCGAGTTTTTGGCTAACCAAAGCCAAGATGCGGAAATGGCGGCCCATTTCAAACCCATCTCACAGGCATTAAATGAAAATAAAGACAAAATCCAAGCCGAACTTGCGACCCTTCAGGGCAAGGCATCGGATTTGGGCGGATATTACCACACCAATGCCGCCAAAACTGAAGCCGTTATGCGCCCAAGTGCAACCCTAAACGCCATCATTGGCTAGGCTTACTGCTCATTGACGAAAAAGGCCCACGACAAATGCTTGTCTTGGGCCTTTTATATTTGGAATGGAAAGAAAAAAGGGATGGCCACACTCATCACCAAGGCCATGATAATGTTCAAGGGTAGGCCAAAGCGCATGAAATCGGCAAACTCATAGCCGCCCGGCCCATAGACTAATGTGTTGGTTTGATAACCAATTGGCGTCGCAAAACTCGCCGACGCGCCCATCATCACTGCCACCACCAAGGGCCGCGGATCGATCCCAACACTTTGTGCAAGACCAATGACCACGGGGGTCATCATCACGGCGATGGCATTGTTGGAGACCAGTTCGGTGAAGAATGAGGTCATGGCGTAAACTATCAAAATCACCAAAAACGGTGGCATTTCGGCCAGTTTTGGGGCGATGAGAGTGGCAAAATGTGACACCGCGCCCGAATGTTCTAACCCCAAACCCACAGCCAACATCCCAAAAATCATCGCAAGCAACCGCCCGTCAATAAAGCCAAAGGCTTCGTCGGCATCAATGCAACCCGTGATCAAAATCAATACCACCCCCAACAGCGCCAAAATAGAGATCGGGGCGACATTAAGGGCCGACAGCCCAACGATGGCTACCAAACAGGCAATGACTATTGGCGCGTGCCCACGCCGATAGGCGCGCTGCGATGGGGCCGAGATGTCGCCCATCTCCATATCTGCAGCCAGCCGTTGAATGTCTTGCGCGGCACCCTCAAGCAGCAATGTATCGCCCACTTGTACCACCAAATCATCTAATTGGCGGCCGATATTTTGACTACGCCGGTGCACCGCCAAAGGATAGACCCCATATCGCCTGCGCAATCGCATCGCCCCAAGCGAGCGCCCGACCATGCGACAGCCCGGTGTGATCAACGCTTCGACCGTTTCGGTTTGCACCGAGGCCAGCTGCTCAAACAAATGCAAATCTTTATTGGTTTGCAGGGACAAAACCTCGGCCATCGGGGTGCGCACGACCACGCGGTCGCCCACCTGCAACACCACATCTTGCAAAGCGCGCCTCAAACTGGCGTCACCGCGCAAAACGTCAATTACCCGCAACGAATCGCGTTTAAAAATATCAATATCCAGCACCGGTTGGCCGATCAGACCAGACTCCTCGGAGAGGGCTACTTCCGTGAAAAACTTCATGGATGAACGGTTCGACAGCATCATCCCCATTGAGGTACGCTCAGGCAAAAACCGCCGCGCAAACAGCGCCAGATAGATTGTACCCACTCCTGCCATCACCATACCAACGGGGGCCATTTCGAAAATACCAAAGGGAGCCATGCCTTTGCTTTGCCCGATCCCATCAACCAAAATATTGGTTGATGTACCTATCAATGTCATCGTGCCGCCGAAAATCGTTAGATAACTGAGCGGGATCAACATTTTTGAAGGGGGCAGATCAAGTTTTCTGCAAAGTTGGATGAACACAGGGATCATCACCACCACGATGGGCGTATTATTCATAAAGGCCGACATGGCCAAAATGACCAAAGATAGGCAAATCAGCGTCATCAGGGGCCTCGCCACCAAATGGCGCAGAGCCAGTTGAGTGACCCAGTCCAAAGCCCCCGTACGCACTAGCCCGCCCACAATAATAAACATCGCAGCAATCGTCCAAGGCGCTGGGTTGGCCAGCACACTCAGTACTTGATCCTGGGGCAAAATTCCCAAAAGCACCATCGCCGCTGCACCGCACATGGCCGTGACTTCAACGGGGAATATCTCGCGCAAGAATAAGAAAAACATTCCTGCAACGATTAAAACCGCCAAGATCTCTTGCGTGCCTTGGTCAAAGGTAAAACCTAACATGTAACTTAATCCCCTAAGGCCGCCTTTAAAACCCGATCAGGGCGAAAGGGCAATCGGCGTAGTCTTAATCCAGTTGCATCAAAAAGCGCATTTGCGATTGCCGCGATGGCGGGCCCGGGTGTGGCTTCACCCGCCCCCACGGATGGCGCATCGCTTGGCTCTAATAGCACCAGTTTCATTTCAGGGATATTGTCAAATCGAATGACGGGATAAGAATCCCAATCTTGGCTTAAAAGCCCCTGCGCAGACCAGCTGACTTCTTCGTAAAGTGCCCAGCTGGCCCCTTGCAAAAAGCCGCCCTCTAATTGGGCTGCCAGACCGTCGCGGTCAATGATGCGGCCTGCATCCGCCACGATGATCACGTCTTTTAGCAAAATCTGCCCATCTTCGCGGAGATCTATATCCACCGAAATCGCGGTGCGGGTCATTTTGTTTTTATATTGCCCAAAGGCCATGCCGCGTCCAGGCATTTGCCCCGATGGGGTTGGTCTTGTTGAAAGTTCGGTTTTTAGTGCGTCAAGGACGGCAAGCGATCTTAAATCGTGCAGCTGGGCGCGGCGAAACGCAAGCGGATCTACACCTTGATCGCGGGCCACCTCATCCATCAGGCTTTCAATGGCAAACATATTCGCGCCTCCGCCCAAACAGCGCACAGCAGAGGTGCGCAACGGCAAATCCTGCACCAGATTTTTAACAATGATCTTTTGCCCAATCTGATAGATCGGGTCGATATTGCGGTGCATGCCCCCTTGCGGGTTCATGTTCAGCAAAGGCACATAGGGTGCCAGCGGATCTGCTCGCAAACGGTTGGCCAAAAGCCGCGCGGGACCACCTTGCGCCCCGTCGGGCCTTGGGCGACCGCGGTGCGTGTCGGAATAGACTTGGGCGTGAAAATCACTGATCTTTTGATCAGGGTCAAGCGCCATGCCAAGTTCAACCACCATGGCCGAGCCAAAGGGTTCCCACTGCTGTTCGTCTTGGCGGGTCCATTTGAGCAAAATCGGCACGTTTGGACAATGTTTCGCAATCAGGGCTGCATCCATCGCCGCATCATCAGCCCCATTATGCCCGTAACAACCTGAGCTTGGAACATGGGTGATTTGGACCTGTTCCAACGCCAGCCCAAGACTTTGCGCGATCGAGGCGCGCAGCGGATAGATCCCCTGTGAATGGCTACAAAGCTTAAGCCCCATTTGCGACCAATGCGCGAAGGCCGCTGAAGGGGCCAAAGACCCGTGCGCCAAATAGGGTTTTTCAAAACGTGCCCGGTAGGGAAGGTCTTTCAGCGCGACCAGCGGCGCTTTTGGATCAGGTATTCCGTCAATCACGCGAATTTTTTTCGCATTATTTTCGGTGAGACTTTCAAAAATATCTTTTATTTCAAGTGTTTTATCGCTGACCCATGTGCAAGCGCGTGCCACCCGTTTGGCAGCGGTTTCCACAGCCCATTCATCAGGGCTAACAACCGCCAAAAACGATCCATCACGAACGACCTGTACTTTTTCTTCGACCATTTTGGCTAAGATCTGTAGTTCGATAGCGCCCAGGCGCGCATGCGAGTGGGGTGGGCGCACAAGGCGGGCGTGCTGCATATTGGGCACATCAATGTCTGGCAAATAGCAAAAACGGCCGCGCACCATCTGATCGAGATCGCGCATAAAGGGTGATGCTGCGCCGTAATCACGCGGCAAAAACGCCGCCGCCGCGTCAATCGGAAGCTGCGGATCCAGTTTAGTGATCAGGTCTAAAATATCAATCTTTTGCGTGCCATCGGGGCTGCAAAATTGCCCATTTTGCAACGCCCAAAGCGCGCCATTTTGGGGAAGGAGCGCACGGGCCGCTTGGCGCAAGGTGGCCGCCGCTTGGCGGACCACCGCGCCAGTGTCCTCAATGGACTTACTGCCCGAGGTAATCCCCTCATCGGGTGCGCGGTCGGTTTGCACAGGGGCCACACTCATCAAAGCGGTGTTGAGCGTCAACTCTTCTTGCACAATCAACATCAAAGCCGTGGAAATTCTTTGGCCAATATCAACCTTACCGCTGATGATAGTAATTTGACCGTCGCTGACCCAAAGCCAAGCGCCAACCTTGTGTGTAGCCAGACGGGTCATGACTGCGCCACAACCTGTTGTACGGCCCGCAAGACCCGCGGATGGGACCCGCACCGGCAAAGATGCCCCTTTAACCCATCTTTGATCTTGGCTTGATCGGCTTGCGGATCTTGGCTTAACAGTCCCGTCACAGCCACCACCAACCCCGAGGTGCAATAGCCGCATTGCGCCGCCGTTTGGTCTAGAAAGGCCGCTTGCACTTTTTGCCCAAGGGGCAAGGCCTCAACCCCTTCGATCGTGACGATTTCTTGCCCTAAAAAATCAGCGGCGAGGGCGGCGCAGCTTAGCTGCACCTTGCCCCCAACCAATACCGCGCATGCCCCGCATTGCTCGAGTCCGCAGCCTAATTTGGTGCCTTTAAGCTTAAGGTGATTGCGCAATATATAAAGCAAAGGCGTATCATCCGCGCAATCGATCTGATGGGTTTGGCCATTGACGCGCAGCGCCATCCTCATGGGTCAAGCCTTTCCCAGGTGATATCAACTGGGACATCCGCCGCGCGAAACAGATTTAGGACGGGGCATCGATATTCCACATTTCGGATTAATTTTTCAAACCGTTCGGAGTTTTCCAAACTATGCACCCGAATGCGCAGCTTTATCCAGTTAAAATAGGGCCGCACCCCAACCACGCCGCGCGATCCGCGTTGGTCAACTTCGCCGTCAGCGTCCATATCAACCGCGCTATAGGCAAAGCCCATCGCTTCAGCACAGCGGTTGATAATCACCCCTTCACACCCAATCAGCGCACTAAGTGCCATTTCCAGTGGGGTTGGGCCCGTGTTGGTTTCTTTTTCGTCGGAAACTACAATGTGATCACGCACCATCATCACAGTGCGCGGCGTGGCCATGTTTTTCCCTGAGACGCGGCGAATACCCAAGGTCTTGATCTTTGGATCCACCGAAGGAGGCAAAAGATCGTCGCTCATGCTCACAACTCCATGGACAAAATATCAAGCCCATCATTACGGTCGAGCAGATAGATCAGCCCCCTATCATCGACATCGACATCATTGGATTGCGCCGCCATCCCCAAAACATTCAACGGTGGGATATAATGGGCGACTTCAACTGGCATATGGGGGTCAGCCAGATCCAAGACCCGCAAGCCACCGGCAAACCATGTGGCATAGACCAAAGTCGTGTCCAGTTTTTCACGAAACTGATGCCCGCCAAAGCGCACGCCAGGTTCACCCACCCAAGGGCTTGCGCGTTCGGTTAGGTCCCATGCAGAAATCGCTTTGATGTCCGACAAATCGGTCACATCTAACACCCACATAAACCCATGCAAACGACCTGGTTTATGGTCATGCTCTTCATCAATCGCCATAGCGTAGCGCCGCCCGTTGATAGTTTTTTCAAATGGCATAACGGTGTGAGTCGGCTCCGGAATGGCCGCAGGCCAGGCATATTCTCCCAAGACCTTAGGGGCCACACCGCTGGCAATATCGCTTGCATCCAACACTTTAAACCCCGCCTGCCAGACGGCCGCCCAAAGTTCTGATCCCACGCGCATTGCGTGGTGCAAACGGTGACTATAACCCGGCCATGTTGGCACTTCGCCCGCGGCCAAATGTTGGCCCTTCATGTGCCAGCGGTTCACCTCGCGGGGGTTTTCGGGGTCAGACAGGTCATAGACCATCAAAATATTGCCGATATAGCCCGGCATCTCGGTTGAGATATAGGCAAAATCTTTATCCATATCGAAACGATGCACCCCAAAACCATCTGTCTTGATATAGGATAGCAAACGCGGCTTTTCCTTGTTTGAAATATCCCAAACTCGAAAACCACCGCCATCATAGCCGCGCTCTTGAGCTTCTTGCAAAATGGAAATGTCGCTTTCTTTGACTGATAGTTCTTTTGCGATGGCGCTATCGCTTAGTCCTTTGGCGCGCAAGGCGGGGATTTTATCACCCTTACGTAAAAAATGCCGGCCTGCCATTTCAACGTTTGTGATCATAATCTCGCCTTGCACCCGAACCTTGTGGGTGTGGGAATAGGCATCAGGCGGGGCTATGTGGCAAATTTTCTTAGGGTCTTTGGGGTTGGAAATATCGATGATAGATGTTCCATGAGGCGCATCCATATGGCCGATATATGCATAATCCCCTTGTGTGACCACTTGGCCTCCGCCCGCAATATCAAGATGTCCAATACGTTTGATATTGCGTTCAAGCTGATATTCTACTTCGCGCTTCATTATGTCACCTTCGCTTTGCGTTTACGGCGATATTCAAGAAAGGGCGGCAAGGCCAAAGAAAGGACCAAGCAAAGCCACAGAATATTTCCGATGGTGGATGAAAACAAAATTGACACGTCCCCTTCTGATTTTTTAAGCGACCAAAGAAAGTATTTCTCAAGTAAGGGGCCCAAGATGACCCCAATCAAAATGGCCGCCACATGATAGCCCGTGCGCCGCGCAATATACCCTAAGACCCCAAAGCCCAAAGCCAAATACATGTCGAAAATATATTCCCGTGGCACAAAGGCCCCCACAAGAGTGAAGGAAATAATCATCGGTGCCAGATAGATGGTGGGAATAGTGGTCACGCGGCTCATATAGCGGCTTAGGGGCAAAATAGTGAAGAACATAAAGATGTAAGACACGGCCATCGCCATAAACATGCCGTAACCAATTTTAGGCTGATTTTCGAACAAAGAAGGGCCAAAGCTAACCCCATGATACTGCATAACAACAAGCATAATCGCTGCCGTCGCCCCGCCCGGAATACCCAAGACCAGCAAAGGCACCAAAGTACCTGATGTCACGCCATTATTGGCGCTTTCAGGAGCGATCAGCCCTTCGGGGTGCCCTGTACCATAAAGCTCGGGCGTTTTTGAGAAAGAGCGCGACTGTTGATAGGCCACGAAACTAGCTATCGAGGCACCAGCGCCAGGAATAACACCAATGACAAGACCGATAATGCTGGTCCAAACAATATGCCACCACCGTTGTAAGGCGATATGCGCTCCTTCAAAGGTTGCGGCCCAGCTGGGTTTGGCCATCGTCGCTTGGGCAGCTTTGGTGATGATCATCTTTTTCTCAATGATGACAAAGGCCTCGGATACGGCGAAAAGTCCGACCAAAGCCGGGATCAGCGGCACGCCGTCATAAAGCTCAAGCAGACCGAAAGTGCCCCTTGGGGTCGCATAAATTACATCGGTGCCAATGCAACCTAAGATCAGCCCCAAAAAGCCCGCAATAAGACCTTTAAGCATATCTTCCGCCGCAATCGACGCGATTAATGAAATGCCAAACAGCATCACAACGATCATTTCCACCGAATGCATATAAAAACCAACTCGTGCCAAAATCGGCATAGCGGCCAAGGCGATAATGGTAGTCAAAAGCCCCCCCAAAGAGGAAGCGACAAAGGTCATGGCCAAAGCCTGCTGGCCGCGGCCCTGCTGCGTCATGGGATAACCGTCAAGCGGCGTCGCAGCAGCACCCGCAGTGCCCGGAATATTCACCAAAATCGCAGGGATGCCCGCGCCCATGCGGGCCGAACAGTAAAGGGAAACCATAAAGACCAAACCCATTTCAAGATCCATAGAAAGGGTCAGGGGCATCAGAATGATAATTGTATTTGCGGCACTGAACCCTGGCACGCCGCCAACGATAAGGCCTAAAAAAATAGTGGGGATAATTACCCACCAATAAGAGAGCGTATCTAAAAATACCTCCCCAAGAATGAGCGCTGTATCCCCCATGTTAAAGCAGCTCCTTCATTGTTGTTTCAAACCAGCCCATAGGAAAATGCGTGTCAAAGGCCCAAATAAAGACCACCCAACCGCCAAGTGCCATCAAAGCTGAAATAACCAAAATAAAACGGGGTCTTTTGCCTTTTCCCAACACCAACATGCTGGCGGCCAAGAACAAGAAAGTGGTCAACGTAAAGCCTAAATCTTCGATGAAATAGCAATAACCAATCGTCAAAAGCGCCAATCCGACGCGGCCGCCTGTGATGTCTTCTTTTGAGAAAACCTTGCCAAACCCTAGGCTGGCCTCTCCTCGTTTCACCAAAAGACCGGTCTTCAGAAAGAACAACCCACAAGCAGACATTAAAACAGTCGCAATCAAATAAGCCGATACTTTCGCAGTCCAAGGCGAATGCCAAATGGTTGAGAGAAAATAGAGTGTAAAAATAACCGCGAAGGCTGGGATCAAAAGTTCTTCGCCCATCAGGCGATGTGACTTTTCATTCTTATTATTCATGACCGTGTCCATATAAAGAGGAAATAAGGGCCAGCCCCAAACTGGGGCTGGCCCAAAAATTTAAGCGCCTGTCAAAAGAGACTTGTATTTCTCACCCAGCGTCAACATCGCGGATTTGAACTTTTCGCATTCCTCGACGCCTGCATAACTTAAATACTCGGGGCGGCCTTTTGATTTCACATAGGCTTCAAGCAGGCGTGGATCATCAAATGCCTGTTTGAAGGTGCGCGTCAAAACTTCAAAACGCTCTGGAAAATCTTCGACGGCCTTACGATGAATGCCAAAGGCACGCGCTGACAGCATTTCGGGCAAGTCCATCCCATATGCGTCATTAATGTCTGGCGCATTGTCCAACGCTTCACCAACGCGGTTTTTGCCAAAGACGAGCAGCGTTTTCACACTATCTCCCGCCGCAATCACCGAACCCGACGTCAGAACCGAGAAATCAACCTCGCCCGTAACGGCGCCTGCAACGGTACCTTTACCACCCTGCAAAGGAATAAGGTTAAACTCGATCCCCAATTTCTCACCCAAGGCCAAAAGACCGATCGAGGCAGGGTGTGCCATGCGGCTGGTGCCGACGGTCAATTTGCGGTTTTTACTTTCGGCAATGATATCGTCCATTGATTTAAGCGGGCTTTCAGCGCCCACGAACAAACAGCAAGGATCCTTGTCAACTTGACCGAAATAAAGGTAATCATTCACTGGAAAGCTGGGCGCTTGCATGGCCCAGTTCATCACCTCTGGCCCCATATTTCCAAAGATCAAATTATAGCAATTAGGTTCGCTTTTACCCATATAGATTTCATAGCCCACACGGCCAGAAGCGGCAGGATAATAGCTTGGTTCAAACTCAACATTCAAAATATCTTTCCAAACGCCGGTGAAGTCGCGGAAGTTTCTGTCTGCGCCGCCGCCTTCAGAAGTGGGAATAATTACTTTGATGTTGCCCTCTGGGAACGTCGCCGCTTTCAAAAGGCTTGGCATAGCAAGCGTCATACCGCCTGCTGCGATACCGGTTCTTAGAAAGTTCCGGCGTCCAAATTTCATATCTTTATGCATGTCTTCCTCCACTGGTTTTGCGCTTTTATGATTTGCTAACTCGCGCATCGTTAGCAATTTGGTATATTTGCCACTTTTTGGCCTTTTATCCCTCCATAACAGACGGATGAAACAGTTCACTTGGTGCGACTTGTCGTGCAGACAGGTGCTGCTGCATAGAATAACGACAAACCGCTTCGAGTTCGGTCAAGTTGCGTTCATATCCATAAGACCAGTAATCAGACCCCAAGACACGTATGCTGCGCTCAATCGACGCACCAAGCCATGGCAGGGTCAAACGATTAGCATTGCCCAGCCAAATATCGCGAAGCCGTGCAACCGCCATATCACGCGACATCACCAATGCCTCATAAACGGCTTTGGCCAACCACGGATACTTCTCGCACAAGGATTTTCGCACACCGATCACATGCATGATCGGAAAAAACCCTGTCTTTTTGTGATAATCTTCTTCGGCCTGTTCATAA
>Ga0209309_10003645_pt1 | contig 13191 bp, 11 predicted proteins | sample COGITO_mtgs_1204_2_FD_184807 | JGI IMG/M metagenome (GOLD analysis project Ga0209309, IMG submission 184807) | Pelagic marine microbial communities from North Sea - COGITO_mtgs_120412 (SPAdes) (version 2) | ecosystem: Environmental > Aquatic > Marine > Epipelagic ...
GGACAACGTGCCGTTCCACACCCTCAGCTTCCCCGCCACGATCATCGGGTCGGGTGAACCGTGGAAGCTGGTGGATTACATCAAATCCTTCAACTACCTGAACTACGAGGGCGGCCAGTTCTCCACCTCGCGCGGGCGCGGCGTGTTCATGGATCAGGCGCTCAGCGTGCTGCCATCGGATTACTGGCGCTGGTGGTTGATGAGCAACGTGCCCGAAACCTCCGACGCGCAATTCACGTGGGAAAGCTTTCAGGCCGGCTGCAACAAGGATCTGGCAGACGTGCTTGGCAACTTCGTCAGCCGCGTCACCAAATTCTGCCGCTCCAAATTCGGTGAGGAGGTTCCAGACGGCCCCCTCGGTGAAACCGAACAGGCCTTGATCGAGGAACTGACCCGCCGCGTCGCCCTGTACGAGGGCCACATGGAGGCGATGGAATTCCGCAAGGCCACGGCCGAGCTGCGCTCGATCTGGGTCGCCGGAAACGAATACCTGCAAGAGGCCGCACCGTGGGCCGCGTTCAAGACGGATCCCGAGCAAGCCGCAGGCGTCATCCGCCTCGCGCTGAACCTCTGCCGCCTGTACGCATCGCTGTCGGTTCCCTTCATCCCCGACGCCGCCGCGATGCTGGCGGAGTCCCTGAACACCGACCTCGGCTGGCCCGAGGATGTGGCCTCCGCGCTCGACACCCTAAAGCCCGGTCACGCCTTCACCGTTCCCGAAAATCTGTTCGCCAAAATCACCGACGAACAGCGTGAGGAATGGCAGGCCACCTTTCAGGGCCGCTAAGCCGGTTTTGTAACCGCACAATTTTACGCGTGCTTCCCTGCCGGAGGCGCGCGTAGAACAAATGTGCGCGGTCAAAAACTGTCCGTCGCATAGCAGCCGTACCGCAGCCACAGCGCAGCCCCCTTTTTCAGGGTGTTTTCGGCCCGAAGTCGAGGACCACCCGTGCAACAATCCCCCCCAGGCGCCGCCATTCCGCACCCCGTTCGTGAACAGTCGGATAACGCGCGCGGATTGGCATGGATGCTGTTTTCGGTCGTCACCGCCTCCGCCATGTCCGTCGCCGTGCGCTATGTCGCTGCGGATGTGGACAGCCGCATGGTCGTCACCCTGCGGGCAGGCGTTACCACACTGATAATACTGGCACTTCTGCCATTGATCTGGCGCAAGCTCCGCTTCACTTCGCCCCGCGACCATCTGATCCGGGGCGCGCTGATTGGATTTTCCACACATCTGGGATTTTACACGCTGGTCCACCTGCCGCTGGCCACCTCGACAGTCCTGTTTTTCACCGCGCCGATCTTTGCCACAATCCTCGCCGCGATCTTTCAAGGGGAAAGCGTCGGCCCCCGCCGGTGGGGCGCTGTCATCGCCGGATTCGTCGGCGCGTTGATCATTTTAAGGCCCGGTTTCAATGGCTTAGAGGTGGCAATGCTGACCGCGCTGTTCTCCTCCCTGCTGTTCGCAATCGCCCTGTCCATGAGCCGCCGCGTCGCCCGCGCCGACGGCGCATTGTCCGCTTTCGTGTCCTCGGTCGTGGTTACTTTGGTCATCAGTCTGCCGCTGTCCTTACCCGTGTGGGAGATGCCCCAAGGCTCCTCCGCACTTATCGGCCTCGCCGTTCTGGTGGCGTGCGGGGCAGCGCGAAATGTCGGGGATATTCAGGCCTATCGCTATGCTGATGCGGGACTGTTGGCGCCCATCACCTACCTGCGCCTCGTCCTGATCGGGGGTGCTGGCTACGTGTTATTCGGAGAAGTGATCGACAGTTATACTGCCGCAGGCGCTGCGCTGATCGTAGCATCCACACTCTATATTGCGCATAGAACCCGCGTTACCGCTTCCAAAGCGAAGTCCACTACGCCATAACTATCCTGTAATTAGCGGAGAGCTGGCATGGATGTTGAGCAATTGACGGGTGGCAATATCGTGGTTCTGGCGCTGGCGGCGCTGGTCATCATCCTTATTTTCCTGGGCGTGCGCATTGTTCCGCAGTCCGAAAAATACGTGGTCGAACGGCTGGGACGCCTGCAAAAGGTCCTCGGCCCCGGTATCAATCTGATCGTGCCATTTCTTGATCGCGTGAAGCATAAAATCTCGATTTTGGAGCGTCAACTTCCCACGGCCTCACAGGATGCCATCACCGCCGACAACGTGTTGCTCAAGGTTGAGACGAGCGTATTCTATCGCATTATCGAGCCGGAAAAGACGGTGTACCGTATCCGCGACGTGGACGCCGCTATCGCCACAACGGTCGCCGGAATCGTACGCTCGGAAATCGGTGCGATTGAGCTGGACGCCGTACAATCCAACCGTTCCACCTTGATTGCAAAGGTAAAAACAGCGGTTGAGGCTGTGGTGGACGATTGGGGCATCGAGGTTACGCGCGCCGAAATCCTCGACGTGGATCTCGATGAGGCAACCCGCGCCGCCATGCTGCAACAGCTCAACGCCGAACGCGCCCGCCGCGCCCATGTGACCGAAGCCGAGGGCCGCCGCCGCGCCGTCGAACTGGCCGCCGACGCTGATCTTTACGCCGCAGAGCAGGCCGCCAAGGCCCGCCGCGTTAGCGCCGACGCCGAGGCTTACGCCACCCAAGTTGTCGCTGGTGCTATCTCCGAACACGGGTTGGAGGCCGCGCAATATCAGGTCGCCCTCAAACAAGTCGAAGCGATCGCCACAGTCGGCGCAGGGCAGGGAAACCAGACAATCGTTCTGCCCGCATCCGCGATCGAGGCCTTTGGCGACGCGTTCTCCTTGCTCAAGGGCCGTTCGTAATGTTGTCGATCTGGTGGGCGTGGCTGGTGGCGGGGTTCGCCCTGCTGGCATTGACCGCGCTGATGCCAGAACCAATCCTGCTGGGCTTTGCCGTTGGTGCTGCACTTATCGGCGTAATTCTATTACTGAGTGGCCCATTTGGCGGTGCGCTGGCTGCATCCTTGCCGCTGACGTTGCTCACCTTCGCGGTATTGTCCTTCGTCGCGTGGTTTATTCTGCGCCGTTGGATGGGCATTCGTCGCGGTCAGGTGAAAATCTGGAAACGCGATATCAACGAGGATTGAGCCGAATTCCCCCGCATGATGTTGCCCCGCCCCTGTCGGCGACTTAGGCTGCGCCGACGGTTTTCGGAGGCACCATGAGCGATTCCAACTATCAGGTACTGGCGCGCAAATATCGCCCCGAGACTTTTGCCGATCTGATCGGTCAGGATGCGATGGTCCGCACGCTGAAAAATGCGTTTGCAGCCGACCGGATTGCACATGCGTTTCTGATGACTGGCATCCGCGGCACCGGCAAAACCACGACCGCGCGGATCATTGCCAAGGGCCTGAATTGTATCGGCACCGACGGGCAGGGCGGCCCCACGACAGAACCCTGCGGCGTGTGTGAACCCTGTGTCGCCATTGCTGAGGGGCGGCACGTCGATGTGATGGAGATGGACGCAGCATCGCGCACCGGAGTTGGCGATATTCGCGAAATCATCGATTCCGTCCGCTATCGCGCCGCATCTGCCCGCTACAAAGTTTATATCATCGATGAGGTGCACATGCTCAGCACCTCGGCGTTTAACGCGCTTCTTAAAACGCTCGAGGAACCGCCAGAGCATGTGAAATTCATCTTTGCCACCACGGAAATCCGGAAGGTGCCCGTGACCGTCCTCAGCCGGTGCCAGCGGTTCGACCTGCGCCGGATGGAGCCCGAGCATACCATGGCCTACCTCGCCCAGATCGCCACCAAGGAGGGCGCGCAGGTGGCTGAGGATGCCTTGGCCCTGATCACCCGCGCGGCCGAGGGGTCGATGCGCGACGCGCTGTCGCTGCTGGATCAGGCGATTGCACATGGGGCTGGGGAAACCTCGGCCGATCAGGTGCGCGCGATGCTGGGCTTGGCCGATCGGGGCCGGGTGCTGGATCTGTTTGATATGATTATGCGCGGCGATGCGGCCGACGCACTGAACGAGCTATCCTCGCAATATGCCGCAGGCGTTGATCCGCTGGCCGTGATCCGTGATTTGGCCGAGGTGACGCATTGGATCAGCGTCGTCAAAATCTCACCCGAGGCGGCGGAGGACCCGACCGTTGCACCGGACGAGCGGAGCCGCGGTTTGGACATGGCGGAAAAGCTGCCGATGCGCGCGCTGTCACGCTCATGGCAGATGCTGATCAAGGCATTGGAGGAGGTTGCCGCCGCCCCGAACGCCATGATGGCCGCTGAAATGGCAGTCATCCGCCTGACCCATGTGGCCGACTTGCCCAGTCCTGAGGAATTGGTTCGTAAGTTGCAGGAGGGGGGTGCGGCCAGCGGCGCAATGCGTCAGGCACCTGCGGGCGCTGGCAGTGGTGGCACGACCGCCCGCGCCGCGCTTGGCGGAACGCCGGTGTTGCGCTCGGTTTCGCAAACTGTTGCCTTGGCCGAGCCGGAGGAAAACCCGCTGGCCCGCTATGCACAGTTTGAGGATGTGGTTGCCCTGATCCGCAAGCGCCGCGATATGCAGCTCTTGATGCAGGTGGAAAGCTACGTCCGCTTGGTCAAATACAGCCCCGGCCGGATTGAGTTTCAGCCCACTGATGATGCCCCGCCAAAGCTGGCCGCAACGCTGTCACAACGGCTGCATTCATGGACGGGCGCCCGCTGGGCCGTAACGCTGGTGTCATCGGGCGGCGGTGAAACCTTGGCGCAAACCAATGCCACAGTTGCCGACGCGATGGAAACGAAGGCCCGTCAGCATCCGCTGGTTCTGGCCGCGATGGAGGCTTTTCCGCAATCGCAACTGATCCGCATCCATCTGCCGCAGGCCGAAGAAGACATAAACGAAACCGTAGTGCCGATTGATCCCGATGACGTCGATGACGATTGGGCACCCGTCGATCCATTCGATTGACCCTGACCGCCGGTTGCTACGGCACGCCGGGATTGTTAGATCGCTAACGCAGCTTACCGAGGGTATCCGATGGCCGAAATCACCGAGGATCGCGCGCGCGCGACGCGATTGTCTCCGATCCGGGGGCTTGCCCCGTTTCTAAGCCCGTACAAGATCTGGATCGTGGGGGCCGGTTTGGCGCTGACATTCACGGCGGCGTTGACGTTGATCCTGCCCATTGCGGGCCGCAGGGTTATCGACAATTTCCTCGGCGAAGATCTGGGCCGGATGGACGCCTATTTCGGAGCCGCGCTGGGGATTGCCGCGTTGTTGGCTGTGGGTACGGCCATACGTTACATGCTGGTCACAATCCTGGGCGAGCGGGTCGTCGCGGACATTCGCAAGGCGGTCTATGACCGCGCCATCGGAATGTCGCCGGTTTACTACGAACGGTTGATGACAGGTGAGGTGTTGAGCCGTCTGACCACCGATACCACCCTGATCCTATCAGTGATTTCATCCAGCGTTTCGGTCGCCCTGCGCAACGTGCTGACGCTGTCGGGCGGCATGGTGATGATGCTGTATACATCGCCAAAGCTGACGGTCGCGGTGCTGGTGCTGGTGCCGCTGGTGATCCTGCCTATCGTGTTGCTGGGGCGGCAATTGCGCGGTCTAGGGCGTGAGAATCAGGATCGCATTGCCGACAGCTCGGCGCAGGCGAGTGAGACGTTGATGGCCGCACAAACCGTGCAGGCCTATACGCATGAGGGCGTCAGCCGCGGCGCATTCGGTCGCCTGACCGATGCTGCATTCGATTCGGCCAAGCGCCGGGTCAAGGTGCGCGCGCTGATGACCGCCATCGTTATTTTCTTGGTCTTCGCGGGTGTTGTTGGCGTTCTGTGGCTGGGAGCCAGCGATGTTCGCGCCGGTGATATGTCGCCCGGAACGCTGTTCCAGTTTTTGATCTACGCGATCCTCGTGGCGGGGGCTGTCGGTGCCTTGTCCGAGATCTGGGGTGAGCTGATGCGGGCCGCTGGCGCGACGGAGCGGTTGATTGAATTGCTAGAGGCCGAGGACCCCGTGCGCGATCAGGATCAGCCCGCCGCGCTGCCCGCGCCAGCGGGGGCTGTTGCCCTGCGCGATGTGTCCTTCCGCTATCCCGCCCGCCCGACGATTGCGGCGCTTGAGGGCGTGACGCTAGATATTACGCCCGGCGAAACGATTGCGATTGTTGGCCCGTCCGGTGCGGGTAAAACGACGATATTCCAGTTGCTGCTGCGGTTCTACGATCCTGATTCCGGTACGGTTGAGATGGACGGCGCTGACATCGCGACACTGGATCGCGCTGAAATGCGCAGCCGCTTTGCGCTGGTTCCGCAGGAGCCTGTAATCTTTGCCGACAGTGCGCGTGAGAACATCCGCTTTGGTCGCCCCGATGCCACCGACGCCGATGTCGAAAGCGCGGCCAAGGCTGCAGCGGCCCATACGTTCCTGACTGCGCTGCCCGATGGTTACGATACCTACGTGGGCGAACGCGGTGTGATGCTGTCTGGTGGCCAGAAACAGCGCATCGCGATTGCGCGTGCGATCCTGCGCAACGCGCCTGTGCTGCTGCTGGATGAGGCGACCTCGGCCCTGGATGCGGAGAGTGAGCGTGCCGTGCAGCAGGCCGTGGATGAGCTGTCCGAGGGGCGCACCACGCTGGTCATCGCGCATCGTCTGGCCACAGTGAAAAAGGCCGATCGGATTGTCGTGATGGAGGGGGGCCGCATCGCCGCTATCGGATCGCATGACGCGCTAATGGCCGAGGACGGGCTGTACGCGCGTCTGGCGCGGCTGCAATTTACCGGCGGTTTGGACGTATAGCAGGGCGCTATCGCGAATTCGGGGTATTTGTAGTAATTTTACGGGTCTAGCGATGTTGGACGTGGGGGCGTGTGGCCTTTTGACGCCGCGTCTAGCTTGTGTCACCGTATTTGCTACGCAATCTGCGTCGCAACGATGATGTCCGCAATCAATGCGGCACGTAATAAAAGTGGAGGGATACGGCCCATGACAGACATGTCGACTCTTGCAGACAAGATCGCGATCGAACAACAGATGCCAATCGGAGAGCGGTGGACGGCGAAAACTGTCTATGAACAGCTCGCCCAAACGGCCAGCGCACACGGCGCACGCGCTGCGTCAACTTTCCAGTTGAAATCCGGCCCCAAGGATAAGGCCGAGACGCTGAACTGGACCGAGCTGTTGGGAAAGGTGACGCAAGCTGCGAACCTGTTCCGCAAGCTGGGCGTGGGTGAGGGCGATGTGGTCGCCTATCTGCTGCCAAATGCGAACGAGACTGTTATCGCGCTGCTGGGCGGTGCGACCGCTGGCATCGTGAACCCGGTGAACCCGCTGTTGGAGCCGGAGAAGATCGCCTCGATCCTGCGCGACACCAACGCCAAGGTTCTGGTCACGCTGGCCCCCATGCCTAAAACGAACGTGGCCGAACTGGCCGCGCTGGCCTGTGCCGAGGCGCCGAACGTCAAAACCATCCTCGAGGTGGATCTGACCCGCTATCTGTCGCCCCCCGTATCGTGGATCGCAAAGGCTATCCGCCCCAAGGCTGTTCGCGGTCACAATGCGCAGGTGCTGAACTTCAACGCGGAAATGGCGAAAATGAACGCCAAGGCGTTGGATTTCAAGGAACCGCAAGACGATCCGGTCGCCGCCTATTTCCACACTGGCGGCACGACGGGTATGCCGAAAATCGCGCAGCACCGCCATTCGGGCATGATCTACAACGGCTGGGTGTCGAACGAGATCCTCTTCAACGAAAAGGACGTTCTGCTGGCACCAATGCCGCTGTTCCACGTTTTCGCGGCCTATCCCATCCTGATGACTGCGGTTTGTTCCGGCGCGCACATGGTTATGCCAACGCCGCAGGGCTATCGCGGTGATGGCGTGTTCGACAACTTCTGGAAGCTGGTTGAGCGGTACAAGGCGACCTTTATGGTCACAGTTCCTACCGCTGCCGCCGCGCTGATGCAGCGCAAGGTGGACGCGGATGTGTCTAGTCTGACCTACGCGCTGTGCGGGTCCGCCCCACTGCCGATTGAGCTGTTCAAGCGGTTCGAGGAGGCCACAGGTGTGCGCATCCTCGAAGGATACGGCATGACCGAGGCGACATGCCTGATCTCCTGCAACCCAGCCTCGGGTGAGCGTAAGGTCGGTTCTGTCGGTTTGCCGTTCCCCTATACGGACGTCAAAATCCTCAGCTGCGATGGTGAGGGCAATATCCTCAAGGAATGCGGCACGGATGAGGTCGGCGAAATCTGCGTCTCGAATCCGGGCGTCGCAATTGGTGCGACCTATACCGACGCAACCAAGAATGTCGGGCTGTTTGCCGGTGATTACCTGCGAACCGGCGATCTGGGGCGCATTGATGCGGACGGTTTCGTCTATATCACTGGCCGTGCAAAGGACCTGATCATTCGCGGTGGCCACAATATTGATCCCGCGATCATCGAGGAAACCCTGATGGGCCATAAGGACGTGGCCTTTGTCGGCGCAATCGGGCAGCCGTGCCCACACGCGGGCGAACTGCCAGCCGCCTACGTTGAGCTGATCGATGGCGCCACCGTAACCGAGGATGCCTTGATGGCCTACGCCGAGGAACACATCGGTGAGCGGGCGGCGATTCCGAAGTATCTCGAAATCATGGATGAGCTGCCAAAAACCGCTGTTGGCAAAATCTTTAAGCCTGATTTGCGACGCTCCGCGATTACGCGCGTCTTTGATAAGGCTCTGCGCGATGGCGGCGTTCAGGCACACGTCACCCGTGTGCTTGAGGATAAGAAGCGTGGCTTGGTTGCAGAGCTGGTCGCTGACGATGCGTCTGTCACCGATGACAGCGTAACGCAGGTTCTGGGCAACTTCTCACGTCCATGGCAGTGGGCTGAGTAAGCATCTGTAAAATTAATTATTTTTGGGGCGGTGGCAGCAATGTCGCCGCCCTATTGTTTGCGCTAGGCCACTTTGCTGGCTATGCCAACTGGTCACGCGAGGTGCAATTGCACTGACGTCTGTTGCTAACGCGCTGTAATTTTTGATGAAAAATGGTGCTGTCGGCGAGATTCGAACTCGCGACCTCCCCATTACCAATGGGGTGCTCTACCACTGAGCCACGACAGCATTGGCGCGTCTTTTAGCCGATTTATCCCCATGCGCAACCCCAATCTGGACCAATACGCATATCGCCACTATGTCACAGGTCATGAGCGACAAAGATACCCGATTGGAACAGACCAAACGCGCCGACGCAGAGCGTGCAGAGCGCCTTGCCGCGCAACTGCGTGCCAACCTGCGGCGACGCAAGTCGCAGAGCCGTGCGCGCAAAGATGCAGATGAGCGTGCGCCCGATCAGGGTGATGTCGCGCCCCAGAAAGACTGAGAGAGGCTATTAATGGACAAGATTCTCGTGCGGGGGGGCAATCGCCTCAATGGTCGCATTCCGATAGCAGGCGCGAAAAACGCGTGCCTGACTTTAATGCCGGCCGCTCTGCTGTCAGCAGAGCCGCTGACGCTGACCAATGCACCCCGCCTCAGCGATATTCGCACCATGACCGAGCTGCTGTGCTCGCTCGGCTGCGAGGTAGCCAGCCTTCAGGATGGTCAGGTGCTGGCACTGGGCTGCAAGGAGATCACCAACCACACCGCAGACTACGACATCGTACGTAAAATGCGGGCGTCGATTCTGGTGCTTGGCCCGATGCTGGCGCGCGACGGCCATGCCGTCGTCTCACTGCCCGGTGGCTGCGCGATTGGCGCGCGGCCTGTCGATCTGCACCTCAAGGTGTTGGAGGCGATGGGCGCTGAAATCGAATTGCGTGACGGTTACGTCCACGCCAAGGCGCCGGTGGGCCTGAAGGGTGCAGAATTTGAGTTCCCGGTTGTGTCGGTTGGCGCTACCGAAAACGCGCTGATGGCCGCAACGCTGGCCAAGGGCACAACCGTCCTGCGCAATGCCGCGCGTGAGCCTGAGATCGTCGATCTGGCCCACTGCCTGATCGCCATGGGCGCGGACATCTCGGGTGAGGAAACCGGCACCATCACCATCAACGGTGTGGAGAAACTGCACGGTGCCACCCACCGCGTTGTGACCGATCGCATCGAGCTGGGCACCTACATGCTGGCCCCCGCGATGACAGGCGGCTCTGTGGAGTTGCTGGGCGGCACGCGCGCGCTGGTCGGCGCCTTTGCTGATAAGCTGGAGGAGGCTGGCGTCACCATCGAGGAAACGCCCGACGGCCTGCGTGTCACCCGTGAGGATACGCCGCTAAAGCCGCTGCACGTCGTGACGGAGCCGTATCCCGGCTTCCCCACCGATCTCCAGGCGCAAATGATGGCACTGCTGATGCTGGCCGACGGCGAGAGTGTGCTGGAGGAGCGGATTTTCGAAAACCGCTTCATGCACGCTCCCGAATTGCAGCGCATGGGCGCGAACATCGTGGTCAAGGGCGGCACCGCCCATGTTCACGGTGGCGGACCGTTGAAGGGCGCAAAGGTCATGGCGACCGATCTGCGGGCGTCTGTGTCACTGATCCTCGCTGGTTTGGCGGCTGTTGGCGAAACTTCCGTCAGCCGTGTGTACCACCTGGATCGCGGTTACGAGAATGTCGTGGAAAAGCTTTCCGCCTGTGGTGCGGATATTGAGCGGGTGGCCGAATGAGCGATGTAGATGCAAGTTTTTCGGATGGTGACGAACAGCCGCTGCGCCTGATGGCTGCCGATGCGGATGACCTGCGGGTTATGTCTGCGCTGTGTCAGGATGCTGTGGCGCAAACGGCGGAATCGTCGTGGAATGCCAATCGTCGCGAATTCGCGCTGCTGCTGAACCGGTTCCGGTGGGAGTACCACTCCGGCCGTCCGGGTCAGCCGGCGGAGCGGGTGCAGTCAACGCTCGTCATAAATGACGTAAAGCGTGTGCGCTCCAACGGCATCGATTCCAAGGATAAGGATCTGGTGCTGTCCATACTGGCGCTTGAATTCGAGCAGGCCGACGACGGGCAGGGCATTCTGAAACTGGTTCTGGCCGGTGACGGGGAAATTGCGATGGATGTCGAAAGCCTGAACCTGACGCTGACCGATGTGACGCGGCCCTATCTGGCACCTTCTAAAAAGGCACCAGACCACGATCTGTGATCCTCAAACGATCCCGTCGCAGGCCTCGAACCGTTGTGTTTTGGCCTGCGGCAATAATTCCTAAACGGACCCGATTCTAACTGTCGGGTTGAGAAGCGGCCTGTGGCGGGCTAAGCCAGATCATCAACAAGATGAGCGCCCCATGCCCCAGTTTCTATCCACGACCGATGCCGATTTCGAAACCCGCTTTACCGCCCTGTTGGGAATGAAACGTGAGGCGGATGATGATGTGGACGCCGCCGTGGCCGCGATTATTGCGGACGTGCGCGCGCGTGGCGATGCGGCATTGATCGAATATACGACCCGCTTTGATCGCCTGACGCTGACGCCTGAAACACTGGCGTTTTCTGCTGCGGAAATCGATGCGGCGATCGCCACGGTTCCCCCAGCCGAGCGTGCGGCGCTGGAACTGGCTGCCAAGCGCATTCGCGCCTACCACGAACGTCAAACGCCCGAGGACGCCCGCTGGACCGACGATACCGGTGCAGAACTGGGGTGGCGGTGGAGCGCGGTTTCCGCGGCGGGTCTATACGTGCCTGGCGGGTTGGCGTCCTATCCATCCTCGGTTTTGATGAATGCCATTCCAGCGCAGGTCGCGGGGGTCGAGCGGCTGTGCATCTGCGCTCCGACGCCGGATGGCGTTGCGAACCCGCTGGTTCTGCTGGCCGCGCGTTTGTCAGGGGTCGAGACGATTTATCGCCTCGGCGGGGCGCAGGCTGTTGCCGCCATGGCCTATGGCACCGAAACCGTGCAGCCCGTTGATAAGATCACTGGCCCCGGCAACGCCTTTGTGGCGGCAGCCAAGCGGCGCGTCTTTGGTCAAGTCGGCATTGACATGATCGCTGGCCCGTCCGAGATTCTGGTTATCGCAGACGCCGACAACGACCCAGATTGGATCGCCGTCGATCTGTTGAGCCAAGCGGAGCATGACGAAAGCGCCCAGTCGATTCTGATCACCACCGACGCTGCATTTGGCAAGGCGGTGGCAGACGCCGTGGACGTGCGCCTTGAAACACTAGAGCGGCGCAAGATTGCTGGCAAAAGCTGGGAAGATTTCGGATTTGTCATCACCGTGCGCGATCTGGATGAGGCAGTCACGCTGTCTGACCGGTTGGCGCCGGAACACCTCGAAATCGCCTGCGCTGATGCGGAGGGCGTATCCGCCAAAATCCGCCACGCCGGTGCAATCTTCATTGGCGCATGGACGCCCGAGGCGATTGGCGACTACGTCGGCGGCCCAAACCACGTATTGCCAACCGCCCGCTCGGCGCGGTTCTCCTCCGGCTTGTCGGTGCTCGACTTTATGAAACGCACCACGATTGCCCGCATGACGCCCGAGGCCTTGGCCGCGATTGGCCCCGCCGCCGAAACCCTCGCCATTTCCGAGGGGTTGGAGGCCCACGGCCTGTCCGTGCGCGCGCGGCTAGACCGGCTCAACACATGAACCACGGGCGCAGCCTTGAGCTGTTTTTTGTGGATGGAACACCCGACGGCATTTTGACGGCTGAGATGTTCAACTGGACCGGCCATGTGCTGAGCGCTCCGCGCACGCGGATCGCAGATGCACTGGCACGGGCGGAGGCACGGCATACTGGCGTGTATCTGTTGATCGGAGAACAGGAGGATGCTCCTCGTGCTTACATTGGTGAGGGCGAGGACGTTTCACGTCGCATCAAGGATCATGACACCGGCAAAGATTGGTGGGAGCGTTGCGTCATCATCACGACGGGGCGTCAGGAGCTGCATAAAGCGCACGTCCGCTATCTGGAGGCCCGCCTGATTTCGATGGTGGTTGCCGCTGGTGGTAGCGAGCTGGACAACGGCACACGGCCCCTAGCGCAAGGATTGAGCGAAGCCGCGATTGCCAGCATGGAGCAGTTTCTGGAAATGTTGGCGATTGTTCTGCCGGCGATCGGAGTGCGATTGCTTGAAACCGGAACAGTCAAAAGCACACCGCAGAACGATCCGACGAGCCAAACGGCTTCGCCAGAATTCCAATTACGTGCCCCGATCGCTGGCGTCGATGCGCGTGGGGAATTGAGACATGCGAAGTTTTTGATGCTGAAGGGATCGCGCATCCGTTCTGAGTGGGCTGGAGGTGCTAGCCACAACTCCGGCTACCGCAAATTGCGCGATAACT